>ERZ808252.562-NODE-562-length-34965-cov-5.526268_pt1 | contig 34965 bp, 29 predicted proteins | sample MGYA00521242_ERZ808252 | MGnify/ENA primary metagenome ERZ808252 (study PRJEB31516, sample SAMN03275581) | gut metagenome | biome: mammalia-associated habitat; material: feces | host: Papio cynocephalus | place: Kenya | collected 2012-08-07 ...
TTGAGGTTCCGTTTTACGTAAGCTTGAATACAGGATTAGGAAGAAGTGATTTTTATCGCATCTTAGGAAATTACTACGACTACATCAATCCCGCCCCTGGCTATGTTTATGATGATAAGGGTCCCACAATTATGATTATTCAAGAGCCACGTACCTTACATGAAGCTGAAACCGTGGACGTGGACAAGCCAGAGTTCCACGTGGGTGGTCTTGAAACAATGTTAGGACATGACAAGGAAAATCTTTCCAGATTGAAGAAACTTACCGTAATAAACATGATTAAGCATTCTGATGTGGATTATGCAGCCATAATAGCCGCTCTGAACCTTGACACGTTGGATATGTCCCTGTGTAATTATTATGCTTTTGAAGATAAGAGAAGTATTGGACAAAGAATGTTTTTTGGTTGTCACCTGTCGTGCATTGCCTTGCCAAAAGGCACGGAGCGTATATATAACGAAGCCTTTGCAAATTGTGCCAACCTCAAGACGGTTAGCCTGCCGTCGAGTGTCAAGAGCATAGGTATACTGGCGTTCGCGAGCTCCCCTAAAATAGAGGAGATATTGATACCCTCAGACTCAAAACTCCAATATATCTATGACGAGGCTTTCAACACTGGCGGCACCATGACGAGCCTTTTCATACCAGCGACGACTGAATTATCAAAGGATGCGTTTAAGGGTCTTCGGGTAAATGAATTGCATATAAGGTTGTCAACTCCGCCTACGCTGAATCCAGACAACGAGGTTGACCGCGGTGCCAGCGTGTTGTATGTGCCCGTAGGCTCAAAGGAAAAGTATGTCTCCGCAACCTATTTCAAGGACTTCGGAAGAATAGTTGAAGAATGAACGGAATCTATCAAATAATCTAACCTGACGAACAGTTTGTACTCGAAAGACACCACGGCTTGGTATTCACGGTACCAAGCCGTGGTTCTAACTTTATATGGTCTAAATCTTTCTAAAACTTGTTTTTCACCATCACCGCTATTGTCTTCATGCGCACGTAGTTGTAGCTCAGATACATGAAACCACGATAGGGATTATTGGTGCCCCATGAGTTCTTGGCGATGAAATATAATTGGCCATTAGCATCTCTCGCGAGTCCGCATAGCTCCATGCAATGGTCGTCGGTGGTTTGGAATTGCTCAAAAGCCCGCTGACGCTCCGCCTGCGTAGGCTCGTGACGCTCATCGGGCAAGGTGGCACAACCGCGCTGAAAGCTGAATCCAGACTCGGAAGTGTCGCCCTCCCAACACACAGGATGCCCATGGCGCAGGGATTGGACTATGGTATCCATCAGCTGGTCGATAGGCACGTTGCGGAACGTGTCGAGCATGCGGTTGTCTGCCGACTCCAGCACGAACGCCTTGCCAAAGGAATGATGGGTGAAACTGGTCAACGCCACGTAGTCGCCATTGACGTAGACGCTCTCGGCAAACTGGCTCGGAGTGTAGCTCACGCCAAGCATGAAGAGCGAGGGCGGAAGATAACCTATCTGGCGGTCGAGATTGTCGCCAAGCCTCTTGTCGAGCATGCGAAGGCTCCTTGAGGCACGCGCCACCTGCATGGCCATACGGGAAAGGGAGTTGTAGTTTACGCTGCCGCAGGGATAGTAGCTGTCGTAAGGCTCAATGCCATAACGCTCCATGAGCCTCAACGCCATCGGCGCCATGCCGCGGAGCGACACCCCCACCCTGCCACGCGTGAGATAATAGGCGCGCGCCTGCTCCTGAAGCCACAAGCGGGCGAGATAGTCGGGCGATAGGTTCACGGAGTCGCCCATCTCCAGCCGCTCCGTCTCTATGGTGGCAAGCATGGCGTAGGCCCAGCAAAGCTCGCTGTGGCCCTGGTCCTTCACGGGCGTGGTCTTCAGCACCACCTCGTTGCGGAAACGCCTATTGTCAGGCTTGGCAAACCTGCCCGCACAAGAAGAGAGAGACACGGACAGCAAGATCAAGAATAAGACAGAATGCCTAAAAATGATTTTCATTATTCGTAGTCGTATTTCACCGCAAAATTAAGCATTTGCATCCTGTTTCGGTTCAGAAGACTTACTTTTTCATGCCCAATCCTGAAAGATGTCAGAAATATTGCCTATATTTGCAACATAAACCTTATTAAAGACTGAAATCACTATGATGCAAGAACTAATTGATACACTCCACAATGATCAACACACGCTGGTGGTGCTTCACGATGGCCGCATAAGCACATTCGACGGCCAGGGCGTGCGCCGGCTATACAACATCATGAACGACGAGCCCGAACTGCTCTACGACGCCAAGGTTGCGGTGAAAGCCGTCGGGCGGTCTGCCGCCGCCATGATGGTCGACGGCGGCGTGGCGGAGGTGTTTGCCGAATATATCTCCCAGCAGGCTTTCGACACATTGACCAGCGCGGGCGTAAAGGTATCCTTCGGCAAGAAGCTCGAGCACCGCGAGTTTCTTGAAGTGTGGAGGAAGTTGGGGGAATAAAATCGAATTCCCCCATTCACACACCGTACATTCCGTGTCCCTATTTAGGGTATTTTGTGCAATCGCATTTTCACTGGAATCGCGAGATGTGATTCCAGTGAAATTGCTATACAATTCCAACAAAAGCGGCATTCTACAATAGCATATTGATTACTATACTCACAAGTACAAACCAAAACGTCAGAACAGTGGGCAATATTGCTTACTTTTAGTTATTTTAACGCGCTTTATTTCTCCATTTCGTTTTTTCTCATCATCTTTGCACTGTTTTTAATGTATTAACATCAAACTTACAGCTTATGGGAAATTTTTTATTTTCAGACTCAGAGCTATCGGAATTAGAAACTCTGAAGATCATGGGAGGCACAGATTTCATTTCTGAAGCCCAGGCAGGGTGCATTAACAAAGCTAGAGGATGTGGTATAAATACAAATCAAGCATCTTGCATAAACGCGGTTTATGCCTGCGGTTAAACTATTACTCTTACAAATGTAAAGTTAGCCTTTTTATATAGACTAACTTTACATTTACATTCGCATGATTATGAAATACAGTTATTACAACTTGGTATATTATGATGACCAATATAGTTATTGGTTTAATACCCTACATCGCACATTCTTTAGGCTTTCAAGAGAATTGGGGCACAAATTGGAAGACTTTTCCGTAAACTTGGCAAGCTTAAAATCAGGATGTTATGACATGTATAAAAAACTGGTCAATAGTGACTTTATTGTACCAAGAAGTACCAATGAACTAGAATTATTCAGACAAGAAAATTCAAAGGCTATTCATTCTAAAGATTATTTCTTGATTGTCTTGCCAACATTAAATTGCAATTTTTCTTGTTGGTATTGTATACAGAAACATGTCGAATCAATAATGCCAGAAAGTGTATTAGAAAGACTAAAAAGGCATATTGATTATGCCGTAGACATATGCAATATCACAAGTTTGCAGATTGAATGGTTTGGCGGTGAACCATTTATGTATTTCAAACAGATAATAATTCCCTTGTCATTATACGCCATCGCCAAATGCAAACAAAACAACATCCCTTTTCTTAACAGTGCTACAACAAATGGTTTTTATTTAAACGAAAACGTGTCTAAGTCCTTACAAGAATTAGAATTTCAAAGTTTTCAAATAACACTAGATGGTGAACAAAAGTTTCATGACAAAGTTAAACATCAGAAGAATTGTAGTTCAGCATTTAAGCATGTTCTTTCCAACATAAATAAATGCTTAACTATAAACTCAGAGATTGTTGTATATCTAAGAATAAACTACACTCATAAAAACTTGACAAAAGAAATAGTTGAACAAGTTAATGAATTCATTGAGCCTACAAATAGAAAGAGGATTATCATTAGAATGAAAAAAGTATGGCAAGAAAAAACAAATAAAAGTTTTTCTTCCCAAATATCATACATTCAATCTTTATTTGCCAATGCAGGATATAGAATAGAATATTTTGAACCTCTGCCTTTTTATTCTTGCTATACTAATAAAGAGTATTACAATGCTGTCAATTTTAATGGCAATATCGTAAAATGTACAGCTTGTAACGACTTGTATGATAGCACAACAGAAGGCAAGTTATTGGACAATGGAGAAATTGCATGGAACAAACCTCGCTCACAATACCAATGCATATCATATGAAAATGCACAATGCCTTGCATGTAAAAAACTTCCTATTTGCATGGGGGTGTGTCCCCATGACTTCATTAATGGCATAACTATTTGTAAATATGAAGCCGAGGAATTCGACTTTAAAACGACAATTATAAACTACATTAATCAAGCTTATGAAAAGTAGGGCGATTTTAATATTACTCTTGTCGTTGTCTGTAAACTTGATGGCACAAAAGACAGACTCAATAGCTTCAAAAGTTGATTTGAACGAAATCGTTGTTACTGCAAGAAAAACCACATTAAAAGGTGACCATGAGCTGATTTTCATGTCTGATAAAAATCGTTCATTTGGAACGAATGCCTTGGATGCGGTATCTTCCTTGGCTCAGTTTAAAACTGACATAAACGCATCCAACTTATTGTCTGCAGACAGAAAGAGCGTATACGTATTGATAAATGGTGTACCTGCCACTCCCAATGAGCTCCGGTCTTATAAGGGTGATGACATCAAATGTGTAGAATATTACCCGGTAGCCCCTGCCCAATACATGACAGTGACATCCGGCCCGGTGGCAAACATCATTCTAAAAAACAGAATAGCCTGTTTCGTATCTGCAGATATTTCGACCAGCAATTCTGTGAATACAGGATTCGGCACCAACCAGCTGGGGCTAACCTTTGCCGACTCGCTGAATCAGGTGAAAGTGAATTATATTATAGATTATCGCCATATCGGTGACAAAAGCCAATGCTCTGTATACAACTATTCAGAGCCACATGTTTATGAAGGCAAAAACAATGTTTATGAAGGATGCTTTCAATATCTGCAAACGGCTTACCAACGCAGTTGGGGCAAGCATTTATTCAATATAGAATTAAATTATACCCATGATGGCGACAAGCAAAAGGAGCCTACCACAGCACGATATGAATCAGATGGCAAATACATTACGGCATACAACAATAGTCTTTTGAATAACCGGCTGCGATCATTCGCTGCCGACCTCTATTATAAATGTCAGTTTTCTGACAAACAGTCATTGGCATTCAACCTTGTCAATACGTACTCTTATTCTACTGTAGACAACCATATAGAACAGGATGGCATTCAGTCTACATCATCATTCTTCAGCAATCATGTTGAATCGTTGATAAGCAACATTGCTTACGAATTATCATTATGGGGTGTAAAATGGAGTATAGGAGAAAGATCCGAATATAAAAAGAATCGTCAGCATTATCTAAATGACATATACCAATCTTCCAACATCAGCAATTTTGCATATCTTGGCTTGCACAAAAGATTTGGTAAAGTCACTGTCTACCCAACCGTTGGCATCAACTCAGTTGAAACAAAAACAGAAGAAAGCAACATACATAACACGATTCCGTACCTAAGGCTTTACACCGACTGGTGGGGCAAAGGAAAATTAGAGGGGGTTAGCGTACAAATGACAACTTTGGTAAACACCATATGTCCAACAAGCGGGCAGTTGTTGTCATCGCCAACGTATTTGGAACGTCAATTCGTGTCAATTGGCAATCCACAACTCAAGCCATATTGGAATGGTAGCATAACGTTATACCTGTTGTATTTTGGCAAAAACGATAATTACATCAATTTATCATATGCTCCTTCTTACTCGCGCCGCCCATTTGCGACCACGCTCTATATGAAAGATGGAATGGCCTACTCCCAACCACAGGAAATATCCGATGTGGTAAAGCACCAAATGAGCCTTACAGGAAGTTGGCATCCTTTCCCTTGGTTGGAACTGGCACCATACTTGGAGTATTACCACACATCATATAGCACCTTACAGCAACACGTGTGCTTGCCTTACTTCCGGTATGGAGGAGGAATCACATTCCCGCTGAAGAACTGGAACCTTGGCATCTATGCCAACTCGCCAACCAAAGAAGCTGAAGGTGATTTAATAGAACATGGGAGCGCACAATATGCCGCCAAATTACTTTGCAAGTACAAAAAATGGTCATTTGGCATGGAATGGCATTACTCTGGTCATAACGAATATACATCAGGAAAGGCAAAGGATTTCAACTATAAAAAGACAATGGAATGGAAACCCTTGCATTCTCTGGTCTTGTTTACTGCCACCTGCTACCTTTCAAAGGGAAAGAAGAGTGAACATGATGACAAATCACTTAACAACACAAGCGAAGACTACGGATTGACCAAAGACAATTCTCCCACGAGACCTCATTGACATCGAGACACAATCGGGCAAGAGACTAACACAATATTTGGAGGAAGTTGAAAAACAAGAAGTCTCACTCACCATCCCCCTCACGGGGAAGGGTGAGCGAGACTCAAATATAGATAAGAGAATTTTATAGTCTCTTGTGCGTCATGATGTCGAGCACCATGTCGTCGGTAGGATTCATGGCCTCCTTGCCAATCGACGTGAGGTTGTGAATGCTCTTGTCCACATCGTTGTCCACTATGCCCTCGGCCGCGGTGACTTGATGCCGCTGCATGGACAGGAGCGCGGAAAGCAGCGCGGAAGACACTCCCGAACAAATCTTTATGCTGCACGACGGCTTGGCCCCGTCGCAAATCATGCCCGTGAGGTTGGCAACCATGTTTTGTATCGCCGCGCACACGCGACCGTAGTCGCCTCCCATAAGGTAAACGATGCCGCAACTCGCGCCCGTGCTTGCTACGACACAGCCACAAAGGGCCGACAACGCGCCAAGGCTCTGCTTGATATAAATGGCGGTGAGATGCGACAGTGTAAGCGCGCGAATCAGCTCCTCTTCGGTATTCTCATTCTCTTTGGCAAACACCGCCACTGGATTGGTGGCGCAGATGCCTTGGTTGCCAGAGCCGCTGTTGCTCATCACGGGAATCATGGCACCGCCCATGCGAGCATCGCAGGCTAGCGCCGTCTCGGATATGATGTGAGAGAATATAGAGTCGCCAAAGATGCCATGGCTCAGCGGACGGTCGATGGTCTTGCCAAGACAATGGCCATAGTTGCCCTTGCGGCTCTCCTCAGCGGCGCGGATGTTGTAGTCGCGCGCCTCCTCCATGAAGGCAATCTCTTCAAGTGGGCTGGTCGTGGCAAACTCCCACACTGTCTTCATGTTGAGGTCCAACCCCTTGTGCTCCTCGGCACTTTCCGTGCAATCACGCTTATCAAGCAACACCTTGCCATTGCAACACTCATAGACGAAGTTGGTATGGCTTCCGGCAATGACCGCCGTGGCACTGTCGTCGCCTGCCGAGCACGTAACCTCAATATACAGTTTCTCCGTGATATTCTCCTTCAACTTGATGTCGATGCGGCGAGAATCGGCAATATATGCCTTGCCCTCCTCAAGCGTTTCGGGCGTGAGATCCTTGATGACCTCAAGCTGGTATTCGCTTTTGCCCACAATGGCCCCAAGCGCCACGGCAATTGGCAAGCCTATCATTCCCGTTCCGGGAATGCCTACGCCCATGGCGTTTTTCAGCATGTTGCCGCTCAAGAGCACCCGTATCTTCTCCGGGCGTTTGCCCAAGTCCTCGGTAGCCCTTGCCGTGCATAGCGCCACGGCCATAGGCTCCGTGCAGCCCACGGCGGGCACCACTTGCCGCTTGATAAGCGCGATGATTTGTTCACGTATGTCTTTGTCAAGCATAGTTCTTCAATGGTAAAATTATAGATGTTTCCATATAGTCACAAGAAAGGCTTGACGGCCAAGCTGTCCGTCAAGCCTCCCCCTCTTTATTAATGCTTGTAAGCATCAAGGCCCTTCTTGAGGAAGTCGAGATAAGCCGACACGTCCTCCTTGTAAGTGAACGATCCCGATAGCACGTTGCCATTGTTGTCGAGCGTGACGTAGAACGGCTGGGCGTTGGCCCCGAACTTATGGCTCTGTAGGTAGCTCCACTTGTCGCCCACGGTGTGAAGCGTGCGCTTCTGGCCGTTTGGCATGGTCACCTCCATGGGCTGTGGCAACTTTGTCTTGTCGTCCACGTAAAGCGAAATGAGCACGTAGTCCTTCTCCAGTTTTTCTGCCACCGATGGGTCTGTCCACACCGAGGCTTCCATCTTGCGACAGTTGACGCAACCGAAGCCTGTGAAGTCGAGCATCACGGGCTTGCCCTGCGCCTTGGCCGCGGCCATGCCCGCCTCGTAGTCGGTGTATTTGGCCTCAACCACGTGGTTGTTGAGATTGAAGTCCTGGGTTGTGATAGGAGGTGCGAATGCCGACACCGCCTTGCAAGGAGCACCCCAAAGACCTGGAACCATATATATTGCGAATGCCAACGAGCACAAGCCAAGCATGATGGCAGGCACGGGCATAGGCTTCTGCATGTCGCCACCGATAGCATCTTGCTGGAACTTAAGCCAACCAACAAGATAAGCTCCAAGGGCTATGAAGATGACTATCCAAAGCGACAGGAACACCTCGCGATCCATGATGTGCCAACCATAGGCAAGGTCAGCGACAGACAAGAACTTCAACGAGAAGGCCAATTCCACAAAACCAAGAACCACCTTGATTTGATCCATCCATGAGCCGCTTCGCGGACTCTTCTTCATGAGCGTGGGGAACATGGCGAACAACGCGAAAGGCACCGCAAGGGCAATGGCGAAGCCAAACATTCCAACGGCAGGAGCGAGCCAGTCGCCGGACGTGACAGTCTGCACGAGCAAGAGGCCGATGATTGGCGCGGTGCACGAGAAGCTCACGAGCACGAGCGTGAAAGCCATGAGGAAGATGGAGATGAGACCCGTGGTGCTCGAAGCCTTGTTGTCCACTTTATTGGCCCAACTGTCTGGGAGCTTGATTTCAAACCATCCGAAGAAGCTCACTGCGAAGACAACGAGCAAGAGGAACAGGAAGATGTTGAACACGGCGTTGGTAGACAGTGCGTTGAGCGTTGACGGGCCGAAGACAGCCGTTACGCCAATGCCCAAAGCGAGATAGATGACGATGATTGAGATGCCATAGATGACGGCATCGCGCACGCCGCGCTTCTTGTTGTCCTTGGAACGCTTGAGGAAGAAACTCACCGTCATGGGGATGATAGGCCAGATGCACGGCATTACCAAAGCCAAAAGGCCGCCAACGATACCCATAAGGAATATATACAGCAATGAATGGTTGGCAAGGTCGTTGGTGCCGCCAAACTGCTGAAGCTGCTTGACGACAGGCTGCCAGAGGGCATCCTTGTCGCTTTGGGAGAGAGACGCACTCGCTGCGGCGTTGGCCGCGGCAAGAGAGTCGGCTTTGACCGAATCGGCACCTTGAGCGGCTGTGGCGGCGACCTCATCGTCCACTGGCATGTCAGTGGTGGCGGCACTGGCATCCTGGGCATCTTGCTTGCCATCGCCGGCCACGGCTGGGCTCTTGCCGCTTTTCTTTATATCCACGCTCGTGGGAGGCATGCAGTTTTGGTCGTTGCAAGCGCCATACTCCAAGTAAGCGTCGATGTGATAGTTGGGCTTGGTGAACTTGACCTTCTGCACGAACTCCACGCTACCCTCGAAATAGCGAAGGTTCATCTCGAAGAGCGGGTCATACTTCTTTATCTCGTGACCACGCGGCTGCAACTTGCCCACAAGCTGCACGCCATCGAGCTTGTTGACGTTGAACGTGGCTGAGGTTGGGCCGTCACCGCCCAAGCCCGTGCTATACACATGCCAGCCACTGCTGATCTTTCCCGTGAAAACGATTTCGCCCTCTGCCGTATTGTTTGTCTTCAACGTGGAAGAGAACTTCACGGGATCCAGCATTTGGGCATTGGCCATGATGCCGACGAGCATCAGAAGGGCCAGCGTCAATAGTTTTTTCATTGATTGTATGGTATTCTTTCTTTTTGTTGTTTTATCTTTAATACGTCAACGCATGCGAAAGGGGTATAAGACAACATGGATATTCATGTTTTTTAACCCTACATGACGCCAATCCAGCGCAATATGTCGTTCAGGTTGGCCACCACCATCAGCAAGATAAGCACCGTGATGCCTACATACTCCGCCTTTATGAGGAAATTCTCGGAAGGCTTGCGACGAGTGATGATCTCATAGAGCAGGAACAGCACATGGCCACCATCGAGCGCTGGGATGGGAAGAATGTTCATGAAGGCGAGGATGATGCTGAGGAATGCCGTCATCATCCAGAAAGCATGCCAATCCCATGTCTGCGGGAACAGGGAGCCTATGGCCCCGAAGCCTCCAAGACTCTTGGCGCCATCGGCGGTGAACACGTATTTCATGTCGCTGACATAGCCCGACAGCACGTCCCAACCGTATTTCACGCCAGCCGGGAAACTCGCCAAAAAGCTATAGCTGACGTGGGTAATCTTGTCCTTGTACATATACTCAGGCCCACCCACGGCAAAGCCGAGCTTCGCGTCGGGCGTGAGCATGGCCATGACCGTGTCGCGCTTGGCGTTTGTCTTCTCTATCACGAGCGATACCGTGCGGAGGCGCAAGCTGTCCTTATGGGTGTTTACGGCGGCAAGCTGGTCGCTGATGACGCCCACCGCCTCGGTGAACTCATTGTATGAGTCTATTGCCTTGCCGTTGACGGCAAGGATCTTGTCACCCTTGCGCATTCCGGCCTTCCAAGCCGGCGATGCCACAGAGTCGTTGTCGGCCACGGGTATGGACTGGAACACGGTGTCGGCGACAGCCGGAACAAACGGACGAACAAACTGCGGGGTCACCTTCAGCATATTGAGCAAGTTGAGATTGCCAGGCAAGTTTATTCGCACCTTCTTGCCGTCGCGCAACACGTCGCAATACTTAGCTTCGGAAATGTCGCGGAACACGTCACCACCAAAGTCCTTGAACGGGCGTATGTCGGTGCCAAGAAGGATGTCGTGATCCTTGAAGCCATACGACTTGGCTTCCTTGTTGAACTTCATGCCCTGTGACATGTCGGCCACACGAACGTAGCTCTCGCCCCAATGAAACATTATCATGGAATATATGAAGAGGGCAAGGATGAAGTTGACCGTCACACCGCCCACCATGATGATGAGACGCTGCCAGGCTGGCTTCACGCGAAACTCCCACGGCTCCGGCGCGCGCTTCATCTGCTCGGTGTCCATGCTCTCGTCTATCATTCCGGCAATCTTGCAGTAGCCGCCCAAAGGCAACCAGCCCATGCCATACTCCGTGTCAGACTTGCGGGGCTTGAAGCTGAAGAGTTTGCCGCTCCACTTGCCAAGGCTGACATCGAAGAAGATGAAAAACTTCTCTACCCTCACACCGAAGAGCTTGGCGGCTACCATGTGGCCTCCCTCGTGAAGAAGCACGAGCAGAGAGATGGCGAGGATGAATTGTAATAGCTTTATGAGGAATACTTCCATTTGTTTTATTATTAATATGTGTTAAGCCTTAAGCAGAGAGGCCGCTATCTGGCGCGCCTCAGCGTCGGTTTGGAAATAAGTGTCGAGATTGGGTGTCTTGTCAAACGAGGCTTGCCGCATGGTCTGCCCTATGACATCCGCCATTCCGAGGAACGAGCACTCTCCACGACGGAAAGCGGCGTTGGCCACCTCGTTGGCGGCATTCAGTATGCACGGCATGTTGCCTCCTTCGCTTATTGCTTCGTAAGCCAAGCGCAAACATGGGAACTTGCTCACGTCTGGCTTGAAGAACTCCAGCTTTTGGGTGCTGAAAAGGTCGAGGCGGTCGCCATCGAGCGGAAGTCGCTTCGGGAAAGAGAAAGCATACTGTATGGGAAGCCGCATGTCGGGCACGCCGAGCTGCGCCTTCACCGCTCCATCCTTGAACTGCACGCCGCTGTGCACCACGCTCTGCGGATGCACCAGCACCTCTATCCTTTCGGCCGGCACGCCAAAGAGCCATTTAGCCTCCATGACCTCGAAGCCCTTGTTCATGAGCGATGCCGAATCGATAGTGATTTTCGCGCCCATCTTCCATGTGGGGTGGCGAAGGGCGTCGGCCGCTGTCACCGTGAGCAGCTGCTCATGGGTGAAATTGCGGAAAGGCCCACCAGAGCATGTGAGGAGAATCTTGTCCACCTCGTTCATGTCCTCGCCGACGAGACACTGGAATATGGCAGAGTGCTCCGAGTCGACAGGCAAGAGGTCAACATGATATTTCCGCACAAGGTCGAGAATAAGCTCGCCTGCCACGACAAGCGTCTCCTTGTTGGCAAGGCAAATCTTCTTGCGCGCCTTGATGGCACGTATGGTCGGCTCCAGGCCGGCGAATCCCACGAGTGCAGCGAGCACCATGTCGACAGGACCGGCCTCAACAATCTCACACAGTGCCTTGTGGCCAGCATAAACCTTCACGTCGGTGTCGGCGAGCTTGGCTTTCAAGGCTTCATAGTGAGCTTCGTTGGCAATCACCACCGCGGCGGGATTGAACTCGCGAGCTTGCTCGGCAAGTTTCTCCACGCTGTCGTTGGCGGTCAACGCGTAAGCCTCGTAAAGGTCAGGGTGCTGCCTTATGACATCAAGGGCTTGCGTGCCTATGGAACCAGTGGAGCCAAGTATGCAAATTTGTTTCTTCATCTGAACGTTTTCTACAATGATAATTGTCCGCCCGGGGAAAGCCGCTACAACGACAATAACCCTTCGGGTATTTCAACCGTGATGGTTTGGTTTTTCTTGTCTATTGCCTTGACCAACTCATGGCTTGCCGGAATCAGCATCTCGCCATTCACCGTATCTACTACAAAAAGCGGATTCGCGGTCGAGTCATCGATTGCCGTCACGGTGCCAACCATGCCGCCCGTAGACGCGTCCACGAGCTTGAAGCCAAATAGCTCTGCCTTTGATACTGTGTCAGCATCGTCATCGGAAGCGTCGCGAGGAAAGTAGACGTCGCAGCCTGTGAGGTCAGCGGCTTGCTCAAGAGTGTCTACACCCTCAAACTTGACCAACGCCACGACATCGGAACTGAAACGGTATTCCTCGAAGAAGAACGGCACAAGCAATCCGTCTATCATGACGAAAACGAAATCGGCATCCTTACGGTCGAACACGTCATCATCGAAAGAGAAGGCTATCTCACCTTTCACTCCATGAGGCTTGCCAAGGCCGCCTATGCGATATACGTCACTGAGCTTAATCATCGACACGCTGTATATTTGCCCCGAGGCCGTTGAGACGCTTCTCTATATCCTCATAGCCACGGTCAATCTGCCCAATGTTCTCTATGCGGCTCGTGCCCTTCGCGCTCATGGCCGCTATGAGCAGGGCAATGCCCGCGCGAATGTCAGGACTCGACATGCGACCCGCCCTGAGCTGTATGCGATGGTCTTGACCCACCACCACGGCACGATGAGGATCGCAAAGTATAATCTGCGCGCCCATGTCGATGAGCTTGTCGACAAAGAAAAGGCGGCTCTCAAACATCTTCTGATGAATGAGCACCGTGCCGCGCGCCTGCGTCGCCACCACGAGCAGCACGGAGAGCAGGTCTGGCGTGAGACCCGGCCACGGAGCGTCGGCAAGGGTCATTATTGTGCCGTCGATAAAAGAGTCTACTATATAATGCGACTGGTGAGGCACTATCAAGTCGTCGCCCTCAGCCTTCAACTTCACGCCCAAGCGGCGGAAAGCGTCTGGAATGGGTCCGAGGTTTCTGAGCGATACGTCTTTTATGCGTATGCCATTGCCCACCATCGCCGCCATGCCGATGAACGACCCCACCTCTATCATGTCGGGGAGCACGCGGTGTGTGGCCCCATGCAAGTGGTCAACGCCCACAATGGTTATGAGGTTGCTGGCTATGCCGGAGATGTTGGCCCCCATGTGGTTGAGAAGATGGCAGAGCTGCTGTATGTATGGCTCGCACGCCGCGTGATATATCGTGGTGGTGCCTTTTGCCATTACCGCCGCCATGATGATGTTGGCAGTGCCAGTGACCGAGGCCTCGTCGAGGAGCATGTAAGTGCCCTTTAGCCGGTCGCCATGTATCTGGTAGACATCGCGCGTCTCATCGAACACGAATTTCGCGCCCAGGTTCTTGAACCCGAGAAAATGGGTGTCGAGACGACGGCGCCCTATCTTGTCGCCACCTGGCTTGGCCACCGTGGCCTTGCCGAAACGCCCGAGAAGCGGCCCATACATCAACACCGAGCCGCGCAGACGAGAGCATTTTTTCACGAACTCCACGCTGTCGAGGAAATCCAGGTTCACCTCGTCGGCCTGGAACGTATAGTCGTGACGGTCGTTGCGCGTCACCTTGACACCCACGTCCTGCAACAACTTTATGAGATTGTTCACGTCAAGTATGTCGGGTACGTTGGTAATGCGCACGGGCTCAGTCGTGAGCAGCGAGGCGCATATCACCTCCAAGGCCTCGTTTTTCGCGCCCTGAGGCATGATGGTGCCCTCAAGTTGATGTCCTCCTTCTATTATGAATGACTCCATAAGTCCAGTTTATTTTTTCTTGCGTTTCTTGCCATTGCCAGTTGGCGCCAAGGCCCTCATGTCAACCCGCTCAAACTTAAAGTGGTCGAGGTCGAGCTGTATCTTACCGTCGGTGAAGTTGGCGAGGTCACTCGCCACTTTCTCATCGTCGCAAAGGCCATGTCCCCATTGCACGAGGTCCCGCTTCATCTGGTTGGCGGTAAGTGCCGACAGCTGGTCGCGCTCCTCTCCTGGTTCCATGTCCTTCAACTTGCTGAAAAGCTCGAAGACCAACTTGCCATAGTGACGCACCGGTATCCTGCCCGTCTCATATTTGAGCGGCTGTGGCTTCTCGCTTATCACCTTTGCCTTGGATATATCGACTGGCCAGTCTATGTCAAGCTTGAAATCGCTTATCAACGCGAGCTGGTCCCATAGCTTCTGCCTGTAGTTGTCGGTTTGCGTCAACTGTGGGTTCATCAGTTTCATGGTGTCTATTATGGCATGGGCGCAGCGCAAGCGCTCGTCACGGTCGGGCAGCGTCATGCAATAGTCAACCATCTTCTGTATCTCGCGCCCATATTCCGGCAACACGAGTTTTTCTCGCTGGGTGTTATAGTCTAAACCTTTTATGTTCATGTAAAAATGATGTGGTTACAGGAGTTTGCGAGGCAACTTGGCCACGAAATTCTTCAAGTAGAAAGGCACAAAGTAGGCCACGTCCTCAAATTTGCCCTCGGCCATTCGCTTCTCGGCCAGCGGCATCATGTTTTTGGCCAAAGGCTCAATGTCGTCTATGAAGTGGGCATTGGGATGATTTATGACATCCCTACACTTCTTGGCTCCGTCGCCAAAGAAATACACCGGCCCCTTGTCGAGCCACTCCTTGTAAGTGTCGGCATCCACCACGTCGGCGTGGATGGGGCGCACCTCTTTGAGCGAGCGGTCGAAGAGCTGTGCGTAGACCTCCATGCGGCGAGCATCGAGCATAGGACAGAGCAACGCGTCCTCCTCCTTCACCATCTCATGAAGAAGCACTGGCACGCAAAGTATTTCCAGCGTAGGCACGCCCAAGAGCTTCAGGCCTCGGCCATAACAAATGCCCTTGGCCATGCTCACGCCGATGCGAAGACCTGTGTAACTACCTGGCCCACAGCTCACAGCTACAGCATCAAAAGGAATGCCATGGTTGTCAGTAAACGACAAAGCCTCGTCAACAAATGAGCCTAAGCGCTCAGCATGGTTGGGACCAGAATGATCCTCTTTCTCAAAAATGCAAGCACCATCTTGGCTCACGGCCACAGAACAAACGTTGGTGCTTGTCTCAATATTCAATACACAAGACATATTTTTATGCGTATTAAGCCAATATTATTCTTAATAAAGTGCAAATTTACTCCTTTTTCCATCCAATTTTGTACTTTTGCAGAAATTTAACGCACAAATAAACATGATACTCTCTATGACGGGCTACGGCAAGTCCGTAGTGGTTTACAAAGACAAGAAAATCAACGTTGAGATTAAATCGCTCAACAGCAAGGCCCTTGACCTATCCACGCGTGTGGCTCCGCTATATCGCGAGAAGGAGATGGAAATAAGACAATACATAGCAAAGAAGCTCTCACGCGGTAAGGTAGACTTCGCCCTTTGGACGGAGAAAGACACAGTGGTTGACGCCACGCCTATCAACGCTGCCCTCGTCGAGGACTACTACAAGCAGCTGAAAGCCATCTCGGAAAAGGCTGGCATACCAGAGCCTGCCGACTGGTTCAGCACGTTGACGCGCATGCCCGACGTGCTGACAAGGACCAATGTAGAGGAACTCAGCGACGAGGAATGGGAAGTGGTGAAAGGTGCGATAGAGCAGGCCGTGGACAACCTCGTGGCTTTCCGCAAGCAGGAAGGCGCCGCACTGGAGAAGAAGTTCCACGAGAAAGTGGACAACATAGAAAAACTTCTTATAAGCATTGAGCCATACGAGAAGAGCCGTGTGCCTAAGATAAAGGAATCTATAATAAAAGGCTTGCAGCAGATTCCGGAGGTGCAATACGACAAGAACCGCCTTGAGCAAGAGCTTATCTATTACATCGAGAAGCTCGACATAAGCGAGGAGAAGCAACGCCTGGCCAACCACCTCAAATATTTCCGTGAGACCATGGCGGAAGACCAGCCCAACGGCAAGAAGCTCGGCTTCATAGCGCAAGAGATGGGACGCGAGATAAACACCACTGGCTCGAAGAGCAACCAGGCAGAGATGCAAAACATCGTGGTGAAGATGAAGGATGAGCTTGAGCAAATCAAGGAGCAGGTGCTCAACGCGTTGTAAACATATTGTTGAACGTCTTTAATCAAAAGAATTGACATGACTGGCAAACTGATTATCTTTTCCGCGCCAAGCGGCTCTGGCAAGAGCACCATCGTGCAATGGCTGATGAAGGAGCACCCGGAATTGAACCTCGCCTTCTCAATAAGCGCCACAACGCGCGCGCCACGCGGCACGGAGCGAAACGGCGTGGAATATCTCTTCCTCACGCCAGAGGAGTTCAAAAAGAAAATAAGCGACGGCGAGTTTCTCGAATACGAGGAGGTTTACGCCGACCGTTTCTACGGCACACTGAAGTCGCAGGTGGAGAGCCAGGCCGTGCGTGGCGAGAACGTGGTGTTCGACGTGGACGTGAAAGGCGGCTGCAACATCAAAAAGCATTATGGCATGCGGGCGTTGAGCATCTTCGTACAACCACCATCCATAGAGGAGCTCAGGCGCAGGCTCGTGCATCGCGCCACCGACGCTCCTGAGGTGATAGAGCAGCGATTGGCAAAGGCTGCCTATGAGCTTACTTTCGCAAAGGAGTTTGACCATATCGTCGTAAACGACGACTTGGAGAAAGCCAAGCAAGACACTTACCGCCTCGTCAGCGATTTCCTTAAAGCTTAGCTGACAATGCCTATTAGCCAGCCACGCCGCATAGGCATCTTCGGAGGCAGTTTCAATCCCGTCCATGTGGGCCACATTGGCATAGCCAAGCGCATGCTAAGTCTTGCCCACCTTGACGAGATTTGGTTTGTAGTGTCACCGCTCAACCCCTTGAAGAAGTCTTCCACAGACTTAATTGATGATGAAAAGAGACTTGAAATAACAAGGCAAGCTCTCACGGGCGAACATCATCTCGTGGCTTCCGACTATGAGTTTCATCTGCCTAAGCCTTCTTACACGTGGAACACGTTGCTGCACCTCAAGACCGACTATCCCGACTGCCAGTTCACACTTATCATCGGGGCGGACAACTGGCTGGCGTTCAGCCGCTGGGCAAAGCCCGACTACATACTCTCCCACTTTAACATCGCCGTCTACGCCCGACCCGACTGCCCGATAGACACGGCAACGCTGCCACGCAACGTGCGGCTATACGACACGGGCCTATACGACATTAGCAGCACCATGATAAGAAACAACATAAGGCAAGGACTGCCTATAACAGGCATGGTGCCAAGCCAAGTGGAAGAGATCGTTAAGGAGGCATATCTCACAGGGAAGTAGGATATTGTATCAAAAGCCAAGGCCAAACATGAAGTGAAGCCTGGGCTTTTTTCTTACCCACTACAACACAAATGGCAAAAGGTAGATGCCTGGCAAGGTTTCTCTGCCGAATCGCGTCTTTGTAGTTACGTGGAACTCGCATGGACTGCAACATGCGCCCACGCTGAAATGTAAAATATTATTGCCAAAATTTAACACTTCAGAACAGGTGCATATACAACGAGAAAACGACTTCGAGGTGCCCCTTGGCAACTCTTCCAGCCGGTTTTCGACCACATTTTCTTGCATTTTTGGCCAAATGTCGTCGGCTTTACGGCGTAAAGGCAACGCGATCACGGCGTGAAACCGTCGGCTTTAGGGCGTAAAGGCGATGCGATTACGGCGTGAAGCCGACGCTTTTTGATGGAATCGGCAACACATAGAGAGCCACAAAATCACAACCTATTAATATTCAATAGTTTACAAAAACGACCCAAGAATCGCGTTTTTTCGACCAAGAGACGTCTTGATTGAAAAAAAATGATTCTCAGACGACCATTTGTAAAATATTATCATCTGGTGCAGGGGCCAGTTTTATGCCGGCCCAGAGAGAATGTTCGACCGATAAAACACGCCCGTTTTCAATGGTTGGGACGTTTTTTGTGGGCCGGTATAAAACCGGCCCCTGCAATGCCATTCCCATTCGGGTCGCGTTATTTCACAACGACGTGTCCCACACGCTTTGCAGGGGTATGCCTTCACTCTAAATTCCAGAAGAGCCTAAAATTATGGCCAAAGACCATGTCTGTTTGGGCATAATTTTGTAACTTTACGGAAAATATAATGTTTGCGCCATGATAGAGCCGAAAAGAGTACCATACGGAGTGTCCGACTTTGAAAGGGTAATACGTGAAAATCAGTATTACGTAGACAAGACCATGTATATCCCGTTGCTGGAGAATCAACCCGACAACCTGATATTCATTCGTCCTCGCCGATTTGGCAAGAGCTTGTTTCTCAGCATGCTCGAGACCTACTACGACATCAAGAAGAAAGATCAATTCCAAGAGATTTTCGGTGACTTGTGGATTGGCAGCCATCCCACGAGCTTGCAAGGCAATTACCAAATACTCTCACTGGATTTTTCGCAAGTGGGAGGCAATATCGACAACCTTGAAGAGCGTTTCAACTCATATTGCGACATTTGCTTCGATGCTTTTATCAACCGATATGCAGAGTTTTATGGTGAAGAAATCCGAAAAGCCGTTCTTTCCACAGACATAGCTTCCAGCAAGTTGGCTATCATCCAAAAGTGTGCCAAGGAAAATCACTTTAAGCTCTACCTCATCATCGACGAATACGACAACTTCACCAACACCGTGCTCAACGAGCAGGGAGAGGAAGTGTACCACGCCATGACGCATGCAAGTGGCTTTTACCGCGATTACTTCAAGAAGTTCAAGGGGTCTTTCGCCAAGATTTTCATGATGGGCGTAAGTCCTGTCACCTTGGACGACGTGACAAGCGGCTTCAACATAGGTTGGCACATCTCCACCAAGCCTGAGTTTGACAAGATGTTAGGCTTCAGCACGGAAGACGTGCGCGCGATGTTCACGCGCTATCGCGACGCCGGGCAGATTCCAGCAGATAGCGACATCGAGGCCATGATAGCGGAAATCAAGCCATGGTATGACAACTATTGCTTCTCCGAAGAATGTCTAAAAAGCAAAGTTAGGGTCTTCAATTGCGATATGGTGTTATATTACCTCCGCAACTATATGGACAACGGTAGAGGACCCAAACAGATGATAGACCCCAACACCAAGACCGACTACAACAAGATGAAACGCCTGCTACAACTCGACAAGTTGGACGGCAACCGCAAAGGCATCATCCGCAAGATCACGGAAGAAGGAAGCATCGTGGCTAATCTGTACGAGACGTTCCCTGCCAGCGAAATCGTGAAGCCAGAAGTCTTCCCCAGCTTGTTGTTCTACTATGGCATGCTTACCATCAAGGATACTTTCGGCGACATGCTGGTACTCGGAATACCAAACAACAACGTGCGCCGCCAATATTATGGCTATCTGCAAGAGCAATACCAAGACATCAACCACATCAACCTGAATGATTTCGGATACATGATGACCTACATGGCTTTCGAGGGGAAATGGCAAGAGGTGCTCGGGTTCATGTCGAAAGCTTACGCGGAAGTGGCATCAGTGCGTGATGGCATCGAGGCAGAGCGCAACCTGCAAGGGTTCTTCATGGCTTATCTCTACATGAGCAACTATTACATCACGGCCCCGGAGCTGGAACTTAACCATGGCTACTGCGACTTTTTCCTCTTGCCCGACTTGACCCACTACCCTACCAAGCACAGCTACATCATCGAGCTGAAGATGTTGCCAGCCAAGGATTTCGAGAGCAAGGCTGAAACGCAATGGCAAGAGGCGGTAGAGCAAATAAACCGCTATGCCGCCGCGCCAAGAATAGAAGTATTGCGCCAAGGCACGACATTGCACAAGATCATCATCCAGTTCAGTGGGTGGGAAATGAAGAGGATGGAAGAGGTATGACATTCATGTTTCTGCATCAAAATGAGAATGATAAAGATTAACCCGAAATACGAGCACTGGAGACGTTTCATAGAGAGCATACCCGATGTTTTCGAACTGGAAGGCAAGGAGATATACAATAAGCGTAACCTCATCAAGGTGCTAACCGCTCCGGATGGAACGCTCGTGAATGTAAAGCGCTATCATATACCTCACGGTCCCAATCGGCTTGTATATTCATGGGGAATAAGGAAGCCGAAATGCCAACGGGCTTTCGACTATCCCATGATATTGAAAAACAAAGGCATAGAAACTCCTGAACCCATAGCATTAATAGAAGAGCGAAACTCTTTCTATTTGCTTGGATATAGTTATCTGATAACCCTTCAGTGCGACTATGGACACACGCTATATGAAGTGGGCAACGCCAAGCCTGGCAGTTACAAATCACTTGCAAAAGCTCTCGCCCACTTCGCGGCAAAAATACATGAAAGCGACGTGCTCCACAAAGACTTTACACCAGGCAATGTGTTGTGGAAACAAGACGATGAGGGCTTCCACTTCTCGCTTGTGGACATAAACCGCATGAACTTTGGCCCAGTAAGCGTCAAGCAGGGACTGTACAACCTACGCAAGTTTTGGGGGCCAAAGGACTTCATAAGGATTCTTGCCACGGAGTACGCCTTGCTTAGAAACGCCAATGTGGACGAAGCGGTGAACTATGTGATGAAAGAGCGTGCCAAGTTCTGGACGAGATACGGCAAGAAACATGAGATACCATTCAAATTGGAACTATAAATCAACAATGGGATATATAAAACGACACAGACTGTGTTATATCAGCCGCAACTATTACAACCTCACATCGGCAGGAAACAAGGCCAAGACTGACAACGAGGACACGCTTGCCGAAATGGGGGCCATAAACCTTGGCTTGCGCCGCACGGTGAATTGCAGCAAGGTTCTCGCGTTTTTCCTCGACTTGGCAGGCATCCTCAGAGCTTGCCTCTTGCTCAAGAAAGGCGACGTACTCTTCTTGCAATATCCCGTGAAGAAATACTTTAGCTTCCTTTGCGTCATCTCAAGGCTGAAAGGAGCTAAAACCATATCATTGATACACGACTTAGGGTCTTTCCGAAGGAAAAAACTCACCGTAGAAAAGGAGATAAGGCGGCTGTCGCATAGCGACTATATCATAGCTTCAAATGAGAACATGGCAAATTGGCTTAAGAAGCAAGGCTTGAAGAAAAACGTGGGAGCATTAGGCCTGTTCGACTATCGTGCCAAGTCTTTCAACCTAAGCAAAAAAGAAGCTGTCATTATGAACAAGCCAAATGTGGTCTATGCCGGAGCCTTAAGCATGCGCAAAAACTCATTTCTTGTAGACTTAACCAAGAGCCTCAACAATTGGAACCTCACCATCATTGGCAACAAGAAAGGATTGAAAGGATTGCAAGAAAATCCTCACGTCACTTATAGAGGTTTCTTGCCATCCGAAGAATTCATATCACATATCGACGCCGACTTCGGCTTGGTGTGGGACGGCGACTCGCTCGACACCTGCTCGGGCGAATACGGTAATTACCTTCGCTGGAACTCTCCACATAAGGTTTCTTTCAACCTCCGTGCCGGCTTGCCTGTCATCGTGTGGAATGAGTCTGCCGTGGCGCCTATAATCAAGAAATATGGTGTAGGCATTGCCGTCGGCTCTCTAAAAGAACTTGATGGCATCTTGCCGCGATTATCACAAGAAGACTACTCGGAAATGCAAAAAAAAGCAAGACAAATGGCAACAAGATTAAACGAAGGCTACTTCCTGAAAAAAGCCCTGCGGATCGCAATTAACGATTTATAATCATGAGAGCCTTTGCCTCATCTATATTAAACTTTCAAAAATTATACCTTTGGATATTATACTTTTGGGCATATTTTTATATCTTTGCAAAAATCAAGAAGTTACAGAAGAAAAGTTCCAAACGCAATTCACCAAATTCTTGGACACCAATGCAGATATGTTTCTTACTGACATAGACGGCATGCCAGTCTCACAAATAGCCTTTCTGCGTGCCGTCTGCATGGGAGAGACCCATTTTAACGCCCAGCAAGTAGTGGCAGAATATGGTTTAGGCGCACCTCGCAGCATAACCAAAAACAAGAAAACACTCGTGGAGAGAGACTTCATCGAGAAGTCGGGAGAAGGATTCAAGATGGTTGATCCAGTCTTTGAACTTTGGTTCAAGCGAGAATACTGCAATATACCACTTCCTTAAAGATAGTAAGCATCCATTAGGTGGTCGCAATTATTAATACATTTGGAGTAGGAATGACAAAACAAGATTTTTGATATTGTTTTATAAAAGATAAAAAATCGTGATATGAAATACGTATTAGTTGACTTAACACGCTATCAAGAAAAATGTGGATTTGGAGAAATCGCCAACAACGTAGGAGAGTATCTCAAAGATTACATCATTGACGATATTCACTTCACAGTCCTTATGACAGAAAAATACAGAGGCATCTTAGGAGACGCTGTCGATTACGTTACCGTAGAGCATATTGACAAAGACCTTAAAGCATTAGGGCACAAAATAGATTTATGGCACACCACAGATCAACTATTCATAGCTCGTCGCCATGCAAAAGGCATGATCAATCTTCTCACCGTACATGACTTAAACTTTCTTCACGAAAAAAAAGGCATACACCGCATAAAGAACTTATTGAAACTAAAATGGTTCATTAAACGTTCGGATTGTATCACTGTCATTTCAGAATATGTAAAACAAGATTTACTCAAGCATGTAAACATTGGGAAAAAGCCACTGAGAGTTATATATAATGGGATACAAGACACTACTAAAGAAGCACAAAGACAACCTGACTTTGTGAATGTCAATGACAAATTCTTTTTCACGATAGGACAAACCAGAAAGAAAAAGAATTTTCACTTATTAATACCTATGATGAAGTATTTTCCTGAATATAAACTATTTATATGTGGGAAAAGGCGTACAAGTTACTACAGAGAGCTAAAAGAAATAAAAGAACATTGCCATGTTGACAATGTTGAAATGGTTGGCGAAATCACCAACGAAGAACGCAATTGGATGTACGCTCATAGCGAAGCTTTCTTGTTTCCAAGCAGGTTAGAAGGATTTGGTCTTCCTGTTCTTGAAGCAATGCGCTATAATTGCAAAGTTTTCTCTTCTCAATGTACGAGCTTACCTGAAATATGCAAGAATCACGCAACTTACTTTGACTCATTTGAGCCAGAAAAAATGGCAAAGACTATAAAAGAAGGATTGGCTGAGTGGGACAAAAATGGAGAGTTGGCACTTGCAGCGAAAGAATATTCCATGAGCTATAATTACGACAAATACATGAAGCAATACATAGAACTGTACAAAGAGTTGCTTCATTTGAAATAAGTACCGCAAGAGCAGGATATGCTCTTTTCTATCTTTTGAAAAGAGCATATCTTAAAACAAGAAGTTGATGACGAATCCAAATTTCAACCTTTCTTCCAAATTTTCTTTTCCGCCAGCTCCCATATATACGGTGAATGCCAAAAGTATTATCATCAATCTTGTACTTATTTCGTGGCGCAAAGAAGTGGGTAGGGTAAATTTTTATGTCACCTAAGTCCTGATAAATATCTTCTCGCTTATAACCAAACTTCTTCACTGCAATACGTGCCATCACCAAAGGAGATATCGTATTGTTGAGCGTACCATCCTGATTACGATAATGAGTGTTTTTATAATACTCAAATACTTCTTTGCACAAAGCATTTCCTGCCTCACCAATAAAGAAAGCAGCCTGAAGTCCAAACTCCCTATTATCAGAATTTACTTTCTCGTTGAATGTCATAAAACCTTTTTCCGGTACGAACTCATCAAATCTTTTATACAGAAAGATGTCGCTATCCATATAAAGACCGCCATACTTATAAACTGCATAGAATCGAACCACATCAGCGGCAAAAGCCCAACGCTTTTCCTCCAAAGCCTCGTCTATAAACTGGCAACCTATGGCCTTGGCTTCCTTATATCCCCACAATTTTATTTCATAGTCTGGTATGACACGTTTCCAAGAATCCAAGCAAACCTTTATCTCTACTGGATAAGGGTCATCGCTAAACCAACAAAGGTGAATAAGTTTTGGTATCATTGTTATATTGCTTAATCAGACATTGCCTTGCCCTAATCTTATACTATTTTTAGGCACATTTAAATACGCATTGTAAAGGTACGAAAAACCATCAAGAAAGCAAACAAAATCACTTAACATTTGCTACATTTGATAATCTTATGCAATCTTACGAACCAAAACACATGATTTTTAACATCATTTTTTATTTCTTCATGCAAGTTTCTTCGAAAGTCAATATTATACCATTAGTAAAAAGTTAGTCATAAAATCAGGGTAAACATCCATGAATAAAAAGCAATTAAAACTTGTAACAAGTATAGCAATTGTGATTTTATTATTGTCCATCATTCCAATATTTTGGATAGGTCAATATTTGCATCCTTTCTCAGACGACTATGTTTTCGGAGCTGAAGTTCATAAAGTTTGGAATGCTACACATTCTTTGAGTGCAAGCATAATGGCAGCTTGGAATGTGGCTATAAACATGTATCATATTTGGCAAGGCACATATTCTGCATGTTTTCTAATGGCCATGCAGCCCGGAGCGTTTGGCATGTATTGGATAGTTCCTATCGTCTTGCTTACAAGTCTCGTAACATCCACTTTTACATTAATGTATATGATTATGCGCAAGGTGCTCCATGCGTCTAAGTTGGAATATCTATTTGTTTCAACCATTTTTGTATTAATCAATGTACAGTTCGTATATTCCCCATACGATGCTTTTTATTGGTATAATGGGGCTATGTACTACACCTTATATTATAGTCTGTCACTATTCTTGGCATCTTTGCTTATTACCTTTGAGCTATCCTGCAATAAATATTCTAAATACTTTATAGGTGGAGTCTCCGTACTTCTAACCATTTTTATCGCTGGAGGAAATTTTGTCTCAGGTTTTGGAATGGCTGCCATCTTATCCGTAGCTATAGCCATCTTATGGTTGGAACAAAAACGCATACCTAAATTTTTGGCATCCATATTAGTCATTTACCTGATTGCATTTGCTTTCAGCATCTTAGCCCCTGGAAACACTTTCCGTGAGTTAGCTGTAAAAGAATACCATCCAAATATTATTCAGGCATTTGTTATAACTTTCTGCAAAAGTTTGGACTTTATCATTGACAGAATCATCAGCGTCATGTCTTTGACATTCCTTGTCCTCATTCCTGTGGTGAGCAAGTTGGCGCGCAATTCATCTTTCAAATTCACCCATCCATGGCTATGCATCGTCATCAGCCTCGTATTGTATTGTTCATTTTTCTTCCCTCACTGTTATGCAATGGGGTATGAGGGACCGAACAGGGTTAAAAATGTCTATGCATACGCTCTGTTTTGGCTCATTATTGTCAACATGTTCTATTTGACAGGTGCTTTGATTCAAAAATCAGAAGCCCAATCTCCAATAAGCACAGCTATCTGCCAGCTTATCAATGCCGTAAAAATGAGATATCATAATAAACTAAAATATTCATATTTGCTTGTAATCACCATTCTACTTTTAGATGTTTGTGTAAAACCTTCTACGACAAATCGCACTCTCAGTTTGCTTGCACATGGCGAGATACAAACGAGCGACCAAGAAATGAAGGAAAGAGATAGCGTTTTGGCAAACACGGCCAATCCTGTTGTAGAAATGAAACCTTTGACCATAAAACTTCCATCTGACACTCATTATGATGCTATGCCAGACCCAGGATATTGGGTAAATCAGGCTATTGCCTCATATTACGACAAGAAAGAAGTTTTCACTACACATAGTTATAATATTAACAATGATAACACATATCTCATGAAGCATTATAAAAAAGATGTAGGCCCTAACAATTTAAAATACAAGACATTCAAAAAGCAACCCACAATTCCTACTTATCTCACACAACGAGTCAAAAAGTCAAACAGTTATACATCTATACAATAAACTCAAATCAGTCATTAGGATTTCTCAGTGTCGTAAGGCAAAGGGAAATCCTTTATTATTTGTAGTCAGCTGAATTATTCCTCATTCCATGAGCAACATTAGCAGCACACCGCAAATAATCCTACCTTATTATTCATCACATAAAGATTTTATACTCTTGGAAGAAATCTGCAGAGCAATTGGCAAATGTTTATCGGCACATACTCCAATAAGAAATCTCCAATATTCAAACAACATTAAAACAATTAGAATGATTCTTTGTATTTTGTCAATAACTTGCCATTTATATCCATGTATTTTAGCAAATAAACTTGTTCTATTTCTTTGTGCTTTAGCATTTTTATGGATTAAACACCTGAAAGCCATTTGCAACAAACTGCTTTTTCAGCTATTCTCAGTAAAGGTACTTTTCAAGGAAAGCATTCACCCATTGGCAATATTGCTTTCTGTAATCATTGAAGCTCTTGGCATGAGCCGAACCATGAAAAACCACGAGCATTTTTGGCGCAGGCTTGGCGGCGTATAAGGGATAAACCATGCGTGTCGGCACGAAATCGTCGTCGCCTCCATGGATGAAAAGCATCGGCTTATGGCATTTGGCGACCTGCCTCAGCGGTGATGCCTCCCCAAACGACCAGCCATAACCAATCTTGCATAGTGCCGACGCAGTGTAGAGCAACGGAAAGTCAGGCAATCCGAACATATCGTCAAGCTCATGGCTGAACTCGTCCCAAGCGGAGGTATAGCCGCAGTCTTCTATGAAGCACTTGATGTAGTCGGGAGTATTCTCACCAGCTACATTCATGGTTGTTGCTCCGCCCATGGACCAACCGTGTATCACAATTCTCACGTGACCGGTGGAATCCTTGAACACGTTGTCGGCTATCGCTGCCCATCGCAGCACGTCATCGCGGTCGTTCCACCCCATCTGCATTGCCTTGCCGCCACTCTTCCCATTGGCGTGCAAGTCTGGCAACAGCACGTTCATGCCAAGTTCCTTGTTGTAGAAGCAGGCGAAATGGAGCATGTCCACAGCGCAATCCGTATATCCATGCACGACAATGGCCGTGAGAGCGGTCTTGCGCGGAGCCTTCACGTAGAGCGCGTGCAAGCGTGTGCTGTCGGCGAGGAAAAGTCCCGTCCGTGCATTTGCCATAGTTACGAAAGTGTCGCAAAGGGCCTTGTGCGTGGTCACGGAGTCGAGCCAAGGCACCATCCATGGGTAACGGTCGCGCATCAGGGCGTATTGCCTCGCATAGTCGCGACCCTTGTTGTTTGCCGGATGAAGGGCAAAACTCAGCAAGTATACGCTCCCGCCAACCATGCCCACCATGAGCAAGACCAATAACGCCAAGGATAGTCTTAAAGCAAGTCTTCTGTTATGTTTCATACATATCTTTTCTCTTGTTCTTATTTCGCAAAGTTACGAAAAACTATCAGCAAAAGCGTTGCTTAACATTTATTGATCAGCAAGCGTGCAAGAATATTGTACGTGCTGTATTTCACAGCAAATTGTAGTTTGCCCCGTTTATTTAAATGACTGTTTATTTCACCCTTGCCTTCTCAGCATTTCTCAGTCCGGTGACGCTCGTCATATACGCCTTGGCGGAACCAAACTTGAGATGTAGGTCAAGGCGCACAGGCACATGGTTCTCATCATCTGATACAAAGAAGTCAACTATCTTCTTCCATTTGTTCTCATCGTCATCCTTGTCCATATAGGCAAGTTTAAGGCAACGGTAAGTGTGCCCGTTATCGGCCTTGACGTTGACCTTGCCTTGGTATCTCAGCTGCGCAGAATAAACTTTTGAGCCATCCACAATCGGGAAATTGACGGCATAGCCTTTTTTCCAGCCTGTTGGGTTGAATGAGCGCGCACGCATGAAAATGCTCATCATGTCGTACACACAATCATTGAGAGTGTGCTGGGTCCTTGTACGTTTCCCGTCATGTTTCAGTCTGAACTGCTTAACATGACATTTACCATTTGGGTATGAATAATAGACCTCGTCCACTGTGTATCTCTTTCCTTCCTTGGCTCCCTTGCGGTAATACAGCGGTGCCATGTCAAGAGTATTGTAGCATAGCAACGTGTCGCGGAGCACGAAGAAACGGTCGGCACGCTTGTTGCCACGCGTGATAAGGCTTCCCTTGTAAGCATGCTTGCCAAGAAACTTTGTCTGGTCGATATCGAAAGACGCGGTGCCCACCTTGACCCATACAAACTTCCAGTTGTAATAGAGGTTGTAAGAAAGTCTCTCACCCGACTTGAAAGCCGTGTTGCGGAACGTGCATTGCGCCGAAGCCGACACGGAAAAGAGCGCGAGCAGTGAGAGAAGAGATATCTTTAAACGTCTTGTTGCTTGTGCCATCTTGTTTTTCTGATAAGTTGATTTCATTATCCTTAAATTTAAAACAATTATCCTTTTCATCTTCTGTCAAATCTTGGGGACATACTGTATCCCAAGACTCTTCGCACGGTCGAGATTCTTATGCTGTATGGTCCTTTGCTTGTCAGCCTTTTGCCTTGTTATAGCCTCCGGCTTTTGTTGCCATAGCGGTTTCGCCGTAGGGTTCCACGTGAGCGTGAGATCCCATTTCTCCCGGCATTCTATGATTTCCGGGTCATAATACACCTCCTCTGGCTCCACGCCCTTGTCGTAGTCGCCAGTGTCCCAACGGTGATTGTTGTTTGAGTCCACTATCGCTCGCATGTAATACTTACCCGCCTTGAGATAATAGAACTCTGCCTGGCCATTATCGGTGTATACCTCCTTGACCACCTTACCGGAATTGTCGAGCAATTGTGCTATGACATTCTTTCCGCTCATGCCCGATATGGTCATCAATATAGAGGCGTAAGCGTCGTTTGGGCGCACTTTCAGTCCTGTCTTCAGCTTCTTCGACACCTCTCCATACAAGGAAGCGAATGTCGCGCTGTCGGCCTCAAGGCTATACTCCATACCTGGCCTCCACTCTGCGAGCAACCTGTAGTTCCGGTTGTCTATCTTATGCAACTCGTACCGCTCGGCATACCAAAGCGAGTCGTTCTCCGGATGAGAATAAAGGTGTATGTGGGCAGTGTCGACCGGCATCAACGGCACGTCGCTGCTTATCGTCACGTTCTGGTCCGGGTCCAATTCACCCGACGGCACAATCTTAAGATTCAGCTCCTCACGCGGCATAACGCTGTCGTAGTCCAAGCCTTTCTTTTTCTTCTTCTCTTGCTCCTTTTGCCACGTTTTCAGTTTCTTCTCCGCGTCTTTCACGCGCTTCTCGTGCGAGGTCTTGGCAATGAGCTGGAGCGTGTCCACTTGTTCGCGCAGCACGCCCAAGGTGTCGGTGATGTTGTGGGTGACCTGCATTCTCAACGTGTCTTGGTTCACGAGCGCGGTGTCACGAAGCCAATAAACTATCGTGTCGCGACGCTCCGTAGGCTCAATGAGGAACGCATTGTCGGAATTGAAGTTCAGGCCACGTATTTTTGGCAACTCATTGTCACCATAGCTATAAAACAAGGTAAAATGGTTGGCGTCGGTGCGGTCGCTCTTCACGAGATACCTGGTGGTCAGAATCTCATTGAACGCGCGCAGGCAGATGTCGTCGGGAAGGAAGTGCGTGTAGCCTGTCACGTTGATTGAGGCTATGTGCAACGAGTCTGTCCAAATTGTGTCCTGTCGCGTGTCCGGCTTGAACGATGGCTCTATGATGTCGCGGTTGAAAGCCAGCATCTCGCTCTTCTGGTTGAACATGTAGTTGCCGTCGGCATCCTGCAAGGCATATACACGGTATTTGCCTGGCGCGATGCCCTTTATGGTGAAGTGTCCGCGAGAGTCGGTCCTCGACACCCTCAGCATGGGCTTCTTCTGGAATGCCGAGTCGCTGAGGTCATCATAGAGTCCCACCAAGATGCCTTTCACGGGCTCCAGGTCTTCTGCCCCGATGACATATCCCGACACTTGCAAGGTGTCGATATGGTCGCCTGTGGAGAACGTGTACGCGTAGTCGCCAAGGGGGTTCCCCTCGTTGTTGTCGCTTATGGCGTTAGAGAAGTCTATGGTATAGGTCGTATTTGGCTTGAGCGAGTCGACAAGTTGCACGCTTATGCGCTTGCCTTCTCCCTTTATCTCCGGCGCCTCAAGCTGCGGTGGCGACACCACCACATTCTCCGTGGGGTTGTCTATCTTGATATACTCATCAAAATTGATAAGCACCTTTTTTTTCTTCACGTTTGTGGCCCCTTCGGCAGGATCCGCGCCGATGACCTTCGGCGGTGTCTCATCATACCATCCGCCATCGGGGTTTCCCATACGAGCGCAGCCTTGCAGGAGCAGCGACACGAGAAGCCCCACAAGCGACAACGCCCCGAGGAGCATCGCCGCCTTCTTGCCCTTGTCGTTTAAGTTATCGTTGACAATCATATAAAACGTCTGTCAAAGTATATTACAGTCTATCATAGTCTATTACAGTCTATCATGGTCTATAATAGTCTATAATGGTCTATCATTGCAGCCGGTAGTTGCCATTGAGCTCCAGCAGCTCGTCCATGTTTTTCCTCGAGTTGCTCAGGCGCGGCACCTTGTGCTGCCCACCGAGCTTGCCTTTCGCCTTGAGCCATTCCTCAAACAGGTGAGGATGCGCCTTCACCACCTCCAGGTGCTGAAGCGTGACATCGTGGAAGCGCTTGGCCTCGTAGTCGGAATTGATTTCCTGCAACTTGCTGTCAAGGCAATCCGCAAACTCATTTAGGTCTTCTGGCTCCTTGGAGAACTCTATGAGCCATTGGTGGCGACACTTGGCGTTCTCGTCCATGTAAACAGGGGCAGCGGTGTATTCCAGTATCTGCGCCCCAGTGCGCTCGCAAGCGTATGCAAGACCTTTCTCGGCATTGTCCTGGATGAGCTCCTCGCCAAAGGCGTTGATGAAACACTTCGTGCGGCCCGTGATGACAAACTTGTATGGCTTGACAGAGGTGAAGCTCACCGTATCGCCTATCATATAGCGCCACAGGCCACACGACGTGGATATCACCATGGCGTAGTTCTTGCCAGTCTCAACCGCCTCCAACGGCATGATGATCGGGTTTGGCTTGCCCACTTCTTCCATGGGTATGAACTCATAGAAGACTCCGTAGTCGAGCATGAGGAGCATCGAGCGATCCTTGGGGTCATCCTGTATGCCGAAGAATCCTTCCGAGGCGTTGTAGGTCTCCATGTAGTGCATCTTGGGCGACGTGATAATCTCCTCGTATTGCTTGCGGTAAGGCTCGAAGGCTATGCCGCCGTGGAAGAAGACCTCAAGGTTTGGCCACACGTCCTCGATGTGCTTCTTGCCCGAGATCTCGAGCATCCTCACGAGCACGCTCAGCATCCACGAAGGCACACCAGATACATTTGTGACATTCTTGTCCATGCACTCGCGGGCTATGCGGTCGCGCTTCAGCTCGAAGTCGGAGAGCAGCGCGGTGCGCTTCTTTGGCACGCGAAAGAGGTTGACCACGGGGTTGATGTTCTCTATCAATATGGCGGAGAGGTCGCCCACGAGCGACCCTTCCACGTTGTAGTTGGGCGAATGGCTTCCGCCAAGGATGAGCGACTTGCCGTCGAAGAGGCGGCTGTCGGGGTTGTTGCGCAGATAAAACGCAACCACGTCGGAACCTCCCTTGTAGTGGATGTTGTGCAGCCCAGCCGACGACACGGGGATGAATTTCGACTTGTCGTTGGTCGTGCCCGACGACTTGGCGTACCATCTCACGAATCCCGGCCACAGCACGCTGGCCTCACCATGGCGCATACGGTCTATGTCGCCTTTCAACTCTTCATAAGTGTTTATTGGCACGTTCTTCACGAAGTCGTCGTAGTCTTTGATGTTCACAAACGCGTGTGAACGGCCATACTCCGTGTCGCGACCCTTGGAAACAAGGTAAGCCAGTGCCGACCGTTGCAGCTGCTCGGGTTCCGTGAAATGCTTCTCAAGCTCTTTCTGCCGGGGGCTGAAAAACTTACCCGCTATCTTTGTAAGACTCATTTTTACAAATCTATACTATTATATGGTGTGCAAATTTAAGCTAAAAGAACGACAATGGCAAAAAAAATCCCATGTTTATGGTTTTTGCATATTTTATTGTAGTAACTTTGTGCATTATTATACGAAATGACAATAAGAAGGGAAACAGTACAACTTTTAAAAATCCTATGAAAAACATCAAGCACACTATCGTCTCGATGTTGCTTTTGCTCGTAGCGGTGGTTACCGCAAGCGCGCAAATGCCTATCAAGACGATACCCGTGGACACGGCTTTCCGCATTGGCAAGCTACCCAACGGACTGACTTACATCATCCGCCACAACAACTGGCCCGAGCATCGCGCCAATTTCTACATCGCGCAAAAGGTTGGCTCTCTTGAGGAAAATGAGGATCAGCGTGGCCTCGCTCACTTCCTTGAGCACATGGCGTTCAACGGCTCCGACCACTTCAAGGGCAACGACCTCATTGAGTGGTGCCGCTCAAAGGGCATAGAGTTTGGTGGTGACCTCAACGCCTACACGGCAATAGACCAAACGGTATACAACATTGACAACGTGCCCACCTCGTCGGCCTCAACGCTCGACTCTTGCCTGCTCATCCTGCGCGACTGGTCGTGCGGCCTGTCGCTCGAGCAAGACGAGATAGACAAGGAGCGCGGCGTCATACACGAGGAGTGGAGACTGCGCACGTCGGCACAGAGCCGCATGCTGGAGCGAAACCTTGAGAAGCTCTACCCTGGCTCAAAATACGGCAAGCGCTACCCGATAGGCTTGATGTCGGTGGTGGACAACTTCAAGCGCAAGGAGCTCGTGGACTACTACCACAAGTGGTATCACCCCGACCACCAAGGCATCATCGTGATTGGCGACGTGGACGTGGACAAGACCGAGGCTGAGATAAAGAAGCTCTTCGGCGGGATAAAGAACCCAGACAACGAGGCCAAGATAGTGGAAGAGCCTGTGCCTGACAACGCCGAGCCAATCGTCATCATCGACAAGGACAAGGAGTATCAGCAGTCTGTCGTGATGCTGATGATGAAGCACGACACCGAGCCCGACTCCATAAAGCAAAACATAGAATACACCATATCGCAATACGTCAAGCAAGCCGCCATAGGCATGCTGTCAACGCGCTTCGCGGAGGCGGCGCAAAAGGCCGATTGCCCATTCGTGGGCGCGTCGGCAGGAGACGGCAATTACATAATGGCCAAGACAAAAGATGCGTTCTCCATCAACGTCATGCCAAAGGACATGGGCAAGACGGCGGATGCCGTGAAGGCGGCATACCTCGTGGTGAAACAGGCCGCCGACCATGGCTTCACGGCCACTGAATATGCGCGCTTCAAGGAGTCGATGCTCTCCTCGCTCGACAAGGCGTGGGAAGGCCGCGACAAGCGCACGAACACGTCTTTCTACAATCAAGCACTCGGATGGTTCCTCAACAACGAGCCAATGCCATCATTGGAGTTCGACTACAACATGATGAAGCAGGTGGTGCCAATGGTTCCTCTGGAGGCCGTGAACAAGGTGTTGCCACAACTCGTGGCAAAGAGCGACAGCAACCTCGTGATACTCAACTTCAACAACGAGAAAGACGGAGCCGTATACCCCACTGCCGAGCAGCTGCTCGACGCAGTGCACCAGGCAAGGGCCACGAAGGTGGATGCCTACGTGGACAACGTGAAGAACGAGCCCATCATGAAGAACCTGCCAAAGCCGGGAAAGATAAAGAAAGAGGTGAAGAGCAAGAAGTTCGACTACCAAATACTGACTCTCTCCAACGGTGTCACGGTGCTGCTTAAGAAGACCGACTACAAGAAAGACCAGGTGACCATGAGCGGAACAGGCGGCTCTGGCGAGGGCAACTACGGCAAGGCCGACTTCGCCAACCTGCAGATGTTCAACAGCGTCATCGACAACAGCGGCCTCGGCGACTTCTCATCAATAGAGCTTGGCAAGGCACTCGCCGGAAAGATAGCCAACGCGTCGCTCAGCATGGGGGCAAGAAAGATGAGCCTGAGCGGAAGCGCCACGCCAAAGGACGTGGAGACGATGCTCCAGCTCGCGTACCTCTACTTCACGAGCATAAAGAAGGACCAAGATGCCTTCAACAACCTCATGCAGCAAAACGAGGTCGGCTTGAAGAACCGCAACCTTGACCCCACGACGGCCTTCTCCGACACGATAACGAAAGTCGTCTACGACGACAACTGGAGAATGCAGCCATTCCTGCTGAAGGACCTCAAGGCCGTGTCCTACGACCGCATACTGCAAATGGCAAAAGAGCGCACAGCCAACGCCAACGGTTGGGTGTTCGAGAT
>ERZ808252.566-NODE-566-length-34809-cov-5.247281_pt1 | contig 34809 bp, 29 predicted proteins | sample MGYA00521242_ERZ808252 | MGnify/ENA primary metagenome ERZ808252 (study PRJEB31516, sample SAMN03275581) | gut metagenome | biome: mammalia-associated habitat; material: feces | host: Papio cynocephalus | place: Kenya | collected 2012-08-07 ...
AAAGTAGGCTTGACCAAGTCGCTCATCCCATCATACGTCACTCAGAACACGCTTGCCACCACCAATACGGCTCGTCGCATCGCCCAGGCGCTCGACAAGCAAGACATGGACGGAGCCTTGACGCTCCTCCAAACATTTCTGGGCACGATACCTTACTGCAACGTGACCAACTACGAAGGGCACTACCAGCAGATGCTGTTCATCATCTTCTCCCTCCTCACCGACTATCTCGTGGATGTGGAGGTACATACCCCAAAAGGCAGGGTTGACATCGTTATCCTGACCAAGACTGACCTCTATCTCATCGAGTTGAAGCTCAACAAGGATGCACAGACGGCGATGCGGCAAATCAACCTCAAGGATTACCGCCAGCGTTTCGCCCTCAGCGGCAAACCGATTACCAAGGTGGGCATCAACTTCGATGGTACGACGGGAAATATCACCGACTGGGTGATAGAACACTCGTAGGGCAATTGATATTTATTTTTAATTGTAAACCATAAAAACGTATCAAACGTTTTCATAAACTTGCATACCGCACGAAAATATTTCGGCTTTTGTGTAGATAGATTGACAATATTTGAAATATTGGAAATGATAAGTGAAAAAATGGTAGCCCGAAAAATATAAAAGCGCTTGCATTCCATTGATTTCAATCGCCGCCGCGGATACATAGACGGATGTCAATGGGGGCAGTACAAGACAAACTCGAGCGTATAGGCGAACCCATGATGACGCAAAGAAAAAACGATAATCGTTGGACGTTTCAAATAAATGACTTAACTTTGCAAAAAGTACAATTCGGAAAAAACAGTTCAAAATAGGAGGACAAATAAAATGAAGAAAATCACAGAGAATGTATCATGGGTCGGAAAAATAGATTGGGAACTCAAACATTTCCATGGCGACGAGCTGTCAACCCATTATGGCTCAAGCTACAACTCCTACCTCATTCGGGATAAGAAAAACGTGCTCATCGACACGGTGTGGACCCCATACGACCACGAGTTCGTGGCACACCTCGCCGAAGACATCAACCTGAGCGACATCGACTATATCGTGATGAACCACAACGAGAACGACCATTCCGGCGCGCTGCCCGCCCTGATGAAGCTCATCCCCGACACTCCGATTTATTGCACAAAGAAAGGCGAGCAAATATTGCGCGGCCTCTACCACGAAGACTGGAACTTCGTGAACGTGAAACAAGGCGACACGCTCTGCATCGGCGACAACACCTTGCATTTCATCGAGGCGCCGATGTGCCACTGGCCCGACACCATGATGACTTATGCCGACAAGGAGCAGATACTATTCTCCAACGACGTCTTCGGACAGCACTACGCCACGGAGAGCCTCTACGATGACACCGTGAACCAACGCGACCTGTTCCGCGAGGCGGAGAAATATTACGCCAACATCCTCACCATCTACAACACCAACGTGAAGCGCAAGGTCGACGAGCTGGTGAAGGCCAACCTGCCACTCAAGATGATAGCACCATCGCATGGCGTGATTTGGACAGACCACATCAAGGACATTATATGCTGCTACCAGAAGTGGGATTCCAACTATCAGGAAGACCAGGTGACGATAATCTACGACACGATGTGGCAAGCCACACGGCGCATGGCCGAGCAGATTGCCAACGGCTTGCGCCAGGCTTATCCAGAGACGCGAGTGGTGCTAATGAACGCTACCAAGGACGACAAGAACGACATCTTGCTTGAGACATTCCGCTCGCGCGAGATTCTCGTGGGCTGTCCCACAGTGAACCTCGGTATGACGTATGCCATTGCCGGCATACTCGAACTCATCCATGGCATGCGTTTCAAGGGCAAGAAGGCCGCCGTGTTCACCAGCTTCGGTTGGGGCGGCGGCGTGGAGAAGCGCATACAGCAACGCCTGGAGGAGGCTGGCTTCGAGATCGCGGCAGAGCCGTTGAAGGTGAAATGGGCTCCCGACAGCGACGCCGAGAGACAGTGCCGCGAATGGGGAAGCGCGCTCTGACGGACTCTCTCACTTTTATATTAACCACAAGAAAAACACACAACATATAGAAAGATGACATTGTCAACACTCATGCTTATAGGTGGCCTTGGCACGCCAGAACTCATCATAATACTTATCGTCGTGCTGTTGCTCTTTGGCGGCAAGAAGATTCCCGAGCTGATGAAGGCCATGGGGCAAGGCGTAAAGAGTTTCAAGGATGGAGTCAACGGCATCGGCGATGCCGTTGACAAGAGCGTAAATGCCGATGACAAGAGCGACAAGCCAACCACGGACACCGACAAGCACTGATGGCGAAGCCTCGTTTTGGGATCATCTCGAGGTGCTGCGCTGGATGCTCGTGCGCATCGTGGCGGTGTTGGCGGTAGCGCTGATAGCCGGCTTTGCCTTCATCCCGTGGCTCTTCGACCACGTTGTGATGGCCCCTGCGTCCAACGACTTCTTCCTTTACCACTGGCTCTCGGCCTTGTCGAGACATTTCGCGGCGGTGCCAAGCGACTTGGTCAAGCCGTTCCACGTGTCGGTAATCAACCTCCGGTTGGCATCGCAATTCTTCCTCCAGTGTGAGCTGTCGTTTTGGCTCGCGCTGCTGGTCAGTTTCCCATACATCGTCTTCGAGTTGTGGCGCTTTGTGTGCCCCGCACTTTACAGCAACGAGAAAAGGGGCGTGAGGTTCACCTTCAGCCTTGGCACCGCGCTTTTCTATGCCGGCTGCGTGGTGGGCTACGGCCTCGTTTTCCCATTGACGTTGCGTTTCCTGTATACCTACCAGCTGTCGCCGGCAATCTCCAACCAGTTGTCGCTCGACAGCTACATGGACAATTTCTTGATGCTCACGTTCATGATGGGCATCATCTTCGAGTTGCCCGTCCTGTCGTGGCTCCTGTCGAAACTCGGGCTTCTCCATCGCTCGTTTTTCAATCGCTACCGCCGCCACGCCATCGTGGCGCTGCTCGTGGTGGCGGCGTTCATCACCCCGTCGTCAGACCCGTTTACGCTGTTAGCAGTCTTCCTGCCAATCTACATACTTTGGGAACTCTCCGCACTGCTGGTCAAGAGATGAGAAACGTTGCAGACAGGGCCGTTGCCAATTAACAAGACAATAACCGAATAAGTTGAAAATGAGAAAAATAATATTGCTGCCCCTTGCGGCCATGACACTTTTGGCATCATGCCAGAAGAGCGAAGACGAGAAGGCCGCGCCACTGATGAGCAAGATAGACTCGCTCTACAAAGCCGGGAACTACCAAGCCACGCTCAACGCCATCACCCAGCTGCGCGCCAACCACCCAAAAGCGGTGGAGAGCCGCAAGAGGGCACTAAAAATATGGCAAGGCGCGTCGCTCAAAATGGCACAGGCAGACATAGGTCGCACCGACTCTGCATTGCAAGCCACGATAGCCCAATATGGAGCGGAAAAAGACTTGTATAAGAAAAACATGCTCCGCGTGAAGCGCGACTCACTGCAAGTGCGCTACGATGCCCTTTGCGGCACAGTAAGGGTGATACACAGAAGACAAGCCGAAGACTGAGACGAAGCGGCGAAAAAGAAAAAACGCGTTTTCTGCCATACACTCTTATTTTTTTAGTAACTTTGCAGTCTAAAGGAAGATACCATCATGGCAGAACACGATACAAACCAAGAGTTCAAGGAGACCTTAAACGAGTGCCGCGACATTTTCGCCAAGAAGCTCCACGACTACGGAGCCTCATGGCGCATACTCCGCCCATCATCGCTCACCGACCAAATCTTCATCAAGGCCCGCCGCATACGCGACCTTGAGACCATTGGCAAGGCAATGGTCGATGAAGGCATACGCCCTGAATTCATTGGCTTGGTCAACTATGGCATCATTGGCTTGATACAGCTCGCCCACCCCTCGGTGCTAACCCCCGACATGAGCGCGGCAGAGGCACTGACACTCTACGATGGCATCGCCAACGAGGCTTTCGAGTTGATGGCGAGGAAGAACCACGACTACGGAGAGGCATGGCGAGAGATGCGCGTGAGCAGCTATACAGACTTCATCCTCACGAAGATAGCCCGCATCAAGCAGCTTGAGGACATAGCCGGAAAAGCATTGATATCGGAGGGCGTGGAGTCCAACTTGCTCGACATCATCAATTATTCCGTTTTCGGGGCAATACGCTTAAAATAATGGCAACGGTCAGCACACAGCATGGTTTTGGCAAGGTCAAGGCGATAGCCCTGGCCGTGATGGTGAACGCCTGTCGTTTTCTTCTCGGCGCCACATTCGTGTTTTCCGGCTTTGCCAAGGCCATAGACCCAATAGGCACCCAATACAAGCTTCAAGATTATCTATCGGCCATAGGCATCGGCGATCTCGTGCCCGACATCGGCACGCTTCTCGCGTCGGTGGCGTTGTCCACGCTGGAGTTCTGCCTCGGCGTGTTCGTCTTGTTCGCCATACGCCGCCATCTCGTGTCGAAGATGATTGTGGCTTTCATGGCCGTGATGACACTCATCACGGTGTGGATAGCGCTGTTCAACCCAGTGAAAGACTGCGGTTGCTTCGGCGACGCCTTGCACCTGACCAACGTGCAGACACTGCTCAAGAACATAGTGCTCCTTGCGGCATCCATAGTCTTGGCTTGGCAACCGCTTCAGATGTACCGTTTCCTATCTCGCTCCACGCAGTGGATAGCCATCAACTACACCATACTCTTCGTGTTGTTGCTCAGTGCACATTGCCTATACCACCTTCCGCTGATCGACTTCCGCCCATACCATATCGGCATGAACATAAAGAAGGGAATGGAAATCCCGGCGGGAGCCCCGCAGCCACAGTTTGAAACGACTTTCATACTCCAGAAAAACGGTATCAAGAAAGAGTTCACGCTCGACAACTATCCCGACTCGTCATGGCAGTTCGTGGACTCCAAGACCGTGCAGACAAAGGAAGGCTACGTGCCGCCAATCCACGACTTCTCGATACAAAAGCCCAATGGCGATGACATCACCGACAGCGTGCTCACGGCCAAGGGATATGTCTTCCTTCTCGTTTCGCCACACCTTGAGCAAGCCGACGACACAAACTTTGGCGACATAGACCAACTCTACGAATATTGCCAAGAGCAGAAAATACCGTTCTATTGCCTTACCGCATCAGAAAGGAAAGACATAGACCACTGGGCCGACATCACTGGTGCGGAATACCCATTCTGCTTCACCGATGAGACCACGCTCAAGACCATCATACGCAGCAACCCAGGATTGCTGCTGCTGAAAGACGGGACGATAATACGAAAGTGGAGCCACAACGACTTGCCATCGAGCGCAAGCCTTAACGCCCCACTGCCGAAACTCGACATTGGAGCCATGCCGTCGACCAGTCTCGGCAAGACCATAATGAAAGTCGTGCTCTTGTTCTTCATACCGCTGATCCTGCTTGTCTTGGCAGACCGCACGTGGACTTGGACAAAGTACCTACGGAGGAAGCGGCGAAACTGACAGCTCATTTTATTTTTTAATATTAATATTAATCATCATGAGAAAGAAAATTGTAGCAGGCAACTGGAAAATGAACGAGAACCTGCAAGAGGGCGTTGCCCTGGCAAAGGAAATCAACGAGACACTGAAGGCTGACAAGCCAAACTGCGGTGTCATCATCTGCACACCTTTCATTCACCTGGCAAGCGTGGCCCAGGTTCTCGACCAGGATGTCGTGGCTCTCGGTGCCGAGAACTGCGCCGACAAGGAGAAGGGTGCATACACGGGTGAAGTGAGCGCCTCCATGGTCAAGTCTACCGGTGCCCAGTATGTCATCCTCGGTCACTCTGAGCGTCGCCAGTACTATCACGAGACAGCCGAGATCCTGAAAGAAAAGGTCCAGCTCGCCCTTGCCAACGGCTTGAAGGTTATCTTCTGCTGCGGCGAGACATTGGAGGAGCGCGAGGCCAACAAGCAGAACGAGGTCGTGAAGGCTGAGCTCGACGGCAGCGTGTTCAACCTCACCGCTGATGAGTGGAAGAACATCGTGCTGGCTTATGAGCCAATCTGGGCCATCGGCACAGGCAAGACCGCCACATCCGACCAGGCCGAGGAGATGCTCGCTTACATCCGCTCTATCGTAGCAGAGAAGTATGGCAAGGAAGCAGCTGAGGACACCACTATCCTCTACGGTGGCAGCTGCAAGCCAAGCAACGCTCCTGAGCTCTTCGCAAAGCCCGACATCGACGGTGGCTTGATTGGTGGCGCTTCGCTGAAGGCAGCCGACTTCAAGGGCATCATCGACGCTTGGAAGAAATAATAAGCAAAGTTAACGTTTAGCTAATACAAACCGATGATGTCGTGGGAAACGTCTCCCCGACATCATCGGCATTATACTTAAAAAGGAGGAGCACCACGCATATCCTCTTTTCCGTTGTAGCATAACAAAAACGATTTTAAATTAATGAGGAGATTCGTTTTTCTTTTTTTGTCTATCATGAGTGTCGCAGTATCGGCCAAGGCTCAGACCTTCACGCAGCACTTGCAGCAGAACCAAGCGGGCAAGGGCAAAGTCTCCATATCGCAAAGTCGGGAAATCGACGCGCTTGTCAACGGCACAATCACACGGCAAAGCGTGCCTGTGGCGGAGGCACAGAAGCAGACCATAAAGAAAAACATCAGCACCACCGCAAAAACAGCGGCCAACGCCAACAGTGCCACAAAAGACGACAGCCTTGAGAAAGCTCGCGCGCGTGAGCAGGAAGAAAAACTCAAAGCACAAAAGGCCAAGCGGAATGCCGTGGACGAGGCCCTGGCGTTGCAAAGACGCATAGCGGAAAAGGCAGCCGAGGAAAAACGAAGGGAGGCTGAGGAAAAACGGCAAATTGCCGAGACAAAGAAGCAAGCGACGGAAAAAAGCGCCAGCGCGGAGGAAGAGGCCGAGGCAGAACTGCACATTCCTACCATTGACATGCGCAAGAAGGTCATGCGTGGGGCGCGCAAGGTGACAGGCTATCGAGTGCAAGCCTTCGCCGGCGGAAACACTCGCGCCGACAAGACCAAGGCTCAACAGGCTGGAAACGACATAAAGATGCGATTCCCCGACCAACCCATTTACGTGCATTTCTATTCACCACGCTGGATTTGCCGAGTGGGAAACTACCGCTCACTCAATGAGGCGAGACATATGCTCAAAGCCATCAAAGGCATGGGCTACAAGGCTGCGGTCATAGTGAAAGGACAAATAACCGTGTTCGATTGATTCGGTTCACTTTCTTAAATAATGCACTTCTTCCATAAAGACGCATTTACACATCATACTATATATACTTTAAAATGAATCCAGAGACAGAATTCCGTGATGGACTCGACGAGCTTGCCACACACTATAAGGCGATACTATCACTCCTGGGCGAGGATCCTGAACGCGAGGGACTGCAAAAGACTCCATTGCGCGTGGCAAAGGCAATGCAAATCCTCACGCGCGGTTACACTCAAGACCCACACAAGGTGCTCACCGACGCGCTTTTCGAGGAGAAATACGACCAGATGGTGATAGTCAAGGACATCGACTTCTTCTCAATGTGCGAGCACCACATGCTGCCTTTCTACGGCAAGGCTCACGTGGCTTATATCCCCAATGGACACATAACGGGACTCAGCAAGATAGCGAGGGTCATCGACATCTTCTCGCACAGGCTTCAGGTGCAGGAGCGTCTCACGGAGCAGATAATGAATTGCATAAACGACACCCTCAAGCCACAGGGCGTGATGGTGGTCATCGAGGCGCGCCATATGTGCATGCAGATGCGTGGCGTGGAAAAGCAAAACAGCGTCACCACGACATCCGCCTATAGCGGGGTGTTCGAATCGATGAAGGTGCGCGAGGAGTTCATGAGCCTTCTTAGAGGTGAAGCAAAACGAATATGATGAAATTTATATCATGGAATGTCAATGGCCTGCGCGCTTGCGTCAAGCCGAAGACCGACGACGAGGGCAACATAAAGAGCAAGGGGTTTGAGGCTTACTTCAAGGAACTTGACGCAGACTTTTTCTGCCTTCAGGAAACCAAGATGCAAGAGGGACAACTCGACTTGCAGTTTGATGGCTATCAGTCGTATTGGAACTATGCCGAGCGCAAGGGCTACAGCGGCACGGCAATCTACACACGCCATACTCCGCTGAACGTCAGCTATGGCATCGGCATTGAAGAGCATGACCACGAGGGACGAGTGGTGACACTGGAAATGCCCGACTTTTATCTCGTGTGCGTGTATACGCCGAACTCGCAGGAGGCCGAGACAAAGGGAGGAAAACCACGCCGCCTGCCGTACCGCATGAAATGGGAAGACGACTTCCAGGCTTACCTTCATGGCCTTGACGAGAAAAAACCAGTGATTGTCTGTGGCGACATGAACGTGGCTCACGAAGAGATTGACATCAAGAACCCAAAGACGAATCACCTGAGCGCGGGATTCACCGATGAGGAACGAGACAAGATGACAGCATTGCTCAACAGTGGTTTCACCGACACGTTCCGCGCGCTCCATCCAGACGAGATCACTTATTCGTGGTGGAGCTATCGCTTCCGCTCGCGCGAACGCAACACAGGATGGCGCATTGACTATTTTCTCGCTTCCGACCGATTGCGCGACCGCATAACCAACGCTTCCATACACAATGAGATATTCGGGTCGGATCATTGTCCTATAGAGCTTGACTTGAAATAAATGACACAGCTTTTAGGCAAATTGGACATGTAGTCCGTATTGTCGTTTTGGTATGTTTTTTGCATAAGGTCTGTTGTCATAAAAACTGTAGGAAGGAACGTTAAAGATGAGACAGATTAAGATTTCAAGGAGCATTACCGACCGTCAGGGGGAGTCGTTGGAACGGTATTTGGGTGAGGTAGCTCGCATACCGATGATAGATCCTGATGAGGAGACAATGCTTGCCGATGAGATACGTAAGGGTGGAAAGAAAGGCGAACGTGCCAAAGACCGCCTCGTGTCGGCAAATCTTAGGTTTGTGGTTTCGGTGGCCAAACAGTACCAGCATAAGGGACTTTCTTTGACCGACCTTATTGATGAGGGTAACATAGGATTGGTGAAAGCCGCGGAGAAATTTGATGAGACTCGTGGCTTCAAGTTCATAAGCTATGCTGTGTGGTGGATAAGGCAAAGCATCTTACAGGCCATTGCAGAACAAGGCCGTATGGTGAGACTGCCGCTTAACCAAGTTGGTGCCTTGTCTAAGATAAACTCCGAGATAGATAAGTTTGAGCAAAAGAACCATAGGCAGCCTTCCACGGAAGAGCTGTCAGACATTACGAATATCGATGCCGACAAGATAGAGACAACGATGAATGCCGACATGCGCCACATGAGCATAGACGCTCCGTTTTCCGACGATGATTCCAACTCACTTGAGGATATCTTGCCATCGCAAGATAAGACTCTTTCCAATGAAGTGGAAAAAGAATCCATGGATGTGGATTTCAAGGATGTATTTAATCATGTGCTTAAGCCCCGTGAGGTAACCATTCTCTGCAAGAGTTTTGGCATGGGATGCCAAGAAGAAGGCGCGGAGGAAATAGGTGCGCAAATGGGCTTGACCAGAGAGCGCGTGAGGCAAATCAAGGAGAAAAGCATAGACAAGATAAGAAGGAGCGGATACAAGCATGTGTTGGCGAAATATCTTGGATGATAGAAAATAAGTACGAAAATATTTGGCAGTTACGCTGAAACGGCGTAACTTTGCCATACTTTCATAACAATGGGCTTGTATGGATTTGACGGCAAGACGAAATTGTATGTAAGCACGCGGAGCCTCGTTGGCTAGCTCCATAATCTGAGTGAACAACAATTTAATTGGCGAAAACAACTACGCTCTCGCTGCCTAACTGAAGCACAGTAGGTTACTGGCTTAATCCCTGCGCAAGGCGCGGGGACGAGACATCGCTCCGAGGATGTTTTTCCGAATCCGGAGATTAAGCGGTGCAGACTAAATCGGGAATAGTCATTGGTGGCCTCGCTCCTTTGGCGAAACGCTTTAGAGGATAAGACGACGGTTGGTGGTCCAGGTCTTGCCGCCGTACGAAAATGAAGGCTGGAATAAGCGTGTAGAAAGCATATGGCTTCCTTGTTCGGACCGGGGTTCGACTCCCCGCAGGTCCACAGCGCATACACATAATATGCAAATAGGTTAAGGGCGGATCGCAATTCCGCTCTTTTTTTATAGAATACCTTGAACCAAAATTCTCCACGGGCCTTTCCAGTGCCTATATACTCAAAAATGATGATTCACATGTAAACGAGATTTACCTATTTTTGAGTATTGTGTGAATTTAAACAAACTTTTACCTTTGCACCCGAAAATTAAGGATATCAATAGCAATGAACAAAATCATTCTTTCTCTCGTTTCCACGGCATTATTATTAGGTGGCGCTCAGAGTGTAGAGGCACAACAAAGCGCGGCCGATTCCGTGATGAACCACGCCAAGGGCAATCGCCTTAGTGTGGGCGGCTACGGAGAAGCAGCTTACAGCCGCAACTTCTATACGGATGCAGGCAAGCGCTACTCCAACGCGTCAGCTTACAAGAACGCTCCTGACCATGGCCGCTTCGACATTCCCCACGCGGTAATCTACCTGGGCTACGACTTCGGCAAGGGCTGGACAATGGGCAGCGAGATTGAGTTCGAGCATGGCGGCACAGGTCAGTCTATCGAATACGAGGCAGAGGAAGCTATTGAATATGAGCAGGAAGTGGAGAAAGGCGGCGAGGTCGAGCTGGAACAATTTTGGATTCAGAAGTCTTTCGGCGCTTTCGCAAACATCAAGGCTGGCCATATCGTAGTCCCAGTAGGTCTGACTAACGCGTATCACGAGCCTTTGAACTTCTTTACCGTTTATCGCCCAGAGGGTGAGAACACCATCCTTCCTTGTACATGGCATCAGACAGGTGTCAGCTTTTGGGGCAAGAGCGGCAAGTTCCGCTACGAGGCTCAGTTCCTGGCAGGCTTGAACGCTTATCGCTTCAGCCGTAGCAACTGGATACAGGGCGGTGCCAAGAGTCCATACGAGTTTGAGGTGGCCAATAAGTATGCCGTAGCTGCACGTGTTGACAACTACTCCGTCCCTGGTCTCCGCGTTGGCTTGAGCGGCTACTATGGCAAGTCGATGGGCAACACGACTCCTGAGGACACCCAGCACAAGGACATAAAGGGCAATGTATATGTAGGCGCGTTGGACTTCACCTACAACAAATACAACTGGAAGGTAAGAGGCAACATAGACTATGGATATGTAAGCGACGCTACGGCCATCACAAGCATCGTATATCCTGGCACATCATTGGTTAAACCTAACGAATCTGGCAGTGGCAAGTATTTTGGCAGCCATGCGATAGCAGCCATGTTTGAGGCTGGCTATGACGTGTTCTCACAAATCTCCTGTCTTCGTGACAAGAATCAAAAAATGTATGTATTCGGCCACTACGAGTACTATGACTCATCCGTACACAACAAGACAGCACAGTGGACAAACCGCAAGATCGTGTCAGGAGGTATCAACTACTTCCCCCTACCACAGATTTGCGTAAAGGCGGAATACACACAGCGCATCTTCAAGTCGCAGTACAACAATGAGCCTGCCGTTAACATCGGTATCGCTTATCAGGGTTTCTTCCTCTAATATCGAGGATACGACTTATAAAATTGACAAAGAATAGCAATAACATCAACAAATAAAAAGTAATCACGAAATGAAAAAGACATTTCTCAAAGCCTCTTTGTTTGTAGCAACAATGGCTTTATCTTTGGGTTTCGCTTCTTGTAGCGATAAGGATGATCCCACGACAGATGAGAACACTGTTCCCGCAACAGAATTGTCAGCCGTGGCAACGACCTACGTCAACGATGTCATTAATCCTACCTACAAGGACTTGCGTGACAATGCCAAGGTTTTGAAGGATGCTTGCGACAAGGCATACGCTAACGCAAAAGCAGGTTCTTTGACAGACAAGGATATCGAGGATGCTTGCGAAGCATTCAAGAATGCACGTCGTGAGTGGGAGCGCAGCGAAGCTTTCCTTTATGGCGCAGCTACCAACAACGAGATAGACCCACATATCGACTCATGGCCACTTGACCACGACCAGTTGGTTGATGCACTTAATAATAGCACTATCATTGCTGGTATTCAGGATGTCACAACCTCTCCTAAGTTCATCTACTCAGAGAACAAGGACTTTGACTCTGTAATTGGTTTCCACGGATTGGAGTTCGTTCTTTTCCGCAATGGTGCAGCTCGTACAGCAGCCATGTTGAATGCAAACGAGACTGAAGAAGGCATGACTTCTGTTAAGGGAATTGACGAGTTGGCATTTGCTGCTGCTGTAGCAGGTGACATCTACAATATGACATCTCTCCTTCAGTATGGTTGGAATGGTGATTCCACACTCGGTTCTTGGTTGGATAGCAACTGCAAATGGGTTGTTGATGGTTTGAAGACCATAGAAGGCAATACAGGTGCCCTTTCTTCTGCAGGCATTGGCTATGGTCAATTCCTCCTCAACGCGACAGGCGACAACGCTTGGTTCCCAACATGGCAGGAGACTTTGGAGAATGTTTTCGTAGGTGGTTGCTCTAACATCTGCCAAGAAGTTTACACTCAGAAGCTCGGACAGGCTTACCGTGTAGCAACTGGTCACGGTGGTACGACAGAGGAAGGTGCGCCTGAGTCTCGCGATTACATTGAGTCTCCTTACAGCAAGCGTTCATTCATCGACTATCAGGACAACATCTACTCTATCAAGAATTCTCTCTATGGCACTCGTGACGTGACAGCCACAGCACCTGTAACCAACTCATTGATGACCATCATGAAGAAGTACAACTACAGTGGCTATTCATCATTGAGCACGGCTCTTGACGAGTCTATCGCCGCTTTGGAGTCTGCCAAGAAGAGTGGCATCGCTTTCGTTGATGATCCTGCAAACGCACAGGTAAAGACTTGCATCGACAAGATTAATACATTGGACGATGAGTTGAACAAGGCTGGTGCTTGGTTCCGTGCATTGAAGGTTTCTAAGTAATTGGGCGTCAGAAAAGAAAGACATATCATTAAGCACCTGACATAAGCTTTACGTAGCTTTGCTCTCTAAGCCTTAGAAGCGAAGCTACGTTTAGCCGTAAAAAGAGAAAGGCAAAAGAACTATACCAAACAAAATACATTATGAATAAGAATTTCAAGAATTACGCCTACATGTCTTTCGCCATGGCTTTGGCCATGACGATGACAGGCTGTTCTGATGATGACAACAAAGTTGAAATCACAGAGACAGACGTTGCTTATGTAGGCAAGGATGTTGGCAACTTCACAGCCGACGAGTGGTATCCTGGCGGCAAGCTTGGCACGACAGAGAACACTGGTTCCAGCTGCTACTCAGACGAGACACCAGCTGTTGACAATGACGCTGATCTGAAAAGCCAGTTCTTCATTGGCGAGCAGATGTTTGAGCGTCAATACACTTTGAACACCGGCGCATTCAAGGGATTGGGGCCCGCATCCGTTCGCACGTCCTGCTTCGACTGCCACCCAGAGTATGGCCATGGCAAGCGCAAGACACAATATGAGACTCGCTATGGCAATGGCAATGGCTACTTGCTCGTAATATATCATCCCAAGGCTGACAGCCCTAATGATGGCAGCTACATCTCAGAGGTGACAGGCATGCCACAAACCCAGGCACAGTCACCTTTCTTGCCACCTGTAGACGAGAGCAAAATCAACTTGGCTTGGGAACATGTCAGCAAGATGGAGACGGACGAGATTCCATCCATGCAGTTCCCTGACGGAGAGAAGTTCGACTTGATTTATCCTGAAATTACCATTCCGCAGGATGCTTTCAACACGTTGCCAAAGCCTACTGACTATGCCGTCCGCTTGGAGTCGACCATTGGCATCGGTGGTACGGGCTTGATAGATGCCATACCAACTGAGGACATTGTAGCGCAATACAAGTCAGAGGCAGCTTACTTCAAGAGCGCAGGATTAAACGTGAGCGAATACATCAACCCAAGCATGTTTGACGCCAACACAATGGAGATGGCAGCAAGCGCATATTACACCACCTTTGGCAGAGATGGACTCTACACAACTGGCGGCGTGCATGCTGATGGAACAACATTTGATCCTAACACCACTGATGGCAACAAGAAGCTCATCAAGCGTTATACGTATGCCTTGACACGCGGTAGCTTGCAAGACGGACCTGGCGCTAACGCCATGTGGAACATCACAAACGTGACACGTACAGACCGTCCTGTACTCTACACGACAAAAGCATGGGCTGATTGCATGGCTCAGACCCCATCCGTCATAGCTGCCATCAAGAAGGATCCCACATCCCCATACTATGCAGATGGTACAGACGATGGCATCAAGAACGCAGTGTCGACCTTGCTGAACCCCAAGACCAACCAATTCGACAACGCCATCCACAACTTCCAACCAGAGCAAAGCATGGATGATTTCTATGCCTTCATGGTATGGCATCGTGGCCTCGCAGTTCCTCGTGCCCGCAACTTGAACGACCCTGACGTACAGAAAGGCAAGAAGCTCTTCATGGAATGGGGATGCACCAACTGCCACAAGCCATCTTGGAAGACCGGCGATGACAACTACGTTACATCCAAGTATATCGCAGACAAGAAGCTGCCACGTTACCAAAACCAGACCATTTATCCATATTCAGACTTTGTGCAGCACAAGCTCTATATGAAGAATGACATCCATGGATCATGGTGTCGTACCACCCCACTTTGGGGACGTGGTTTGAGCTATATAAACACTGGTGCCGAAGACCGTTTGCACGACTGCCGCGCTCGCAACGAGATAGAGGCTATCATGTGGCACTGCTACAGCAAGAAGAGCCACGCTTACTCTTCTGCAATGCACTTCTACAAGGCATCAAAGGCTGACCGCGACGCGGTGGTTAAGTTCTTGCGCTCCATCTAATTGAAGCAGATTTAAGACCAACACATAATAAAAAGGACAAGGCAATCCTATAATGGCTCGCCTTGCCCTTTTACTTCTTCATAAACTATTATTCATAGGAGCCATCTTGTGACCTCGCAAGATATTTATTCAATAATGGTAAGAAAGATAATATTCATCCTTTACACCCTTGTGCTTGTATGTATGGGCACCGCCACAATAGTGGAGAAGAGCCATGGCACGGATTATGTCCACTCCCACTATTATGGGGCATGGTGGTTTACATTTATATGGGCAGCACTCGCAGCCTTCGGTTTTTTCTACATAATCAAGCGAAAGATGAAGAGAGCCTCAACATTGGCCTTGCACATATCTTTCCTCATTATCCTTGCCGGCGCCTTGCTCACCCACGTCTCCGCAAAGAGAGGCATGATGCACTTGCGCGTTGATCAGCCCTCAAACACTTATATGACATCAGACGAACAGTATGGCATGAAAGAAGAGAAGTTGCCTTTCTCCATTTGCTTGCAAAGCTTTGAGACAAAGGTGCATGATGGCACAGATGCCGTGGCCGATTATTCTTCAAAGTTTACAGTGATGGATGGCAACGAGAAGAGCGACGGCGCGGTGTCGATGAACCACATATATTCTCATCGCTCATATCGCTTCTACCAATCTTCATACGATGAGGATGGCAAAGGCAGTGTACTCGCAATCAATGCGGATCCATACGGCATACCTGTCACATACACAGGATATGCCTTGCTCTTCTTTTCCTTAATATGGATGCTTTTCGACCCCAAAGGCGGTTATCGTAAACTCTTGAAGAGTCCATTGCTAAAGAAAGGTGCATTGATAATAGCCTTTATCCTTTGTCTTGGCAATTTCCAGACCGTACGCGCCGGCTCTGTCTTGGAAGATACACAAAACGCAGTCCTTCCTAAGAAGACAGCAGAAAAGTTTGGCAAGCTCTACATTCTCTACAATGATCGTATTTGTCCGGTACAGACATTCGCCCTTGACTTTTGCAAGAAGATATATGGAGCCAGAAGCTACGAAGGCTTGACAGCTGAGCAGGTGTTATCGGGATGGGTGTTTTATGGCAATATATGGGCAAGCAAGCCTTTCATTAAAATCAAGGGCGGAGAGATGAAGACGGCAATGAACCTGCCTGATTATGCTTCTTTAAGCAATTTCTTCAACCGAGACCTTGGCGGTTACACCCTCGGACAATATGTGCAGCAATACTACGAAGGCCAACAAGACAAGTTTCATCAGCAAGCTGCCGACATAGACGGCAAGATTCAAATTATAATGGAACTCAGGCAGGGATTGTCGCTAAAGGTGCTGCCCTACACATTCACGAAAAACGTGAAAGCCACAAAGGATCACCCATTTATCAAGGCAGGTACAACCACTTGGTTCTCACCAGTAGACAAGCTGCCACACGCCGTGGAATACCAGCACGCTCTCTATATCAAAAATGTTTTTTCATTACTCTATGGAGACGTAAAAGCGGGAAACTTTGACCGCGTTAATGTGTACTTCGACAAGATGAGGAAATATCAAGAGATAAGTGGAGGCAAATCCTTGCCATCAGCTACGCAATACAAGGCAGAGCGCATCAACAACGCATTTCCCTTCGCCACTATCCTCTTCATGGTGAACCTTACGTTGGGTTTCATCGCCCTCTTCTACACTATATATCGCATGACCCGAAAGAAGGGAATCAAATTTCTCAACTATGTGCTGCCTTCATTGTTGGTTGTTTCATTCCTTACTCTGACCTTTGGCTTGGCATTAAGATGGATCATAAGCGGCAACGTGCCTATGTCGAATGGGTATGAGAGTATGTTGACAGTGGCTTGGTTCGTCATGCTCATTAGCATTGTACTACAATTCCGCATTCGCATGGTAATGGTCTTCGGCTTTCTTCTCTCAGGCTTTTTCCTCTTGGTGAGCCACATCAACCAGATGGACCCCGCCATAGGCCAGATGATGCCGGTATTGAACAGTCCGTTGCTCAGCCTCCACGTGAGCGTCATAATGATGAGCTATGCGCTGTTGTCCCTGACATTCATCTGCGGTGTCATGGGCATCGCTCTCCGTTCACATGGCGAGGAACTGCAAGCGTTAAGTCGCGTGTTCCTATACCCTGCCCTCACCACCATGGGCATAGGCATATTCATCGGGGCCATTTGGGCAAACGTGAGTTGGGGCACTTACTGGAGTTGGGACAGCAAGGAGACCTGGGCACTCATCACTTTCATGATTTATGCCGTGATAGTACATACGCAGACTCTTCCCGTTTTCCGTAAGCCTTTGGTTTATCATGTGTACATCACCTTCGCGTTTCTTAGCATAGTAATGACCTATTTCGGCGTAAACTATTTCTTGAGCGGCATGCATAGTTACGCCTAAACGTTCCGTGATTGCAAAATAAGCATTACAGCTCGGCTTTTCAGTGGATTAAAATGGCTTCCACTGGAAAGCCATTTTTACGGATAAATATGATACAGCGCAAGTCTCATTCGAAAAGCTTTCCTGTCTCCACAGAATAGGAAAGCTTACATTGGTTGCAAATATCCCATAATCGTGGCTCCGCTTCCACTCAACGAATAGAATACGCTCTCACCGACGAGTACATACTCCCAGGTTAGATTCATCCTATTCTTTGGTTCAAAGGCATTGATTTCCTTAATCCATTAGATGGTAGTCGTCTACTGACTTCATCAACCGAAGGCGAATCCATCCGAATGCAAAGGTAATGTAAATCAAGAGGAGAACAAAATATATTTTATCGTTTTTTCTGCGTATGGCTTATTATAATTCAAGATTTTTGTCTACATTTGCAAACAAACTAACAAAGAGGCGCAGACTATGGCAAGATTCATCAACCCATTTACAGACATCGGCTTCAAGAGGATCTTCGGGCAAGAGATTTCCAAGCCGTTGATATTAGACTTCCTGAATAGCCTGCTGGTGGGCGAGGAACATATCATAAACATCACGTTCCTCGACAAGGAACAGCCTGCCCTTTTTGAGGATGACCGTTCGCTTATCTACGACATTTATTGCGAAACCGACAAAAACGAGAACATTATCGTTGAGATGCAAAACAAGTCGCAGCCATATTTCAAGAACAGAAGCATATACTATGTTTCCGAAGCCATTGCAAGACAAGGGGAGAAAGGGGCTGATTGGCAATACAAGATTGACGCAGTGTATCTCGTGGCCTTCCTGAATTTCTGCCCAATGGACTTTGACAAGCAGTTTCGCACAGACGTGGGATTGATTGACAGGAAAAACGGAAAAGTATTCTCCGACAAAGAGAGAATGACATTCATGCAACTTCCCTTATTCACCAAGGAGGCAGACGAGTGTGAGACTAATTTCGACAAATGGATATATTTGCTAAAAAATATGGAGACCTTAACAAGATTGCCATGGGCAGCAAAAAGTTCAGTGTTCAAAAGACTTGAACAAATTGCAGATGTCGCTTCGCTTTCAAGACAAGAGCGCATGAAATACGACGTGGGATTGAAAAAATATCGCGATACCCTGTCTGTGCTTGAAGGCGCGAAACAAGACGGCTTAGCTGAAGGAAGAGCTGAAGGAAGAGCTGAAGGAAGAGCTGAAGGTAAACAAAATGAAAAAGTAGAAACCGCGAAGCGCCTTTCTGCCATTGGAATGGATATAAACACTATAGCTATTGCCACTGGACTTTCAGCAAAAGAAATTAAGACCATAATAAAACATTGAAACATTAAAAGCATTGTGAGCATGATTGCCCTTTCAGCGTAAAAGGCATTGCGATTTCAGTAGAAAGACAATGTATTTTCACCGATAATAAAACCAATATAAAAATAAAGTCAATATTGATATAAACAAAATGGCAATCATAGACATGACTAAATCCATGATTGCCATGAATCAATATTCATACTCGTTCCACTTGTTTCACGCCTTTCACGGCCTTGAGTTTTTTGACAAGCTGATTAAGTCGTGCCGTGTCCTCAACTTGAATTGTGAGATTGCCAGAGAAGAGTCCATCATGAGAGTCGATATTTATGGACCGCATCACTATTTTCTCATCCTTTGATATGATATTTGTAATATTGGAAACAATGCCAATGTCGTCGTGCCCTACCACACGCAAGGTGATGGCATACTTGGACGAGCCCTTGCCTGCCCAGCGCGCTCTCACGATGCGATAGCCAAACCTGCGACGCATCTCTGGCGCATTGGGACAGTCTTGCCTATGCACTTTTATTCCGCCACCCGCGGTAACAAACCCAAAGATAGGGTCACCATAAATAGGATGGCAACACGGCGCAAGCTGATAGTCGATGCCCTTAAGGTTTTGGTCTATCGTGAGCACATCATCGCTCTCATGGGTTAATTCCTCTTCTGGGCTCTCAAAATTGAACTGGTCTGCTGATACAGTCCCCTTGTCCTTGTTCTCCGTGTGGTCGCGCACTTCCACATATTTGGCTATCACGTCGTTTGGATCGAGCTTGCCATCTGCCACTTGCTTATAGAAGTCGGAGACCTCCTTGAACCCCATTTTTTTGATGAGGTGTGCCATTATGCTCTCGTCCGCCTCAATGTGCTTGTTTTTGAATCGGCGTTCCAAAAGTTCCTTGGCATAAAGCCCGTCTTTTTGTTGGGTTTCCTTGATGGCGAGCCTGATTTTCGATTTCGCCTTTGGCGTGACCGCTATTGATAGCCAGTCTCGCTTAGGTTTTTGGTTGCTTTGGGTTATCACCTCCACGGTGTCACCCGAATGCAGTTCCTGTCTTATCGAAACAGCCTTACCATTCACCTTGCCTCCAACACAGGTATTGCCAATGTTGGAGTGTATGCGGTAAGCGAAGTCGAGCACCGTGGATCGAGCCGGAAACTTGAAAAGGTCTCCACGCGGCGTGAACACGTAAATGTCGTCGGGTTGGAGCGACATCTTGAACTGATCCATCACCTGCAGGTTGTCACCGGCCTCCAACGCCGCACGTATGTTGGCAAGCCATTCATCCATCTGTCCGCCACTCTTTATGCCTTTGTAGCGCCAGTGGGCCGCAAGGCCGTGTTCGGCAATATCGTCCATGCGCTCGGTGCGAATCTGCACTTCCACCCATTTATTTTCCGGACCGAGCACGGTGATGTGCAAACTCTCATAACCATTCGACTTAGGAACCGAAAGCCAATCGCGCAATCGCTTGGGGTTGGGTTGATACATATCGGTGATAATGGAGTAAACCTGCCAACACTGTTGTTTTTCCATTTCTAAAGGCGAGTCAAGGATGATGCGTATGGCGAAAAGATCATAAATTCCCTCAAATCCACACTGCTGTTTCTTCATCTTCTGCCAGATAGAATGGATAGACTTTGTGCGCCCTTTCATGTGGAACTTCAGCCCTGCTTTTTCCAGCCTTTCGCGAATAGGGCCTATAAAGCGGCCTATATAGGCGTCACGACTTGCCTTGGTAGCGTTGAGTTTCTCTTTTATCATGTAGTAAGCATCATGCTCCATGTACTTAAGCGAGAGATCCTCAAGCTCCGACTTCAACGTATACAAGCCGAGCTTATGTGCAAGAGGCGCATATAGATACGACGCCTCTTCCGACACCTCACGCCGTGCGTCCTCCATGGGCGTGTCACGTATGAGACGCATCACGCACACGCGGTCAGCAATCATGATGAGTATGACACGCATATCCTCGGCAAAAGACAGCAGCAAATTACGGAAGTTGTCGCTACCTATAACAGGGTTTTTGTCGTATAGATGCTGTATCTTGTAGAGTCCATGGACGATATGTTCCACCGTGTCACCATATTTTTCAGCCACTTCCACGAAGTTGTCTACATGACACGCCCACAAGAGCGTGGCTATTACCGACTCGCGTCGCAATCCAATCTCGTCCACGCAGATGCGTGCCGTTTCCATGGCCGTGACTATAGGGTTCAGACCGAACACGTCGCGGCTCACCCGACCGTCGGCAATGGCCTTGCGCAGACTTGCCTTGAGCTTGGCCATGTCTTCGCGCGGCATTGCCTCGCCAACCTTGTCGAAGATATAGCGGCGCAATTGCCAAACCTCGTCAAGCTCTTCGCGAGTAAAAACAAAAGGCTTGTCTTCCATTTATCATTCCTTTAAGTTATCCTATTATGGCGTCAGCAGGTATATATATCAGGCTGTTGGCTGCTGAATCAGTTATTCTGCCAAGCACTTGTCAAGTTCCGCTTCAATGGCCTTGCGATCGATATGCTGACCTATGAACACTATTTTCTGCATACGGTCGCCAACCTTAGAGTCCCAATCTTTCTTCACGTCAGGGTTCTTGGCGAGGAAGTCTTCGAGTTCATCGGCTGGCATCGTGGCATACCATTGACCAGCATTGGTGATGTTGAACTGCTTGCCCGACTGTTCAAAGAGATAACACGTGTCTTTCTCATCGGCAAAATAGCACATGCCCTTGGCACGCACCACGCCTTTTGGCCATTTTGTTGACACGAACTCATCAAAATCCCCAAGACTCATTGGCTCGCGTCGCTTCCAAACAAACGTCTGTATGCCATACTCCAAGGCCTCGCCACTTTCTTCGTTCTCAAGTTCATCATCATCGTCCTCCATGGCCTCAATCCATCGAGCAGATGTCGCCACTTTGTCAAAGTTGAAGAGGTGGGTATTGAGTATTTTGTCAATATCCACGTCACCATAATTGCAATCATATATCTCTGCCTTTGGCTGTATGGCCTTAATCACGGCACGCAAGTGATGCAATTCATCTGGCGACACCTCGGAAGCCTTGTTGAGCAAGATTATGTTGCAGAACTCTATTTGCTGTATTACGAGGCTTTCAAGGTCGTCCTCACCCATGTTCGGCTTCTGCAAGGCATCGCCAAGGCCGAATTCGTCGCGCATGCGAAGAGCGTCTACCACGGTCACGATAGAGTCAAGGCGTGCCACACCATTTTTCATGATTTTCTCCGGAATCATGCGGGGATAAGTGGAGATGGTCTGGGCGATAGGCGCAGGCTCACAGATGCCAGAGGCCTCGATGACTATGTAGTCGAACTTCTTTTGATTTATGATGTCGTTGAGCTGCTGCACGAGATCCATCTTAAGCGTGCAACAGATGCAGCCATTCTGAAGAGCCACGAGAGAGTCGTCTTTTTGACCCACCACTCCACCGTTCTCAATGAGCGAGGCGTCGATGTTGACCTCGCCTATGTCATTGACGATAACGGCGAACTTTATGCCCTTCTCATTCTTTAATATCCTATTGAGAAGGGTGGTCTTTCCACTGCCCAAATAACCCGTGAGCAGTAAAACGGGTGTTTCCTGTCTTTCCATTGTGTTTTGCATTCATGGCCAATAGGCCGGTATTTGTTGCAAAAGTACAAAAAAGGTGCCAAAAGCGTTGCTTGAAAGACAAAGATTAATGTTTCAGAACCATAATAATTTCTAAATGTCGTTCTTCATCTCCCACCCTGTCATCGTAGACACCACGGGGATGAGCGTGGACGCTATTTTCTGGTGACCTTTCCAGTTGGGATGCCAGTCTGAGCCAATGTCGTGACCTTTGACTACAATGTTTGGCATGGGCTCTGCCACGCGCACACTCTTCATGCCCGATACTTTCTCGCCAAGTTCCTTAAGCGCGGCAAGAAGAAATATGTTGGCGGAATGTGGAGTGACACAAAGCACTGGTATCCTTTCACCATAATGACTTTTTGCCGTCTTGATAAGCTTCACGTATTTGCTTACGTAGTCGGCAGGGGCACCACTCCTTGAGAAATCGTTGGTGCCGAGATTTATGATTACAAGGTCTGGGCGATACTGGTTGAAATCATAGGCTATGGAATCATGGTCATCGAAGAGCAACTGATAACGCTGACTCATTGTGCGCATGGTCTTCCCGGCATAATTGCGTGTCACGCCCATGCCAGAGTGAGCCACTATCACGTAGTCGGCATCAAAATAACGTGCCAGCGCACAAGCGTAAGACTTGTCGCAGTTTTCTGTCTTCAACTCGAAATGGCTATCTTGTGTGCCCTCTGACCCGTAGCCGCAAGTGTAGCTGTCGCCAATCACTTCTATCAAGCGCTGCTTAGGCTGTACGGCCGTGAACGAACCTTTGCCTCCGGCCGTGAACGAGAAAATCGTAGAACGTCCATATTCACCTTCTGTAACCTTCTGCAAACGAAGGCGGTGTGTACCCTTTCCAAGTTTATTGGCGAGTAAGACATCGTGTGGCTCTTTGCCTGTGAAACGCAACTTGCCAACGAGTTTGCCGTCTATGAACACTTGATGATAGCTTTCCCCCTCTTCGCTCATTCTCACCGAGATGGAAGAGCCTGTAAAATCTGTCTGGACATAGGTGCCTACCCAATCGTAGCTCACCGCTCCATCGTCCATGCGCTGCACACGCCCTGTAAAACTGATGTTAGGGTCATTGGCCTTCACCGTGCGGTCGGCCATGGCAACAGTCACGGTCATGAAAAGCACGACAGCAAAGGATATTAGTTTTTTCATTGACTTATATATAGATTGTCATATTGTCAGGTAACAGTTGGATTGTCAGGAAACAGTTATGGGTAGCCACCGCTGGCTACCCATAATTATTATAATGCTGGGCACGCCTTTTCGCAAGCAAACTGACTATTTTTTCCTCTGCGACTTGCGGTTAGCTCTTTGCTCGCGATATTTGGCTTTCTGCCGTGCCGACCCAGAGCCATGCGCCCCTGTTATATATTTTTTCTTCTTGGCCTTGGTCTTTACCTTGTCATCGTCAGCCTTTGGTCCTGACGACTTCTTGAAATTAATGCCATTGACGAGAATCTCCTCGAAATCATCCATGAGGTAAATGTTTAGTGATGGAACAAGCGCACATGTGTCATTGCCATGGCTATGCCGTATTTGTCGCACGTGTCGATTACATTGTCGTCACGAATGGAACCTCCTGCCTGGGCGATAAACTCCACTCCACTCTTGTGGGCGCGCTCGATATTGTCGCCGAAGGGGAAAAAAGCATCTGATCCAAGGCACACGTCCTTGTTCTGGGCTATCCACTCTTTCTGCTCAGTACGGAGGAACGGTTCCGGTTTCTCCGTGAACCACTGCTGCCATGCACCATCGCACAACACGTCATCATATTCCTCTGATAGATACACGTTGATGCAATTGTCGCGATCGGCACGGCGAATATGCTCCTTGAAAGGCAAACTGAGAACTTTCGGGCTCTGCCTCATCCACCACTCGTCGGCCTTGTTGCCAGCCAAGCGCGTGCAATGGATTCGGCTCTGCTGACCGGCGCCAATGCCAATCGCCTGGCCGTCCTTTGTGTAGCACACCGAGTTGGACTGAGTATATTTCAACGTGATGAGGGCTATCTTTAAGTCGCGAATAGCCTCTGGCGTAAACGTCTTGTTCTTAGTGGGAACGTCTTCGAAAAGCTTTGGGTCTGAGAGATCCACATTGTTGCGACCTTGCTCGAAGGTCACGCCAAACACCTGCTTGCGTTCCACAGGCTCTGGAACGTAGTCAGGATCTATCTTTATTACGCAATACGTACCCTTGCGCTTTGCCTTCAATATGGCGAGAGCCTCAGGGGTGTAACCTGGGGCAATCACCCCATCGCTAACTTCTCTCTTTATAAGCTTGGCTGTTGCCTCGTCGCAGGTATCGCTCAAGGCACAGAAGTCGCCATAAGAACACATGCGGTCTGCACCACGGGCACGGGCATAAGCGTTTGCAAGCGGCGTAAGCTCGAAATCGACATCGTCCACGAAGTATATTTTCTTCAAAGTGTCGCTCAGCGGAAGTCCCACTGCGGCTCCTGCCGGACTGACGTGCTTAAACGACGCCGCGGCTGGCAGGCCTGTCGCAGCCTTCAGCTCCTTGACAAGTTGCCAAGAGTTGAGTGCATCGAGAAAATTGATGTATCCGGCACGGCCATTAAGGATTTCCACTGGCAGCTCACCATGTTCCATGAAGATGCGGGCTGGCTTTTGGTTGGGGTTGCACCCGTACTTTAGTGCGTATTCCTTCATTATTAATTGAGATTTAATGAATGTTGTGGCAAAGGTAACAAAAAAAGTCGTATCTTTGCCGCACGTTACAGAAAAAGTATGTGAGAAAATGAAAAGAGACTTGAAACTTCTCATTGAGTCAACTGGTAAGAAGGCAAAGGAGGGTAAGCATGAGCTTGGGCACGACCTTGACAGCCTCTCCAAAAAGTTGTTGAGACACCACATCAACTTGAGCGCGTCATCATTGAAGAAGCTCCTTGAGCTTGTGACGGGCAAACGCAAGCTGTCATTGGCTGCCCGCAACCGTCTCGCCCTTTTCGCGGGATTCCAGAGCTGGAGCGACCTCGAGGATGCCATTCATGGAAACACCGACGCAAGCGTAAACTATAAATAACGGCAAAAACGAAGAGCCGCTCCTCCGATTCGGAAGAGCGGCTCTTTTTAGCTTTGTCAAGCGTAATATTATTCTCCAGTGACGACACGCCTCTCCTGAATGCGAGCAGCCTTACCAGTGAGCTTGCGCAGATAGTAAAGCTTGGCGCGACGCACCTTACCGTGCTTGTTGACCTCGATATGGTCGATAGCTGGTGACTCAGCGGGGAAGATACGCTCCACACCCACTGTGCCAGACATCTTGCGCACGGTGAAGCGCTTCTTGTCTCCGTGACCGCATATCTTGATTACGACGCCACGATAGAGCTGGATACGCTCCTTTGAACCCTCGACGATTTTGTAAGCGACAGTGATAGTGTCACCTGCCTTGAATGCAGGAATCTGCTTGCCGGTTGCAAATGCTTCCTCAGCAACTTTAATTAAATCCATTTTTAATTGTAATGATTAAATGTTGTCCGTCGCTCCAACCCGACATGGCCCAGGAACACTTCTCCCAACCAGCGGTCGAGCCGAAAAGCTGTGCAAAGGTACTGACTTTTAATGTAATAGAAAAGTTTTACGACGCTTTCTATTTATTTTTAACACTTGTCTTTATTTTAAATGCGCAAGCGTAAGCATCAACTTACCTATGTAAATGCCGCTTTTGCCATTCTGGTCGTCAGGCGTTGGATTGCCGTCGGCATTATCCACATAACGCAGTTTCTTGAAATAAGTATGGCTATGGCCTCCAAGCACGAGGTCAATGCCGCGCGTATGGCTTATAACCTCCTGGTCGCCCATGCCTTTTTCCTCCCATCCCAAATGGGATATGCAAATCACGAGGTCGCAATGCTTCTTCTTCAGTATGTCAACCATTTTCTGTGCTGTGGCCACGGGGTCAAGATACTCGGTAGAACGGTAGTTGTTGTGGTCAACCAAGCCATCAAGTTTTGGAGCGAGGCCGAACACGCCTATTCTCACGCCGTTGCGCTTTATTATGACATATGGCTTCACTATCTTGTCAAGGCCGAACTCATGGAAACGATAGTTGGCGCACACCACTGGGCAGTTGAGCTTCTTGAATAGGCGCGCCATGTTTTCCAGTCCGAAGTCAAACTCGTGGTTGCCCACCGTGACCGCGTCGTAACGCATCATGTTCATCAGGCCAACCTCAACATCGCCCTTGAACAATGTGTAGTATGGTGAGCCTTGCGAAAAGTCGCCACTGTCGAAGAGCAAGAGCTTGGGGTCTACGGCACGCTCTTCCTTCAGCATGGCCACACGGCGAAGGAAACCTCCACGGCCAGCCTGCAAAGTGTCGGCAAGGTGCGTCGACAACGGCATCACACAACTATGCGTGTCATTGGTGTGAAGTATGGTGAGGCGCTTCTGCGCGAACATGGTCATGCCACCGCAGAGCAGCACCAATAAGAATATGTATCTTAACGTCTTCATTATTTATTCTAATGTGTAAATTATTGACTTTCTGCTTTAATGCTATATATACCGTGTCTATCTCTCCAGCATCACCCTACCTTCGACCTTTGCGTCAACGGCCTTGCCTTGGGCTTGCTGCCGCTTAAAATATTTCACTATGACGTGTCTCACGTCATCTGCCTCGCTCGATGGCGACACCACATTGGTCTTGGCCTTAAACGCCGTCAAGCCATCATTGCCTTGCGCAAGATAGTCGAGCGTGGCGACCCTGTATTTTTTACTTGGGTCTATCGGTTGTCCATTCACCGTGACGGTCTTCAGCGTTCCGTCAGAGGCCACGGTCATCCTCACGCTATGGCTCACGCCTTCGCCATGCCTTGCAGCCATCTCCTTGAACAGTTGAAGGGTCTTATCACCGCTGAGTGTAAGGAAGCAAATGTGGTTCTCGAAAGGAGCCACGTCCAACACGTCGCCATAGGTTACAGTGCCTGCCGGCAACGAAGCGCGTATGCCGCCCATGTTGTAGACACCGAAGTCCGGCTTCTCGCCAAAGAGCGTCCCACCCCACACGAGGATGTCGGAAAGGAGGTTACTGAGATCGCTCTCTGGCTTTTGAGCCTTCATGGGGTGTGCCGTCGTACCGACCACGGGCGACATTTTTTCGCTTACCTCGCGCTCATAGGGCTTGATGAACGCCGCGGCTTGAGCGTCAGGATTGGCATCGTAGCGATTGTCCACGAGTACGCGAGTGCGGTCCACGCTGATAAGGTGGTAAGGGGTGTGACAAGACGTGGCAAGCAAAAGCGCCACAATTGGAAGGAAACTTTTCATCTTTACTGAATATCTCATTATGATGTGTGTTTATCGAGATTTGTGTGTCATTCAAAATAGAAAGTCAAGGCTATCATCTTGGAGTGTGCCTTGCTCACGGAGTTGGCAAAGACACGCGTCGATGGATCATGTATTTGGGCGGCGTGGCCAGTGTCAAGGCTGTTGGTCAAGCCAAACATGAACTTCAGTTCCGGTCTCAACTTGAAGAAAGGCAAATAAAAGTCGCAGCCTAATCCGGTCTCAAAGAACAGGTCGTAGCGTTTCAACTTGATTATGTCATCGTTTCTGCCACTGAGGTTCACCACTGGACTAATCCCAGCCATGACATACGGCCTATGGTTGCCCGAGCGTTTCGAAGCATATATCATGTCAGCGGAACAACCTATATAAACCGACTTCAGATTCTGCGTACGACTACGCATACTGTCTGGAGACTCTTCACTCACATTTTGCATGGTGACGTGTCTGCTGCCAAAATATAGCGTCGGTGCAAGGCGTAATGAAAAATTACTGTTAAGTCGTGCCTCGCCAAGCACGCCAACATGAAATCCATAGTCGTAGCGGTCTTGGTCTGTGGTTATGGTGTATGTCTGCGTGCTGCCATCGTCGAGCGTCACTGTCTGTGGCCCAACGTTCACAAACTCAAGATCTTGGGCGTGCGTGCCTACAAGTATGCCGAAATGAAACGGACGCAAGTCGGTATAAGGTCTGTTCTGCACAGTCATATCCTGAGCGTACATGCCCAACGACGCAAGCAGGAAGAGTGTGGCGCAAACTAATTTGTTCATATATTGAATAACGAGTCAAACGGCATTTTATTGCAATCTGTCATGTGTAAAATACCTCATACAAGGTATTGAAATGTTAAATCGCAAAAAAAATCATACCCATTTGTAGGTATTTGTACAAAAGTCTGTATCTTTGCAGAGCAAACGCATTGTAGAGGAGGGCGATTGCTATATTCGCATCCCCTATGAAGACATTGCAACCAGCTTATACAAAAACATTATTAATTCATAAATTTTCAACAACTATGGCATACGTAATTGGTGACAACTGTGTCGCATGCGGAACTTGCATCGACGAGTGCCCAGTAGGAGCTATCTCTGAGGGCGACATCTATCACATCAACCCAGATGAGTGCACAGAGTGCGGCACATGCGCTTCTGTTTGCCCCAACGAGGCAATCAGCCTTCCTGAGTAAATCTTTCATTTATAAAGGATAAATCAAAGGCGCTCCAAAAGTCTTATGGCTTTTGGAGCGCCTTTTTCTTGTTTGCCCCGTATGTTTACTTCTGCACAAACCATATAGGCGTGCCTTGGGTCACCAATGGTGTCGTGCCATTATCCAGTGCGCCGTCGATATAAGCGCCGTACACAAGGAGCTGCAACTGCATGATCTTTGACGTGGCGTTGTACTGGCCGAAAGAATAAGAGTTGTTGACATAGAACACCAACTTAACCTCATGATCCTTGCCACCATAATTCACATTGTAGGTAATGCCTGTCGGATTGATGAGCCACTGGACTGGGTTCGTGTTGACGAAACCGATATAGCAATTCATCTGCTTGGAAGGCTGTGAGGCTATGGCCGCGCGAATCTCCTTGTGCTCCGTGGTGGTAGTGTCGATTGCTGATGCAATGGCCTTGGCTGACACATTGTTAAAGACCATCGTGGAGTCTGACGTGACATTCCATGATGCCGGAATGCTGTCTGTCTTGTTGTTGCCATTCTCGGTTCTTCCGGAAATGTAGACCAACTTGCCTGTGTGAGGTCCTGCCACACTGTAATAGCATTGCTGAATCTGCTCTGGCGTGAGATTCCTGCTGTTGTCGTCATCACTGTTCAAGCACGAAGACATGCCGAAGACCGTGAGCACCGCTGAAAGGAAGAATCCAAAAAACTTGATTTTTCTCATTTTTATTATTAAATATTTGATTGTTTATACGTGTTGTTGTCAAGGCATTATAATGCCATACTAAAAAGTAAATGCAAGGTTTTAAGAAACCTTGCACCAAAAACACGAAAAAAGTTTAAAAATCGAACCTCACCTCTGACATTATTTTTCTTGTCGCGCCCGCAAGGCTCTCAACAAACTCTCCTGCCCTCTTGCGACTCTGCGCAAGGGCATTGTCATCTTCAAGTTTGCGCATTATGTTCACGAAATCGTCATAGTTGGCTATCTCGAAGCCGCCTCCTGCCTTGAGCAGTCCTTGCGCCTCTTGGAAGTTCTTATTGTTTGGGCCGAAGATGACCGGCTTGCTCCAAACGGCGGCCTCCAGCACATTGTGTATGCCCACACCGAAGCCTCCGCCAACATAGGTGACATCGGCATAGCGATATATGCTCGACAACAAGCCAAAGCAGTCTATTATAAGACACTCTGCATCGCGCACTCTGTCGTCAGTGGCCTCGGTATAGCGCACCGTCTTGCGCTCAAGCTTGCCCAAGATTTGCTTCAAGTGGTCCTCGCCTATCACGTGTGGGGCTATTATGAGTTTCCAGTCGTGGTGCTCATTGAAATACTTTATAAAGATGTCCTCGTCGGGAGGCCAACTGCTACCAGCTATGAATACACGAGGATGCTCCTCCACCGTGCCACCGATAAACTTCTCCACTATCGGCAGCGACTTGCACGCATCCCTGATTTGCAGCACACGGTCGAAACGCGTATCGCCAGTCACCGAGACACAGTCAATGCCAATGGACTTGAGCAACTCGCGGCTTTTCTCGTTCTGCACGAAGAAATGGGTGAAGCAGCCCAACACCTTGCCATAGTTCTTGCCATAGCTGCGGAAGAAAATCTGGCTTGGACGGAAAATGCTCGACACCGAATAGGCCGGCACGTGTCGAGCCTTGAGAAGATGGAGATAGTTTGACCAGAACTCATACTTGATAAAGAACGCCATCACGGGGTTGGCCAGCCGCATGAAGCGGCGGGCATTGCGGATAGTATCTATCGGTAGGTACACTATGACATCGGCTCCACCATAGTCTTTCCTAACCTCATAGCCCGATGGCGAGAAAAACGTGAGCAGAATCTTATATTCGGGATGCTCGCGCCTTATAGTCTCCATGATGGGTCGTCCTTGCTCAAACTCACCAAGTGAGGCCGCATGAAACCACACATACTTGGCGTTGGGATCAATCTTTTCTCTCAGCACGCGGAAAGTCTCATGTTCGCCTTTCCACATGGTTCGCACCTTCTTTGAGAAGAACGACGCCACCCATACGCCAATGTTGTATAGAAATATAAACAGTTCGTACATCAGCCCAGCACCTCAATGGCTTTCTCCATTCGCCTTATGGTCTCTTCCTTGCCGAGGAATGCCGAGATGTCGAACATGCCCGGTCCCTTGCCAATGCCCACGAGAGCCAGACGCCAAGCATTCATCACGTCGCCCATCTTGTAGCCCTTGTCGGCAATCCACTTCTCAACCACAGGTTCCTGCCCCTCCACGGAGAAGTCGCTGATGCCGTCGAGAACGTCGGCAAGCTCGCTCATCTGCTGGGCAGAGAAGTCTTTCCAGCGTTTCTTCGCCGTCTTCTCGTCGTAGGCCGTCGGCGCGATGAAGAAGAAAGAGCACAGCGGCCACAACTCCTTGACGAAGTTGACACGGTCTTTCATCAGGTGCACCACCTGCCTTACGCGGTCAAACGACTCGTCAATGCCGTTGTTGGCAACTATCGGGGCAAAAAGCGTGGCAATCTCGTCATCGCTCTTGCGCAGGATATACTCGTGGTTGAACCAGATGCCTTTTTGGTAATCGAACTTGGCGCCACTCTTCGAGCATTTGGTAATGTCAAACGCCTTCACGAGTTCGTCGAGCGAGAACAGCTCCTGGTCTGTGCCAGGGTTCCAGCCCAAGAGTGCGAGGAAGTTGACCACCGCCTCGGGGAAGTATCCACTCTCACGATATCCCGACGACACCTCACCCGTCTTGGGGTCGTGCCATTCGAGAGGGAACACGGGGAAGCCAAGACGGTCTCCATCGCGCTTCGACAGCTTGCCCTTGCCCTCTGGCTTGAGAAGCAACGGCAGGTGTGCGAAGCGAGGCATTGTGTCTTCCCAGCCAAAAGCCTTGTAGAGCAGCACGTGGAGCGGAGCGCTTGGCAGCCACTCCTCGCCGCGAATCACGTGGGTGATTTCCATGAGGTGGTCGTCCACGATGTTGGCGAGATGATATGTGGGCAACTCGTCTGCGCTCTTGTAGAGCACCTTGTCGTCGAGGATGTCGCTCTTCACGCACACGTCGCCACGAATGAGGTCGTTGACGTGAATCTCCTCGCCTGGCTCGACCTTGAAACGCACGGTGTACTGGGCATCGGAGTCGAGCAAACGCGCAACCTCTTCTTTGGGCAACGTAAGGGAGTTGCGCATGGACATGCGCGTGTGGGCGTCATATTGGAAGTTCTTCACCTCCTCGCGCTTTTTCTCCAATTCCTCAGGAGTGTCAAAGGCGATGTATGCCTTGCCGTCGTCGAGAAGCTGCCTCACGTATTTTTTGTAGATCTTCCGACGCTCACTCTGGCGATAGGGGCCATGCTCCCCACCGAAAGACACACCTTCGTCAAACTTGATTCCGAGCCACTTGAACGACTCTATGATATAGTCTTCTGCCCCTGGCACGAAGCGATGACTGTCGGTGTCCTCTATGCGGAACACGAGGTCGCCACCATGCTGGCGGGCAAACAGATAGTTGTACAAAGCCGTGCGGACACCGCCAATATGCAGCGGGCCGGTAGGACTTGGGGCGAAACGCACCCTGACTTTTCTTTCTGACATATCCAAGAATAAATATTTTGGGGAACTTCTTCTTATTCCCCAAGGAATTATTTTTTGCAAAATTAATACTTTTTTTCTGCTTTAATTGATTTTTTTCGTATTTTCGCAGCAAAAACACATTGGCATCAATATAAAAAGCCCTATTTAAGTCTGTGACATGAACACTTTCAAGAAAATCATGGGACAAGAGGAGAACATCTGGCACTGCCTGGCAATTCGTTGCGGGCTCGTGTTCTTAACCTCTCTCATCATCATCTGGTTTCTTCCGCGCAACGAGGCGAAGCAATATGCCTACGAGATTGGCGAGCCATGGCATTATGGCACGCTGATAGCCAAATTCGACTTTCCCATCTACAAGACCGACGAGACGGTGCAACGGGAACGTGACTCGCTGCTCCATTCCTTCCAACCTTACTACAACTATGACAGCAGCGTGGAGTCGGTACAAACGGCAAAGCTCAGGGTGGAACTGGCAAAGGCAGGGACGCTGCCACCGGGATTCGCGCAGGCCTTGATAGAGAAGCTGCACAGACTCTATCAGACGGGCATCATGGGAACGCCGCAATACAACTCCTTCAACAACGACACCACGTCGCAAATCAGGGTGGTCTTCGGCAAGGACGCCGAGTCGAGGAAGGTGAGCCTCTTGTTCTCTACCATGACAGCCTATGAGCAACTATTGGACGACGGCTATCTCGCCAAAGAGAGGTTGCTTATGCAGAGGCTGAACATGAACGACTACATAATGCCGAACCTCATCCTCGACAAGAACCGCACGGAGACAGCACGCAACGACTTGCTATCGGGCGTGACGCCGGCAAGCGGAATGGTGATGGCCGGACAGAAAATAATCGGGCAGGGCGACATGGTCGACGATTACAATTATCGGGTACTCAACTCCATGGAGAAAGAAATAGACCGCCGCCAGGCCGGCAAGACGCAGATAACGCGCCATTTCGTGGGCAACATCATCTACGTGGTGGCCTTCGTGCTGCTCTTCACGCTCTACCTCACGCTCTTCCGCCGCGACTATTTCTCCAAGCCAAGGTGCGTGGCCATGCTCTACACCTTCATAGCCTTGTTTCCGCTATGCGTGTCGCTGATGATGGAGCACAGCTACTTCAGCTTCTCTGTCTACGTGCTGCCATTCGCCATGGGTCCCATATTCGTGCGCATATTCATGGACTCGCGCACGGCGTTTATCACGCATCTCGTCACCGTGCTCATATCGGCGTGCGCCTTGCGCTATCAGTTCGACTTCATCATCATCCAAACCATCGCAGGCCTGATAGCCATCTACTCGCTGCGAGAAGTTTCCACGCGCTCGCAAATATTCCGCACTGCGCTGTGGGTCTTCGTGTCAACCTGCGCCATGTATTTCGCCTTGAAGCTAATGGAGAGCAATGGCGACATGAGGTTCGGACGGAGCATGTACTACCACTTCCTCATCAATGGCGTGCTGCTTCTCCTCGCCTACCCACTAATGTTCGTCGTGGAGAAGACGTTTGGCTTCGTCTCGGTGTTGACGCTCATAGAGCTTTCAGACACCAACAAGGGATTGCTACGCAAACTGTCGGAGATAGCGCCAGGCACGTTCCAGCACTCCATCACCGTGGGAAACCTCGCCTCGGAGATAGCAAACAAGATAGGGGCCAAGGCGACCCTCGTGCGCACCGGAGCGCTCTATCACGACATAGGGAAAATGAAAAACCCGGCTTTCTTCACCGAAAACCAGCAAGGCGGCGTGAACCCACACGACAACCTGACCGAGAAAGAAAGCGCGAGAATAATAATAGCGCACGTGACCGACGGCGTGAAACTGGCCGAGGAGTATAACCTGCCGGTGGTGATTCGCGACTTCATACTCACGCACCACGGCTGTGGGATGTCTAAATATTTCTACATTAAATATCAAAACGAGCATCCTGACGAGGTGGTCGACAAGAGCCCGTTCACATATCCTGGCCCCAACCCTTCAACACGCGAGCAGGCGATACTCATGATGGCAGACTCTTGCGAGGCGGCGTCACACTCGCTGAAAGTTTACACCGAGGAGAGCATCGCCAAGCAGGTCAACCAAGTGGTGGACCAGCAGGTCAAGGACGGGCTTTTCAGCGAGTGCAAGATTACGTTCTACGACATCGCGGTGGCCAAGCAGGTGCTGATAGAGCGTCTCAAGGCTATCTACCACACGCGAATACAATATCCCGAGCGGATGACAAAAGAGAAATAAACACAAAAAAGTGCTTCGCCCCATGCAATATTTCGTTCTTCCCGGCATTTATACAATCGATACGAAGCATAAACATTATTAATAACATAAGAAACAAACCAAGATGAATAAAGCAATTGCCCAATTGGGCTATGCGGCCATGACGACTGCCATGGC
>ERZ808252.567-NODE-567-length-34780-cov-3.633377_pt1 | contig 34780 bp, 26 predicted proteins | sample MGYA00521242_ERZ808252 | MGnify/ENA primary metagenome ERZ808252 (study PRJEB31516, sample SAMN03275581) | gut metagenome | biome: mammalia-associated habitat; material: feces | host: Papio cynocephalus | place: Kenya | collected 2012-08-07 ...
TACATTAGGGTTGCCGTTAGCGTGGCTCTTTCTTGTTCTTCATCTATTTATCGCAGTTTGGAAGATATAGTGTTTTTGTTTCGTTGTATTGAGAGAAAATATTCTGTCGAAGTTTTATACATTATTCATGACAAATTGTTCGTTATTTCCATTGCTCTTGCGGTTTTTCTATGCTATAATTCATTTATAAAACAATAGATAAAAATTTATCGAATGGAGTATATATGAAAATAACAAACGATATTTCTTACGTCGGCGTAAACGATCACGACGTAGATCTCTTTGAAGGACAATACGTTGTCCCAAACGGCATGGCGTACAATTCATACGTCGTTTCGGACGATAAAATCACGGTTTTCGACAGTGTGGACGCACGTTTCGGTGAAGAGTGGCTCGGCAACGTGGAAAAAGTGCTCGGAGACAGAACTCCCGACTATTTCGTCGTTCAGCATATGGAACCCGACCATTCCGCAAACGTTGCAAAGTTTTTGGATAAATATCCGAAAACGACCGTCGTTTCGTCTCAAAAGGCGTTTCAGATGATGAAAAACTATTTTGGCAACGATTATGCGGACAGAAGAATCGTCGTTTCGGACGGAAGCACGCTCGAGACGGGCAGACACGTTTTCAAATTCGTCACCGCACCCATGGTGCACTGGCCCGAAGTTATAATGACGTACGACGAAACGGACAAAGTGCTGTTTTCTGCCGACGCGTTCGGCAAATTCGGCGCGCTTGACGTCACCGATGAAGACTGGGCGTGTGAAGCAAGACGCTATTATTTCGGCATCGTCGGCAAATACGGCGTACAGGTGCAGAATTTGTTCAAGAAATTGCAAGGGCTTGATATAAAAATTATCTGCGCGCTGCACGGCCCCGTTCTTACGGACAATCTCGGCTATTATCTCAATCTCTACAACATCTGGTCTTCGTATTCGGCAGAAACGGACGGAGTGTTCATCGCATACGCATCGGTATACGGACACACCGAAAAAGTGGCAAAATTGCTTGCGCAAAAATTGCAAGAAAAAGGCGTAAAAGTTGCCATATCCGACCTTGCGCGCAGCGACTGGGCGGAGAACGTCGAAGACGCTTTCCGCTTCTCGAAACTCGTGCTTGCGTCCCCCACCTACAACGGAGACGTATTCCCTGCGATGAGAGAATTTATCCTAAATCTCACCGAGCGCAGTTATCAGTCGAGAAAAATCGCGCTTATTGAAAACGGCTCTTGGGCACCTATGGCGGCAAAGGTTATGAAGGGGATGTTTGACGGCTCGAAGAATATCGAATTCGTTGAACCGACCGTCAAAATTTTGTCCGCAATGACTGCGCAGAACGAGCAAGAAATATCCGCGCTTGCCGACGAACTTGCAAAATAACCGTTTGAAAATCTCGTTCATTTGATGAAAAACGGCAGAATCGAAGTCACGATTCCGAGCAAAAGCGTGTATATCACAAAGCCGTTAAGCGAGTGTTTTTCGACGAGTTTCAAAAAGAATTTTATTGATAAAAGCCCTGATATAAAAGCGGCAACGACGCCGACAATCACCGCTTCGGGAGAGATTGAAAGAGTGGTCTTTCCCGTGATTAAATCGAGACTTTCGTAGGCGGCAGAACCGATGATTATAGGTATCGAAAGCAGAAAAGAGAACGTTGTGGCGTTCTCTTTTTCAACGCCTTGCAAGCGCATTGCGGATATCGTAGCGCCGCTTCTCGACACGCCCGGCAAAACCGCGATACCTTGCAAAACGCCAGTTAAAATGCTCTTTTTTGCATTAAAAAGTGTCGATTTGGTCGAATGGAAGTTTTCGCCCGCGTATAAAAGGCAAGCCGTTAAAACAAAACCGCACCCCAAAAGTTTGCCCCCTAAAAGCGACGGAGCAAGCAGTTTGAAAACGAACGCAAGAGCCACCGTCGGCAGGCATGCGAGAATCAGATATCCGTTGGTTTTGTTGAAAGGATGACGGACGAGCGGCCACCACTTTTTGCGCATTGCGATAAGCACCGCAATAAGAGTCCCCACGTGCAGCATGATGTTGAAGAAAAGGTCTTCTTTTCCCACTCCGAGTTTTTCGAGCAACAACAGATGCCCCGACGACGATATCGGCAAAAATTCGCTTGCACCCTGAACGATACCCAAAACCAACGCTTCCCAAATTTCCATTTTCTCTTTACACTCTCTCTAATTTCGTTTATACTAAACTATTGTATTAAGTTATATCGCACGCAAGAACCGTGCGGCAGGAGAAAAAATGAAACTCGGTGTCGTAGGATTGCCAAACGTAGGCAAAAGTACGCTGTTCAATGCAATAACCAAAGCGGGCGCGCAGGCGGCAAACTATCCGTTCTGCACCATAGAACCCAACGTGGGCGTGGTTGCCGTTCCCGATGAAAGACTTGAAAAACTCGCCGCTCTTTACGACAGCAAAAAAATCACTCCGACGTCTCTTGAATTTGTGGACATTGCAGGTCTTGTTAAGGGCGCAAGTCGCGGTGAAGGTCTCGGCAACAAATTTTTGTCGCATATAAGAGAAGTGGATGCAATCGTGCACGTCGTAAGATGTTTCGACGATGCGAACATCACTCACGTTGACGGCAGCGTCAATCCCGCACGCGACATCGAAACCATAAATCTCGAACTCGTTTTTGCAGATCTTGAAACGCTCGAACGTCGTTTGGCAACCGCACAAACCAAAGTCAAAGCGGACAAAAAATATCAGGAAGACATCGACCGTCTCAACGTGATGAAGAGTTGGTTGGAAAGCGGCAAAGCACTCCGCAATCTCGAAATGGACGAAGAGTTCAAGCAATTTGTCGACGAACAATTTCTTCTCACGTCAAAACCCGTGATTTACGTCGCAAACACCGACGAAGCAGGCATAAACGGCAACGCATACACTGCGAAAGTAGAAGAAATCGCAAAAGAAGAAAACACCGAAGCAATCGTGCTTTGTGCAAAACTCGAAGAAGATTTGTCCGAACTCGGCGACGAAGACCGCGCAATGTTCATGGAAGATTACGGTCTCAAAGAAAGCGGTCTCGACCGTCTCGTCAAAGCGTCTTACAAACTTTTGGGACTTATCAGTTATCTCACCGCAGGTGAAAAGGAAACGCGCGCCTGGACTATCGTCAAAGGCACGAAAGCCCCGCAAGCCGCAGGCAAAATTCACAGTGACTTCGAGCGCGGATTCATTCGTGCCGAAATCGTGGATTACGCAACTCTTCTCGAATGCGGCTCGTTCAACGTTGCAAAAGAACGTGGAAAAGTTCGCAGCGAAGGAAAAGACTACGTGATGCAGGACAACGATGTTGTTCTGTTCCGCATCAACGTTTAATTTTAAGCGTGCTATTGGGCGAATAGCTGCGTCAGGCACGGCTTGCCCCAAAATCACGTACGTTTGAGTACGTTGGGTTTTGATTCAAGCCGCACCTTCCTTGCTATTCATCTCAATATCACACTTTTATGCCAATAAAAACCAAAAATAAAATCAACAAATAACAACAAAAACAAGTGTAAAAAACAACAACTCATTCAGGAGTAAATATGTTTGAAAAAGAATTATCAAATGCGCTTGCCGTTGACGGATTGACAGTCCAAGACGTTGAAAACGCGCTCGAAAAGCCCAAAGAAGCCAAACTCGGCGACATTTGTTTGCCGTGCTTCAAGTTTGCTCGCACGATGCACATCGCGCCGCCTGCTATCGCACAAAAACTTTTGCCGAGAGTGGAAAGTCTTCCGTTCGTTGAAAAAGTCGAAGTTGTCGGCGGATATCTCAACGTGTTTTTTGACAGAAACACCGTTGCGAAAATGGCTCTCGCAAGCGCAAACGACGAGAACGTCGGCTCTTCGGATGAAGGCGCAGGCAAGACGATTTGCATAGACTATAGTTCCGTCAATATCGCAAAGCCGTTTCACATCGGACATTTGTCCACCACGGTTATAGGCGGTGCGCTTTATCGCATATTCGAGCATCTCGGATACAAGGTTGTGGGCATCAATCACTTGGGAGACTGGGGCACGCAATTCGGCAAACTCATAGTCGCAACGAACAAGTGGTCGTCTCTTGAAGAAGTCGCTAAAAACGACGAATATTTCCTTAACAAACTTTACGTCAGATACCATCAAGAAGCGGAAGAACATCCCGAAATGGATGACGAAGCGCGCGCCTGGTTCAAGCGTATCGAAGACGGAGACAAAGAAGCAACCGCATATTTCGACGTGTTCAAAGCGGTCACGATGAAAGCGGTGGGGCGCATATACGACCGTCTCAAAATCAAGTTTGACAGTTATGCCGGCGAGAGTTTCTACAATGACAAAATGCAGCCCTGTCTCGACATATTGAGAGACAAAGGATTGCTTGTCGAAAGCGACGGCGCACAGGTCGTCAATCTCGACAAATACGGTATGCCGCCGTGTCTTCTCGTCAAGGCAGACGGTGCTACTTTGTATGCCACACGCGACATTGCCGCAGCGTATTATCGCAAACAAACTTACGATTTTTACAAATGCCTTTACGTTGTCGCATATCAGCAGAATCTGCACTTTAAGCAACTGTTTCAGGTGCTTAAACTAATGGATTTTGCAGGTGCGGACGATATGGAACACGTTGCGTTCGGTATGGTTTCCATGGAAGACGGTTCTATGTCCACAAGAAAAGGACACGTTGTCTGGCTTCAGGAAGTGCTTGATAAAGCGGTTGAAAAAGCCCGTGCAATCATCGAAGAGAAAAACCCGAACACGAAGAACAAAGACGAGATTGCCGAGAGCGTCGGCGTCGGTGCGGTCGTGTTCTCCGCGCTTTGGAACAACCGTATAAAAGACATCGTTTTCTCATACGACAAGGTGCTCAATTTCGACGGAGAAACCGCACCTTATGTTCAATACACTTATGCCCGCTGCGCAAGCGCGCTCCGCAAGGGCGGCGACATCGATTTCGACAATATGGACCTTGGTGCAATCACCACCGATGAAGGTTACGACGTCATCAAGTCCGTCATCACGTTCGGCGATTCGATTAAACTTGCCGCAAAACTTCGCGAACCGTGCTACGTCACGCGCCACGTCGTGGACCTTGCAGAAAAGTTCAATCGTTTCTACATCGATCATCGCATTCTCGTTGACGACGCTCCCACACGCAACGCACGTCTTGCACTCACCAAAGCGGTGGGCAACGTAATTCGTTGCGGATTGGGGTTGCTTGGAATATCCGCCCCCGAAGAGATGTGAACGCACTATTTAGCGAATAGCTTTGTCAAAGCCCCTTGCACAACAACTCATGTGCGCATAGCACATTAGGGTTGCTGTTCAAGGGGCTTTTCCTTGCTCTTCATCTAAATATCACGCTCACATGAGTATAAAATAATTGGCGACTAACTTCGGACACGATTGACGCAAAGCGTAGCAATCGCTATTCCGTCACTTCGTTCCTTACAGCACCCCGAGCCTGCCAACTCATGTACGCATAGTACATTTGGGTTGCCATTCTCGGTGTGCTTTCGCGTTATTCATCCGTTTGGACGCACTCACATAGAAACGGTACTGTGTCAAAGTTTCTGTTTATAAGTACACTTTGAACAACTTTTGGATAAGGCTTCGCCTTCCGCAATTATTCATTATTTCTTGTCAATTTTTAATTTTCGATGGCGGCTTTTGTTCATTATTCCCCATCCGACTCCCACTTTGGCTCTTTTGCTTGACACTCTTATTTGTTTTATTTATAATGTTTAAGCATTTATATATTTATATGTGCGCGCAAAACACGAAATAAAAGTCCTAGAAAGGAGAAAGTATTATGAAACAAACCTACCAACCCAAGAAAAGACAAAGAAGCAAAGTTCACGGCTTCCGTGAAAGAATGTCCACTAAATCCGGCAGAAACGTTCTCAAGAGACGTCGCAATCGCGGCAGAAAGAAACTCTCCGCATAACGCTTTATGCAAAAGCAATACAGGCTGAAAAAGAGAGCGGCGTTTGCCTACGTATACCGCAAGGGCGACAGGTCGTCTGCTCGTGACTTATTGCTTTTGAGCGCAAAATCGAGAGAAGGATTGAAGATAGGCTTGTCCGTATCCAAGAAAGTGGGAAATGCCGTCACGAGAAATCGCGTCAAACGATTGATAAGAGAAGGGCTTAAACCACTTATGGAGCATATCGACCCGAATTTTATGTACGTCGTCGTGGCGTACCCGTCGATTGCCGAGCGCGGATACGAAGAAGTGTGCGAATCGGTGCGTTACGCGTTCAACAAGGCAGGGAAATTGCTGTGATGAAGAAGATTTGTCAATGGCTTCTGCTTTTGTACAAGCGAACGCTGTCGCCCGTCACGGGCACGAGATGCGCATACGTGCCGACCTGTTCGATGTATTCCTACGACGCGTACGAAAAGTACGGTTTCGTCAGGGGGACGTTGCTCACGGTGTGGAGACTTTTGAGATGCACTCCGTTTGCAAAGGGCGGATTCGATCCCGTCAAAGAGAATTATAAAGGAAAGATCAAATGGCTAATTTGAGTTACCCGCAAAGGCGCAAAATACAGATATATCTTATCGCGGCGATGCTCGCGATTTTGTGCTGTATTCTGGTCGCTTGCAACAGTGACAACTCGTACAGCGTCGCAGGCGAGACCGTAAGCGAACCCACGCACTTCATGGCGAAGTTTATGATAATCATCAACAACGCTTTGGGCGGCGGAGTGGCAAGTTTCGGCTGGACGGTCGTTTTGTTCACGGTCATTCTGCGTCTCATTCTTTCGCCGCTCGACGTATGGCAGAAAATTATTGCCAGAAAGAACGCAAAGGCTATGGAACGCATGAAGCCGCAACTGGAAGTTTTGCAGGCAAGATACGCCGACGACAAACAGCGTCTTCAACAAGAACAAATGGCTCTTTACAAGAAAGAGAAATACTCCACGATGGGTATGTGTTTGCCCACAATCGTAACGTTCGTGGTGTTCTTCGTCGTTTTCGCGGGATTCAGACAAATGGTCGGATACCAGTTTGCAAAAGACTACAAAGAATGCGTCAACGCATACAATCAATCCATTGCGGAGCAAATCGAAGAAGCGAAAGACAGCGAAGAGTGGGCGGGCGTCATCGTCGATAACGGCGACGGCAAATGGGACGTCGACGACATCGCAAAGACCGAAAACGGTGCGACTTTCTATGCAAAAGCAAAGGAAAACGCACAACAAGCGGTTTATGACGTTTATTATTCCGCCGACCAGGTGAAAATCAGGAGTTGGTTGTGGATAAAGAACATCTTTGTCTCGGACAACTGGTCCGAAGCAGTGCCCGACTTTGCAACCGTAACCGGACAAAAGGGTATGGCTACGTCAAAACTCACCGGTATCACCATTGACGAATACAACGACGTCATGGGCAAGTTGCTTGGCACGGGCGGCTACGGCAAAAACGGCAAATGGAACGGTCTTCTCATTCTCCCCGTGTTGTCGATAGCACTGTCCATTCTTTCGACCACGTTGCTCAACAAAGCAAACGGTCAGGCACCTGCAGCACCCGCCGCAACGGGACAGGGCGAAGATGCCGACAAAGCAAAGGCACAGCAACAAACCGCAAAAATGATGCAATATATCATGCCGCTCATGATAGGCGTGTTTGCAATCTTCTATTCGGGTGCTTTTGCACTTTATATGTTTACAAGTTCGGCGTGCGCCATTTTGTTCCAACTCACGTTCAACCTTATCGCAAAGTTGGTTGACAAGAGCAGAGAAGGAAAATCGGGCGTTGCCAAAAGATAGGAGTAGAAATGGAAAAATCGATAGAAACACAGGCTTCATCGGTGGATCTCGCAGTTGAGAAAGCACTTGTGGAGCTCGGTGTGTCAAAAGATAAAGTTGACGTGGAAATCCTTCAAAAAGGCGGGCTTTTCTCCAAAGCAAAGGTGAGAGTCACCGTCAAGGACAGCACGCAAGACAAGATGGCGGAGTTCTTCAATGGCACTCTCGAGCGTATGGGCTTGGTGTCCCGCGCCACCGTCGAAGACAAGAACGGCACGCTTTACGTCACCATAGCGGGCGACGACAGCGGCGTTGCCATCGGATACAGGGGAGAAGCACTCGACGCGTTCCAGTATCTTGCGCTAACCTTCCTTAACGAACAAAAATGCGACTTCAAAAAAGTCGTCGTCGATTGCGAAAACTATCGCGAAAAACGCAAAGAAACACTCACCGCTCTTGCGTTGAGACTTGCAGAGAAATCCGTTCGTTTGCAAAGAAAAATCGCGCTCGAACCGATGAATCCGTTTGAAAGACGTATCATTCACAGCGCGCTTGCGGACAGCGAAATCGCAACCACCGAAAGCGAAGGCGAAGAACCGGCAAGATACATCGTCATCATTCCGAAGGGAGTTGAGCTCAAAGACCAACGCCCCATTAAGAACGGCGAAAGAGAACCGCGCAAAGATTCCCGCAAAGACGGCCGCAGAAACGGCAAAGACCGTGACTTCAAAAAAGGCGGACGCAGAGACGACAGACCGCGCGAACGCAAACCGCGCGTTGAAGAACCCGAAGCCCCGGACGGAAAAGTATATCGCGGATATTTCACCGAACAAGACGATTTCGTGAAACCCGCAACGCAATCGGGTCCGCCCAAATTCAAGAGTTTCGGCGGCAAAAAGAGATTCTGAAAAGAATGAGCACAATAGCAGCAATTTCGTCACCGATAGGTGCAGGTGGTATCGGCATTGTACGTGTTTCGGGCAACGAAGCACTTCGCATCGCCGATGCCATTTTTATTTTCGCACACAAGAAAGCGTCACAAGACGCGTCTTTCGTCATGCCTGACGGCGTAAAGCAACAATGGACGCCGCTTTATATGAACTTCGGCACGTTTGACGCAGGCGAGTTTTGCGACAAGGGATATGCGGTATATTTCCCTGCAAAGCGCGCGTACACGGGCGAAGACACGGTTGAGTTTTATTTGCACGGCGGCGTGAGAATAATGCAAGGCGCACTCGACGCGCTTTTAAGAAACGGCGCCGTTATGGCAAAGAACGGTGAGTTTACAAAACGCGCGTTCTTGAACGGCAGATTGTCGCTTGCCGACGCGGAAGGCGTCATCGACATGATAAATGCGGAATCGGCGGCGGGCGTAAAGGCGGCGTATCGTCTCATGCAGGGCGAAGTCTCAAAGAAAATCAATGCGACTCTCGACGTTCTCGAAACGCTTATAGCCACTCTCGAAGCGACGCTCGATTATCCCGACGAAATGGAAGACGAAGTGTTGCCCGACCTTGAAAAAAGCGTAAGAAGCATATATGACGACGTATGCGCGCTTATTGCCACGGCAAAGACGGGAAAGATTGCAAAATACGGCATAAACGTCGTGCTTGCAGGCAACACCAACGCAGGTAAATCGTCTCTTATGAACGCGCTTCTGAAAGACGACAGAGCAATCGTCACGGACATTGCGGGAACGACTCGCGACACGGTGGAAGAGAGTTTCGAGTGCGACGGCGTGCGTATAAACCTTATAGATACGGCAGGAATACGCGAAAGCGACGACGTTGTGGAAAACAAGGGAATAGAAAGAGCGAAGCGTGCTTTTGAAGGAGCGGACGTCATTCTTCACGTCGTGGATACGACGGCAAAGGACGATCAAAACCGGGACTTCGGCAACGCGCTCGTTTTTGAAGTTTTCAACAAATGCGACGAGTCGGGTTTTGACAAACCGCTCAAAGAAAATCAATTTGTAATCAGCGCAAAGACGAGAAAAGGCGTAGACGCGCTTGCTCATGCGATTGCCGATTTATACAAGCAAGACAAGGTCGAAGGCGGCGAACTTATAACGTCAAAACGACACGTATCCGCACTTTATCAGGCAAAAACGGCACTTGAAAGTGCGCTTTCGTCGATTGACAACACGGTAGACTGCACGCTTATAGACCTTAGAAACGCATACGACGCGCTCGGAGAAATAACGGGACGCACCGCGACGCAAGACGTGGTGGACGGAATTTTCTCTCGGTTCTGCGTCGGTAAATAAGCAAAAAACGAAAAGTAATATAAGAAATATAAATATATAGGGATTAAAATATCCGAATATATGCCGCGTAAGCGGAGAAAAAAGAAAGAGATGGAAAGATTTGACGTCATCGTTATAGGCGCGGGGCACGCAGGTGTGGAAGCCGCGCTTGCGAGTGCGAGACTCGGCAAAAAAACTCTTATGCTGTGCACGGATTACGGCACGGTTTCCTATATGCCGTGCAATCCGGCAATAGGCGGAACGGCAAAGGGACATCTCGTGAAAGAAATCGACGCTCTCGGCGGGCAAATGGGGCTTTCTGCCGATAAAGCGCTTTTGCAGATAAAAACACTCAATTCGGCAAAAGGGCCGGCAGTCTTTTCCTTGCGCGGACAGGAAGATAAAAAAGTTTATCACGAAATAATGCTCGACATCGTGCGCTCGGAGAAAAATCTGACAGTGCTCGACAGCGAAGCAAGCAAGGTGTTGACAAAAGACGGTAAAGTGTCGGGTGTCGTCACTGCTGACGGGAAAGAATTCGAGTGCAGTGCAGTTGTGCTTGCGACGGGCGTTTATCTCAACGGTGCGATAATTATAGGCGATTACGTGAAAAAAAGCGGACCGAGCGGATTTGCTCCTGCAAACAATCTTTCTCAAAGCCTTATCGAACTCGGCGTGCCCATGCGTAGATTCAAGACGGGAACACCTGCAAGGATTTATCGTGACAGCATAGATTTTTCAAAAATGGAGATACAGCGCGGAGACGACAGCGACAGATTTTCGTTTATGTCGCCGCACTCGACTTTTGAAGAAGAGCCGTGCTATCTCACTTACACGAACGCGAAAACGCACGAGATTATTCTCGACAATATAGACCGCTCACCCTTGTACAACGGAACGATTTTGTCCGTAGGTCCGAGATATTGCCCGTCCATAGAGACGAAAGTCATGCGTTTCAAGGATAAAGAGCGTCATCAGATTTTCATCGAACCCGAAGGAGCGAACAGTGAAGAAATGTACGTTCAGGGCATGTCCACGTCTCTTCCGCACGACGTGCAGGAGAAGATGTATCGCACGCTTCCGGGACTTGAAAATTGCCGCTTTGCAAAATACGGCTATGCGATAGAATACGATTGTCTCGATCCGCTCGGCATGTATCCTTCGCTTGAAAACAAGCACGTAGAAGGTTTGTTCTCGGCAGGACAGATGAACGGAAGCAGCGGATACGAAGAAGCCGCCGCACAGGGGCTTATCGCAGGCATAAACGCCGCCCGTAAGGTTGACGGAAAAGAACCGCTCGTTCTTCGCCGCGACCAGGCGTATATAGGCGTTCTCATCGACGATTTGGTGACGAAAGGCACAAACGAGCCTTATCGTATGATGACGGCAAGGGCGGAGCATCGCATAATGCTCAGACAGGACAATGCGGATATGCGTCTTACGCCGATAGGCAGAGAAATAGGGCTCGTATCCGATGCTCGCTTTGCGCGCATGCAAGAGAAAAAAGCGATGATAGAAAGCGTTATTGCTTTTTCGGGCAAAGTTATGCAAAGAGATGTCGTCGAGCAGTTGTTTGCGGAACTGAATGAAGAAATGCCGCAAAAAACGCCGACGTTTGCCGAGATATGCCGTCGCCCGGCGGTCGATGCAAGTCACGTGAAACGTTTCATCGATTTTTCGTGTGACGACGAAGCGCTTTCTGCCGCAGTCATAGAACTCAAATACGAAGGGTATCTCAAAAAAGAAGAATCGTCAGTGAAAGAACAGAAACGCCTTGAAAACAAAGTCATACCCAAAGACTTCGATTACAATGCAATCAAAGCGCTCCGCATAGAAGCAAGGCAAAAACTTTCCGAAATAAGACCGCTCAATCTCGGTCAGGCATCGCGCATATCGGGTGTTTCTCCTGCGGATATAGCCGTTCTCATCGTCGCAATGAAATGAAAATATGAAAATCGAATATCGGACAAAGAAAGAAGGCAACGCCCTTCTTTTTTTGTTTATCAAGAATGTTTGTTGCGATAGCATTTCATTCGGTTAGATTGCATAAAATATCACACAAATGAACGACAAAATTATGGACAAATAAAAATAGTGGGTTAGAGTATCGGTTTTGATTTTTCAGGCAATCTAATTAGATTTGCAAAATGCAAAAATGTCATATTTGCAATGTCATTTTTGTGATTTTTGCAATAAAAATCAACAAATCTTGCAAAAATTGTTTTTTGCGATTTGCACTTTTGTAAGGAATTTTGAAAAATTTTCAAAAAAATTCAAAAAAATTTACAAAAACCCCTTGACGAATAAAATTTTCGGTGTTAATATGTAAACGTAATCAAGAGACAAACGGATTACAAATCAAACAGCTCATAATTTTCCCCCTTATCATAGCGAGCGACTTTGGGTGTATCACCTAAGGTCGTTTGCATTTTATGGCACAAAACGGAGAATAACTGTGTCAAAGCCCCTTGCTCACCAACTCACGTACCAAATGTACGCTAGGGTTGCTGCTCAAGGGGCTTTTTCTTGTTCTTCATCTGTTTTAAGCCATAAAATAATACCGTTATAAAAAAGCACCTGACTGTGTCAGCGCACTATTTTCCCAAAATCACGTACAGTCGGTACGTTGGGTTTTGGTCTCTTGACGCGTTTCCTTGTCACTCATCACACTGATACCATAAAAATATTTCTCATAAAATCAACAGCGAACAACTGCGGCAAAGCCCCTTGCTCACCAACTCACGTACCAAATGTACGCTAGGGTTGCTGCTCAAGGGGCTTTTAATCTTCCATTCACTTTTGGCTGTAATATATATTATACAAATGTAGATTATGAATTGACTAAAAATATGTTCTTGATTTCATCGAAGATTGCTTGCGGTGACGATGAAAAACATTCGTAGGTAATACGAATCACTGGTTCGGTGCCGCTTTTGCGGACGATAAGACGGCCGGATTTCGAAAAACGAGAGTTGACGTCTGCAATTTTGCGCTGAAACTCATCTGATGAGATTTCTTTTTCGGGGTCGGTTGACGGAATCCCGAATTCGAGCATCGGATAAGGAATGAATTTCGGGAGCGACCCGACCGTTCTTTTCACTTCGAGAAGGGACAGTGCGGTGACGAGACCGTCTCCTGTCGTGCCTTTGTCGAGCATCACTATGTGTCCGCTTTTTTCACCGCCTAGCAGGCATCCTTGCTTTTCGAGTGCGTCAAGCACGTGTTTGTCTCCGACGTCCGTGCGGATAAGGGCGGTGTTGTGGTAGGCAAGTTCACGCCCGAGTTTTGTGTTGGTTAAAATTGTGCCGACAACGAAACGCTTTTTGAGTTTTCCTTGCAAACGGTATAGCGTAGAAAGCGCAAGAAGCATAGCGTCTCCGTCGTAAACTTTTCCGTCAACGACCGCAAGCACTCTGTCTCCGTCTCCGTCGAGCGCAAATCCGATTTCGTCTTTTTGTACGTGTGCGGCGAAGTCTGCAACGTGAGTCGAGCCACAATCCACGTTCACTTTTTTGCCGTCTCTCACGTTATGTTCGGCGCACACGATTGCGCCGAGTTCGAGAAACGCTTTGGGCGCGAGAGTCGCAAAACACCCGTATGCGCAGTCGAGACGGATTTTCATTCCGTCAAATCGGGGAAACATTGATTTTACGTGTTTAAGATACAGAAATTCCGCACCGTCAACTATGCGTATTCTATGGTTTTCGGCAAGCGAAACGGAAAGTTCGCTGTTCAATTCTTCGTCTGTCAGAGCGTCCGCGCACGCTTCGTCTATGAAAACGGGTTGCGGAGCGGACGGCGAGTTCATCGTCAAAAACAATTCGTTGTCGAGAGCCGTCTCGTCGCTTTCGGACAACTTTTTTCCGCACTTTCCGAACACTTTCAAGCCGTTGAATTCGGGTGCGTTGTGTGATGCGGTTATCATTACGGCGTAGTCCGCTTTTTCTATTTGTGCGATATACGCAAGCGCAGGCGTTGGCAAAACGCCCGTAACCCATATTTGCGTTGCACCTTCCATAAGCCCTTGGCACAACTGTTTTTCAACGTCGAGCGAGTGCTCCCGCACGTCTCGGGCAACTATGATTTTGCCCCCGCGTTTTGCAAGAACCTTGCCGAGCGCATAGGGAATTTCGTTTGTCAAAAGCCAATCCGCTTTGTTTCTGATACCGTCAGTTCCGAAGTAATGCATATATTCAATATATGAAAAACACGGTGTCGCGGCGTGCCGATTTTTGCCGAAAAAGGAGAAATAAAGTTATAAAAAACACGCCGTGCAAAAGGCGTGCTCTTTTTAAGAAAAACAGATTTTATTATATTCCGTTTACGATTGCGTTGGCGGCAATTGCACCGTCCGCACATGCGGTTACGACCTGACGAAGAGACTTTTCTCTCACGTCTCCGACGGCGTAAACTCCATCGATATTCGTGTGCATATTCTTGTCCGTAATGATATATCCGCCGCTTGAAAGCGAAACGTTTTCAAAGCCCTGCGAGTTTGGCGTCTGTCCTATTGCGACAAACACTCCGTCAACCGAAATCGTAGTTAATGTGTCTTTTTTTACATTTTTAAGTGTCAGTTGTGTGATTTTGTCTTCTCCGTCGAGATTTTCGACAACGCTGTCCCAAACTATTTCGACGCTGCTTTTTGCAAGACGTTTTACGAGAATATCGTCTGCGCGAAGTGCGTCTCTTCTGTGCACCATGTAAACTTTCTTTGCAAGTTTTTCGAGATACAACGCGTCTTCCGCCGCCGTATTGCCGCCGCCTATCACCGCAACGGTCTTTCCTTTGAAAAACGCTCCGTCGCACGTTGCGCAGTAACTCACGCCTTTGCCTATAAATTTGCTTTCGTTCGTCACGCCGAGTTTTCTTGCGTTCGCGCCGCTTGCAATAATCACGTTCTTTGCTTCGACGACGTTTCCGCTTGCAAGACCGATTGTTTTAGTTTCGCCGACAAGAGAAACCGACGCGATTGAGTCGAAGACGAATTCCGCGCCGAATTCTATGCACTGATTCATCATCGCATAGCACAAATCGAAACCGCTTGTTGATTTTATGCCGGGATAATTCTGAATATCCGCCGCCGTCTGCGCTTGTCCGCCTACGCTTTTGTTTTCTATTATCGCGACTTTAAGACCACCGCGGCAAGCGTAAATACCTGCCGAAAGCCCCGCCGGGCCTGCGCCTATTATCACAACGTCGTACATATAAACTCCTTATTTTTCTTTCGCAAAAGCGAAGAATCGGTGGATTTTTATTAAAAACATTATAGCCCGAAGTGAAATATTCGTCAACTTTTGAGCCGCTTTATCGCTCGCGCGTGCGAAAACGCGCGAAATTACTTTACAAACAGCCTTTTTGTTTATATAATAATTTAACATAATGAGGTAATTTTATGCAGAACACTGACATTTCCCGCATACTTGCGGACGGCAAAGAGTATCAAGGCAAAACTTTGAGTGTTGCAGGCTGGGTGCGTTCGGCGCGCGACAGCAAGACTATGGCGTTTCTCGCTCTCAACGACGGCACGTCTCTTAAACATCTTCAAATCGTTATAAATAAGGCGGAGTTCGAACAGGAAGAACTCGCAAAAGTTCTCAAAAACGGCGTATCCGTGTTCGTTACGGGTGAAGTCGTTCCTGCAATGAAAGAAGGCGAAGTGGAACTCAACGCAAAAGAAATCGCGCTTCTGGGCGATTGCCCGAGCGACTATCCGCTTCAAAAGAAATATCACACCATGGAGTTTTTGCGCACGATACCGCATTTGCGTCCGCGCACGAACACGATGAACGCAATGCTTCGCGTTCGCTCCAAACTTTCGTTTGCGATTCACCGTTTCTTCCAGGAGAACGGTTACACCTACGTTCACACTCCGATTATCACGGGCAGCGACTGCGAAGGCGCAGGCGAAATCTTCCGCGTGACTACGCAAAACTATAAAGACGCTATTCTTGCAAAAGACGAAGCGGAATATATCGCAAACGACTTTTTCAGAAGAAAAGCGGGACTTACCGTCAGCGGACAACTCGAAGGCGAAGTTGCGGCAATGGCAATGGGCAAGATTTACACGTTCGGCCCGACGTTTAGAGCGGAAAACAGCAACACGCCCAGACACGCCGCCGAATTTTGGCAGGTTGAACCCGAAGTCGCTTTTGCAAAACTTCCCGACATCATCGAGATTGCGACCAAGATGATAAAATACATCATCAAGGCGGTCATCGAAGAGTGCCCCGATGAACTTGCGTTCTTTGAAAAAGCGTTTGAACCGGGACTTCGCGACAAACTCCAACACGTCGTCGACAGCGACTTTGTCGTGCTCGATTATTCAAAAGCAATCGACATTCTCAAAGAAAGCAAAGTCGAATTTGCGTATCCTGTGGAATGGGGGCTCGACCTTCAAAGCGAACACGAGAGATACATCACCGAAAAGGTGTTCAACAAGCCCGTATTCGTCATCAACTATCCCAAGAAGATAAAATCCTTCTATATGAAACAAAACGACGACGGACTCACCGTTGCGGCAACCGACTTGCTCGTTCCGGGCGTCGGCGAAATCATCGGCTGCTCCGAGCGCGAAGCGGACTACGACAAACTCAAACAGGCGATGGTCGAGCGCGGAATGAACCTTGACGACTACACCGGTTATATGGATTTGAGAAAGTACGGCAGCGTTCCGCACAGCGGTTTCGGTCTCGGTCTCGAACGTATTCTTATGTACGTGACGGGCATCGGCAACATCCGTGACGTACAACTCTATTCCAGAACCGCCGGCGACCTTATGGCGTAAAATCACGAAAGACTTTTTCTGCAGGGGGAAAATGCGAGAAAAAGGAGAGACGATATGTATTCCTTGATTGTGCCCGAAGGTTATAAAAGCAAAATGTCCGTTCGCGAGACGGAAAAAGCGATAAAATTCGTAAAAGACGCGTTTCAGCGCAACCTTATAAAAAATTTCGGATTCGAGAGAGTTTCCGCGCCGTTGTTCGTGAAGAGCAAAACGGGCGTCAACGACGACCTTAACGGCGTCGAAAGAGCGGTGAAATTCGACATTCTCGAACAGGGCGGAGTTGAAGCGGAAATAGTTCACTCCCTTGCGAAATGGAAAAGACTTGCGCTCAAAAGATACGGTTTCAGAAACGGCGAAGGTCTTTATACGGATATGAACGCAATCCGCAGAGACGATAAGTGCGACAACCAACACTCCATTTACGTTGACCAGTGGGACTGGGAAATGGTCATATCCAAAGAGCAACGCAACCGCGATTTTCTCAAAATGATAGTGACGAGAATCGTTTCCGCGATATGCGACACGCTCGACGAGACCAAAAGGGCGTTTCCCGTTATCGACCTGAATCTCAAAAGAGAAGTGACTTTCGTCACGACGCAGGACGCGCTTGACAGATATCCAGAACTCGATTCTCACCAAAGAGAAAGCGCGCTTGCAAAAGAGTACGGAACGATATTCCTTATGAACATCGGCGGCGCACTCTCAAACGGAAAGCCGCACGACGGCAGAGCACCCGACTACGACGACTGGTCGCTCAACGGAGACATAATTTTTTATGACGAGGTGCTTGGCGAGAGTATAGAAATCTCGTCGATGGGCATAAGAGTCGATGCGGATAGTCTCAAAAAACAACTGGAACTTGCAAACGCGACGGACAGACTCGAAAACGACTACCACAAGCAAATAATCGCAGGTACGCTTCCGCTCACGATAGGCGGCGGAATAGGACAATCGAGACTTTGTATGCTGATACTGCAAAAAGCGCATATCGGCGAAGTGCAATCGAGTCTGTGGCCCGACGAAATGCACGAAAGATGCGACGAAGCAGGCATAAATCTGCTTTGATATAAAACAAAAATCTAATTCAAAAATACTCAAAGGTGTTTATGGAACTGAGAACTCACAATTGCGGAGAATTAAGACAATCCGACGAAGGCAAACACGTCAAACTGTGCGGCTGGCTTTCCAGCGTACGCGACCTTGGCGCAGTCATCTTCTTCGTGTTGCGCGACTACTACGGATATACGCAGGCGGTCGTGAGCGACGAAGAGAAGAAAGAACAAATCCGCTCTATCCCGCGCGAAAGCACGATATCCATCGAAGGTAAAGTGGTTTTGAGAAGCGCACCCAACAAGGATATGCCCACGGGTATGATTGAAATCGAACCCGAAAAAATCGAACTGCTCGGCAAGTGCTACGAACTTCTCCCGTTTGAAATCGCAACAAGCACTCAATCTCGTGAAGACGTACGTCTCAAATATCGTTTTCTCGATTTGAGAAACCCCGACGTAAAAGCGAAGATAGTGTTCCGCTCCAAAGTGGTCAGTTGGCTTCGCAACAAGATGACTTCGCTCGGATTTTTGGAAATCACGACCCCGATTCTTACGTCGTCTTCTCCCGAAGGAGCACGTGACTATATCGTGCCGTCAAGACTTTATCCGGGTCACTTCTATGCGCTTCCGCAAGCACCGCAGCAATACAAACAATTGCTCATGGCTTCGGGTTTTGACAAATACTTCCAGATTGCGCCGTGCTTCAGAGACGAAGACGCGCGTGCGGACAGAAGCCCGGGCGAGTTCTATCAACTCGACACCGAAATGTGCTTCGCGACGCAGGAAGACGTTTTTGCGGTTATGGAAGACGTGCTCAGCGGCGTGTTCAAAGAGTTCTCTCCCAAGAACTACAAAGTCGACGAAGGTCCGTTCCGCAGAATCACTTATCGCGACGCAATGAGAGATTACGGCTCGGACAAACCTGACCTTCGCAACCCGCTTATCATCAAAGACGTCACGGACATTCTTTCAGAAAAAGCACCGTTCTTTGAAAAAGGTAAGACTATAAAGGCAATCGCCGTCAACGATTTCAAAGAGACGAGAAAGTGGATTGACGCACTCGTCGAAAAAGCGAAACTCAACGGCGCAAGCAATATGTACTGGTTCAAACTCGACGAGAAAGGCGAAGTTGCGGGCGGAATTGCGAAATTCCTTGCTGACAGCAAAGACGCACTCGTTGAAAGACTCGGTTTGAAAGCAGGCGGATTCGTCGCGATTCTCGCAGAAGAGAAGGGCGTCGAAAAACAAGCGGGCTACGTTCGCACCGAACTCGGCGTCGGTCTCGATCTTCTCGAAAAAGACGCGTTCAGATTCTGCTGGATCGTGGACTTCCCGATGTACGAATACGACGACGAAGGCAATCTCGGCTTCTGCCACAATCCGTTCTCTATGCCGCAAGGCGGACTCGACGCACTCAACAATATGGATCCGCTCGACATCGTCGCATATCAATACGACAGCGTGGTCAACGGCGTGGAATTGAGTTCGGGCGCGGTGAGAAACCACGAGCCCGCAATCATGGAAAAGGCGTTTGAAATCGTCGGTTACGGCAAAGAAGTCATCGAAGAGAAATTCTCGGCACTTTACAACGCGTTCAAATTCGGCGCACCGCCGCACGCAGGTATCGCACCGGGCGTTGACCGTATCGTAATGCTTCTTGCAAACGAACCCAGCATCAGAGAAATCATCACCTTCCCGATGGACAGAAACGCTCGCGACGTGCTTATGGGCGCACCCAGCACCGTCACCGAGAAGCAACTGAGAGAAGTGCATATCAAAATCGATATGCCCAAAGAAGAGAAATAAGAATATCAAAAGGGACTTTGTCCCCAGGAGAAATATAATGAAAAAGAAATTTTTTAGCGCATTTGCGGCAATTTTGGTTCTCGTGATAAGCGTCGCGACGTTGGTTGCCTGCAATCCTTACAAGAACACCGCAATCGGCGGCGGCGATGCGACCGCACCCGTTGAATCCAACGGCGGCTATATCGTCAAACAAGGCAATTACGTTTATTTCGTCAACGGATACGTCGGCGCAGACGCAGACGCGACGTGGGGCGCGGCAACCAAACAAGGCATCGTTCGCGCAGAAGTGAAAGAAGACGGCACGATTGACAATTCGACGAGCAAACTTCTCGTTCCGAAGAGCATCTACAACTCTTCCGTCAACGGTGGCATCGCGATTTTCGGCGAATGGATTTATTATGCAACGCCCAACATCGACAAAGATAAATCCGGCACCGCTTCCACCACCGACACCGACTTTATGCGCACCAAAATCGACGGCTCCGTGACTCAACTCATCGGAACTATCGGCACTCGTTCTTCCGAATATATCTTCACGGCTTCCAGAGTTTTGTATTTCACGAGCAACACCGTGAGTTACATCGACTTCTCCGGCATGAAGACCAACAAGAATATCGACAACGGACAAGGCGCAACCAAAGGCACGTTGCTTGAAAACGTCGCAAGCATCGCATGGACGTACGGTTCAAACGAGATGTTCTACGTTCAGAATGCTCCGAGCGAAGACAGTTACAAAAACTACAACAACCTTTGCGCAATCAACCTTGACGGCAGCAATCAACGCACTCTCGCAACCATCGACACGTTCGTGACGGAAGGCAAAACTCCCGAAAACGACCAACTCAACGTGTTCAAATACACGCTTGCGAAAATGTATGTCGAAAGCGACGGTTCTTCCACTATTTACTACAACAAAACGCACACTTTGAACAGCAACACTGTCAAAGACGGTTTGTTCATGGCAAAGGCGTCCGACGTGAAGGGCACGGAGAAACTTCTCAACACCATTTCTTCCACGACGCTCGTTCCGCTCGGTTATGATGAAGGCGCGCTCGCATACAATGCGGACAGCAAATATTGCTGGTACAACGGCATCGAAACGGAAAATCCCGTTCTCGTGAGCGACTCTTCTCAAACCATTTGGAAAGTCGACAAAGAAGCAGGCGCGGTGTATTTCTCCGCAACGTCATCCGCTTCCGCACTCTACAAGATTTCTTATAGGGGCGCAACCGACAACATCACGACGGTGATTTCCGAAGGCATCAAGACGGACGGATTCGTGCTTGACTTCATCGGCAACGATTTCTTCTTCTTTGCAACCAACGACGACAACTATCTGCACACCATCAATCTTTTGACCTTTGACAAGGATGCAGAAGATGCCGAAAGCACCTATATCGGTATCGGCAGACCCGAAAAAGAAAGCGAATAATCGGCAAAACGTCACGACGGTTGGTCAATCGTCGTGACGTTTTTATGCCTTTTTGCAATCGTATCGCAAGGTGATTGTAGATAAACAATCGATAATTTTCAAAGAAAGACCTGTTCGATACGATTTTCGTTTTGTGTCGCTTTAAACGGCAATACGACATTATGACAAAGACAATTTTCATCACGGGCGGAAGTCGCGGCATCGGTGAAGCACTCGTCAAAAAGTGTGCAGGAAAATACAATGTCGCTTTCACCTACAATCGCTCAAAAGAGCGCGCCCAAAAATTGCAGGACGAACTGAACTCCGTTTACGGCGGAGTTTTTGCCGTTTTTTGCGACGTATCCGACGCGCAAAGCGTATCGGCGGCGGTCTCGGCAGTGAAAAAACGTTTCGGTAGAATCGATATTCTAGTCAACGACGCAGGCATCGCAAAAAGCGGGCTTTTCATCGACACGACAATCGACGACTGGCACGAAATGTTTTCTGTAAACGTGGACGGTGTGTTCAACGTCACGAAGGCGGTTCTTCCCGATATGCTTTCACGCTCAAACGGTTCTATCGTCAACGTTTCGTCGGTGTGGGGGGTGAAAGGCGCAAGCATGGAAGTTGCATATTCCGCAACGAAAGCCGCCATAATCGGCTTCACCAAAGCACTTGCCAAAGAAGTCGCGCCCATGGGTGTGTGCGTAAACGCCGTTGCACCCGGCGCAATCTCCACCGATATGATGAAAGTCTATTCCGACTCCGACGTTCAGGACCTTTGCGACAACTCCATTCCGCTTTCCCGTCTCGGCACTCCCGACGAAGTTGCCGACGCAATCCTATATCTCGCAAATGCGGAGTATGTTACGGGGGAAACCCTTGTCATCTCCGGCGGCATGTAACGGCACTATTGCGCGCCTAACTTTGTCAGCACCCCGAGCCTGCCAACTCATGTACTATTTGTACATTAGGGTTGTCATTCTCGGGGTGCTTTCGCATTATGCATCGCAATATTACCGTTACAGTGAGAGCACCAAACGGTGACTAACTGCGTCAGGCACGACTTACCCCAAAATCACGTACTACTTGTACGTTAGGTTTTGGTTCAAGCCGTGCCTTTCTTGTTATTCATACGCTTGGATGCGCTCACATAAGATTAGGGTTTCCGCCCTGCGCCCATAAGGCGCACACCAAGACGATAATTTGGCGGAATTGTGGCAAGAGTTTTTATCCTTGTTTGGGCTGATAGCACAAATTCTCGGCGCGGTAGACGATAAAAAATCAACTTAGGCATACCGCAACGCGACCATAGGGGCACGCATCAAGCCGACAATCTTGCGAAATTGCGGTGTGAGTATTTACCCATGATTGAACTGATAGCAAAGATTTTCGGCGCGATAGTACAGCAAAAACCTAGCAAAATGCTGGGGCAGTGTTGAAAATGTCGTGAAAGAATACAAAACGTTTTATAAGCAACACTGCACCAAAGTGTTAGCGACGGTTTTTGCTGGGGGTTGACATCTTTTTTTATATATAATATAATATATCCGTATTCATACAAGCCTTATATATGCGCACACGCGCGATACATCAAGACTTGATCTGAAACGATGAGAAATTTTTTAGGAGGCAATTATGAAGAAATTCAGCATCAGAACGTTGCTCGTTCTTGTGTTGGCACTCGTGCTCGTGTTCTCGCTCGTTGCATGCGGCGACGATAATGGCGGCGGTGGGGAAACCCCGTCTCCCACGCCGACTCCAGCAGAATACACGTCACAGGAGTACTTTACGAATCTTTGGAATTTGTCAAAGGGTATAGGCAGTGAAGCGATTGCGGCAAGCGACAATCTTGCTGTTCATGCAGACCTTTCTCTTGCTCTTGCAACAGAATCCAACGCAGGCAAAGTCTATCAGAAAGTCGACGTCGGCTTCTCAATCGATCTCGTTCTCGACAAATCCGACAAGGCGGCAACCAACGAAAGCCAAACCGCACTCAAAGTCAGAGTCTACGACCCGACCGACAATGAAACGTGGGTTACCCTTTACGTTTTCATGAACGATCCGACTTGCATTTTCGTTGACTATGCAGGACAAAACATCAAGATCCCGTTCAACTACAGAAATGCAGAATTGAGTGCAAGACTCGATCAATTCCTTACCGAAGATAAGGTTATCGTTCTCAACAAAAACGATGCGGAAAGGAGAGAAGAACTCACCATTGCACAACTTATCGAGAAATTCACTGTAGATATGGGCGCAAACTGGAATATCAACAAGCTTATCAGCCGAGTTGTTGAATTGACTGGTATCGATCTTAAGACCATGTTAACAACCGGAACAGTTGGCAGCGTTTTGGAAGCAATACAACTCAAAGACGTGTTGTTTGACAGTGAAGGAAATTTTGATTTGCATGCTACGCTTACTAGTCAGTTCGGTGCTGCACTTTTCAAAAATACAAACGCAACGACTAGCGGTGATACAACTACGCATTATACCGAAGTCGATACTGCAATTCTTGGATCTGTAGCGAGTGCCGTCAACGGTCTGAGCAAACTTTTGACAAGTACGACGAAGATCGCCCTTACCTACAACGAAAAGAACGGCGAAATCGACGGCTTTGGCATTAAACTTTCGCTTGCAAACATTACGGCAAAAGATCAAACTTCCGTTCCGAAAGCGACAGTCTTCCCGACCCTTTCCATCAACATCAACGAACTTTCTTTCCGCAAAGCGACCGGCAATGACGTAACAATGGCGACCGCGCGCGACAATTACACGAAAGACGTTGCTCTCGATATGGGCGTTACGGTTGACGTTTCCGGTATCGTTCTCGACGCAACCGCAATGGATGCAAGAAACGACAACAGATTCTCTGCAATCGCAGGTCTTGACAACATCGCTCTCGACGGACAACTTTCTCTCACTCTCAAAGGAAAAGTTGACCTTTGGAACACCACAAACAACGAAACCGCTGCAGTTGCGGCACTCTCTTATCAACCGAAAGGCGGCACAAAGGTCGATATCGTTAAAGCAAGTTTTGCAGACGGCACCTTGGCAGTCACCGTCAATCAGGATGCAAAGATAGGTGAAGTCCCCGTTGCAAAGACTCTCGTCAATCTCTTCGGCGATCATGCATACAACTTGATCGCAGGTTTGCTTGCAAACAACGAAGGCGCAACCAACGCACTCAACAATCTTGCAAAGGTTATGTTCACCGACGAAGCACACAGAGAACTCAATCCCGATTTCGTGGGGGCTGCATGGAAGAACATCGACATCGTCACGCCGATTCAAAACATGCTTGACAAACTCAATCCGTTCAAACTCCCCGTGAAGACCGATGCGGACACGGCTGCAGAAGTATCTATATTTGAAAAGATTGCAAATACCATCAAATATGCGATACCGTATATCACAACTCCCGACAACAATCTCGTCATTGCTCTTGACAACATCAACAAGAACGTTACGAAGATCGGTGGAGTGTGGGATACCAACATGACCGAAAGCGGCAACGTCGATTCCATTTTGGCAAAAGACACCGGCAACTGGACGGCAGATCTTGCAAAACTCTTCAAACTCAGCGGCGCAGAATACACCGACGCAACGTCCTTCCTTAAAACGGTTTTGGGCGGCAGCGGCAAATTGACGCTCGATATGAGTTGGGCAAACGGTGCAGTCGCATCCGTTGAAGCAAACGTTGCACAAGCATCCGTCAAGATCACCGCATACGTCAAAGCAAGCACTTTCGTGAAGGCAGATTACGAAGACCTTGCAAAAGATGTTACGAGCGAAACCGCAGGTTGGTTTGTGCTTGAATTCTAAAAAATTGCTTTTTTTAGCGATAAACTCGAAAGGCGTCCGCGAAAGCGGCCGCTTTTTGCGTTAAAAGCGCGTCAAACTTGATTTTTGCACGCACTGTTGTTATAATGAGCGTATGGACAATTTCGACGAAAAACGTTGCGTTGTAAACGCAGAAGATTTGACAGACGGCGTTGATTTCATCGGCGAGTTTTCGGATGAACTCAAAAAGTATCAGGGACGTATCGCCGGCAGTGAACAGGAAACCGCTTGCGCACGTGCTATCCGCAATCGCTTGCACGACGAAACCGATGCGAAAACGAGACTGGAAGCGTTCAGAGCGTATCCTTTGGCAGGGCGCGGTGCGTTCCTGTGTCTCGGAGTGTGGTTTGCGCTTTGCTACGTGATATATTTCATTTCTTTTGCAGGCAGTCGCCTTGCAGGAGCACTCGTAACTGCATTGTCGCTTGCGATGTTCATTGCAGGAGCAACCGTGTTTATGCTGATATATTTCGGCAATCTCCGCCTTGCAAAGGTCTTGCCCCAAAAGGTCTCGTACAACGTTGTCAGTGAGTTTTCAAAGACGGATAAAGCGGACAACGTCTACGTCATCGTCGACAATCACGACGCAATGCTCGGAAGTTTCATAAAAGACTTTAACGTTATGCGCAAAGTCTCGATAATCGTTCCGCCGATAGCGTCGTTTATATTCGTGCTGTTCTGCATTCTCAAAATGGCACTCGGCACTTCGGACGGCAACGTGGCGGCAAAGATAAGCGCATTCACCATTCTTCCGTTCGTGTCCGGCATATTCGGCATCGCGGCGTTTATTCTTCATTACTCTCCGCTTGAAAAAGACGCTCGTCAGTCAAACGGAGTGGCAACGTCAGTTGCAATGGCAACCTATGCCTATTTCGTCGAGAAGCCCGAATTGCTGCCTGAAAACGCAAAGGTCGTCTACGTATCGCTCGGTGCGGAAAACTGTGCTCATTGCGGCTCTGAAGCGTTTGTGAAATCTCACCCCGAATACGCTGGTGCAAAGGTGCTTTGCATTGGAGATATACGCAACGGGGACGTCAAAATCGCAGACGGCGACGCCGTCAGAAAATTGCAGTATTCAACGGACGTCACGAGTGCGTTGCAGGCAAGCGCAACCGAGCAGGGCATAAGCGTTGAAGTTATGCTTCACGACACGCTGAAACACAAATTCAATTCTTTGCACGGGTTCACGTCAAACGCGTTTGCAAAGAACGGCAACGCCACCGCAACGCTTATTGCGAGAGATTATTCTCAAAAAGACGGACAACTTTCAAAAGAACAAATGGAAGAACTGTTTACGCTTTGCGTGGGCACTTTCGAGAAACTTATGCGTCGTGACGAACATGCCCCAAAGACGACAGAAACACCGGTGCAGGAAGTCGTGAACGTCGCTCCGTCCGCAGAAATGGAAATAGTTGACGTAGAAAGCAAATAACAGAAATAAGGTTTTATAGACGATGAAAACATATATAAAACCGTTGTTTTGTAGAAAATATTAAGCGATATTTGATTTAAGAATTAAAACAAAAACGGGAATTAAAGGTGGTATCATGGACGAAAACCGTGACGAAACTACAATCGAATCCGAGCAAGAACGCGTGATTTGCGATTGCGAAGAAGAAACGCAGACAATCGATGCCGAGACAACCGATGCGGCAAATAGCGACGAGCAAGCGGAAGAAGGTATTCTTTCGGATTATGCAAAAAAAGAAAAGCCGTCCGCAAAAGCCGTCGTCAAAAAGTATTGCAAACGTTATTTCATAGATGCGTTCTCGGGCATGGCACAAGGACTTTTCTGCACGCTTATCGCAGGCACTATTCTTGCGCAGATTGCGTCCTGGTGCGGAGACAACGGATTTGCTAATTTTCTTGCGTATATGGCAAAAATCGCCAAAACGCTTATGGGCGCAGGCATCGGCATAGGCATTGCGCACAAACTCGGTGCGAAGCCGCTCGTTATTTTCACGGCGGCCGTCACGGGTATGGTCGGTGCGTTTGCAAGCAATCTGGTTGACGTCATGTGTCACAACGTTGCATGGAATTTCGTGTTCGGCGCACCCGGCAATCCCATAGGCGCGTACGTCGTTTCGCTCGTCACCGTCGAACTTGCAGGACTTTACGTCGGCAAGACTAAACTCGATATAATTCTCGTTCCGCTCGGAATGATGGCAATGTGTATGTTTGCCGTGTTTATTGCATGGCCGTTTATCAAACTCATCGAATATATCGGAATCGCAATGGCACTCGCAATTCAGGCAGGCGTTGCCGTGAAGATTCTCGTCGGCATATTTATTGCCGTCGTGATGGGAATTTTGCTCACCATGCCCACGTCATCGGCTGCAATCTGGATTGCGGTTGCGGCGGCAGTTCCTGCCGAATATGAAGAAGCGCTCATGATTGCAGGCGGAGCGGCGGTTGCAGGTTGCGCCGCACACATGGTCGGATTTGCCGTTGCGAGTTTCAGAGAAAACGGATTCGGCGGACTTATCGCGCAAGGCATAGGCACGAGCATGCTTCAAATCCCGAATATTATGCGCCGTCCCGTCATTATGGTTCCCGAAATCGTGGCAAGTGCAATCAGCGGTCTAGTTGCGGTTCTTCTCGATATGCGTTGCAACGCGGCAGGCGGCGGAATGGGCACGTCGGGGCTAGTCGGCGTGTTTGGTGTCATCGACGCGTCAAAAGGCGTTGTGGACACGTGGAAATACGTTCTCGGCATCGTTCTTTGCATGTTCGTAATTCCTGCGGTCGTAAGTTTTGCATTGAGCGAGATAATGAGAAAGACAGGCGTTATACGCTTCGGCGACCAAAAATTGGACTGAGCGCACTATTGAGCGATTGACCGTGTCATCGCCCCTTGCCCATCAACTCATGTACTATGTGTACATTAGGGTTGCTGTTCAAGGGGCGTTTCCTTGTCACTCATCTCAATATTGCGCTCAGTCTTGTATGTATTAGAATTTGCACCTAGCGGTCGGATGTTTCGGCAATCGCAACATGACGAGCGTATAGTTTTTCTTGTTCTACATCTATTTATCGCATTTTTACAAAATGCTATTGCAGATTTTCCTTGTCATTCCGATTACAATATTTCGTTGAAAAACTGCGGATAGCAAAAAACAGGCAAATAAAAAGCACGCATTTGCGTGCTTTTTCGTTTGCCACTGTGATGACTTTTACTCGACTGTACCGTTTTTGCCTTCGTCGGTTTGATCGTCGACTTTCTTGTCGCAATCGCTTGCGCCGGAGCAGCAAGAGCAGTTGTTGTCGCAGTTTGTGCTTTCGAGATTGAGATCGTCAATCCAGAAAATCTTGTCTTTGAGTGCAAGACTTACGATGTCGATGACGCAAAGCACCCAGCCGCCGAAAATCATGAGCAATATTGCAAGCACGATCCCGAGTGCGCTGTTTTTGAGTGCGCTTTTTGCCAAACGGCAAAGGTTGGACGGAATGTCCCAAAGCAAGCAAAGGATAATCTTGACGACTTTGTCAAGACCGTTGTACCAGTCAAGATACTTTTTTGCAAAATCTTCCATTTTTATGTCTCCTGAACGTTTATTTTCGTAAGGTGTTATATCACTTTGTCAAAGATATGTCAAGTTGTTGTTGAATGATACCGTCAATCGTGATATAATTTATACATTATATAATTGTGCGCGCGTGAAAATGCGTGGCAGGGAGGCAACGATGAAAAGCGACATCGAAATCTGTCAGGAGACGAATTTGCGACCGATAACCGAGATTGCAAAATCAATCGGCATCGACGAAGAATACCTTGAAGAATACGGAAAGTACAAGGCGAAAATCGATTATTTGCGTCTTGCAAACGGCAATGTTAAGGACGGAAAACTCATTCTCGTCACGGCAATCACGCCGACGCCTGCAGGCGAAGGAAAAACCACGACGACCGTAGGACTTGCCGACGGACTTAAACGTATAGGCAAAAACGCAGTCGTTGCACTGAGAGAACCGTCGCTCGGTCCTGTTTTCGGCATAAAAGGCGGAGCGGCAGGCGGCGGATACGCACAGGTCGTTCCTATGGAAGACATCAATCTGCATTTCACGGGAGATTTCCACGCAATAGGCGCGGCAAACAATCTTCTTGCCGCAATGATAGACAATCATATCCAGCAAGGCAACGCTCTTTGCATAGACCCGAGAAAAATAACTTGGAAAAGATGCGTCGATATGAACGACAGGCAACTGCGTTTCATTGTTGACGGATTGGGCGGAAAAGCCAACGGAACGCCGAGAGAAGACGGCTTTGACATAACCGTTGCAAGCGAGATTATGGCGGTGCTGTGTCTAGCGTCGTCGATTGCGGATTTGAAAGACAGGCTTTCAAAAATCATCGCCTATGACGACAGCCCTGTTACGGCAGGTGATCTTAAAGCGCAAGGCGCAATGACGGCACTTTTGAAAGACGCTATAAAGCCTAATTTGGTGCAGACTCTCGAAGGTACGCCCGCACTTGTTCACGGCGGTCCGTTTGCAAACATTGCGCACGGCTGCAATAGCGTGATTGCAACCAAAACGGCACTTTATCTTGGCGATTACGTGGTTACAGAAGCGGGTTTCGGCGCAGATCTCGGAGCGGAGAAGTTTCTGGACATCAAATGCAGAAAGGCAAATATAAAGCCGAATGCCGTAGTTGTAGTCGCGACTGTGCGTGCTCTCAAGATGCACGGCGGAGCGGATAAAAAGGACTTGAAAACGGAAAACGTATCCGCACTCGAAGCAGGTATGCCGAATCTTATCCGACACGTAGACAATATAAAGAACGTATACAAACTCCCTTGCGTCGTTGCAATTAATCGTTTTGAAAGCGACACCGACGAAGAAGTGAAGACGATAGAACTCGCATGCAGAGAGCACGACGTCGGCGCGGTTGAATGCACCGCTTTCGCAGACGGCGGAAAAGGTGCGGAGAGTCTTGCAAGAAAAGTCGTCGAACTTTGCGACGAAGACAATTCGCATTTTCAATACGCATACGACGATTCGGATTCTATTCTTCAAAAAATCGAAAAAGTCGTTCGCAAGGTATATGGCGGAGACGGCGTGAGCGTAACGACGCAGGCGCAAAAACAAATCGACGCACTTGAAGAACTCGGTTTTTCGTCGCTTCCCGTGTGTATTGCAAAGACGCAATACAGTTTTTCCGACGACCCGAGCAAACTTTGCGCACCGAGCGGTTTCACCGTCAGCGTGAAAAACGTAAAGGTTAGTGCAGGCGCAGGCTTTATCGTGGTGCTTACGGGAGACGTTATGACGATGCCGGGGCTTCCCAAAGTGCCTGCCGCAGAAAAAATCGACGTCACCGACGACGGCAGAATAATCGGACTTTTCTGATAAAAAATATAGGATATGAAATCAACGCAAGCAAAATTCGGTTTCAAGCACAAGAGCGGAATACTCATGGCGGTTTCGTCGCTCCCGAGCAGATACGGCATCGGGTCTGTCGGCGCACCCGCTTTTAAGTTTATAGACTTTTTGAAAGAGTGCAAACAACGAGTATGGCAGGTGCTTCCGCTCAACCCGACCGCATACGGAGATTCTCCATATCAATCGCCGTGTTCGTTTGCGGGCAATCCGTATTTTATCGACCTTGACGCACTAAGAAACGAATCTCTTCTTTGCGAAGAAGATTTGAAAGACGCAATCGACAACGGAGACAGGGTTGATTACGGCAAACTGTTCGAGACGAGAATTCCGCTTTTGAAAAAGGCGTATGTCAAGTTTTCGCCGACTCCGAAATATACGAGATTTGCCGAAAAGAACGCAGACTGGCTTGACGACTACGCTCTTTTTATGACGCTTAAAGAAAAGAACGACTACAAAACGTGGACGGAATGGGGAGATCTGCGCGAGTATGCGTTTGCAAAAGCGCACGAAAGCGAGTTTGCGCAAGAATGCGGATTTTGGAAATTCGTTCAATTCGAGTTTTTCTCGCAGTGGAAGAAAGTGCGCGAATACGCAAAGAAAAACGGAATTTCAATCGTCGGAGATATGCCCATTTACGTCGCATACGATAGCGTGGAAGTGTGGAGAGACCCGAGCGAGTTTCTGCTTGACGAAAATCTCGTGCCGACAGTCGTTGCAGGTTGTCCGCCCGATGCGTTTTCTGATGACGGACAGTTGTGGGGCAATCCTATATACGATTGGAAAAAGATGAAAGAAAACGGCTATCGTTGGTGGGTGGAGCGTGCAAAGCACGTTTTTGAACTTTACGATATAGTGAGAATAGACCATTTTCGCGGATTTGCGGGATACTACGTCATACCGTACGGAGACGAGACCGCAAAAAACGGACATTGGGCAATGGGCGTCGGATACGAACTTTTTGCGGAGATTGAAAAGGCAGTTCCCAAAGCAAAAATCATTGCGGAAGACTTGGGACACATCACCGACGACGTGCGCGAGTTGCTTGAAAAAACAGGCTATCCCGGCATGAAAGTGTTGCAATTTGCCTTCAACGACAAGAAAAACGAATATCTGCCGCGCAACTACAAGACGGACAACTGCGTGGTGTATACGGGCACTCACGACAGCGCGCCGACAAAAGCGTGGTTTTCGGATATGACCGACGTTGAGAAAAAGGCTTTTGAAAGGGAATGCCCCGTGCGATTCGGACAATCTCCCACCGCCGCGCTCGTTGCGTTTGCCATGAACTCACCTGCGAATCTTGCGGTTATACCGCTGCAGGATTATATGGAACTCGGTGCGGAAGCAAGAATGAACATGCCGTCAACCGCACAAGGCAATTGGACTTGGCGTGCGTCGGGAAGATTTGCAACGACTGCGCTTAAAAACAAAATTACGACAATCACCGAAAATTCGGACAGGGCGTAAACGAAATCGTTTGATGAGAAAGAGATATATTTTGACGAAGACCGCAAGTTTGTTGCGGTTTTCGTCATTTTTATAGTTAAAATCAAAATATAAGCATAACTTTTTATATGAACGTGATTTTGTGCGGAGCGGCAGGCAGAATGGGGCGCGAAATGTGTGCGCTTATTAAAAACAGAGACGATATGAACATCGTTGCGGCGGTGGATAAAATACCGTGCGAAGAAGAACATTTTTATAAACGTATAGTTGATGTCAAAGAAAGCGCGGACGTCATTCTTGATTTTTCTCATCACAGTGCAATACGGCAAATAGCGAAATATGCAACGGACAGGAAAATTCCGCTTGTCGTTGCAACAACAGGACATACCGAAGAAGAGATTGAAATCATTCGCGGCGTTGCGGAAAAAATCCCCGTGTTTTTTGCAAGCAATATGTCGCTCGGATTGTTGTTGACTTGTGAATTCTCGCAAAGACTCGCAAAGGTTTTTCCGTGTGCTGACGTTGAGATAATCGAGACGCATCATTTCAACAAGGCGGACGTTCCCAGCGGCAGTGCGCTCACGATTGCAAAAGCGATAAAGTCGGCGCGTGGCGGCGGAGAAATCGTCGTCGGGAGACGTGCGCAAGACGTACGCGAGAAAGGACAGATTTGCATAAGTTCTCTTCGTCTCGGCGGCGTGTTCGGCACGCACGAAGTCATCTTTGACGACGGCAACGAAAGCGTTTCGATAAAGCACGTCGCACATTCGAGAGAGTTGTACGCATGCGGCGCAGAACGCGCAATTCGATTTATAGTTTTGCAAAAAGCAGGGTTGTACGGTGTAAAAGATATTGTTTAACTGTCGTTTGTGTCATTTTAAATTTTTTGCGTATAAAACGTAAAGCGTGAGATATGCTAACGATATGAAAAACGAAAAAAGATATTTGTTTGTTTCGGTGTCGTTGCTCACGGTGTTGTTTTTGGTGCTCGTTGGATGCATATACGCAAATGCGTATGCGAAAAACGAGTCGGCAAAAGGCATTGAAAGCGAAGATAAAAACGTGTGCGATGCAGGGAGCGTCTTCGATATGATTACGCCCGAAGTCATCGCGTTTTACGAAAACGAAATCGCGGGCGAAAAGGTGCTTTCAAACAAGACCGACGCACAACTTGCAAGCATTGCGAAGAGATACGATATCAGCGTAGCAAAGGCAAAGGGCGTTATCGTCACTTACGATTTTGCAAACAGAACGGGCGGCGGAATCGACTTTCCGAGCATAGCGAAAATGAGCGAAATGAAGATGTTTGCTTTCGTCAAAGACAGGGCGGAAATTTATACGGCGGACTTTACGAAAGAGCAAAAAGAAGAATTGAAACAAAAGGCGATGGACGCTTTGGGATTCAAATTCTGAAACGGCAACGGCAGCGGGCGCAAATGCGTCCGTTTTTATTTTTACCGCACGTGTGGAAAATCGGTTGGTGAGATTCTCGGTTCAAACGATATAAAATTATCGCATAAAAAGCATGCGCGTTGCACTTGAAAAGATAATCTTATGATGATATACTGAATATACTAAAAATAATACGGGAGTGGTTATGGAAACTTCACAATTTGAGTTTTTGACCGCAAAGGCAAGGCAACTTCGCGACGACGCTATCGAAACCATCGGCAGATTCGGTGTGGGACATATCGGCGGAACGATGTCTGTCATGGACGCTTTGACGGTCATTTATTATGCCAAAGCCAACGTCGATCCCGAAAATCCGCAGAAAGCGGACAGGGACAGAGTGATTATGTCAAAGGGACACGCCGGTCCTGCAATGTACGTGGTGCTTGCAGACAAAGGATATTTCCCGAAAGAGTGGCTCTACACACTCAACGCACCCGGTACGAGACTTCCGTCTCACTGCGACATGACCAAAACTCCCGGCATAGATATGACGGCAGGCTCGCTCGGTCAGGGATTGTCGGCAGGCGTCGGAATGGCACTTGCGGCGAAACTCGACAAGAATCCTGCGACGATATACTGTTTCATCGGAGACGGCGAATCGCAGGAAGGTCAGATTTGGGAAGCGAGTATGTTTGCCGGCTCGCACGCTCTTGACAATCTCATCGTGCTTCTCGACTACAACAAAATGCAACTTGACGGCGCGGTGCACGACATCAACGATATCGCACCCGCAAAAGACAAGTGGGAAGCGTTCGGTTTCTTCGTGCAGGATATAGACGGACACGATATAGTGGCAATATCCGACGCGATCGACAACGCAAAGGCACAAAAAGGCAAGCCGAGCATGATTATTCTCAACACGATAAAGGGCAAAGGCGCGTCTTTTGCTGAAAGTGCGGCTAACTGCCACAGCATGAGCATATCCGAAGATATGTGGAGAAAAGAAACGGGAAGGTATCAGGCATGACGGACGAAAGAGAATTGAGACAGGTGCTTGCTGGCGCGCTGGTTGAAAGAGCAAGAAAGGACTACAGAATCGTGGTGCTTGACGCGGATCTTATGAGTTGCCACGCAACGAAAGTGTTCAAGCAGGAATTTCCCGATAGATTTATAAACGTCGGCATTGCCGAACAAAATATGATGGGCATAGCGGCAGGCATGTCGGCAATGGGCAAAATTCCGTTTGCATACAGTTTCGCGCCGTTTGCCACGAGAAGATGTTACGACCAGATTTTTATTTCTATCGCGTATGCGAAACAGAACGTGAAAATCGTCGGCACAGACCCCGGCATCACGGCAGAGAACAACGGCGGCACACATATGCCGTTTGAAGATATGGCACTTATGCGCGCGATACCGCACATGGTTTGTTTCGAGCCGACGGACGCTACGATGATGGAGAAAGCGTTCGAGCAGATTGCAGACTATGACGGCGCAGTGTATATTCGCCTTCAACGCAAGAAAGCGGAGAAAGTTTTTGACGAAAGCCTTGACTTTGAACTCGGCAAGGCAATCACCGTAAAAGAAGGGAAAGACGTCACGCTTATCGCAAGCGGTATAATGGTTTCAAAAGCAATCGACGCGGCGGCGTACTATAATGCCATTCTTTCATTCGGCAAGGA
>ERZ808252.568-NODE-568-length-34759-cov-60.770199_pt1 | contig 34759 bp, 31 predicted proteins | sample MGYA00521242_ERZ808252 | MGnify/ENA primary metagenome ERZ808252 (study PRJEB31516, sample SAMN03275581) | gut metagenome | biome: mammalia-associated habitat; material: feces | host: Papio cynocephalus | place: Kenya | collected 2012-08-07 ...
ATATCCTGCGGCGATAGCGTTAAAGGCCGCTAAAGCGGAAGGCGACGAATAACAAAAAAAAACAAGACGATGAAAGAAGAAAGCAAGAGGCCCGACAGTGGGAGGGGCGCAGGGCCGGCCCCGAAAATCAAGGCGGACGAGTGTCTGAGAATGAGCGGAACAGGACACAGATTGCAGGTCACGCCATGCGGTCGCTGCGGTCACGTTTACGAGAGTATCAACACGTGGGTGTGCGGAAAGCACCACAAACCCCTTACCGAGAAGAGCCAACCCTGCGAAAGTCTCACATCCGAAAGACAGGAGCTTAAATGGAAGAAATTATCGCCAAAGGCTGCAGCAAAGTCGAAATAGAGAAAATCATCGAACAAGACTTGCTGGAGGAAGAGCGGGAGCGGCGCAAGCGTCTCCTCCGCCAAGCGAGCCGCCAGCGATTGCCCATGCCAGCGAACAAGGGCAAGACATGGAGCTGGCACAGAATCAGAAGTAATCCGAACACCGGGCACAAAAATCAAAAAAGGAGAACAGGGCAAATGACAGGCACCAAGCTAAACCAAGATGGCGAAAAGGTCAAAATAAGGGCGTACAAGCGCACGAAATCACATCGGGCGAGGAAATGCCAAGCAGCGAAACAAAAATGCAGCAGAGGGCGCGAGAATGAGCCACAGAGAGCAAATAATCATCGGGATTGACCCAGACACGTCAAGAAACGGCATCGCCATGCTTGACATGACCACCCACAGGCTCCAAGTCCAGATGCTGACTTTTCCGCACCTCCTCGACTTCATCAAGGAGAAATACCACCAATTCGCAGAACTTGACAAATGGGACTTCATGGTCATCATTGAGGCCGGATGGATGAACCAAGGCAACTACCACATCAAGCGATGGCAGGGCAAGCAGGGCATCGCCAGCCTTGGCGTAGACCAAGGGCGCAACGAGCAGGTCAGCAGAACCATCGGGCAGATGATGGAGCATTGGGGCATCCCCTACGAGTTCAAGAGACCGCTGCCCAAGTGCTGGCACGGAGCCGACCGAAAGATAACCAAGGAGGAAATAGAGGAAATAACTTTGCAAAAGCTCGGTCGTCTCAACCAAGAGGGACGGGACGCAGCCCTCCTCGCCTGGGACTGGGCAGGGTTGCCGATGCGCATCACCAGCACAACCCTCAGAGGGAAGCTAACAGCGAAAAAAACCATTTTTGCACCGAAATAGGCGTAATTTGTGTTAACTTCTCAATAAAAATGATTATATTGCAATCGGAAAAGCGTATTTTGCGACATGAACAGAAAGAATAACACCAACATTGACAACGAGCAGGAGCACCTGCAGGACTTCATGGGCGACATCGGAAACTTCGACCTGCCCGACATCGACTTGAATCTTGTGGACTTCCTGCCAGCGGACGAAACGGAGGAAACGAGGTACACCCTGCCCAAGGTGGTGCCGATGAAGGAAGACTACGTCCTATACGACAACGCACAGAAGATGGCGAAGGAGCTGCGCCTTGGTTTCGGGGAGCGGTTCGACGCATTCGTGAGCGGCTCGTTCATCTTCGGAGACTTCATCGAGGCGTACCTAACGACACAGAACGCATGCGCCAGGAAGATGACCATCAGCACCCTCTCCATGAGCCAGAACAACGTGGACAGCCTCCACACGCTGATGGACAAGGGGTACATCCAGGAACTGAACCTCATAATCTCGGTTTACTTTTGGGGCAACGAGCGAAGCAGCCTCATTCCATACATCTACAAGCAGCTCGACATAGGCGACCGCTTCCAACTTGCGGTGGCAGGAGTCCACACCAAGACCGTACACTTCGAGACATTGGGGGGACGCAAGGTTGTAATGCACGGAAGCGCAAACCTTCGCTCCAGCGGAAACATCGAGCAATTCACGATGGAGGAGAACCCGGAGCTTTATGAGTTCTACGAGGAACACTTCAACAGAATCATCGGCAAGTACGCCACCATAAGGAAGCCGATACGAAACAGCAAGGCGTGGGATTTGTTCACACGCATGACATTCGATAAAAGTTAAACATTCAAAACAGAGGAGACCAAGCCATGAGCAGCGGTTCAGAATCACACACAGGTGGAGGCAGCGTCCTCCACAGCAGCACCAAGGCTTCAAAAAGAGCCAAGAACGTCCTGCCATTCTCAATGGGGACAGGTGCCGCAGCACCATTTTAACTACATTTACAAAACAGCAGAGGCGAGCCTTCAAACAGGGCTCGCCTTCACTGCTTAAAGCCAAGGACACAAGACAATGGACACAACAAAGGGCATCCGGCGCAGGGAAATGGACATGAGCCAGCTCCACCCGAACCAAGGGCAGGTGGAGGGATTGCCAAAGAACCCTCGCTTCATTCGAGACCCGAAATTCAAGAAGCTGGTGAAGAGCATCCAGGATGACCCAGAGATGCTGGAGCTTCGAGAGCTCATCGTTTATGACACCAGCGACGACAGGGGCTTTGTCATCATCGGAGGAAACATGAGATACGAAGCCCTGCGCAAGCTGAAATACAAGACAGCCGTCTGCAAGATTCTCCCCCACGACTTCCCGATGGACAAAATGAGACGCATCGTGCTGAAGGATAACTCCAGCTTTGGAGAGACGAACTTCGATGACCTCATCAACGAGTGGAAGCCAGAGGAGATAGACGCAGCAGCCATCGACGTGCCAGACATTCCCGACCCAGAGGAGGAAGAGGAAGCCAAGGACGATGCCTACGACGTGGCAGGGAACACGCCAAAGAAGGCAACCAGCAGAACAGGCGACCTCTACCGCCTCGGAAACCACAGGCTCATCTGCGGAGACAGCACCAAGGAAGAATATCTCGAAGCCTTGATGCAGGATGAACAGGCGGACTTGCTGGTCACCGACCCACCATACAACGTGGACTACCAAGCCAAGGGAAAGATGAAAATCGCCAACGACCACATGGCAGACGAGAACTTCGTCGCATTCCTCACCGACACATTGCAGAACGCAAGCAACAGCATGAAGCCAGGCGCAGCCTTCTACATTTGGCACGCAGACAGCCAAGGCTTCAACTTCCGAACAGCGGTGAAGAACATCGGATGGGAGACACGCCAGTGCTTGATCTGGAACAAAAACAGCCTCGTCCTCGGACGGCAGGACTACCAATGGAAGCACGAGCCATGCCAGCCAGCAGGAACGAAAGTAAGAACACCAACTGGGGAAATTTCAATAGAAGAACTTAAAGATGGTGATAAAGTTATCAGTTACGATAAATATGCAGGGGCTATAAAAGGCTTCAAGGACGGATTAACAATTAAAACGGCTTCACGCCATTACACAGGCGACATATACGGAATTGAAGTAGATGACCGCAAAACGTGGGCTACAGACAACCATCGTTTTACAGTGCGATTCCATGATGCGGGGCGTAAAATTTGGTGTGTTTATTTAATGAGGCGTGGAACGTGGTGGAGAGTAGGGATAACCGAGACATACAATTCGCGCGGTTTTGGATTGAAACAACGAATGCGACAAGAGAACGCAGACGAAGCATGGATATTAAAAATATTCAATACAAGAGCGGAAGCGCAATGTTACGAGCAAATAGCTGCGGTAAAATACGGCATACCGTACACCTATTGGGAGGTGGACTCAAAACCCGTTCCAAATGGCTATGTCATACGAACGAAAGAGCAAATCAAGTGGATATATAGCCATTTCGATGCATGTAAACTAAGAGAAAAGGCAGAAATTCTGTTAAGAGCATTTGGGCGTAGAATTGAATACCCTCTCATTACGAGAGAAAACCGTGTCCACCATTTAAGCACAAGGGTTACAACAGACGTAAGAGCATGTAACATTATTCCGCAAATAATGGAATTGCCGATACCGTATGACAAATACGAAGGCACACATACGTTTGAATGGAAGCCAGTAACGGAGGTTGAGCGTAAAGCATACGATGGTATAGTATATTCGCTTCAAGTAGAGAAGTACGAACATTATATCGCCGACGGGATAGTTACACATAATTGCCTTTATGGATGGAAGGATGGAGCCGCCCACTACTTCACCAACAAGCGCAACCTCACCACGGTCATGGAGCAGAAGCTGGACATCGAGAACATGAGCAAGGCAGAAATGAAGGACTTGCTCACCCAGCTATTCGGAGGCGACATACCGACAAGCGTCATAGACTGCGACAAGCCGAAGAAGAACCCAGACCACCCGACCATGAAGCCTGTGCCTCTCATCGGCAAGCTCATCAGCAACAGCAGCAGGAGAAAGGACATCGTCCTCGACATCTTCGGAGGCAGCGGAACGACACTCATCGCAGCGGAACAGCTGGGAAGGTGCTGCCGAATGATTGAGTACGAGCCAATCTACGTGGACGTAATCATCAAGCGATGGGAAGAGCTGACAGGCATGAAGGCTGTACACATCGGGAACATCAACGACCCACAGCCAGTGCAGCAGCCAGGCAAGCCAGCCGAGCCGACCAAAACAAAAACCAAGCAGAAGGAGGGATAAGCCATGCCAAGGGGAAAAGAGACAATGACGGAAAACCAGCTCGCCAACATCGAGAGCCACAAATGGCAGAAGGGGCAGAGCGGAAATCCAAGGGGGAAGAAAAAGGACAGGGTCAAGGCATTCTTGAAGCAGGTGCTCCCGAAAAGCAAGCTGAAGAAGAGCGAGGCTTTGTCCCTCGACGAGATAAACACCATCGAGAAGAGCATCCTCGCAATGGAGCTCTCGGACTTGCAGGTCTTGGCGAAGGCAGACGAGACACCAGCCTACGCCAAGACCCTGGCGATGGCTGCAATCATCGACATGAAGAACGGCAAGACCACAACTATGGACAGGCTCATGGACAGGCAATACGGCAAGCCGCAGCAGAAGGTGGACATCACCACCAACGGCAAGACGCTGGAGCAAGGGAGACCGCTGACGAGGGAAGAGCAAATCGAGTACTTGAAGAAGCTGGAGGAGGAGTACTGACATGATGAACGACACCGAACTGCAAAGGCTTTGGGTCTTAAGGAATCCCCTCAACTTCACGAGGTACTTCTTCAAGGAGAACGGAGGCAAGCGGTTCATTGTCGGACACCACCACAAGAAGGTCTGCGATGCGCTGGACAGGGTGCTGAGAGGGGAATGCAACAAGCTCATCATCAACATCGCCCCACGATACGGAAAGACGGAGCTCGCAGTGAAGAACTTCATAGCGATGGGACTCGCCATCAACCCGGCCTCCAACTTCATACACCTGTCCTACTCCAGCGACCTGGCCGTGGACAACAGCATCGCCATCAAGGACATCGTCAACAGCGAGGCTTACCAACGGCTCTTCGACACGAGGGTCAAGTATGGAAGTGACACCAAGGCGCAATGGGACACGGAGCAAGGCGGTGGAGTTTACGCAACCTCAACCCTCGGACAGATTACAGGATTCGGAGCTGGCGAGGTTGACAGAGTGGATGAGCAGGGCAACCCGCTGCCCTACCGATTCGCAGGAGCAATCATCATAGATGACCCTATAAAGCCAGAGGATGCACTGAGCGACGTGGTGCGCGAGCGGGTGAACAGACGGTTCGAGACAACCATCCGAAACCGTGTCAACAGCAGACACACGCCAATCATCATCATCATGCAGCGTTTGCACGAGCACGACCTTTGTGGCTACCTCCAGGAAATAGAGCCTGACGATTGGACGGTGGTGAGCCTTCCCTGCATAATAACGGACGCAGAGGGAAACAAGCAGCCACTGTGGGAATTCAAGCACACCCTCGCAGAGCTTGAGAAGATACGCCTCGCCAACACCTTTGTTTACGAGACGCAATACATGCAGAACCCGACACCAATCGAGGGCTTGATGTATTCCCACTTCAAGACCTACGACACAATGCCGATAGAGGCGCACCTGCCAAGGCGCAAGTGCTACATCGACACAGCGGACACAGGAGCGGACTGGCTCTGCGCCATTTGCTACGACGAATACGAGAGCGGATGCTACGTGAGCGACATTTGCTTCACCAACAAGAGCATGGAGTACACGGAGCCAGCGGTCGCCCGAATGCTGGTGCGCAACCAGACACAGGAGGTCGTGGTGGAGAGCAACAACGGAGGGCGAGGGTTCAGAAGGAACGTGGAGAGGCAGGTGCGACAGCTTGGAGATTGGGAGATGGCGTTCATCGACCTCGCCCAGACAGCCAACAAGCAGACACGAATCTTCACAAACAGCTCCAAGGTTCAGAACATGGTCTTCTACCCAGCAGGATGGGAAGACCGCTGGACACACTACGCCAATGCCATGAAGTCGTACCGCAAGGAGGGAGGCAACGAGCACGACGATGCGCCCGACTGCACCACAGGCATCGTGGAACGTTTCGGCACGATTGCAGCAGCACAGCTCACGGATGAAGAAGAGCGAGCCATCGAGGATGAGATTTATTAAACCAAAGCATAAGGAGAAAAGGCAATGCCACAAATCGGAGAAATTATCAACAGAGAGAAAAGACAGCCAGGCGACATCATCGCTGACTTGATGAACAAGACTATCGACGTGATACCTTGGGGAACTCTCGAAAAGGAGTACAACCCACGCAAGCACCCTGTGTACACAGACCGCAACTACAGAGACAAGGTGCGCAGGGGAAAGGTCGAGAAGATGACCCGAATCACCTACAGCATCCAGAAGCAAGCGGTCAAGAGAATGAAGGAGCTCATGTTCTCCATTCCCGTCAAGCGCAAGTACACCACCAGCACCGATGGCGAGAAGACGGCAGCTGCCATCATGGAGGCGATATTCAAGCGCAACCGAATAGACGCTCTCAACCTTAAGAGAGCGCACAAACTCTTTGCAAGCTGCGAGATGGTTACGATCTGGTTTGCACAGAAGCAGGAGACAGCATACGCAGGGTACGAGAGCAAGCTGAAGCTCAGATGCCGCATCTTCTCGCCTTTGGACGGGGACGCATTGTACCCGCTTTTTGACGAATACGACGACATGATAGGGCTCAGCGTCAAGTACAGCCGAATGCAGGGAACGGAGAAGATAACCTACTTCGACACCTACACCGACGAATACCATTACCGATGGGCGAACAGCGGAAACGGATGGAAGGAAGATATGGAGCCAGAGCCTATCAGCATTCATAAGATTGCAGGAATCTACATACACCGAGACCTCCCGATATGGGAAGACCAGAGCGACAACGGCTACGAGCTGGAGTGGACGCAGAGCAGACAGGGCAACTACCTGCGCAAGAACAGCCGACCGACATGGGTCATTTACTCGGACAGCCAGCAGGTGACCGCACCAAAAGGAAAGAAGCAGGAGCCGGCCGATGACAACGCAGGGCGCAACGTCCTCCGATACGGACAGAACGACAAAGCCGAATATGCAACATGGAGCCAGGCAACCGATGCCTTGAAGCTCCATACCGAGGAGCTGAGAAGAAACATCCACACCACCCTCCAGCTCCCAGACATGAGCATGGAGCAGATGAAGGCGACACCGATGAGCGGTGAGGCACGCAAGATGCTCTTTATCGATTGTCAGATGAAGGTCACGGACGAAAAGGGAGACTGGCTGGAGTTCTTCGACAGGGAGATTAACGTGGTGCGTGCCTTTTGCAAGGAGATGTACCCAAGCCTCGCTGGAGCTTTCGACACCCTCGTGGTGGAGAACGTTATAACGCCTTTCCAAATTAACGACCGCAGCCAGCAGATAAAGGACATGAGCGACGGGACAGGTGGAAAAGCAATCATTTCACGCAAGACAGCCATCCGAGAACTTGACCTCGTGCCAGAGGAAGAGGTGGAAGAGGAGGAGAAGAGAATCGAGCAGGACGAAGCTGCGTCCACCGACAACTTCAACAACGAACCAACATTCTAAAGGATAAGCCATGCCAAAGAAGTTCACCATAGCCGCATACGACAGGCAGCATAAGGAGAACCTCGCCAAGAGAGCCAAGAAGGTGCAGCAGCTCTACGATGCAGCGGTCAAGCGCATCGCACAGGCAGCTGCGCCCTCCCTCTTTGATGCAGACCCAGCAAAGGAGTTCAGCTTCGAGGACTTCCCTGCCTTGAAGAAGGAGATGGACGCACTCATGCAAGACCTTGGCTGCAGCCTCCAAGCCAACATCGAGGACGGAGACGAAGAGAGCTGGACACTCTCCAACACCAAGAACGACGCAATGGTGGACTCCATCATCGGCAAGGCGGAGCTCCCGAAGAAGACCGTCCAGCAATGGAAGCACCCGCACCTCGAAGCCCTCTCCGCATTCATAGACCGCAAGGAGGCAGGGATGAACCTCAGCAAGAGGGTCTGGAGCCTCACACGGCAATTCAAGGGAGAGATGGAGCTCGCCCTTGAATTGGGCATGGGTCAGGGAAAGAGCGCAGCCGAGCTGAGCAGGGACATACGAAAATACCTCGTTTACCCAGACAAGCTGTTCAGAAGGGTGCGAGATAAGAGTGGTGCGCTCCGCCTCTCCAAGGCAGCTGCAGCATTCCACCCGGGGCGTGGAGTTTATCGCTCCAGCTACAAGAATGCCCTCAGAATGACAGCGACCGAGAACAACATCGCCTACCGCACGGCAGACCACACAAGATGGCAAGCCCTGCCTTTCGTTCTCGGCATCGAGATACACATCAGCAACAACCACCCGACCGATGACATCTGCGACATTTTCGATGGCAAACGCTTCCCGAAGGACTTCAAGTTCACAGGATGGCATCCTTGGTGCAGATGTTATGCCGTTTCCGTCCTTGCCAGCCAAGAGGAAATGGACGCTTACACCAGAGCCATCATCAACGGAGAGGACGTAAGCCATTGGAAGTTCACAGGGCAGGTGGAGAAAATGCCGAAGGAGTTCAACCAATGGATGAAGGACAACGAGACACGAATAGCCAGCGCAAAGACCATGCCTTACTTCATCAAGGACAACTTCAAGGACGGAGACCCAGCCAAGGGGCTGAGATGGGAAGGCAAGACACCTGATCATGCAGCAATACCATCCAAGAGCAAGCACGAAATCATCATGGAGAACGCAGCCAAGAGACACGCTGCAAGAACTAAGGAACAGATAGAAGACATCAAGGACGCATGGCGAGACAGAAGGCTGGATGCCTACGATGAGCGGTGCGACCAATTGATGAAGACACTCACCTACAGCCAAGGACAGACACTCCCTGCATTGTCGAAGAGACAGATAGCTCTACGAAATGCCATCGGCAAGAACGCATCGGTTGAAGAGGTCGAGGCTTTGTTTGCTAAATTCGAGAAGGGCGTGAAGGTACAGAACGAATGGGACACCCAGGTATGGGGAGGATTCACCAAGGAACAAATCGCCAACATGAGAGACATCGAAAAGAGCCTCGGAATAAAGAAGGGAAGACCGATGACCTGCGAGGAAGCAGATAAACAGAATGCCAACCCGAACCACGTAGAAGAATACATACGCAACAAGAGCGGAAGAAGAATAAAGAATCCAAAGTACAACGCCACACGAGATGAGCCATTCAACATAAACTGCCAGACTTGCGCTCCAGCATACGCATTGAGACTTAAAGGATTTAACATCTGGGCAAAGGGCAACACAAACGGTTCACTTTCTGAATGGATTTCAAGACAACGCTCATTTGAAATTTGGGAGAATCAAGACGGAACACCAGTCAAACCTGTTCTTACGGTAGATTGGATGAAGCAGAAAGGAGTTACACGCATGACCCCAACTCAGTACAAAAAATACTTCGAGGAAACATGCAAAGAAGAAGGCGTGTACGTTTTGACGATTGGATGGGATGGAGGTGGAGGACACGCCACCATCATTCAAAGATTCGCAGACGGAACGCTGTCCTACATTGAGCCACAGGTTTATGATGGGCGCAATGCAAGAAGACAGCTGAAAGAAATTTATAACTACGGAGACAGAAGTCCAATAAGCACAAGGGGCATCCTGCGAGTAGATGACAAGAACTTCAAATTGAAATTTTTATCAATTTTTGATAAGTGATTTAATAATGGGGAGAGCGGAAGAGTTCGACAACTTGACGCATTCCCCATTTTTATAATTCAAAAAAATGGCAGTACCAACATCCAAGTCATCGGGAAATTTAAACAAGAAGACATCTGCCTCGTCATACTTGCCGAGGAAAACGAGCCTTTTCCCAAACCGAGAGATAAGGCTGCTCGCTTCATTTAAAACCGCCTTCGGAATTTTCATAAGTCTAATTTTCGCGGCAAACTTACGAAAAAAGACCGACACCACCAAGGGAAAATCCCTATGCTTTAGTAATTTAATTAAATAACGTTAAAAAGATTGCGATGTAATCATATTTAACATTAAAATCGTATATTTGTAACGTTACAAATTTGTAGACCAACGCATAATTATGTTTGAAGAAATTTTAGCAGGGCTCAAAACCAAGTTTCCCGGGGTTGACCCTAAGATTTTAGAGCGGATAGCCAAGAAAAAGGCTGCGACGACAACCACGGAGGACGAAGTGAAAACCGTCGTGGACGGGGTGACCTTCCAGTCCATCATAGAGAGCGAGAGCGACCGAAGAGCGAACGAGGCTCAGATCACAGCCATCAGCAACTATGAGAAGAAGTACAAGCTGAAGGATGGCAAGACCATCGAACAGCCGGAACCACCAAAGCCGAACGAACCGCCGACAGGAGGGGTGAGCGACGAGGTGAAGCAGGTGCTCGCCAAGATGGAGCAGGAGAACAAGGCAATGCGTGAGCAGCTCGACGGAATCCTACAGGAGACACAGGGCAACCAGCGCAAGGCGAAGTTTGAGGCTTTGTTCGAGGGAGCGTCTGACAAACTGAAAGAACGCTACATGCGCAACTACGACCGCCTCACCTTCAAGGACGATGAGGACTTCAACGGCTGGCTCGACACACAGAAGCCATTTGTGGAGAGCGACATCAAGGAGGAGAAGGCGTCGGGCGCAGCTTGGACACCACCACTCGGTGGCAAGCGCAAGCCAGGCGAACAGGCAGACCCTGCGGTCACAGCCTACCTTAACGCAGAGGCAGCGAGGGAGACGCTGACGGCTTCGCCAGTCATTATCGGGCTGAGCCAAGGCCAAGCTACGCCACCTACACCAGCGCAGTAGCAAAGTTTAACCATCTAAAAGGAAAAAGCCATGAACCGAATGTTCAAGCACCAAGACGCAGCTCCAGCCGACCCTGTCATCTTCGAAACCATCCTCACGGAGAAGCCAGGTGGCGGGCTCGCCAAGAATCCAGCGTTCGACTTGCAGAAGGGTCTCGCCATGAGCGAGGACACCGACGGACGCTTCATCCCTATCAAGGGATACCGCCTCGTCACAGAGGTCAAGACAGAAGACACCACTATCAAGATTGCCAAGGGTAGTGGAGTACAGAAAGGAGACGTGATAGCCCATGGCAAGGTGGGTGTCGCATGCACGAATGTGGACACCACAACAAGCCCAGACTACGACATCGTGACCGTCACCCTTGGTGTGGCAATCGCCAAGGACACCGTCCTCTACCAAGCAGCCTCAGCAGCGGACGGGACAAAAGCGTCGGCTGCACCGATTCACACACCGAAGTACATCCTCGGCACCTTCGTCAAGGCAGGAGAGGGAGACTTCGAGGTAAGACTTGTCAGAAGCGCAAGCCTCCGCAAGGAGACCGCACCTGTCGCACAGGAGGTGGTGGACTTGATGAAAGGCATCACGCTCGATTAACATTTTAACAAAGGAGAAAAGAAACAATGGATGCACCATTATTCGACATTGACATCCCCGGGATGCAAGCGACCGTTAACAAGTTCCAGCCGGGAACAGGTCTCGCATGGGCTACCCTTTTCCCATTGAAGTACACCCGGAAGTTCGACATAAAGGGCTTGGAGGGCGATGAGGGAATCCCTGTGGCGGCAGACAGGGTCGCATTCAACACCAAGGCCCCGAAGAAGACACGCCAGAAGGTCGGCACTTGGAGCGGCAAGCTGAGCAAGTACGCAGTGAGCCGTGACAAGGACGAAATCGAGATTAACGAATACCTCGACGCGCAGACCCTCGCCAACGCAGCTACAGAGAACCAGCAGGAGAAGCAGGAGCTCGTCAATTTGGTTTACGATGACGTGAACTTTGCCCGCAAGGCAATGGACTACAAGGTGGAGCTCGACTGTATGCGCATCGCATCAAGCGGAGTGCAGACCTTCCCTGCCAAGATTGAGGGCGACATGGCGACACAGGACACCATCAACTTCAACGTGCCCGCAGCCAACTTCATCGGAGTGAAAATCTCCGAGAAGAAGAACAAGGCCGGCACTGTTACCAAGCAAGGCTACGTGTGGAGCGACGAGGAGAACGCAGACGGCCTCCTCGACCTTGCCAACGCACAGGACATGATAGCCAAGCAGGGGCTGACCAAGCCACGCTTTGCGTTCATGGAGAAGGCGAAGTTCCAGGAGCTGGTGGCACAGAAGAAGACCGCCAAGCGTCTATACCCGCAGGTGAACGACCTCTCGATGATTACAGCCGACATGATAACGCTGGAGAAAATCAACGCCTACAACGCAAGCCCGACACGAGGCTATCCGCAGATTGTCATCCTCGACACCTATGTGACCATCGAGCACAAGGACGGCAGCAAGGACACCATCAAGCCATGGAACGTGAACGTGGTGACCCTCTCGCCAACCGTCCAGCTCGGATGGACTTACTACAAGAACGTGCCAATGGTCCAGAACACTGCAGCCTTGCAGGTTTACGGAAGTTTCTACAAGGTGACCCGGTACAGCGAGGTCAACCCGCAAAGCGAGACTACCCTTGCAGAGGCTTACGTCCAGCCGGCACTCATCAACCGCAAGTCGCTCGTCTTCCTCAACACTGCCAACCAGACATGGGCGGAAGGAGAAAGCGCATAACAACGTTTGACAGGACAGGCCAAGCAGCATGAAGACAAGAAACGCAATCAAAGCGATGAGCAGCTACCCGATTCCGGCAGCGACGATTGAGAACATCATCGGAGAGGCCGGTCTGGACGCAGAGGCAGACATCACAAAGGATGTGAGAGCGAGCAACGAATTCAAGAAGGCGAAGGCGCTCACCTACGCCTTCCTTGCGGAAGCTCCGAACATCACGCAGGGAGGAATCAGCTACACGTTCAGCGAGGACGAACGCTCACGCTTTGCCAAGAAATCGAACAGCATCCTCGCGGAGCTGGGAGAGGACGCGGCGGGAACGGACATCCCATGCGGCTACATCGGGGAGGATTTCTGATGATTATCCAAAACGGCTCCCTTTTCACAATCGATACCACCGGGGGGGGATTGCTTCACGGCATCCCCCAGGAGGTGGAAAAGAAGCAGAGCGACCCAATCCCCTGCAACATTGTGAAAAACAAAAGCGACCACAAAGGCACCTACCAGGACGGCAAGTTCAAGCAATTTGCAGCCAAGGTACTAATCGAACCGCAGGACTTCACCGCCAAGAGAGTGAAGCTGGCCGACAACCGGGGCACAGACCTCGGGGAGTTCGAGGTGCAGGACATCACCTACCTCGAAGCAGTGGACGCATTGCAAATTACCGTCTAAAAGGAGACAACACCTTGCCAACCAAGCCGAACTTCACGGCAGCAGACATCCGCAATCGGATGAACCAGGAGATAGAGCGAAGGAAACAAGCCATCATCGCCCAGCTTTTCTACATCGGGGAGGAATGCCTGACCCAAGCGAGAAGCGGACACCTGTACTTGAACCAAACAGGAAACCTTTGCAGCTCCATCGGCTACTGCATCCTCGTTGATGGCTCGATTGTTCACGAGGGAGAATGGAAGAACGTGAGCGGCGGCAAGGGAGACGGGACGGAGGGAAGGAAACAAGGCGTGGCTTTTCTTCATGAGCTGGCAGACAAGCAGACAAGCAAGGGCATCGTTTTCTTGATGGTGGCAGGAATGCCATACGCACAATACGTCGAAGCCATGAGCCTCGACGTTCTCGACACCAGCGAGCAGATGGCAGAGCGCAAAATCAAGGAGATGCTCAACCGGTTGTTCAAGACAAAAGCAGCTTGACAATGGCAACGAAAGGACAGGCAACTATCGAAATGGAGATGTACGCAGCTTTGGAAGAGCTGATGGGGAAGACGATAAAGGGAACGTTCTACCCCAGCGAGGTGCGCCCACTTGAAGCGAACACCGAGGACGCAGTTCTCACGGTCTCCAACGCAACGGCAGGTCAGATCCAGGAAGGCAGGGCACGGCTCAACATCTACGTGCCTGACATTGACAACGGAGGCGAGAGCCTCGTCCCCGACAAGGCAAGGTTGATGGAGCTGGGGAAGATAGCCGACGAGGTGGTCGAGAAACTTAATGAAGCCGACACCGCCTATTATTTCGACTTGTTCCAAGCTACGGCAACCATTGGCGTGCCAGGGAAGAGCGAGCACTTCGTCAACATCGGTATTCATTTTAGATTAGCAAATTTATAAAAAAACAAAGGAGACAAGCAACATGGCAGATTCAAAGAAAATCATCATGGCATGGGGAAAGTGCAAGTTTGAGATTGGAGACACAGAAGAGAACGACGCATTCGCAACGACCCTCTTCTCCGTAGGCACCATCAAAGACCAGAGCACAACGCTCACATCCAACGACGGAGACCAGCTGCAGATGAAAGCCACAGGTGGCGAGGTCGTGGCACAGGAAGACCTGGAGGGAACACTTGAGGTCGAGACCACCGTCATCGAGCCAACCGCAGAGCTTTATGAGAAGCTGGGCATCGCTGACAAGGATGCCGACGGAGAGCAGAAGGTGAAGACCCACATTGTGCCAGGCGACAAGTCCGTGAAGATTACGCCACACAACAAGGGAGCGAAGGGAATCAAGGCACCGCTCTGCCGCATCAAGGTAGCACCAGCGATGGACGAGCAGAATGGTAACGCCATCAAGATAACCGCCTCCATCTTCAAAACGACAGGCGTGCCAGAGACACCAGCCGTCATGGATTCCAACGGAACGAGCGTGAAGACTCCAGCGATTGACAACAACTACTGGTACTCACGATTCACAACAAAAGAGGCTTTGAAATAATCCCATATTCCAAACACCAAGAGCAGGAGGAAGCCCAAAGCCACCCTCCTGCTCTTTCACTTTAAAGCAACATGGAAGAACAAAAGACATTGGAACAGCAGGTGGCGGACACCATCCTACAGCGAAAGACAACATCGCTGGAGATTGAGGGGCGCACCTACGAGATACCAGCTCCCACACCGGCGACAATCATGATGGTGAGCGCAGAGGTTCACAGGATGCCACGCATCAACCAGAGCCCAAACAGCATCCTGAACGAAGCTCTGCTGACAGCCAAGGACTGCGAGGCAGTCGGACGCATTGCAGCCATCCTGGTTCTTGGAGCCAAGCGCATCAACGAGGACAGAAAGGTGGTGAGGAGCCAGAGCCGGAAGTGGAGCTGGCGAAAGTTCAGATTCACAACCAAGCGGGAGACCGAGGGCGAGCTGGACTTTGTGGCCCGCCACATCCTCGAGGAGCTGACACCAGCCACGCTCAACGAGGCCATCACCAAAAGACTGGTGGAGATGCAGGTGGGGGATTTTTTCGGTCTTACCACTTCCCTGTCCGCAATAAACATTCTCGCCAAGACCAAGGAAGTGGAACAGACAGCCCATGGGCGATTATCATAGGATGGGCCAAGAACCTCGGAGTGACAACCGAGCAGGTGCTGTACGATTACAGCTACGCTAACCTGACCCTTTATTCAGCAGCCACGCCACAATTTGACGACGAGCAGCCAGCAAAGGAATGGGATGCAAGCCTGGACGCAAACAATCCCGATAATTTCAACAAAGACGAAGAAGAGGAAGTCTTCGTAAAGGACTATTAAAATGGCAGATTTCGACAACGGAAGAGAACTATTCTCGATAGGCATAGACGATTCGCAGCTCCAGTCGGACGCAGACAAGGTGGTTCGGCAATTCCAAGCCATCGGACGCGTTGCCACCGAGATAGGACAAAAGATAGACTCTGCATTCGGCAGCGTCAGCACGCAAGACCTGCAGCAACAGACAGAGGCAGCGGAAGAAAAGATTCACGGCCTCGGCAACGCCGCCAAGAGCGAGGCCGAGAAGATGGACGCAAGCCTAAGGAAAATTGCTGCAGGAGTTACTGCGTACTTTTCCCTTCAGAAACTGGCCGAGTTCGAGAGCAGGGTGATAAGCATCAGGAGCGAGATGGAGAGCCTCCACGTTTCCTTCAAGACCCTCGCCGGCGAGCAGATGGGAAACGAGCTGTTCGAGCAGCTGAAAGACTACGAGCTGCGCACCCCGATGGTCATGCAGAATTTGGCACAGGGAGCGCAGACCATGCTTGCCTCCAACATCCCCGTGCAGGAGGTTATGGAGCACCTGCAAGCCATCGGTGACATTTCCATGGGAGACAGCGAGAAATTCAAGAGCCTCACCCTCGCCTTCTCGCAGATGAGCGCAACAGGCAAGCTGATGGGCCAGGACTTGCTCCAGATGATAAACGCAGGATTCAACCCCTTGCAGGTTATCAGCCAGAAGACAGGCAAGAGCATCGGTGAGCTGAAGGAGGAGATGGAGAAGGGAGCAATCTCCACCAAGATGGTGCAAGAGGCATTTCACGCAGCAGCATCAGAGGGAGGCCAGTTCAACGGAATGCTGGAGCAACAGAGCAAGACCATGAAGGGTGCGCTCTCCAACCTGGAGGGAGCATGGCAATATATGCTCAACGACATAGGCGAGGCACAGGAAGGCTTCATCGTTGACAGCATCGACACAGCCCAGAAGCTCATCGCCAACTACAAGCAGGTCGGACAGATTATCATGGGCTTAGTCACCACTTACGGCACATACCGAGCAGCGGTCATGGTGGCTACCGTGGCAGAGAAAGGACACAGTGTCAGCATGCTGGCGACACGGGCATCCATCCTGCTCACACAGAAGGCGCAGGCCCTCCTCAACGCAACCATGCTCTCCAACCCTTACGTGGCTGCAGCCACAGCCCTCGGAGTCTTGGTCGGTGCCTTGGTAGCGTGCAACGACGGACTGACAGCTGACGAACGAGCGCAGAAATCATTCAACGAAGAACTTGCTGTAGCAAGGCAAAGACAGGAGGAATACAACCAAGAGACAGAGACCGCCATCGGCAATGCCCAAAAGGATGAGACTGCCACCCGGGACAGACGAAAGGCGATGAATCTCCTTATTGCAAGATACCCTACCATCATCAAAAAATACATAGACGAAGAGGGGCATCTGAAGAACATCGTCCAGTTTAAGCGAGAAATTGCAGAGTTAGACGGACGGAAGACCGTAAGCGGATACAGGAAGGAAGCCGGCAAGAACGAGCGATACGCTGATATCCTGCGAATGGCAAGAAGAATGCAGCAGCAAAGCATCGGCAGCACGAAGGATCCATTCACGGAGCGAGAGCGAAAGCAAATCAACGAGGCTAAGGAGTATTATTACAAGCAACACGGATGGACGAGCCGAATCACCGCCAGCCTCGATGACATGATTCAGTTCTACACAGGCAAAGCCAAGAGTTACCAGCGACAAGCAGACAGAACCACCAGCACGCAAACCGCAAACAAGTTCATGGAGACATTCAAGAACATGGACAACAAGCGGTTGAACACCCTCATCAAGACGCTGGAGAACGCCAAGAGCAGGGGAGCTGCAAACACAATCTTTCAATACAAAGAATTGAAAGGTCATGTTTTCAGCCAGAGCGACATACAAAGCATGCTCACCACCGCCCAGGGCATCAAGGGGGCACGAGGGAAGAGCAAGAGCAGCTACACCGCTGCCGATTGGAACAATCAGAAGAAGGAGGCGCAGGCAAAACTCGACCAAATGCCGGACAGCAAAAAGGGAAGCAAGGAGTGGAACAGACAGGTGAAGTTGTTGCAGGAAGCACAAAACCACATCGCAAGCCGTTCCGTCACAACCAACCAACAGAGAACGGCAGTTATCAAGAAGCAACAAACCGAAGCCGAGAAGAAAGCAAAGGAGCAAGCCAAGGCAGACGAAAAGAAGGCAGAGGAAACATACAAATACGACAACACCACGAAGCAGCAGAAGACAGACAACGAACTGCTGCAAGCGCAAGCCATCGTGGATGCGATGAAGGAAGGCGAGGCGAAGAAACTCGCCCAACTCGACGTAAACTACAAGAAGGAGAAAGCAGCCATCGACAAGGAGGAACAGGCTCTCCTCCAAGCCAAAATAGACCACGAAAAGACCTTGTGGGACGCAGACCCGAAGCATGAGAAGCAAGGCTTCTACGCAACAGGACAGCAGAAGAATGTCAAGCTCACCGATGAGGAAAAGGCTGGAATCACAGCCAAACGAAACTCGCTCGACGCAAACACTACCCAGCAGAGAAGCGACCTGATCAAGGCTTTGCTTGAAAAGTATGACGATGAGAACGAGAAAGCCGAGAAGACACGCAAGGCAATCACCGATGACATCGCCCAACTCACCAAGCTGAGAGACGAGGCAGCAAAGCTGGGAGAAACAGACCTTGCCAAGAACTACGAGCACAAGCGAGAGCAAGCCACCCAAGCCCTCGAAGAGAACATACAGGCGGTTTACCTTGAGGAGCTGAAAAAATCCATTGATTGGGATGCGGTCTTCAACAACCTCGACAAGCAGACAACGGAAGAGTTGAAAGCGACACGAGACAAGCTGATGACCTATAAGAACAGCAAGGAATACCAGCAAGCGACACCCGAAAACAAGAAGGTGGTCACCAACGCCATAAGCCAGCTCAACGATGCCATCATCAAGGGAAGCGGAATCTTCGGCAACCTTGCAGAGAACTGCAAGGCTTACGAGGAAGCCAGCGAGAGATACACCGCAGCCCTGCAAGAATTGAACACCGCCCTCTCGGAGTTCGATGACATCGAGGACAGCGACGCACCAGATGAAGCCAAGGAGAAAGCCAAGAAGAAGGTGGAGGCTGCTCAGAAGAAGGCTGACGATGCGAAGAAAGACAAGGACACGTCCAAGGTCAACAGAGACAAGTCCATCGACACCACCACCAACAACCTCATCCAGCTCACGAACGCCATCACACAGCTCGGCAGCACCAGCGAAATGAGCCTCTCGGAACTTGGAAGCACAGCAAGCAGCGTGGCTTCAATATTTGGAGAAGCTGGGTCGAAGATTGGAGGCATCATCGGTGCCATACTTTCATTGCTCGACCAGATACAGGAACAGGGGCTCTTCAACTTTGTTCAAAACGTTTTCCAATCCGTATTCGGAGCAGTCGGTGGTATTTTCAGAAGCCTCACGGGTAGCAAGCTCTTCGGAACGGACACCAGCGTTGAGGAGACCATAAACGACCTTACGCAATCCAACAAAGACCTCGAATCAGCCGTCGATAGGCTGACGGAGATAATGGAGGACAAAGCAGGGCAGGAAGCAACCGACACCTACCAGCAAGCGAAGAAGAACCTGGAGGAAGCCATGGCTAACAAGCAGCGAATCATGAGAGAAACAGGCGGAGCATACAGCAATGGATTCTGGGGAATCGGAGGCAAGCGCTCGTCAAACGCACACATTAACGACGTGATGAGCGGAGCAGACTGGCAGCGCATCAGCCAAATTACAGGGGTCAGCGTCCGCTCGGCCTCCGACTTTTGGAACTTGACAAGCGAGCAGATGGCGAAGGTGGCAGACGAGGCAACCGACCTCTACACCAAGATTAAGAACGCCAGCAACGACGGATACAGGAGCAATGCCAGCAACATGGACGAGTTCATCGAGTATTACAAGAAACTCATCGACTTGCAGAACGAATACAACGAGGCGGTCACAAACCTCTCGTTTGACAGCGCAAAGGACGGATTGAAGGAATTGCTGAAGGACACCGCCAAGGGCGTGAAGGACGCAACCAAGAAGGTCAAGGAGTACATGGAGGATGCCATCCTCAACTACATAACCAAGACCACCCTTGCCAAGGATATGCAGAATTGGTATATCCAGTTTGCAGACGCAATGGCAGACGGCATACTCGAAGAAAGCGAGAAGTCTTACCTTCAGAGGCTATACGAGGAAGCCTACCGCAAGGGAGAGCAAGCGAGGGACAGCGCATACGCAGCCGCAGGAATAGACCCGAACGACAACTACAGCCAGAACAGCACCAGCGCAAGCCTCAGCGGAATGACGCAAGAGCAAGGCGAGGAGATGAACGGGCGCCTCACAAGCATACAGGAGAGCCTGTCTGCCGTTTCCGGCGCAATCCAGCAACAGGCCGAGAACAACGCAAGCATCGCCTACAGCGCAGAAATCATCAGGAGCAACCTCTATGACATGATGGAGATGCAGGTGCAAGCTGCCGGCCATTTGGAAAAGATAGAGCGATACACCAGCGAGCTGCCGTTGATGAACCAGAGGCTGGAGAAGATAAGGAAGAACACCGAGAACCTATAAGGAGCAGGACAATGAACAGGAAAGGAGAACTATTCATCAACGACATGGACGCATTCGCCCGGTGGGGCGTTTGCCTTAGCGATTCATCGCTCTGCACCCTCATAGAGCCAGAGCCGCTGAAGGATGCGGTCAGCAACAAGTCGGCAACTGAGAACGGAAAGCAGGTGCGCAAGGAGAAGCAGCCAAAGGTTGACGAACGAGACATCACGCTCTTCATCCAGCTTTGCGCAACTGGCAGGGACGAGCTGTTCAGCAAGCTGAAGGACTTCAAGACAGAGCTGAAGAAGAGGCGCATCAACATACGCACCAAGTTCGAGGACGGCGTGGTGTACAGATGCGACTACAAGAGCTGCAAGCAGTTCAAATCATATTTCAAGGGGTGCGCAACATTCAGCCTCACGCTGAACGAGCCAAACCCAGCCAACAGGGGAACGGAGGACGCAGACAATTATGAAGATACAACTTTATAACAGGGCTCAAGCCAAGGCATACACCATCCCTGTGGGAAGCGGGAGCACCTACACGTGGAAGAAGCAGGAGGAAGAGTACATCACCGTCAAATTCTCCAGCGGTTCCGTGCTTGCATTGAAAAAAGGATTCTACACGGAGATAGAAGACCTTGGGCGATTCGAGGTCGTGGACTTGCCGACACCGGCAAAGGCGGGCAAGGACTCCGGATACGGCTACGAGCTGCGCCTGGACCGCCCATGGTACAAATTCAAGAACCGCATCATCTTCTTCAGAAGAGGGAGCGTGAACGGAATGGAAGCCAAGTGGAGCCTCACCGACACACTGGAGGCGCACGCAGGAATCCTCACCGACAACCTCTCCAAGATTGGCTACACCTACGGAGGCAGAGACTACATCGTTTATATCCACGATGACGTGGAGAAAAGGAGCGAGGCGAAGCTGATAGCATACGACAGCACAACCATCCTCTCCGCCCTTGACAGCATAGCCGAGACATTCGGCACCGAATGGTGGATAGAGGAGGACACCATCCACTTCGGCAGATGCGAGCAAGGCGACCGGTTCATAACGCTTGAGCAAGGCAAGGAACTGAACGGAATCAGCAGAAGCGAGGACAGCGAGGAGCATGGCACCAGGCTCTATGCCTTCGGCTCAAGCAGAAACCTCAACCAGAATTACAGGCGCAAGCTGAAGAACCCATTCACGATAGACGGAATACGCACCCTCTACACGACGAAGGTGAGATTCAGTACCAGCAAGCCGAATACTTTCTACAGCGAGAAGAGGCGCATCAAGATAACTGGCGACAGCAAATACGCAGGACAGACATTCACGTTCAAGGTGGTAGACGGCTCATACGCCGACCCGGCAATGTGGGGGGCATTTTCATGGAACAGCCCGACATTTGAAATCGAGGTGGGCAACATGACGGATGATGTCGGCTTCCAGAACGGAACGGGCGTGCAGTTCATCATAGGGGACGAGACAGGGGGGCAGACCGATGACAGCAAGGCCACGATGGTGAACGTGAAGCGAGAGAAATGCCAGATTTTCAGTTTCAAGGACTTGCAGCTGCAGAAGAAGGCAATCACCAAGGCGAGCACCATCACGCTTGAAGACAAGACATTGACAGGAATCGAGTTCTTAGGAATAGTCCACGACGGCACAAGCAACGTCAACGACGGCAGGGACTGCTATGCATTGACCGACAAGACAAAGAAGCTGACCGGCAGCAGCCAGCAGGTCACGCTCGCCCATCTCGCGATGGCTTACATCAGCAAACTCTACACGGAGCCTATAGACGGACAGAGCGAGGTGGCGATACAAGGGGTGAGCGACACCATCCTCCAGCTTCCGATAGGAACGCCATACATAGACAGCGACCCGGACCTCGACCCAGATGACATCACGGACATCGTCAAGACCTACGAGGACATCTATCCAAGGGCGCTGCTCACCATCACTGAGGTAACGGAGATGCCAGCCAAGGCAACGGACACGGACACAGGCAACGTCACCTATTGGACTGCATACCGATTCAAGGCGAAGCTACAGGACGGCTCCCCTTTCGTTTTCGACAGCATCTACGAGACGCAGGAAGAGAACAAGCCGCTGAGCATCCACTTCGAGAGCGGAAAGCTGAACGGCATGGACTTCGAGGTTCACTTCAACCCAGACGCTGACAGCGATGACAAGCAGCTCTTCGAGATTACGAGAAACGACACCTACACCCTGGAGCTGCCGAACGAGACGATGAAACCAGCGGTCGGAGACACGCTCTATATGTACAACATGGACATTACCTTCATCGATGACGAACTGATAGAGGCAGCTGAAATGGAGTTGAGGGCGGAGGCAGAGAAGGACATGGCTAAGATGAAGGTGGACAGCGGAACCTACACAGGCACCAAGAACCCCGTCCTTTTCGGACAGAAGGGAATCGAACTGACATACGGAAGCAAGGTAAAGCTCGTCGCACCCGAATACTTCACGGCTGAAGGAAACGCAAGGGAGAGCCGAATCATCGGATGGGAACTTGACCTTGAAGACACGACTCAGGGAGAGCTGACGATTGGCGAGAGCAAGCACACCAGCAACAGCGAGAGCCTGGCCAGCGCCGTGGACGAAATCGTCTATTACAACAGCCAGCTGCAGACAACCACAGCAAAGGGCAACATACCGGCCTACGACAAGCTGATAACCGGGCTTCAAAGCAAGATGCAGTTCTTGGAGAAGAGGGTGGACACCAAGCTGAGCAGGGTCTTCGAGGACACGGCAAGGCAGCTCATCAACCTCTACAAGGGAATGACCATAGGCGACTTTGTGAGCGGGCAATTCGGCAAGGGCGCATACATCGACCAGATGGGCAGGGCGGAACTTCACAGCCTCACCATCCGTGAATTCCTGGAGACCCCAGAATACAGATGCAACCGAGTGACCATCCAAATCGGCAACCGATGGCGGGCAGCAGGAGGAGGCATCGTCAAGGAGGTCATACCAGACACAGACAGTGACGGCAACCAGCTCGCAACAGGAACGATAGTCCTCCACCTCCAGGACGGGGAAATCGGAAAGATTGCGGTCGACGACATCTGCCAGGGCATCTGGCACGAGGGCATGGACATAGAGAGCAACGAGAGCGATGACTACGACGATGGCATAGGCAACTTCAAGTTTGCAGGATTCTATACCGCATACTTCCGCATCACGGAAATCACCGACACCGCCCACAACAGTGTGGTGCGCTACGCACTGAGACCGACAAGCGACACGTGGAAGACCCAATACCACCCGCACGAGGCGATGCACTTCGTGGCTTACGGCAACTTCAGTGACACGACGAGACAGAAGAGCAGATACAGCACGCTGACATACGAGCGGTACCTGCAAGGCGTGAACAGCTGGGAGTTCACGAAGGACATGATAGCCGCCCAGTTCGGAGACCTGTCGAACCTCAACATCTTCGGGCTCAACATGAAAGGGTATTCCGCATACCTCAGCAACATCTACATGAGCGGGACTATCGAGCAGTTCGAGAAGCAGGGCAGGAGGATGCTCATAGACCAGAGCCTGGACGGATACATGTCGGTGGACGAGACGGAGACTGTCACCATACAGATTGTGGACGGCTACCTGCGAGACCACACGGAGGAGTACACCTTCAAGGTGGAAAGGGACACTGGCGACACGGCGTCCGATGCCGTGTGGAACGCAAAGGCGGAGCACGCAAACTGCGGGTCCAAGTTCGAGATAAGCTACAGCGACCTGCACATCAGCCCGAGCCACAGCGGTATCAGCACCCTGTTCTGTGTCACGGCAGACGACGGAAAGGATACTTCGCTGACAGAATCAATAGAATATTAACACTAAAACAGAAGGAGAAAGAGAATGGCAAACAAGAAAAGGACATTCCAGTCGGAGCGCAAGCATACGAGGCTCGACTTCTCGCCGTTGGTGATTACCTGCGAGCTGACCTGCATCACGGCGGACTCGCCGACGGCACAGACAGCCAACACTGCGCTGGGGCAGTACGAGCCGGACCGCACGGTAAGCCCCACCATCATCAGGCCGCAGACAACGGTCAGCGACCCCGACGGCATCTACACGTCTGGAATCAACAACCACAACCTCGCCGGCGACCAGCACGCATGGTTCGTGAACGGGACACCGATAGCCAAAGTCTGGAAAGAGGGGACGGACTACACCGTCATCAAGGACGCAAGCGATGACAACGGCAGCCTGAAGGTGATGCGCAACATCGTGCCGGGAGAGGTGGCGGCACTTGCCTACCAAGGCATGTTCAACGATTTCAGGACTGGCACGAACTACGTGGTGGAAGCCAGCGGAATGGCACTGACGACAACCGACAAGGGAGGCAACAAGATAGCGTGCTCGGTTGATTGCGAGCTGCTCGCATACGACCCCCTGAAGGACGAGCTCGCCCTTTACGAGTACTTGGTGGCGGAGGGGACAGAGAAGGCGGGGCAGCGTGACAGGTTCGTCAACGGAAAGAGCTACGAGCGCACCGTGACCGTCACCCTCACGAAAGGGGCGGCAACTCTCACGGAACTGCCGGAGGGAATGACCATGCGCCTCGTCGAGAGAGGCAAGGACACGGCTCTTGAGGCAGGGACGCTCGAACACCCCGAAATCAAGTCCGTCGCATTTCCGCAAATCGGATTCGACATGAGATTCATGTGGACGCAGGAGTTCGAGGTGCAGTTTGCGGACGCAAGCGGCAACGTCCAGGCCAGCGCGGGAATCAGCCTCGTAAGGGACATGAGCTGCCTCACCCAGCACGACGTTGCAAGAGGCAACGACATCGCTGTCGGGCAACAGAGATACTACAACTACGGCATCTTTGCGGCAGGAGACCAGCCAATACAATACCCCGAGCTCTATTATGATATTCAGTGGTGGACACAGGCGAGGGTCTATGACGCCGCGAAAAAGGCATACAAGTATGCTGACCGCATAGAAAGGCAGACGGGTGCAAGCATGGAGTGCAGCGTGGAGTCACTGGGCATCGGCTACGAGAAGAACCTTTGCTGGTTCGACGTGTCGATGGACATCGAGGAAAGGGGGCCGGCAGCCGTGCTGACAGCGGAAGACGGGGCGGCGGCGCTTACGGACGAGAAAGGAAACGTTTTAATATTTTAGCTTATGAGATACGCAATCGTCGATACAGGCAAGGCGGAGGCCAAGGGGCTGAAACCGAAATACCATCGGACGAACAACACAGGCTCGAAGATGGCAGTGAACGAGAACGAATTGCTGAAGGTGGACGAGAACCCGGAACAGGCGGCAAGGCAGCTCGGAGGGGAGCTGAAAGACCTGCAGCAATTCAAGTCAGAACTTAACAAATGGGATGAATAAGATATGAGCAACAAAATCAAGGGAGCGTTCACGGTGCGCTTCATCAGAACAGGCGACCAGATCTACGTCACCAAGAACATCGTGAAGTTTGACAAGAACGGTGCGGAAAGCGGAGGCTCGCTCTTCCAGGCCATCGACCCGACAAGCGGGACACTGTCGGTTGACTGGAAGACGGACATCTACAGCCAGCCGGCCTTGAAAGTCGGCATCAAGAGCGCAGTCGGCAACCCCGTGACCATCACAGGCATCAAGTGGGCATACAGGGGGGCGGAGCTGGCATTCAACGCCAGCGCAGCCACCACGGGCAACTACGCAGGGTGGCAGCTCTCCACGGACGGAAAGTTCGCCAAGAAGGAGGCGGACGGATTCTGCTACCTCCGATTCACCGACAACGCGGCGAGCGCCACCGTCATCTCCAACCAGATAATCGGCTACGAGATTAGCTACATCTCGAACAACGTGAGGGACAGCATCAGCGGAACGGAGGACGTGCTGATCCAGCAGGCGGGAGCGGACAGCTACAGCGTCAACATCACGACAAGCTGCAGCACGCTCAACGCAACGCAGACAAGCACCACGCTCACAGCCACCTACCTCTACGGCGTCAGCCCGATAAGCGACGGGGAGTTTGCAGCGAGCTGGAAGCTGGAGTGGTACAAGGACTTCGTGCTGATTGAGGGGCAGAGCGGAAAGACTTTGACCGTAACGCGGGACGACGTGGACGGCAGCTCGGTGTTCAGCGTCAAGCTCCTGCACAAGGAGGGTGACAGCTGGGTTGTCAAGGCCGTGGACGCGCAGCGGGTGACCGACGATGCCGACGAGTGGACAATTGACGCAGACCCGGACGGAACGAACCCAGACGCAATCTCGAAGACAAGCAACGCAAAGTTTGTCCTCACCTTGAAGCAGAACGGCACGGCCTACACAGGCTCGGTGACATGGGGCTGGGAGGTCTACAACGCACTCAACGCCAAGACGGCGACCGGCACGGGGGCGAGCGTGACCCTCACTGCGGAGATGGCGGAATGCGTGCCGGACGCAAGCAACCCGGACAAGGATTATTACTCGGACGTGGCTGTCGAGGTTTCGGCAGAGATAGCATAACAAACAAAACAAAGGAGAAAAGAAAATGGCAACATTCAAAAAGATTACAGAGTTCGACATGGCAACAAGCCTTAACGGAAGCGATTATGTCATGGTGGTGGCAGGAGGAACGCCAAAGCGCATCACCCTCGACAACCTGCGGGCGATGATGGAAGAGAACCAGCAGCAGTTTCTGGACGAGAACGCCTTTTACATCGAGGAGAACACGGCATCAGGCAGGGGGGCGGCATACTGCGAGACGGGAGGCAACAGCCTCATGCTCCAGATATGGCTCTCCAAGATATGCGCAATACTCATGACAGCGGACGGACACTTCACCAAGCTCAACCCGAGCGACCACCGGTACACGGCGGACGGAGACCAGGTGGTGAAGGACGGTGCCGTGGCGGACGCATACAAGGATGCGGACTGGTTCGGCATGGTTGAGGGCGGTTACTGGAACTACCTACAGGAGGTGACTATCAGCGGGGTGAAGCACATAAGACACCACATCTCGCTCACACCGCTGCCGGGAGGATGGTTCACGAAGAACATCCCTGTCGGCATGTTCAAATGCGTGATTCAGAGCGGACAGATGAGAAGCATCCCGTTTGTCGTTCCAAGCGGAGGAAGCAACATCAACCAATTCTTCAACTACGCACAGGCTCGAAGCAAAAACCACGGACTCGCTGGCGAGCCTTTCCGTAATTTCCTCCTTCAGTATATGATGGCGAAATACGGATACCGGGACATCCAGAACCTGAAGGCAACTGACGGTACGGTGATTTTTGGAGCCGGGCTCGACGGGTCGGAGAAAAGCGAGAGCTCAACGCTATCCGATGGTTTAGCAAGACAGAAAGGCATCAAGACAGGAGCATGCCTCGGACTTGGATACAACGACGGAAAGGTGGAGGTCAAGGACGCAGACGACTACACGTGCCACAGCGTGAACGTGGGAGTCTGGGAGAACCCATACGGCCAGTATTGGGAGATGGACGGACACCTCTGCTCGGTCGGAAACGACGTCTACCAATGGGATGGCAACTTCTTGCCGACAGGCACGCCGACAGTGGACAGCTTCGCGGCGGTTAAGCACAACAAGCTGACAAGACTTGCAGCCGAAGGCGGCGGCGATGCGGACATCACACTTATCACCACCAAGGGAGCGCAACACATGAGCTACGTGCCGACGAAGCAGCATACAGGCATCACATACGGGGACCACTACTATTACAGTGCTGACGGACAGCTGTGGCTTGCCGGCGGCCGCTCGAACAACGGTGCGATTTGCGGTCTCGCCTGTGCGTACGCGCGCGACGCCTGGTCGTCTGCGAACGCGGGCATCTCGGCTCGGCTTGACTTTCATGGCGGCATCCAAGAGGTGACGTCAGCCGAACTGAAGAGACTTCTTGCGGGCGCGTGAAATGTAACAAGAACCCCAAACCAACCAAGAAAAGGTAGCTAAAAGGGGGGTGTGGGGGAAAATCCCCCACCCGAACCCCTTAGCCAAAACCCCCGTCCGGCTCGTGGCGGGGTAGGCAAAGGAAAAGGACAGCTGTGGCTTGCCGGCGGCAACTCGAACAACGGTGCGACTTGCGGTCTCGCCTGTGCGAACGCGAGCAACGCCTGGTCGAATGCGAACGCGAGCATCTCGGCTCGAATTACTTCTACGTTTTCGGAAACGGAAAACGACAACGACAAGGGCATCGGTACTGCGTCATGGGAAAATGCCCGCCTTTTCTGAGCCTCGGCGGCTGGCGCATAAGTACAGCCAGTGACAAGCCGGAACAACTCGAACTTGCGCAGGCAACGCCCGCCGTCCTGCCCGCGGTGTAAGTAAATCCATCCCGTTGTGGACGGAAGTTGAAAGCTCTGCACAGAGAGAAGCAAGCCCGACGAGACAAGGAACGGGCACGACTTGACAAACGGAAAGGAATGCCGAAGAGACAGGGCTACGTTTACGACCGAACATGGCAATGGGACACCTTGAAGGAAGCGGACAGGGTCTCCACAAGGCGAAAGAAGAACTACGGGGTCAGGAAGCACGCAAAGCAATGGCTGAAAGACCTCGTGGAGGTGCAAGACCTCATCGTCAGCCGCCGGGTCAGGACGGACGAATACAGGCACATGAGGCTGAGGTACGGAAAGAAGGAGCGGGACATCAGCAAGCTCGACTTCCATCCGAACCACGAATGGCACCAGAGCCTTGTCTTGGCAAGCCACGACAGGATAGAGCGCGCGCTGATTCCGCACACTTATGCGTCGAGAATCGGCTACGGACAGACAGCTGGCGCGCTTCAAGTCAAGAGATGGCTAAGGGAGAACGCAGGGGAGTGCCTGTGGTACGCGCAAGGCGACATTTGCCATTATTACGCAAACATCCGGCACACCCTCCTGCGCAAGAACATGGAACACCTTTTCAAGGACAAAGAATTCATAGATGCCTACATGGAGCCGTTCGAGAGGTTCGCTCCCGAAGGAAAGGGAATACCGCTCGGAATAAGACCGAGCCAAGACTGCGGGAACATCGCCCTCATGACATTCGACAGGTTCATGAAGGAAGAGGCGAGGGCGCACCTTTACATCCGGTACCTTGACGATTTCGTCATATTCGGAAAGACGAAGGGAGAGGTGAAGCGGAAGATGAAGAGAGCCGTGGCATTCCTGCGGAAGCTGGGCTTCGAGGCGCACGAGCCGAAGATACGCCCCATAAGCGAGGGCTTGGACTTCCTCGGTTTCGTCTACTACGGGGGAGGCGACATGTTCTGGAGGAAGAGCGACAAGGTGAGATGGCTCAGGAGAAGGGCGAGGGTCACCAACAGGCGAAGGCTCCGGGAGATAGACGCAGCGGCATGGGGCATGGTGAAATGGGGAAACAGACACTGCAAAAGACTGTTCAAGATGGAGACAGGGATAGACTTGTCGGACTTGGGAATCAAGATGCCCGACAGGAAAGACAAGAACGGAAAGCGGATTATCGACTCGCCAAAGATAACGACCGCAGTCATCCTCGGCAAGGAGATAGAGGTCGTCGACTGGGTTAAGGACGTTCAGACCAGCTACGGGGCAGGGCGGTACGCAGTCGGAATCGTCTTCTTCGGGAGCAAGAACAAGCTCATCGTCAACAGCCCGGGCATGAAGCAGCTCATCGACGCTTTCGAGACCGCTCACGTGACCAGCTTCAAGACCGTGGTCATTGACAAGGGAGGCTCGCACTTCGAGTTCAGCCGGGTCAGGATTCTCACGATAGACCACCGGCAGGTAGCCAAGACCGGCGACGGGAAACTTATTTATACAGACACCAACGAGGCGGTAGACCTCACAAGATTCATTAACAACAAAAACAAGGAGAAACAGCAATGAAAGAGAAGTACGGAAACATCAGACGAGTGTTCATGACAGAGAAGCCGGCCATCTATGACCGCAAGACGAAAATCGCGTACATGGACTTCCAGCCCGGCACGCAGTCGCAGACAGCCTCCGGCGGGGACACGGGCGCTGCAAAGAAAGCCAAGGGCGCAAGCGGCGGGCAGACCGCTGACGGATTCAGCGGATTCGCCATTCAGACCGACGGCATCATCGACTACGCCCACCTGAAGAGCCAGCTCGTGGAGGCTGCTTACCCGCAGAAGGACGAGCACGCCCTGGCCTTCAACACCATCGACGCGCTGATGAAGCAGGTGAGCGGGGAGGAGCTGGCGGATGACGAGAGGAAGGACATCGAGACTTACAGGGACTTCTCCGAATACCGCAGGCTCTGTGCCAACTGCGCAAGGTCTATCATTGAATCACTGTTCAGCTAAAAGGAGAACCCACCATGCAGAAGAAACGGACATTCAAGGCAGCGTTCACATGCAGGTGGGCTCCTTCGGACGGAGCTGACGGCAAGGACGGAGTCGGCATCAAGTCGGCCGACGTGGTGTTCTGCCAAGGCACAAGCGACAGTGAACCGCCAGCGGACGGGGAGACGTGGGTGACGCTTTTCTCGCAGCTCAGACTCGTGGAGAACCTCTATGTCTGGAGCTGCACCAAGACAGAGCTCACGGACGGGACGACAAGCTACACCGGCAAGCAGTGCCTCGGCCCGGCAGCGGACTTCGCGGAGGTCACGGAGCAGTACGCGGTAGGCAGCAGCGGGACGTCCGCGCCCGCCAGCGGATGGGGGGCGGACTATACGCCGACAAAGGAGATGTGGCTGTGGACACGCAACCGCATGAAGTGGGCAAACGGGACATTCTCACATACCGCGCCAATCTGCATAGGCTACTTCGGCAAAGACGGAACGGACGGGAAATACACGGTCTATGACTTTGCCCTCTCAAGCCGAAAGACAGCCGGGACGGAGGACGGATGCCCGGATGACATTCTGCCTCTGTCCTGGAGCGCAAGCCCGAAAGAGCCGACCGCTGCGCGCCCCTATGTGTGGATGCGCATAAGGCGCTACGGTGCCAAGTCTGAAATCTCGGGCGGACTGGAAAGCACTGCATATGCGAGGGTGACGGGAGAGGACGGCGCAAACGGAGCCTACACTGACTACACGTTCAACATTGCGAGGGAGAACACAAGCTCCGGGCCGGGCACACCGCCATCGCACTGCGCCTATTCCGAATGGCAGGACGCGCCGGTGGCAGTGACTGCGGACTATCCCTACCTGTGGATGCGGATGGAGAGAAAGGACGACCCCGACAGCCAGGCTGTCGGCTATGTCTGCATGACGGGCGCGCAGGGAAGCCCCGGCGAGGAGGGCAACGGCATCAGCTCGCAAGTGTCCTACTTTGTCGCGACCGACAGGGTGAAAGTCGCATCCTACGGCGCCGTCTCGGGGTGGAGCGAGGTGTTCCCGGCAGCGACAGAACAGATGCCCTACATCTGGAAATGCGTGAAGACAACATACACCAGGAGCGCAGCCACTTTCTCCACGCCCGAGCTCATCACCACCTACCACAGCGGCGACAATGCCAACATCATAGACAACGCAGCCTTCACCGATGCAAGCAACATGGCGGCATGGAGCGTGAAGAGCAGCTATATGCCGTTGAGCGGGAAGACCGCGCCAAGCGACACGGGGCGGATTGACACTGCCGAAAGAAAGGACAGCCGCAACTCCTACTATGACACCTGCAAGGCGACCGGGGCGTCCATCAGCAGCAAGAAGATTCTGGAACAGGCCGTCCACTGCCCGAGCAATGGCGTCAGCAAGCTGGGCGGCGGACAGTGGTACACGTTCAGCTTCTGGGCGAAGGGCGGCCAGCAGACGATAGAGGTCAACGAGACGAGCAACCTGTACGGATTTGCGGCGAGGAGCCTGTACCTTGTGGCCGGGCGGACATACAGGATAGAGGTCTGCGGGAGCGTCAAGGAGACCAAAAAGGAGCTGCGCACGTACATCCATGACAGCGGATGGACACAGGAGGCGTACGTGCGCATCAACACAGGGTACATGACCACAGCCTCCATGACATTCACACCAAATGCAACCGGCGTCCATGAGATCATCAGCTATATGTATGACAGCGACGAGCCGCGCACGGGCACAGTCACGGTCTACTCCTACAGCATCACGGACAGCCAGGACTTGAACACCTACATCTATCCGACAGCCGTCGACACGGACACAAAGATGATCGTGGACGGCGTGGAGCAGGGGGCGACAGCGGCAGACCTCGGGGTCTCCTGGGCGCTGACAGGCCAGTGGGAGAGGCACACCGTGACCTTCAAGACAAAGGCTGTCATACCGGACAGTGACAGCCAGCGCGTCCTGTTCAGGTTCCAGCCGGCGCCGAACGGGGAGGCATACCGCCAGGCATGGATATGCATGCCGAAGCTGGAGAACGGAATGTTCGCCACAGGCTTCGTGGACGGCATAGACGACCTGCGGGGAATCCCCGGCCTTGTCGAGCGCACCAGTGAATGGAGCGCAGGGACGGAGTACCACAACGACGAGACCCTGACCCTGTACGGAGGCATCCGATACCTTGACATCGTGACGGTGACCGACAGCACAACGGGCAGCTTCGCCATGTACCAGTGCAGGGTGACGCACATCTCCACGGCAGCCAACGCGCCGGACGGGGGCGACAGCGCCGAATGGCTCAAGCTGAACCAGATGCGGCCCATCTACACGCCTCTCATTGTGGCGAGCAACGCCGTGCTGCGTTTCGCCCAGACGAACCGCATCCTCGTCACCAACAGCGAGAACAAGGTGCAGGGGTGCTTCGGTGGTGTTGAAGACGAAACCAACGGCTATCCCCTGTGGATTGGCGGGGCCACGGCGGCGGACGCGAAGTTCAAGGTCAAGTACGGAGGGCAGCTCGAAGCCACAGGAGCGAGCATTATAGATGCGACCGCCGAGAACCTCACAGTCACGGGCTCGTCATGGATTAACGAGGGCAGGTTCTGCGGGGTCAAGCAGTCGGACGGCACGGTTGTCGGCGGTTTCCAGATTGGCCGGAACGGACTGACATACGACATTCCCAACGAATGGTTCGAGGGCGGTGACTGGAAACAGAGCAACATCCTCATCAGAAACACGACCTACGGATTTGAGTCGCGGGTGGGCGCATCCGGAGACGGCACAAACTATTTCACGGCCTCCTCCTTTAAGCTGCACACAAACAACCAGCTGCCCGGCAGCATACCCACGGCGAACGCAGCCATCTATGCGGAGGCCAGCGGCGCTGGCAGCAACTTTGCACTTACCGGGGTCGGGGACATCATGGTTGAGGGGACTGTCGACGGATTTGCATATTCCTGTCTGACGCTTAATGGCGGCAGTACAATTTATGACTTTGCAGCTTACAAGACAAGGTGTGTTGTCAAGATAACAGCCACCTCGTCGTTATACCTTCCGACATCTTCCATGATCCGGAACTACCTTGTCCGGAGCTCTGTCAAGTTTGCGATGAGGTTAACGATATGCTCATGGGAAGAGTGTGCCCCTGGGGGGCAGACCCTTTGGCTTAATGTCGCGGGAAGGGCGGACAGCGGGACATATAGCAGTGCGAATCTGCCCGTGCTGTACAAGGACGGCGTCAGGACAGACAAGGTGCCGTTGGTGGCAGAGGGAGTCGCAGACATACTTCTTGTACATGACGGCAGCGAATACAAGGCGTTTGTAATTTCATTGAATTCAAGATACGAGTACTAAATATGGGGAGACAAGACAGATGAAAATCAACTTTGAGAAAGTCGAGGTTTTCACGAACCTCGCAAAGACCCAGGCAGTGGTCATGGACATCCGCGAGGGCTTGGCGGATGCAATCTACACGCAGGGGCAGGGGGTCGCTTGCCACGCCCTGGCCTTGAAGATTTACAACTCCAAGGGAGAGGAGGAGTACAGCGACAGGGAGGCTGAGCTTGTCGGCAGGTGCTCCGAACTCTGCACCCCGGCGGTAATGGACGGCATCCAGGCAGCCATCACCAAGGCAAGGGAGCAGATGGAGGGCAAGCCATGAGCGCAGAGATTCTACTGGCGACAGTCAAGGAAGACAGGGAGGACTTCTACTTTTACAAACGCACAAAGAACAGGAGAGGCCGATGAACACGACAGATGTAACAACCGTTGCGCACGGCATAAGCGATTTCGGTATGATGGCTGTTACGGCTGCTTTCTTCTTGGTGCTGTCGGCTGCAATGATGGTGGCGATTTTTAAGTGGTTCAAGTCTATAATTACCCAGATGATGCAAGACAACAAAAAAAGCCTCCAAGAGCTTGCAAAGACCACAAACGCACAGAACGATATGTTGCAGGACATTTCCGAGGGGCTGCGGACAGAAACACAGTTACGCATCCGCAACCTCACAGGGTTTGCCTTTGATTTATCCATTGAGCAAGTTTGCAGGCTAATCAAGCGCGTGAGAGAGGAAAACCACATCATTGACC
>ERZ808252.570-NODE-570-length-34671-cov-32.078750_pt1 | contig 34671 bp, 27 predicted proteins | sample MGYA00521242_ERZ808252 | MGnify/ENA primary metagenome ERZ808252 (study PRJEB31516, sample SAMN03275581) | gut metagenome | biome: mammalia-associated habitat; material: feces | host: Papio cynocephalus | place: Kenya | collected 2012-08-07 ...
GACGGGCCTTCGCCTCGCGCAGGCCGTTGGGGGAGAAGCTCAACCGCAAGCTCATCCTGCCGGCCCGTTCCTGTGGTGTTTTCTGTGGATGCGACGCTTCGCATTTTCAATCTTGTGTTCCACGTGGAACAGTCATATTCACGTGTGAAATTATGTTTCACGTGAAACGCGTATGCACGTCTTGCACTCGTGTTTCCCGCAGGTGAGAGCTTCGTCGGAATCCGTTGTCTGACTGATGAATTTCCGGTGTACCCATGATTAACTGGTAGTCATGCATAGCAAATCCCGAAATTCCGTCATCATATTGGCCGCGATCGCAATGTGCTGCGTCGTGCCGATGCTTGGTATGGTTTTGCGTGGTTCGGCCAGCGTGACCGCACACGAAACGAATCTGCTGCAATTCCTTGCGACATGGCCCGAATGGCTGCGGGACTGTTCCGCGATACTCGCGTACATGTTTTCCACCGTGGGATGTGTCGCGTTGGTCGCGATGCTCGCCGTGGCGGATCATCGAATCACGCGTGACGCACGCATCGTCGGTCGTGATGTCATCGTTTCCGTCGCGCCGATCGTATATGTCACCGGTGTGAAGTGGCTGGTGAAACGTCCTAGGCCGATCACCTCCGAAGGAAGCGGGCTGTTGCCGGGGGATCCCAGCTTCCCCAGTGGGCACACGGCGGCCGCGGTGATCGTGGCGACCATGTTGTTGCTGACCATGCGCAATTTGGCGCATAAACGCTTCTCTGACGGCAGAACAGACTCGGTGCGACTCGTTGTATGCAGAACGATTATCGGCGCCGTAGCGCTTGTTGTAGTGGTGGCATGTTCGCGTCTTCTGCTCGGTTTGCATTATCCGACGGATGTGGTCGTTTCGGCTGTGGTCTGTCCGCTCATTTCATACGCGGTGTGGTGCGTGTGGGATTTGCGCGACAAAGAACGGCGTTAGCTTAAGACATTGAAGTAGATATTGAAGCCCGGATTGACTCCGGGCTTCGTCATTTGCCGCGCGGAAGGACCGATTGTGCCGGCAAAACGACAGGTTGTGTGGATGTACTCGATTGATGCCGGAAAATTGGTTCAATCGGATTAGCGGCGAAATCCCACGCGTGAGGTGGCGGTGGGGAAATCGCGGCAATACGGAATGCAGTGCGGGAAATCACGCGCAGACGCGGTTTGGTGAAATTCCGGCTGTGTGCCGAGCGGGCGACAATCCAGTGCGAGGGGAGAACCAATGGAGCTTGAAGAACTTTCCATCATAGAGAAAGCAGCGTTGCTTTCCGGCGGGTCTGAATGGGATTCGCGCGGCAATGACCATGCCGGCATTCCCAGTTTCGTCATGAGTGATGGTCCGCATGGCGTTCGTCGGCAACTCGGCGAGGGCGACCATCTCGGCATCGGCGCATCCAAGCCGGCCACATGCTTCCCTACCGCGGGAACCGTGGCCAATTCCTGGGATCCGGCGCTTGCCGAGGAAATGGGCGAGGCGCTCGGCCAGGAAGCGCATGATCTCGATGTGAACGTGCTGCTTGGCCCGGGCATGAACATCAAACGCAATCCGCTGTGCGGGCGCAACTTCGAATACTATTCCGAAGATCCGATTGTCGCGGGGCGAATGTCGGCCGGACTGATTCGCGGCATCCAAAGCAACGGTGTCTCCGCATGTCCCAAGCATTTCGCGGTCAACAGTCAGGAGTTGCGGCGTCAGGCCAGCAATTCCGTAGTGGATGAGCGCACCATGCGCGAACTGTATCTGACGGGCTTCGAAATCGCGGTGCGCGAGGCCAAGCCGATGTCCATCATGACCTCCTACAACGAGATCAATGGCGTCTACGCCCACGAAAACAAGCATCTATTGCAGGAGATTCTGCGCGATGAATGGGGTTTCGACGGCATGGTCGTTTCCGATTGGGGTGGTTCCAATTCCGCTGTCGCGGCCGTCAAAGCGGGCGGGTCGTTGGAGATGCCGTCGCCGGGCTTCACTTCCGCGCGCGAGTTGGAGAACGCGGTGCGTGCGGGAACGCTGTCGGAGGCCGACCTTGACAAGCGTGCGGCTGAAGTCGCCAAAATCGCCAGAGCGACCGCATTCGTCGGAGTTGGCCGTGATGACCTGCTCGCGGACGACATCGCGCGATCGCATCATGCGATCGCAAGGAAAATCGCGGAACGCTCCAGTGTGCTGCTGAAGAACGACGCCTCCGCACTGCCGCTCAAGCCGGGTGCCCGTGTGGCCGTCATCGGGGACATGGCCGCGACCGCGCGTTACCAAGGTTCCGGCTCGTCCAAGGTGAACGCCACCAAGGAGGAGAACATCCTTGATGAGGTCAAGCGTGCCGAAGGCCTCGTGCTGGCCGGTTACGAGCAGGGCTACGACCGTCAGGGCCGGCCGGACCAAGTGCTGCTGAATGATGCCGTGACGCTCGCCAAGAAGGGCACCGTGGATGTGGTGCTGGCCGTCATCGGCCTTGACGAACGCAGCGAATCCGAAGGCCTCGACCGCTCCACGATGGCGATTCCGCAGGTGCAGAACGATCTCGTCAAGGCGTTGTCGGAAACCGGCAAGCCGGTGGTCATCGTGCTTGTTTCCGGCTCGCCGGTGGAATTGCCTTGGTTCGATGACGTTGCCGCCGTATTGTATATCGGATTGTCCGGGCAGGCCGGTGCGTCCGCGGCCGTGCGTGCGCTGACCGGAGAGATCAATCCCTCAGGGCATCTGGCCGAAACCTGGCCGATGCGTTATGAGGATTGCCCGAGCTCCGGCTGGTATCCGGCGATCGGACGCGATGCGATCTATCGCGAAGGCCCGTTTGTGGGCTACCGATATTACGAGACGGCCAATGTTCCCGTGCGCTTCCCGTTCGGTTACGGTCTGAGCTACGCCAGCTTCGCGTATGACGAAATCAACGTTTCCGAAACCGGCATTGACGTGACCGTCATCAACGATTCCGATGTCGATGGAGCGACCGTCGTGCAGTTGTATGTGCGTGCTCCCCAAGGCGGGGCCCTTCGACCTGATCGCGAGCTCAAGGGCTTTGCCAAGGTGGAGTTGGCCGCGCATGAAAGCAGGCAGGTGCATATCGGTTTCGACCGTTATACCTTCCGGCATTTCGATATGCGAGCCAACGCGTGGAAGACGGAAAGCGGCGAATGGACGCTGCTGGTCGGAGACAACGCCGAGCATCTGCCGCTTTCCGCCTCGCACATGGTCGCCGGTGACTGCACGGTCGACGATTGCGCCGCCGACCCCGCGCTCGGCCACTATCTGACCGGGCGGGTCAAGGACGTGACTGATGCCGAAATGGACGTGCTGTTCGGGCATGAGGTGATCGCCCCCGGCAAGCCGACGACGTTCGGCGTGAATGACCCGATCATGTCGTGGACGGATTCCAAGGGATTCGCGGCTCGCACCGTGGCCAAGGGTTTGGCCAAACGGGAGGCCCGTATTCGGGAAAAGACCGGTTCCCCTGATTTGAACACGCTGTTCGTCCTGAACATGCCGCCGCGTGCCATGAGCAAGATGACGCAGGGCATGGTCGATTCCGCGATGGTCGATGCCATTGTGAGCATCGCCAATGGTCGTACTTTCCGCGGATTGGCCGGCGCGGTCGTCGGCTTCTTCCGCAACCAATCCGCGAACAAGCGCACCGCAAAGGAGCTGAATCATGACTGACGACGACAAAATCGAGGCAGGTGCCGCTGAGAAGAGGATTGGGCCGATCCGTCAATGGATCGAGGACCATCCCAACATCTGGGAGTTCATCCTGTTCAACGTGCTGTCGAACATCTCCACCATCACCCGCTTCGTGGTGACGTGGATCGGCACCGCGATCTTCATCGCCGGCATGGGCCTCGCGCAGCCGTTCCACTTTCTGATTTTCAATTACGACACCAAAGGCAATGGCTTGGGTGGGTTCCTCACCTTCCTGCTGGCCGAAGTGCTCGCGCAGGTGGTGAACTTCTTCGTGCAGATGAAGTGGGTGTTCAAGTCCGATTCCAGCTTCAAGGACGCCGCGTGGAAGTATGTGATCCTCGCCGTGATCATCGTGGTGGTGAACCTTGTGCTGCCGGGCTACGTGACCGGTCTGTGCCAGGGGTGGGGCATGAACGCCGGCATCGCGGGCACCATCGCATCCGTGGTCAACACATTGCTGGCCGTGGTGGTGAGCTATCCGTTGCTCAAGTTCTGGGTCATGCCGAAGAACGATGGCAAGAAGGACGGTAGCGTCGGAAAATGAAGTCAAAAGGAAAACGCTGAATAAAAATCGCGATTTCCTCTGAGAACATGCCCGCTTCAGAATCTGAGCGACGATTCTGAAGCGGTTTTTCATATCAATGAAGCCGGATTCATATGGCTTGGCTATTCCTCGATAGTGGTATCCGCGGTATCCGCGGCATCTGCGGTGGCGTCCACGTCGCTCCATGTCCGTTATGGGCGTTCGCGGCAGGTCTGTCCAAGACGACGGGAAAGGGCCGCCGGGTCGAGCAGGGCATCCAGCTGTTCCGCGGACAGGTCGGTCCGCTCTTCGGCCACTTCGCGGATCGTGCGGCCGGAGGCGACGGCTTCCGCGGAAATCGCGCTGGCCGCCTCGTAGCCGATGACGTCGTTGAGCGCGGCCGAAATGGCAGGGGAGCGCAACGCGTGCTCGCGCCCGGCCCGCACGTCGACCACGATGCCTTCGACGCAATTGGTGCGGAACATATCCATGGCACGGGTCATCAGCTCCATGCCGCTGAGGATCTGATGCACGATCAGCGGATCGAAGGCGTTGAGCTGCAGTTGGCCTTCGGCGGCGGCCCAATTGACCGTCACATCCATACCGAACACCGTGAAACAGCATTGGTCCACACATTCGGGAATCACCGGATTCACCTTCGCCGGCATGATGCTGGAACCGGCCTGTCTTGGCGGCACTTTGAGATCACCGAAGCCTGCGCGCGGCCCTGAATTGAGCAGACGCAGGTCGTCGGCGGCCTTCTTCAGGTGAATCGCCAGATTCTTCAATACCGCCGAAGCCGCGATATAAGCGCTCATGTCGGTCATCGCGGCCACGGGATCGGGCGCCGCGGTGATGGGAAGGCCCGTGATCTGACGCATATGCTCGGTAGCCGTCTCACGGAATCGCAGGTCGGCGCAAATGCCGGTGCCGATGGCCGTGGCACCAAGGTTGAGTACGCACAGATCCGGCACCAACCGTTCCATCGCCTCCATATCAAGCTTCAGAAAACTGGCGAACGCATGGAACTCCTGGCCGAAGGTCATCGGCACCGCGTCCTGAAGCTGGGTGCGTCCCAGCTTGACGTCGTTCGCATGCTTGTCGGCCAGATCGTGCAATGCCTTGCGGAGCCTGCCCGTGGCATCGAGAAGCGGATGCAGCGCATCCACAATGGCGAGCTTGCACGCCGCGGGGTACGTGTCGTTCGTGGACTGCGAGTGGTTGACATGGTCGTTGGGATGGATGAAGCCGTAATCGCCACGTTGATGGCCTGCCAGCTCAAGCGCGCGGTTGGCGATGACCTCGTTCATATTCATATTGGCCGACGTTCCCGCGCCTCCCTGCAGCACATCCACCGGGAACTGGTCGGCAAGTCCGCCGTTTTCGATTTCCAGACACGCCTGCTCGATAAGCGTCGCCTTTTCACGGTCGATCAGTCCAAGCTCGGCGTTGGCCGCCGCGCAGGCCCGCTTGACCGTCGCGTATGCGCGGATCAGCGAAGGATGGTCGCCGTCCGTGATTCCGGAAACGGTGAAATTGCCGATGGCGCGTTGCGTATGGATGCCCCAATACGCATCGGCGGGCACATCAAGCGTGCCGATGCAGTCGTGTTCGGTGCGGAAACCGGCGACGGTGCCGGTTCCTGCGGCTTTGCTGTCATGTATTTCGTTCATGCCTTCCATCATGACGTATCGCAGGGCGAAACGCTACGCATTGCGCTGTACGCGGGGTGGTGTGCCTGGGTGCGTCACATTCAAGGCGTGCTTGCATCGGGCCTCTGTTTGGATGTTGTCAATTGCGGCTCGCGACCTGTACAGATGCCATTTGCATATGTGCATCCACGTTCCATCATGCTCCATCGTGGCGTGAATGCGCCGCAAAATCCGTTGCCGGTGGAACGATGGTGGTGGAACAGAGCGAATGGAAGACGAGGTCGACGCAACGTGGAAGAGGGAATGACGGCACGCGAATCGCGGCAATCGGGGAACATGCGGCAACCGCGGCAGGAAAACACCGGTGTCGCGCAGAATGACCGGCAGCCGAAGATCGGCAGGATTCCCGCGCTGATCATGGCGGTGGCGGTGGTCGGCGTCGCCATCGGCGCGTCAGCCGGTCTGCTAACGCTGATGCTGTACCAGGTCGAGCGTCTCGCACTCGGATACATCGAAAACGCGCACGAATCCGGCCCGTTCAACGTGACCGCCATCCGACGCGCGGTCTCCGTCACCGTGGGCGCCACCGTCGCGGCCGTGGTCTGGTGGCTGCTGCGTACGCGCACCACCAAAGTGCCGTCCGTCAAAAAAGCCGTGGGCGGGGCGCTGATGCCAATCTGGCAGACCGTCGTGCACGTGCTGTTGCAGATCTTCATCGTCGGCACCGGCATGTCGATCGGACGCGAGGTGGCCCCGCGCGAACTGGGTGCGATGTTCGGACAGCGGTTCGCCCGCTGGGTGCGCCTCGATGCGAAGGACACGCGCATGCTGGTGGCCATCACCGCGGCCGCGGGCTTGGCGGGCGTGTACAACGCGCCACTCGCCGGCACGTTCTTCGCCGTGGAGATTCTGCTGGCGGACATCACGCTCGAAACCGTCACGCTCGCCTTCGCCTGCTCCGCGCTCGCCTCATGGGTGGCGAGCCTGATCAAAGGCACGCATACCTTCTATCTGATCGGCAAGGCGGATGGTCTGTTCACGCCCGATTACATGCTGTTCGCGCTGGTCGCGGGTCTGGTTCTCGGTGCCGCCGGCGCGTTGTTCCGCCGTGGTTCGCAATGGGCGGGGAAGAACAAGCCATCCGGCGTGGGCATTCTGTGGCAGATGCCGCTTGCGGGCCTGCTGACCGGCGTTGTGGCGATCTGGGTGCCGCAGGTGATGGGCAATGGCCGCGCCACCGCGCAGCTGAGCTTCTCGTCGCAGGCCGATCTGGCGGTGCTGCCGATGCTGTTGCTGAGTTTCGTGGCGAAAGCGGTCGTCACCCTGCTGACGATTCGCTCGGGCGCGTCCGGCGGCGTACTGCAGCCCGGCATCGCGTTGGGCGCGTCCGGCGGCGCGGTGTTGGGCGTTCTCTGGATGCAGATGTTCCACACGAATTCGATCGGCATGTATGCGCTGCTTGGCGCGTGCGCGCTGCTCGCGGCCTCGCAGCAGGCGCCGCTGATGGCGATCTGTCTGGTGATGGAACTGGCCGACGCTCCGATCAACCTGTTCGTGCCGATTGGCCTTGCCGTCGCGGTCAGCGCGTTCGCCGCCTCCCGTCTGGCCAAGCCCCTCGCCGTTTTCCATCTGCCGATCCCGCATCCCACGAAAGCGAAATAGCCGGCGCCCAATCGTCCGTCCGTCACATGGTGTTTCCGCTCATTCCTCTACTCGTTGCGGAATTGCGAGACCATGTACACCGGTAGGTAATCGATGTTCCCCTCGCATTGTGTATTGGTCTCAGCGAGTACTGTACCCTTGTGGATTCCGAAGTTCTCTGTGTACAGCGCCTTGGTGAGAGCGCTGTGACGCTTATAGCTCTTGCCTGACTTGACCTCTATGGGTCGTATGTACCCGTGAGGGTATTCGATGACGAAATCCAACTCTCCGATCGAGTTGTTCTTGTAATAGAAGAGATTGAACCCATGTGCCTTCAGTTCTTGCGCGATGGCGTTTTCGTACAGAGCTCCGTAATTGATGTCGGTGCGGTCGTTGAGCAGGTCGCGAATCACATCCATGCCGCACATGCAGGTGAGCAGTCCCACATCGTTGAGAAACAGCTTGAACAGACGTGAGTTCATGGAAAGCATGAGTGGGTATCGGGGTTCATCCACGTTGTATACGGGCAATGCCACGCCCGCATCGGCCAGCCAAAGGAATCGGTCCTCTTCGCGCGACAATCTTGTACCTTTGGACACCTGCGTGATGCGGAATCGTTTGTTTTGCTGGCTCAGCTCCGCCGGAACCAAATCAAAGATTCGGCGTATGGCGCGCGCGTCTGCGAGATTGTCCGCGTACTGCGAGATGTCCCGTCTGTACTGGTCTACGATGGACTGCTGCTGCAAGCGTAGTTGCTGCACGTTATGGGTCTTGACGAATGCGTCTACCGCTGCAGGCATGCCGCCGACGATTAGGTATTCGTGGAACAGGTCGGTCATGCGCTGATGGATGGCGGGATTGACCTGACGGCGATTCCTGAATGCGTCGGCGACCTCTTCTAGCGCCTGATTGGAAACGCTCCGAGCCATGCAATATTCTTCGAAGTCCAATGGATACATGGTGAACGAGTCGAGGAATCCCACCGGTACGGATCTGATTCCACGCAATCCGGTACCCAGTAGCGAGCCGGAAAACACGTAGTCGTATTGCCCATAGCGTTGCACCAAAAACTTCACCATGGTGACGACATCGGGACAGGCTTGTACTTCATCTAGGAAAACAAGAGTCTTACCGGGTATCAACTCATCCTGCGCGAACGCGGCGATTGCCATGAACAAGTCATCGGCGGTATTGGCTTTTTGCACGGCTGACAGGGCTTCGGGATTGTCGATGAAGTTCAGTTCCACCAGGTGTTCGTAATATGTGCGTCCGAACTCCTCGATTACGGTGGTTTTGCCGACCTGTCTTGCGCCGTCGACGAGCAGGGCTTGCGTGGTTTTGCCGCGCTTCCATGCGGCCAGTCTTTCCAACGCTTTGCGACGCAGCATCATACCCTCCTGTACAATTATAGAGCTGGTTTTCTATTGATTTTGTACAATTATAGAGCCTATATCGAGATGAAAATGTCGCATTATAGAGCTTTTGCGTCGAATGAAACATTTTCTGCAGGGTGAAACGCGAATCAGGCGATTCCGCAAGGGATATGAGGTTTGAGCTGGTTTTGGCAACGGAGCCATGCGAACCAACAAACTAGGTTGCAACGGTGAAGCGCTCGCCGGTTTCCTTTTGGTAGCGATTGAGATAGTCAAGCACAAGCTGGCAGCTTGCCGGATCATCTTCGACCACTCCGATACGGATATTACGCATGATGACCTCCTCGTTCTGCGACGCTGCCGTTCATTTTCCCGCTTGGGGATGATAAATCGGGAAAATTGGTGTTCGATTGCGGAAAACGCGACGCGATGGGCGTTGCGAGTTGACGAGTCGATTTTGATGTGTATGATGGAATGTGGCTCAGCGAAGAGATTCTTCGCAAAGCCAAAAAATAAAAACGCTTTGTGTTGTGGCTTTGTCGAAGTGGTGAGCCGCAGGGCTTAGCACCGAAACCAGAAATCCCTTTACAACGGATCGTGAGGCACGTACCTGCCTCTGAAAGGATGACAAATCATGGCAGAAGTCGTTTTCGACCACGTCACTCGTATCTACCCCGGCAACGATAAGCCGTCTGTGGATGACCTGAACATGGATATCAAGGACGGAGAGTTCCTTGTGCTGGTCGGCCCGTCTGGCTGTGGTAAGTCCACGACCCTGCGTATGCTCGCCGGCCTCGAAGAGGTCAACAAGGGCCGCATCCTCATCGGTGGCAAGGACGTCACCACGATGCAGCCGAAGGACCGCGACATCGCAATGGTGTTCCAGAACTACGCCCTGTACCCGCACATGACCGTTGCCGACAACATGGGCTTCGCACTGAAGATCGCCGGCACCCCGAAGGAAGAAATCCGCAAGCGCGTCGAAAAGGCCGCTGAGATCCTCGACCTGACCGAATACCTCGACCGTAAGCCGAAGGCTCTGTCCGGTGGTCAGCGTCAGCGTGTGGCCATGGGCCGTGCAATCGTCCGTGAGCCGAAGGTCTTCCTCATGGATGAGCCGCTGTCGAACCTCGACGCCAAGCTCCGTGTCCAGACCCGTACCCAGATCGCCGCTCTGCAGCGTCAGCTGGGCGTCACCACCCTGTACGTGACCCACGACCAGACCGAGGCTCTGACGATGGGCGACCGCATCGCCGTCATCAAGCTCGGTGTTCTGCAGCAGGTCGGCGCTCCGACCGAGCTGTACGATCGTCCGGCCAACGTCTTCGTCGCAGGCTTCATCGGCTCCCCGTCGATGAACATCAACACCCACCCGGTGGTCAACGGCAAGGCGAAGATCGGCGAAGACACCGTGGATCTGCCGGCCGAGGCCGTCAACAAGCTCACCGCCGAAGACAACAACCAGATCGTGGTCGGCTTCCGTCCGGAAGACGCCTCCCTGGCCGCCCCGGACGACTCCAACGCGTTCTCCCTCAAGGTGATGAACGTCGAGGATCTGGGCTCCGACGGCTACATCTACGGCAACATCCTCACCGATGGCTCCGCAGCCGAGGCATCCACCATGATGTCCGACCAGAACAAGCTCACCACCATCCGTGTGAACCCGCGCGCTCTGCCGAAGGTCGGCGACGTCGTCAAGATCAAGATCGACCCGTCCAAGATGCACCTGTTCGCGCCGTCCACCGAGCTGCGTCTGAACTGAGCCACCAAGTAGCCAATCGGCACGGATGCCTCACCCTGTGAAGGCATCTGCTGGATGGTGAATACATACTTGGCGGAAACGAGAGTTTCCGTCAACCATTAAACGAGGCGTTCTCTTCCTCTCTTATGGCCTCGTTGGAAAAGCCCCGCGTTGCCGCGGGGCTTTTCTTTTGCCCGGGAACATCCGCTTGGAAACGTTGTTCGGAAACCATTAAACCATTTCCATTCGCGGCGACTTCCATTCGGAAGCCGCATGAAGGAATGGCATCGCAGAACGATTCGACCATGTGGATCGGCGCGGTACCGCCGTCAAATCAACCGGAAAGGCGCCTTGGCGGGATGCCCAAGCGTAGCATGGCCGTTCGGGTAGGTCAACGGGTAGATTAGTGCGGTATGGAATCACATGAACTGCCAAAGATGGATCCCCGAGTGCTTAAAGCCACTTCCGTGAAGGTTGAGGATCCTGCCATACGGTCTTCGGAACCCCACGCGTTGCGAATCACCGCGGCAAGCTCGAATCCGAGGATGTTCACACTGCCGTGGGAAAAGCCGTTGGCGACCTGGCCGGAAGACCTGCTCGCCAATCTTCCCCGCGGTATCTCCAGGCACGTGGTGCGTTTCGTGCACGTGGGCGATGAGGTCTACGCCATGAAGGAAATCACCCGTAATGTCGCGGAACGCGAATACGAGCTGCTGCGCCGACTGCAGAAGCTGGAATTGCCGACCGTACAGCCGATCGCGGTGGTCACCGGCCGCCACAACCGTGAAGGCGAGCCGCTTGAGGCCATTCTGGTCACCAAGCATCTGAAGTTCTCGCTGCCGTACCGTGCGCTGTTCGCGCGCAATCTGCGTCCGGACACCGCCGAACGATTGATCGACGCCTTGGCCGTGCTGATGGTGCGTCTGCACTTGGCCGGCTTCTACTGGGGCGATGTGTCGCTGTCGAACGTGTTGTTCCTGCGCGACGCCGACGCGTTCTCCGCGTTCCTGGTGGATGCGGAAACCGGTGATCTGCAGATCAACCTGACCGAAGGCCAGCGCGAATACGATGTGGATCTGGCCCGTACGAACATCATCGGCGAACTGATGGATCTGGCATCCGGCGCGCTGCTGCCCAGCGACGTGGACGAAATCGAGATCGGCAACCGACTCGTCGACCGCTACCATTCGCTGTGGAGCGCGCTGACCGACACGGACAAGTTCAACCCGGACGAGATGTGGAAGATCGAGAAGCGCGTCAACAAGCTCAACGAACTGGGCTTCGACGTGGACGAGCTGGAAATGAAGACCGCCGAGGACGGCAAGCGTGTGCTGGTGCGTCCGCGCGTGGTGGACGCCGGCTATGCGAACCGCAAGCTGCTGCGTCTGACCGGTCTCGACGTACAGGAGAACCAGGCGCGTCGTCTGCTCAACGACCTCGACGCCTACCGTGCGTCCACATGGCGTGAGGGCGAGGACCTGGAAATCGTCGCGACCGACTGGATGCGTGAGGTGTTCGAGCCGACGGTCCGCATGATTCCACGCGAATACCGTTCGCAGATCCAGCCGGCGCAGTTCTTCCACGAAGTGCTGGACCACCGTTGGTTCCTCGCCGAGCATGCCGGGCACGACGTGCCGATGGCCGAAGCGGTGCAAAGCTACGTGGAGAACGTGCTGCCGCAGTACAAGCTGGACGCGAAGGCCGTGAACGAGCTGAACGCCGAAGCCGATTCCGGCGTCGTCGATGACGAGTACACGTACAACGATGCCGACGATGACGGCTACAATCCGGACGACGATCCGGATGCGGCGGTGTGGAGCCACTGACGTGCACTGAGTCGCCCAGTCAATCTGCTTAGCCGGTTCGCTTAACGAACGTGAGCGCACAGCCGCCGGCGAAGGCCGGCGAAAGACCAACGAAAAGCCCATTCCCATTGGGGTTCGATTTGCAAGACTGCGGAATCGAACCCCAGCGGGAATGGGCTTTATCGAATGCGATTGCCATTAGGGGAACCGTCGCGGTTCCCTCGGCAAAGCGCATCGCTAAACACCGTTGTGAACGCCGTTTGAACTGCCTCTGAGCTTGCGACGCATCGGGGCGCATCCAAGCGACTGGGACGAGCCGACGGGCTTATTCGGCCGCCTTGCCTGCTTCGCGGCGTGCGTGGGCCACCGCATACAGCGTGATGCCGGCCGCGACGGAAGCGTTCAACGATTCGACCATATTCGACATCGGGATACCGGCGATCGAATCGCAGTTCTCGCGCACCAGACGGCTCAGACCCTTGCCTTCCGAGCCGAGCACAACGATCAGCGGATCGCTTTCGAAACCGGTTTCGCCGACAAGCGCGTCACCGCCGCCGTCCAATCCGACGCAGTAGTAGCCGCGTTCCTTCAGACTCTGGATCGCCTTGGTCAGGTTCACCACACGGGCCACCGGCATATGTGCGGCGGCGCCCGCGGACACCTTCCATGCGGCCGCGGTGACCGAAGCGGAACGACGCTCCGGCAGAATCACGCCGTTCGCGCCGAACGCGGCCGCGGAACGGATGACCGCGCCGAGGTTCTGCGGATCGGTCACGCCGTCAAGCGCGATGAACAGCGGACGGGCCGCGATGCGGGCCGCTTCGGAATTGGCCGCCTCCATGGCGCGCGACTTCTTCGCGGCGCGGTCCGCCAGTTCGGCGAGCGAGGAGTACTGGAACGGCTGCGCCTTCAGCACGACGCCCTGATGGTTGGACGAACGCGCGATGCGGTCCATCTCCAGACGATCGGCCTCCAGCAGGTTCAGACCGTGGATGCCCGCCAAACGCACGATCTCACGGGTGCGGTCGTCATGCTCGATGCGCGTGGCGATATACAGCGTGGACGCCGGAACGCCGCAACGCAGCGCCTCCAGCACCGAATTGCGGCCGATGACCAGATCATCGGACTCGGACGTGAACTTCGCCGCGCGACGGCGTGCGGCCAGACGCGGATCGGCCATCTTGCGACGTTCGGCGTTCTTCTTCGCCTTGTAAGCCTTGTGATACACGCGGTCTTCGGCCTTGGGAGTCGGACCCTTGCCCCTCAACGCGTTACGATGCTTTCCACCCGACCCCTTGGTCGGTCCTTTTTTCAATGCCATAACTTCCTATTATCCCAGCACCCCGAGAAAACCACCGGTGCAATTGCCACCCCGTCAACTAGGATGGAGACAATGGAAAAGAAGAGAGCGTTTTTCGGATTGCCGTTCATGTTCTGGGGCCTGTGGGCCACCCTGCTGATTCTGTGGATGGGCAGATTCGTCAGCTCGTTTCTTTCCATGTATCTCGTCTCCGACATGCATGTGAGCGCCGGCGTGGCCGGCACCATCGTGTCCATGTACGGTTTCGGCGGCATCTTCGGCTGCCTGTACGGGGGAGCGCTGTCCGACCGGTTTGGGCGTCCCGCGATGATCATCGTCGGCAATCTGGGATCGGCGCTGATGCTGGTGCTGTTGGCCTTCATCGGCAATCCGTGGGTCATGGCGGCGGCACTGCTGGTCTATGGCGTGATCTCATCGGTGCCGACGCCCGCGGTCGCCGCGTATGTGTCCGACGTGGTGCCGTTCCGCGACCAGAAGCGCGCGTATTCCCTGCAGACCTGGGCCGCGAATTTCGGTTTCGCGATCGGACCGATCATCGCCAACCAGCTGGTGAAGATCTCCTATTCGCTGATGTTCTACGCGGAAGCCGCCGTGCTGGTATTCGCGACGATTCTCATGATCGTGTTCTTCAAGGAAGTGCGGTTGCACGCGCATGACGACGCCACCGCGCTTGCGCATGACGCGGAACACGGTAAAGCATCCTTGCCACGACGGCGGCCGGCCGCGTCTTCGGAGTTCTCGATCTGGCGCAGCTATCGCCGTGCATGCACCGACCAGGCGCTGATGTCGATGGTCGTGCTGATGTTCCTCTACACGCTCGCGTACTACCAGATCGTCAGCGGCCTGCCGATCGCGATGACGCAGATCGGACTCGGCACCGACGAATATTCCAGCTTGTTGACGATCAACGGCGGCATCCTGTGTTTGCTGCAGATTCCCGCGATCGCGGTGTTCCAACGGATGAGCAACACGCGCGTGCTGGTGCTCGGCATGCTGGTCACCGCGGTCGGCTACGCGTTCCAGATCGGCGCGGATTCGTGGGCGACGTTCGCCGTCGCCACCGTGCTGTGGACGCTCGGCGAGCTGGGCACGTTCCCGATCGCCGCGACGACGGTGGCGAACATCGCGCCGAAGGACGTGCGCGGCACGTACCAAGGGCTGTACAACCTGGTGTGGTCGTTGTCGAACGCATTCTCCCCATTGGTGGGCGGCTGGATTCTGAACGCGTTCGGCAGCCACGTGCTGTGGACCTGCTGCACGGTGATGTTCGTCATCGTGGCCATCGGGTTCCAAATCACGAAAGGGCCGCGTGAGCGGGCCGCCGCGCGAAATCTCGAAGCCGAAGAGGTGTAGTCGGAACCCCCTGCCAAGCCTTACGCGAAGCCATATCAAGGTGGATATCCACCGCATCGGCGTCGGACGGCCATGTAACACCGTCGTCATCAATGAGATATTCCGGAAACAACCGGGCAACACGTTGTAAAGCCGCTCCATGCACACTTGCCATGTTCGTTCAATGCTGTGAGAGAGGACAAGGCATATGGCGCATGTGGGAATACGGAAACTGGCAGTCACCGTCATCGCGGCCGCATCCGTGGTGTCGATGTCCGCCGGCTGCGGCTGGGGACGCACCGTGGCCGACAAGGAGGCGATGGAATCCAGCGGCTCCAACGAGCCCGCGCAAAGCTGCGTCGACACCAGCGGCAGCAGCGTGAAAATCGGCTTCGTGAATTCATTGAGCGGCACGATGGCGATTTCCGAAAAAACGGTGTCCGATTCGCTGCACATGGCGGTGGACGAAATCAACGCCAAGGGCGGCGTGCTCGGCAAGAAACTCGAGGTCGTGCAGCAGGACGGCAAATCCGAGCCGGCGGTGTTCGCGGAAAAGGCCAAGACGCTGATCGAGAAGAACTGCGTCGCCGCGGTGTTCGGCGGCTGGACCTCCGCCTCGCGCAAAGCCATGAAGCCGGTGTTCGAAGCCGACAATGCCCTGCTGTTCTATCCGCTCCAATACGAAGGCATGGAATCCAGTCCGAACATCTTCTATTCGGGCGCCGCGCCGAACCAGCAGATCGTGCCCGCGCTCGACTATCTCAAGCAGCAGGGCCACAGGAAACTGTTCCTGGTCGGCTCCGACTACGTGTTCCCGCAGACCGCGAACCGCATCGTCAAGGCGTATGCGGAAGGCAACGGCATGGAAGTCGTCGGCGAGGAGTACACCCCGATGGGCTCCACCGATTTCAGCACCATCGTCAACAAGCTGAAAACCTCCGGCGCGGACGCGGTCGTCAACACGTTGAACGGCGATTCGAACGTGGCGTTCTTCAAGGAATACAAGGCATCCGGCATGCAAGCCGACACCCTGCCGGTGATCTCCATGTCGATCGCCGAGGAGGAAGTCGCCTCCATCGGCCTCGACAACGTCAAAGGCCAGCTGACCGCATGGAACTACTACCAGACCCTGGACAGCAAGGAAAACAAGAAGTTCGTGAAGGACTTCAAGGCGCGGTACGGCAAGGACCGTCCGACGTCCGACCCGATGGAATCCGCGTACACGTCCGTCTACCTGTGGAAGGCGATGGTCGAGAAGGCGAAGAGCTTCGCGGTGGACGATGTGAAGAAGGCCGCCGACGGCATCACCTTCGACGCCCCGGAAGGCAAGGTCACCGTCGATGGCGAGAACCACCACATCTACAAAACCTCGTACATCGGCAAGATCGGCGGGGATTCGCTGATCCACACCGTCTGGAAATCCAGCAAGGCCATCAAGCCCGACCCGTATCTCAAGACGTACCAGTGGGCGAAGAGCCTGCAAGGCGCGCAATCCGATGCTTCCGACTCGTCCGAGTCATCCAAGTAGCAAGAAAGGGGAACACGAATGAACATGCTATTGCCGCAAATCGTCGCGGGACTTTCGAATGGTTCGATTCTGCTGCTGGCCGCGCTCGGCCTGTCGCTGACCTTCGGCCAGATGGGCGTGATCAACAACGCGCACGGCGAATTCATGATGGCCGGCGCATACACGGCCTATGTGATGAGCTCGATTTTCTCCAGCAAGACGCTCGCCCTGGGCGTGGCGCTGATCGTCGGATTCGTGGTCGCCGGATTGTTGGGACTGCTGCTTGACGTGCTGTTGCTGTCACGCATGCGCGCCCGTCCGCTGGACACCCTGCTGGTGACGTTCGGCGTATCGCTGGTGCTGCAACAGCTCGCGCGAGACATCTTCGGATCGACCGGCGTGTATGCGAAGGCCCCGGATGCGTTGACCAAGCCGGTCACGATCCTCGGCTACAGCTTCCCGGCCTCGCGACTGTTCATCTTCGTATTGTCGATCATCTGCGTGGCCGCGCTGTACGCGGTGCTGAAGCTCACCCCGCTGGGCCGTCAGATCCGCGCGACCTCCGAAAACCGCGGTCTGGCCGAAGTCTCCGGCATCTCCACCGCGACCGTGGACCATCTGACCTTCTTCATCGGCTCCGGCATCGCCGGCATCGCGGGCGTCGCGCTGAGTCTGCTGAACTCCATCAGCTACAACTTCGGCACATCCTTCATCGTGCAGGCGTTCCTCGTGGTCGTCGCCGGCGGCGTCGGCCAGCTCAAGGGAGCGGTCATCGCCTCGTTCGTGCTCGGCCTGTGCCAGTCCGCGATCGAACTGCCCACATCATCGTCCATCGCCGAAATGTCGGTGTTCCTCATCGTCGTGGTCTTCCTGCAGTTCCGTCCGCAGGGTCTGGTCGCGGTGCGTTCCAGGAACCTGGCCTGAGACGGAAGGGAGCAACGACATGAACACCAATCTTTCCGCAACCGCTTTCCTCGGCAAATACCGTGCATGGATCGGCACGGCCATCGCGATTGCGCTGATTTTCCTCGCTCCGGCGCTGATGAGCACATACAGTCTGGGACTGCTTTCCAAATACCTGTGCTATGCGATGGTCGCGGTCGGCATCGGCCTCGCCTGGGGCCAGGGCGGCATGCTGACCTTGGGACAGGGACTGTTCTTCGGTCTGGGCGCGTACGTCATGGCCATCCATCTGAAGATCGAAGAGCTCGCGCCCGGCGCGGTGCCCGATTTCATGGCGCAGTATGGCATCACCAAGCTGCCGGGATTCTGGGAGCTCTTCCGCAACCCGGTGGTCGCCGTCATCGGCGTCGCCGCGGTGCCGGGCATCGTCGCGGCGGTGCTTGGCTGGGCCGTGTTCGGCAGGGGAGTGCGCGGCGCGTACTTCGCGATTCTTTCACAGGCGTTGGTCGCGGCGTTCGCCGTGCTGCTCATCGGACAGTCCAAAACCACGGGCGGCACCAACGGCCTGAACGATTTCTCCGGCTTCTTCGGCTACGATCTGACCGATCCGGCGAACAAGGAGATGATCTATTACATTTGCGCGTTCTGCGTGCTGGCCATGGTGCTCATCACCTACTGGATCCGCCACTCGTTCATGGGCGAGCTCATCATCGGCGTGCGCGACCAGGAGAACCGCATGAAGTTCCTCGGATACAATCCGGCCTCCATCAAGGTGTTCGCCTTCTCGCTCGCGGCCATGTTCGCCGGCATCGGCGGCGCGATGTTCGTGCCGGTCGTCGGCATCATCTCACCGTCCGACATCGACGTGACCCCGTCGATCATGATGCTCGCCGGCGTGGTGATCGGCGGCCGCACCACCCTGCTCGGCCCGGTCATCGGCACGCTGATCATCCGATTCGCGGAAACCCAGCTTTCCGAGGCGTATCCGGCCGCATGGACCTACGTCGAAGGCGCGATCTTCATTCTGGTCATCGCGTTCGCGCCGATGGGCCTCGGCCAGTTCAAGGGACTGTGGCCATGGCTCAAAGACAGACTGGGGCTTTCCGGCCCCGGCGCGAAGGCCGCGGGAGATTCCACGGCGGATATCGGAACGGGAACTGACACGGCGATCCCGGCAGGAACCACGGCAAAGGCGGTGAACGCATGAGCGACGAGAAGAACACCAACGACGTCGAACTGGAACAGCTGCGCGCCGAAATGCGGCAGATGCGCGACGAGGCACGCCAGATGCGTGACGAAGCCGCCAAAATGAAGACGGAAATCGAGCAGGAACGGCAACAGCTCGCCGAACGTCTCGCCTCGATCGACGCCCAAGGCGGCCAGTGGAACGACTATCTGGAAATACACGGTCTGCACGTCGAATTCGACGGTTTCGTGGCGGTCAAAGACATCGACCTTACCGTCATGCACGGCGACCTGCGGTTCCTGATCGGACCGAACGGCGCCGGCAAAACCACCATCATCGACGCCATCACCGGTCTGGTGCCGGCAAGCGGATCCGCGATGTTCGGCGGCGAGCAGCTGCTCGGCAAAAAGCCGAACGCCATCGTCAGACTTGGTGTGGGGCGCACGTTCCAAACCGCATCCGTGGTGGAGGAGCTGTCCGTGCTGCAGAACCTGCAGCTCGCCGAGGGCTTCCGCAAGAAAACCTCGGAACTGTTCGCCAAGCAGGGCGGCGCGTCGCAGAACATCCAGAAAATCCTGGAAGTGTGCAATCTCAAGGACGATGCCGACAAGCCGGCCGGCATTTTGCCGCACGGCAAGAAGCAGTGGCTGGAAATCGGCATGCTGCTCGTGCAGGACGCGCATCTGCTGCTGCTCGACGAACCGGTCGCGGGCATGACGCCGGCCGAACGACAGCAGACCGGCGAGCTGCTTCGCCAGATCAGCCGCAACCGCACCGTCGTCATCGTCGAGCACGACATGGATTTCATGCGCCAGTTCGCGGATTCGGTGACCGTGCTCAACCAAGGCCAGATTCTGGCCGAAGGCAGCGTCGAAGACATTCAGAACAACGAAGAGGTGGTCAGGATCTACCTCGGCGGCGACGGAGGAGACGATAAGTGATGGCAGGGAACATGTTGGAAGTCACAGGTCTGAAAACCGGATACGGCAAGGTGTCCGTGGTCAACGACATCGATTTCTCCGTCGCGCCCGGCGAATGGGTGAGCATCGTCGGCAACAACGGCGCCGGCAAGACCACCTTGCTGAAGTCGATTCTGGGATTGCTGCCGGTGACCGGCGGCACCGTCACGTTCGATGGCGTCGACATCACCAAAACCGCGCCGAACAAGCGCATCCGCATGGGCATGGCGTTCGTGCCGCAGGGACAGCAGTCCTTCGGACAGATGACGGTGGACGAGAACCTGCATGTGGTGGCGGACCAGTATGGTTCCGAGGCCAAGGCCCGCTACGACGAGGCGGTGGCGGCGTTCCCGGTGCTCAAGGAATTCACCGACCGGCGCGCGGGCCTGCTTTCCGGCGGCCAACGCCAGCAGCTGTCGATCGCGCGCGCGTTGATCACCCGACCGAAACTGATGATTCTCGACGAGCCCACCGAAGGCATCCAGCCGAACATCGTGGCGGAAATCCAGCAGTCGATTCGTTCGATGGCGGAGAACAAGGGCATCGGCGTGATTCTGGTCGAGCAGAAGGTGCAGTTCGCCGTCGAACGCGCGGACCGCTACTACGTGCTCGCGGCGGGACGGTTCATCGGCACCGGCGAGGGCGGTTCCGCCGCGGTCGCCGAAGCGAAGGCCGCCATGCGCGTGTGAATCCGGCCGCCATGCGCGAATCTTGGCCGATGCCGTGCGATCCGCCACGCACGACAATATGTTTCACGTGAAACACCGTGCTGGCGTCGGCAGGAAGTGCGTCCAAATTAACCCCTAGGTCATTCATCGGAAACGAGAACGGCCTAGGGTATCCCGCGACAAGGAGGAATCATGCACATCGTCAAACGAATCGCATCCGCGGGACTGCCGTACTATATGGGAACCGCCGCCCTGCACGTCCTCGGCATCGCCCTGCTCGTCGTGGCGTCCCGGCAGACGCCGATGCTGCTCGGACTGGGACTGCTCGCCTACACGCTGGGACTGCGCCACGCGTTCGATGCCGACCATATCGCGGCGATCGACAACACCGTGCGCAAGCTCATCCAGCTCAAGCGCGACCCGAACGGCGTCGGATTCTTCTTCTCGCTCGGCCATTCGACGATCGTGTTCCTGATGGCGCTGCTGCTGGGTCTTTCCTCCAAATGGGCGCAGGCGCACATGCCGTTCTTCCAGGAGGTCGGCGGCTACATCGGCGCCACGGTCTCCGGAGTGTTCCTGATTCTCACCGCCGTGTTCAACGCCGTCGTGCTCGTCGACATGGTCCGCGTCTTCCGCTCGATGAAGGGGCATGCGGGCGCGTATGACGACGGATCCTTCGACGCCATGCTCGACTCGCGCGGCTTCATCTACCGCATCTTCGGCAGGATCTTCGCCTTCGTCGACAAAAGCTGGCATGTGTATCCGATCGGCCTGCTGTTCGGCCTGGGATTCGACACCGCCACCGAAGTCGCGTTGCTGGCCATGTCCGCCGGCGCCACGCAGTCCAACATTCCGCTGTACGGCACGCTGTGCCTGCCGATCCTGTTCGCCGCGGGCATGAACCTCATGGACACCACCGATTCGGTGATGATGTCCGGTGCGTACCAGTGGGCGTTCGACACCCCGGTGCGCAAGGTGTACTACAACCTGACCATCACCTCCGCGTCGGTGCTCGCCGCGGTGATGATCGGCCTGGTCGAGCTGCTGCAGGTCGCCGCCACCGCCATGAATCTGCAAAACGGGTTCTGGAATTGGGTGCAGGGCATCGACTTCAACTACCTTGGCTATGCGATGGTCGTGCTGTTCCTCGGCTTCTGGCTGGTTTCCATGATGATCTGGAAGTACGGCAAGGTCGAACAGCGCTGGTCGTGACCTCATACGGCAGACAAGGAATTTTCAAAGACTCACCACCGAGGACCGACCGCTGGGGAAGCCATTCCCCAGTGATTGATTCCCGACCACATTCGCACAAACACACATTGGGGGCTCTTCCATGAGACTGACACCAAGGGAAACCGACAAGCTGCTGCTGCATCTGGCAGGGGAGCTCGCCAAGGAACGCCGCGCGCGCGGCGTGAAACTCAACTACGCGGAAGCCATCGCGCTGATCAGCTCCGAAGTGGTCGAACGCGCCCGCGAAGGCAAAACCGTCGCGGAACTCATGCAATACGGACGCACCATCGTATCCGCGGACGACGTGATGCCGGGCGTCGCGGAAATGATTCCGGAAGTCGAAGTCGAAGCGACATTCCCCGACGGCACGAAACTCGTGTCCATCCACAATCCGATCGAAACCACCGAAGAACTCAAACCGGGCGAGTACATCCCCGCCGACGGCGATCTGGAACTCAACCCCGGTACCACGCCGATCGAAATCGACGTGACCAACACCGCCGACCGACCGATCCAGGTCGGATCCCACTTCCACTTCTTCGAAGTCAACAAATACCTGCGATTCGACCGCAAAGCCGCCTACGGCAAGCACCTCGACATCGCGGCCGGCACCGCCGTGCGATTCGAACCGGGAGAATCGCACCGCGTCAAACTCATCGATTTCGGCGGCACCCGCGAAATCCACGGATTCAACGCATTGACCGAAGGCAGACTCGACGATCCGGCCGTGCGCGAAGCCGCATTCGCCCGCGCGAAGGAACGCGGCTTCCTCGGTATCGAAGACGACGGAAAGGACGCGTGACATGAAAACCATCACCCGACGCGACTACGCGGGCATGTTCGGACCGACCACAGGCGACCGCGTGCGGCTCGGCGACACCAATCTGCTCATCGAAGTCGAAAAGGACTACACGCATTACGGCGACGAACTGAAATTCGGCGGCGGCAAATCCTTCCGTGATGGCATGGGACAATCCTCCGTGCAATCCGACGCCACCTCGCCGGACACCGTCATCACCAACGCCCTCATCGTCGACTACACCGGCATCTACAAAGCCGACATCGGCATCAAAGACGGCAAAATCAGCGCGATCGGCAAAGCAGGCAACCCGCAGACCATGGACGGCGTCACGCCCGGACTGGAAGTCGGCTCCGGCACCGAAGCCATCGCGGGCGAAGGACTCATCCTCACCGCGGGCGGACTGGACACGCACATCCACTTCATCGCGCCGCAACAGGTGCGCACGGCGCTCGCCGGCGGCGTGACCACCATGGTGGGCGGCGGCACCGGTCCCGCGGACGGCACCAACGCCACCACCTGCTCGCCGGGCGCGTTCCATCTTTCGCGGATGATCGAGGCGGCCGAGGCATTGCCGGTCAACATCGCATATCTCGGCAAGGGCAACGGTTCCACGGCGGAACCGTTGCGTGAGCAGATTCGCGCTGGCGCTGCCGGTCTGAAGATCCACGAGGATTGGGGCGCGACGCCCGCCGTGATCGACACCTGTCTCGGCGTCGCCGACGAAATGGACGTGCAGGTCGCCATCCACACCGACACCCTGAACGAGGGCGGCTGCGTGGAAGACACCATCGCCGCGCTCAAGGGGCGTACCATCCACACGTACCATACGGAAGGCGCCGGCGGTGGCCACGCGCCCGACATCATCCGCGCGGCGAGCTTCCCGAACGTGCTGCCGAGCTCCACGAATCCGACCATGCCGTTCACACGCAACACCATCGACGAGCATCTCGACATGATGATGGTCACGCATCACCTCGACCGCCATGTGCCCGAAGACATCGCCTTCGCGGATTCGCGCATCCGCCCGGAGACCATTGGCGCGGAGGACGTGCTGCACGATATGGGACTGATCTCCATGATGAGCTCCGATTCCCAGGCGATGGGCCGCGTCGGCGAGGTCATCACCCGCACATGGCAGACCGCCGACAAGATGAAGAAGCAGCGCGGTCCGTTGCCGGAGGATGAGCACGACAACAACCGCAACGACAACTTCCGCGTGAAGCGGTACGTGTCGAAATACACCATCAATCCGGCCATCACGCACGGCATCTCCGACTACGTCGGTTCCGTGGAAGTCGGCAAAATGGCGGATTTGGTGCTGTGGCAGCCCGCATTGTTCGGCGCGAAGCCGGAAATGGTGATCAAGGGCGGCTCGATTCTGTTCGCCCGCATGGGCGATGCGAACGCGTCCATCCCGACGCCGGAGCCGGTGCTGTACCGCGACATGTTCGGCGCCACCGGCAAGGCGCTCGGCTCGTCCTGCGCGACATTCGTCTCGCAAGCCGCGTACGACGCCGACATCAAGGGGCGTTTGGGCCTGTCGCGTGCGGTGCTTCCGGTGCGCCGTTGCCGCACGATCGGCAAGAAGGATCTGAAGTTCAATGACACGATCGCCGACATCCGCGTGAATCCGGAGACGTTCCAGGTGAGCGTCGACGGCGAGCCGGTGTACAGCGATCCGGCCACGGAACTGCCGCTGGCGCAGCGATACTTCCTGTTCTGATTTTGTTTGGTTGCGTCGGTTGCTCCGATTGCTCGGATGGTGCCGGCCGCTTGATTGCACCGGCCATTCCGGGCGATGTCGTTGGATTAGAAGAGCGGCGACATTGCCCGGAACGGTGCTTTCGCGCACTGGGCCTCAGCGCACCAGACCGGCAACGTCACTGATGAAATCGAACGCCTCGTCGCCGCGCGCGGTGAGCAATCGCACCGCGATGCCGTTCACTTGGCGGCTCACGCCGAGTTCCCCATGGAATCCATGATCCTCGGCATAGCCGCGGATATTGGTAATCAGTGCGTCCTCGGCGGCGGTGCGGTCCGTTTGCTCGTCGCCGCGGATGCCGGAGCCTTGCCCGCCTTGTTGCGGCAGGTGGATGTACGCCATGCCGCAATGCGTGTATTCGCGCCACATCGCCATCTCCGTGTAATCGAACCGTTCCGGCTCCAATAGCAGACGATCGGCGAACGCCAATCGTGGAATCGGCTGCCCGGCATCGTTGCGCGGGCGTCCGCGATGGGGTGCGCGGGAATTCGAATCGTCCGGATAATCCACGTATATGCGCAAGGTGTTCGAAAATCGGCGCATCCGCCATATTTCGCCCATGCCGACGCGCCCGCAGGTCACCACGTCCGCATACACGAATGTGGACTCCGGGCTGATATGCGCGGTCGTGACGTTCGAGAACGTCGAATGCGCGAAAGGAATCACCGGAAACGGCAGGAACACGGCCTTGGCGTCGCCCTGCACGGTCAGGTCGATGGTGCGCTTCGCCTCGCCGTCCGCGGTGTCGAGCACCTTTTCATAGCTTTGCGTCTGCATGGTGGTGTCGGTGCCCGCGCCGAACGTGCAGTAGATATGCGCGATGTCGCCTTTGAGGAAGCCGGGGGAGGCGAGCATGACCATGCAATCCGTGTGCGCGTCATGGTGGAACGGCGTCATCAATTTGAATGGCGCCTCGAAATACAGGTCGTCCACTTTGGTGCGCCCATGGCGGAACGCGGTGGTCATGCGGAATGTGCTTTCCGGCATTGTGCCTCCCCGGTTGCGATTGCGTGTTTTGCGGGATGTTCGATGAGATGATTGCCCGTGCCGCAAAACGTTGCCGTATATGCGGCGGTGCGTCGCAAGCCAGTCGAACGCGTGGTATGTGATTCGGTGTGATTCTGTACGATTCGGACACGCGCGTTCGGCCGGCGATCATCGGCGCGCGGTCATTGCATGTCTTCGAACAGCACCGACTTCTTGATCCAGTCGATGACGTCGTCGACGCCCTTGTCGTTCATCAGGTCGGTGAAGATGTACGGACGGCCGTTGCGCATCTTCTCCGAATCGCGGGCCATGACGTTGAGGTCGGCGTGCACGAGGTCGGCGATGTCGGTTTTGTTGATGACCAGCAGGTCGGAGCGCGTGACGCCAGGGCCGCCCTTGCGCGGGATCTTGTCGCCTTCGTCGGTGGCGATCACATAGATGGTCGCGTCGGCGAGATCCGGGCTGAACGTCGCCGACAGGTTGTCGCCGCCGGATTCCACGAAGATGATGTCCACATCGGGATGGGATTCGGCCATGGCCTCGCAGGCTTCCAGATTCATCGAGCAGTCCTCGCGGATGGCGGTGTGCGGGCAACCGCCGGTTTCGACGCCGACGATGCGGTCCTCGGGCAGGCGCGAGTTGGCGATCAGGAACTCCGCGTCCTCCTTGGTGTAGATGTCGTTGGTGACCACGCAGATGCTGTAATCGTCGGCCATTTTGCGGGTCAGTCGTTCGATCAGCGCGGTTTTGCCGGATCCGACCGGGCCGGCGATTCCGATACGTACGTAGCTCATGGTGTTTCCTTTCGTTGAAGGTTGTGTGGTTGGTCTGGATGTGTCCAATCGATTTGGGTTGGCTGATGCTTGATCAGCTCATGTACAGACGTGAGTACAAGGTTTCGTGCTGCATCGCGGCGATGTCGATATATGCTCCGGAAATGCCGAGGTCGTCGGGTTTGAGCGTGAACGCGAGATCCACCGCCGCGACGATTTCGGAGCGTGCGCGGTTGAGCGCCACCTGGCCGGCGAACTGGCTGATCGGCACGGCTTTCACCGCGCAGACGGTCAATGCGCTCAGCAGCGAATAGCAGTACGTCACCGCAGCTTCGCGCAATGATGGCGCGCGATCCGCCGCGAACAGACCCATGGCGATGCTGTGCAGTCCGAGGCATGTTCCATTGTCGATGAGCCGCTTGTAACGGTCGAGGTGCGGGATTGTGCGGGGTGCGGCATTTGCGGAATGTGGCATTCGCCGCGACTGGTTGCGTGCCGTTATGCCGGATGCCATTGCGCCGGGAGCCGACGAGGTGGAAGCCGTTTCGCAGTGCGGTGCCGTGTCGGGCGACGCTGTGCTGGACATTGCCGTATCGCGCATGAGCGTCATCGACTTCGGTTTGTTCGTCTTTCCGGTTTTTGATGGCGGAACGTGCCGCGCATCTCGTGCGTCGGCGGGCTGCAGCGGCCGCTCTTCCATCTGATCGGCCAGTTTGATCATGCGCTTGCACATGCGCGTCTGCCCATCGCGGATTTCCCTTGCGGACTGCAATGCCGCGCACAGCGCGTCCAAGTCGGCGATTTTCCGGTCGAAACCGGCGTCGGAGACCCTGCCGTCCATGGCGATTTTGCCGGCGATCACCATTTGTCCGATTTCGCGGTATGCGGCGACCTCGAGATAGTTCTTGAGATACTGTTCGAAATCGCCGGAAGTCCGCAGAAAATCGCGCTGCACGAAGGTCTCCATGCCGTTGGACAGCGCGAACGCGCCAACGGGGAATACGCTGTCGCATACCTGCAGCACCGACAGACGGCGCATCTCGCGCTCGTCGGCGGAATAATCCGTATGGTTCATGGCTTCCTCGATGTTTTCCGTGCATGTTTCACGTGAAACATGCGATGTGTGACATGGTCGGGGCCGTGTTCAGTGCGTGTGCCAGGTGTGGCCGCCGTCATGGGAGTGCATGCCATCCGCGCGGTGCAGCACGCCGTTCATTTCGTAAACGCCGTCGGAATCGTGCATGTGCCCGGAATCGTGTCCGGCATCATGCGCATGATGATGCTCGTGGTCTTCGGGAGCCTCGTGGGAGTGGGGGGTGCGTCGTTCCGCTTCCTCCTGCTCCTCGGCCAGATCGCCGGTGGTTTTGTTCGTGCCCGGCACGATGGTGCCCGAACCGGCGTGCGCCTTGACGATGAGGAATCCGTCGAAACCACCCTCGACGATGTGCGGCTCGAAGCCGATCTTCTTGGTGTATTCCATCGTCGGATGGTCGTAAGGCACCAGAACGCGGTCATCCTCTACTTTCAGGCTCAGATGGCGATTGCCCAGTTCGAAGCACAGACGGCCCATCTCCTTCATCGTATGGACAGGAATCTCGATGAGCTGCGCGGTGCGGATGCGCGCGAAATACCGCTTGTCATCGGTCTCGGCAAGCACATCGCCGTCCTTGATGGTCTTGCCGACGGCGATGCCGAATTCGGTGCCGTCTTCGGCCACTTTGCGCATACGCTTTTTGTCGGTTTCGAACCACTCGAACTCGATGGGGACGTTGAGCTTGCCGTCGGAGAACGAATCGGAAATAATATTGCCGGAAATTCGGTTGGCGATCATTCGCTTACTGCCGCCTTTCATTCGTGGCTGTCGATATAACGTGCACACACGCTAGCCATGAAAAAGCGCAAAAATGTAAACGTCAGGAAACGGCTGTCGAAACACGTTCCGCCAATGGTGGGGCAACCCGTCGTTCCGGCTGAAACCGCGTCTGCCGATTGCCCATAGGCGGCTATGCCAGACTTTGCCTGCCAAGGTAAGGTGCATCGCCATCCGTGATCCAGCTGTTCCGTCAGCTGGATCACGGTGTTTGCTGACAGGCTGTGCGGCCTCGTCGGCCGGCATCGACGGGGCCGAGGGAATGCCGGATCGCTCCGGCGTGGAGCCCGGCGTGGAATTCAGCCGATATGGCGTTCGAAGCGCTTGAAACCGAGAATATGGTCGATTTCCGCCAATGCGTCGGCCGGCAGCGTGACGCCCGACGCGGCGAGGCTGGAATCCAACTGCGACGGCTTGGAAGCGCCCACGATCACCGAGCTGATGGTTGGCAGGCGTAGAATCCAGGCCAATGCCAGCGTCGGCATCTTCAATCCCAGCTCATCGGCGACGCCAAGCAATTGCTCGACCTTGTCGAGGTTCTCGTCGGTCAGCAGGTCGTTGATCTGATGGTCCGACTGCCATGTGGCGCGCGAGCCGGCCGGAATCGGCTGGCCTTTGCGGTATTTGCCGGTCAGCAGCCCCTGCGCCAGCGGTGAGAACGGCGTGATGCCGATGCCGTAGTAATCGCAGGTGTCCACGATCTCATGCTCGATATAGCGGTCGACCATGTTGTATTCCGGCTGCACCACCGTCAACGGATGCAGGTGGCGTTCAGAGATGATGCGCTCCGCACGTTCGATGCGCGCGGCGCTCCATTCCTCGCTCACGCCGTAATACAGGATCTTGCCTTGGTCCACCAGGTCGCTCAACGCCTGCAGCGTCTCCTCCAACGGCGTCGTCGGGTCGAAACGATGGCAGTAGTACAGGTCGATGTAGTCGGTGTTGAGGTTCTTCAGGGAACGGTCGCAGTTGTTGAAGATGTGCTTGCGGCTCAATCCGCGGCCGTTCACGGAATCGCCGGTCGGGAAGAACACCTTGGACGAGATGACCACGTCCTCACGCGGAATCTCCTTGATGAATCGGCCGAGGAACACTTCGGCGTCACCGCCGGAATACGCGTCGGCGCAGTCGAAGAAGTTCACACCCGCATCGAACGCCTTTTTGGCGATGTCCATGGCGTTGTCGACGGCGGCGGTGTCTTCCAGACGCGTCATCCAACTGCCCAGCGCGATTTCCGAAACCTTGATTCCCGCCTTGCCCACATTGCGATAATGCATGGTTTGCTCCCTTGCTCGCTGCTTTTGCATTTCCATGATTATGGTACTGGTACCTACGGTACCGCTTTGTGCTGATTCTGCCGGTGGTGGTTCGGTGGTTCGGTGGCGTGGTGGCGTGGTGGCGTGGTGGCGTGGTGTGTGGAGAGCGGCAATGATGTGGCAGCGCAGTGGCAGTGCGGACAGCATATATGAGACGGATGCTGCGGAGAAGCACGAAGGCACGGAACTATGCGGGAGCGGGTTCATATGCGATTAATCACGCGAACGGGCTGCTCCGCGTAACAAAAAAGGAGAACCGCGATTCGCTTGGGGTGGAATCGCGGTTCTCCGGTGCGCTATCGCCTCTGAGGGCGGATACGGCAGAAGGGCTTTATTGGGGGAGGCTCTTTTGCCGGCTACGGACGCTTACTTGTTGAGAACCTTCTTGAAAAGCTTCGCAGAAGCCTCAGCGAGGGCGAACTGACCGAATCCCGGGTCGATGGAAGCGAGGTTGGCGTTCAGAATCTGGTTAAAAGTGTTGTTCTTCATGGTGCTTCCTTTCATATGCATGGTCGTCGTGCGCGTTTTTCATGAGCGATACATGTGCGACTTTGTTGTTTTGCTTGCTGCTCTGTTCTTGAATTGTGCTTTCACTATAGGCAGGTGTGTGCGCTTTTGTCATGCAACGATTATTGATTCTTTTGCATAATCGTTGGGTCATCTTGACGAAAAGATAACAATCGTGTGCGGTTCGATGTGAGTGCAGGGGGTCGCGACGTTGTGCGGACCTTGTGCCGGCATCGTCGTAATAGGATGGTTGTTGCAAAACCTAGGTGTGCAAGTCAAGGAGGGACATATGGCAGTAGAAAACAGCAAAGTGCTGATCATCGTCAACAACTGGGGCATCGAAGAGACCGAATTGACGCGTCCATTGCGTGATTTGCGCGATGCGGGAGCGCAGGTCACCTTGGCGGCTACCACGATGGATCCGTGCGAAACCGTGCAGCATGACCGTTATGAGGGCGAGAAGCTGACCCCCGATGCGCTGATGGGCGATGTGAAAGCCGACGATTTCGACCTGCTTGTGGTGCCGGGCGGCACATGCAACGTCGATCGCGTGCGCGTCAATCCGGATGCGATCCGCCTCGCGCAGGAATTCGCGGCGGCGGGCAAGCCGATCGCCACAATATGCCATGGCGCGTGGCTGCTGGTCAACGCCGATCTGATCGAAGGCAAAACCGCCGCGCCGTGCCGCTATATCGCCGCCGACATCGAAAACGCAGGTGGTCATTACGTGGACGAGCAGGTGCATGTGGACGAAGGCCACGGCTGGAAGCTGATTTCCTCCCGTAAGCCCGACGACCTCGACTACTTCGTTGGGGCGATCAAGGAGGCTCTGGCCTGAGCGACTGCTTGGGTATAAGCTGAATACATGTTGCGCAATGTCGATTAATACCGATAAAAGAAGCGTAATAACTTATTAAGAAAGCTAAAAACAATTCTTTAAATCAAGTAAATAAAAACCGAATCAGACGGAATGAATATCTATGCAATTTGTTCCATCTGATTCGGTTTTTTTAATTTACCTATGCGAGGGAATCATCATGCGCCCAATAGCGCATGAGCCATCATATGCATCACTGCGCTACTTGGTGATGGTGTTGTATTCCGGCACGCCCATGTAGTTGTAGTTCACATGCACGCCCTCGACCGAGGCCGCGGTCACATTGGTGTACCACAGCGGGATCACCGGCAGATCTTCCAGCAACACCTTCTCGCTTTGCCGGTACAGGTCGATCGCCTTGTCCAAATCGGTCTGCTTCGCGGCTTGGTCGATCAGCGCGTCGAACGCATCGCTCTTGTAATCGCCGTTGTTCAGACCCTTGCCGTCGGCGGCCGACGAATCGTATGCCTGCACCAGATAGCCTTCCGGATGCGGATAGTCGGACTGCATGCCCGACTTGAACGCCGCGTTGATGGTGCGTTCCTGGATTGCGCTGCGCAGGTCCTTGGACGTCGGGAACGGGTAGCTTTCCGCATCGATGCCCAACACGTTGCTGATGGAATTCGCGGCCGCCTCGACCCACTCCTTGTCGGTGCCGTCGGCGCTGTACGCGATGCGGAACGTGCCGTCCCACTGGGCGATCTTGTTCGCCTGCTTCCACAGTTCCCTGGCTCTGGTCTTGTCATAGGCCAAAGCATCGTCGCCGAGTTTGCTGTCGTAACCTTTGATGACCGGCGCGAGGAAATCGGTGGCTGGAGTGACCGTGCCGTGGAAGATGGATTTGGCAATGCTCTTACGGTCGAGTGCATGGGCGATGGCCTGACGGCGGAGCCTGCCTTCCTCGCCTTGGAAATGCTTGAGTTTCTGCGGAATGGTGAATGAACTGAACGAAGGGCCGGCCTTACTGACCGCCGTGATGCCCTGCTGGTTGCGATAGGTTTTCAACGCGGAGGTCGGAATCGCGTCGAGCACGTCCAGATTGCCGGCCAGTAGGTCGGAGTACGCGGCATCGAGGCTCTGGTACACTTTGAAATCGATTCCGGAATTCTTCGCTTTGCGCGGTCCCGTATAGGAATCGTCGCGGGTGAGGGCGATCTCCTCGCCGCTCTTCCACTTCGTGAGTTTATATGGTCCGTTGCCGATCGGTCGGAGGCTGTATTTCTTCGGATTCTTCAATGTGACGGAAGGAACCGGCAGGAATGCGATGTCGCCGAGTTTGTAGGCGAACGATGAGTTCGGCGCCTTTAGGGTGACTTTCAGCGTCTGGTCGTTCACGACTTGGAGCCCTGAGAGCTGCGCGTTTTTATCGCCCTTGGCGTCCTGCAGTTCGTCGTATCCTTTGATGTCGTCGAAAATGGCCGCGCCGACCTGCCCGTTCGCCGCGTTCGCCGCGAACGACCAGCTGCGTGCATACGTCCGGGCGGTGATTTTCTCCCCGTTGGAGAATTTGAGATTCGGCTTCAAGACGATGGTGTATTCCGAAGCGTCGGCGTTGGGCGTGATGGACTTCGCCTCAACGAATTGTTCATTGCCTTTGGTATCGAAGGTGACGAGTCCGTCGTACAGTTGGCTGACGATTTTCCAGCCGGACATGTCGCTGGTATTGCCTGGCAGCAGTCCGTTGGATGGTTCGGTAATGTTCGCGCTGATCGTCTGGTTGCCGGATTCTGCCGAGGCATTGGCCGAAGATGCCGAATTCGTGGAGCCCGAACCGCATCCGGGCAGCAGTATGGCCGCCGCTAATACCGCGGCCACTGTTCCGGCGACGCGATGACGGAAATTGATTGTCATTGTTCTCCCTTACGGAATGGTTTTCGTGATTGCGCTTCTATGAAGAAGGAATTCAATCGACATTCCTCATAGGTCCCGCATCGAACAAAATTAAGCAATACCAACAGATTAACTATTCGAAATATTATGGAACGTCGATTTTTCGGGATTTTCTCCGAAAGGCGTTACAGGTATTTCCGATAACGCGTTACAGGAAGCCGACGTATGGCGCGCGCATCCGGCAATGAGGTCTATGGAGATTACGAAGCGCTGTAGAAAGATAATGAAAAAGAATTCTGACGTACATTAATTTTATGTGTAGGGAATTTAATTTATTCATCTATGTAAAAGAATATCTGCATGTATCTATTAAATAAATAATCCCATAGGCGTATGAACAATACGGATACTTGGCGTTGAAAATATGTTTCCATGGCAGAATTTTTAATTAGTAGAAACAGTCAGAAAAATATGCTCTCATTGCATCGGGAATGCTGTTCGGCCATCGCTGCAAATGCTTGAATTCCGAAATGACCGGATTGGATGGAGGGTCATTCGCAACCCGTAGCCGGAATACGGGTTGCGAATGAGCGTTGTGCGATCTTATCGCCTTATTTGCGCTTCCAATTCCGCAAGGAACTGACGCTTCGCCTGCAATTGCTGCTCCATGGCGTCGATTTCGGCCTTGACCTTGGCGATGAGCTGGTCGACGGTGAGTCCGCTGGTGGAGGGCGATGAGGCGCCGTCTGCTGTTGATTTGCTGGAATCGCCGTTATTGACCGGAGAAGGGCGATTCACGGCTTTTTTCGGCGTAGAAGCGGCTTTTGTTCCGCGTTTTGCCGCAAACGCCTCCACATCGCTTTTCCGGAAGCGGAGCCGGGCGCCTTTTTTGTGGGATGGGAGCGTGCCGGCGGCCGCGAAACGGGAGATGCTGCGGGATGTCATATTCAGCATTTTCGCCACTTCCGAAGAAGACAGATTGAACTCTTCCTCGACTGGATCTGTCTCGTTTCCGGTCATCTTTCCTCCCATGCTTTGAAGACAATCTATGACAAAGCATAAAGCATGTCTCAGACATAAAGGACAATAAACGAGACATGATTTTACTTTGAGGACATGTCTTCTGTTGATACAAGACAACATGGTTATGTCTCGAATAGTGGCATGTCCTGTAGGTGGGTTCCGCAAACTTGAGGACAGAGGATGTCCTTTATGTCCGCTGCATGTGCGGTTTGTGGCTTCTCGGGTCCTATTAACACTGGAAAATCAACGGTTTAGTGTTGTTTGAGCGCCGTGGCTCCCATGCCGGACAGCAAAGAATGGCGTACCGATGTCTTTATTTTGAGGACATAATATTATTCGTGTCTCACTGTGGAGGATTATGTCTTCCATATGTAAATGTCTTCTTTTGCATGTCTTCAAAATGCAATGAGGTACATTGGCGGTGAAGGGAATGTCTTCAAATAATGTCCTGCATCTAATGCAACCGTAATGTCTCAATGTCTTATGAGCGAGACATGTTTTTGGAATCATGACGTTCGAATCGGTGCGTGCTTTCCATTTTTCAGGGAAGGCCATCCCTTCTGCGGCAATCTGGGGAATCATGCCAACCCGACGAAGGGGCATCTTCATATTCCCCGGATTGCATTGTATGATGTCGGCAAATCCGTTATTTATGCCATCGAAGATTAGGATTGGTGCCATGGGTCATACTCTGACGCAATGAGCGCCGAGACGATACGCAGCAGGAGGGGATTATGGCTGATTTGACCGTTGGAAAACCCGAGAGCGGGAGTGCCGCCGCTGTTTCGATCACCGCGTCAAACGCATTGACGAAGCCATCACAGACGCTGGACGTCGACTACAGCCGAGAGACAGGAGATTTTCTGGGCGGCGCGTCCGGAACTTTGTATGGCTTGGGGGATAACGGTTCGCCGACCGACGCGGTGTTGGATGGCGCGCGCATCGAGAATTCCTCGCAGAAGCCGCCTACCGGCACGCAGCATCCAAGCGGCGACGCATTGGCCTTGGAAAATCAGTTTTTCGCGAATGGCGGCAATGAACTTGCCGTGTACATACAGGACTACTATCCGGACTGGTATTACAACAACAGCCAGCGTCCGGGCGACGACCGCGCATACAGGCTCGATGTTCCGGTGGATGATAGCGAGTACGGCTCCTATGGGGAAAAGCCGGATGGTCGTTGGGATTACGCGGAAATCGTCGAGATCGTCGTCAACAAGGTTCTGGCCGGTACCCGATACCCCAACCAATACATCTTCATCCCGTTCAATGAGCCGGACGGCGGCAACTGGTACCATACCGATGACGATGCCGAGGCCGATTTGTTCAAGGACACGTTCCTGACCGACTGGGACAACATGTACCGTCTCATCCAGAAGATCTGGAACCAGT
>ERZ808252.571-NODE-571-length-34599-cov-6.408320_pt1 | contig 34599 bp, 33 predicted proteins | sample MGYA00521242_ERZ808252 | MGnify/ENA primary metagenome ERZ808252 (study PRJEB31516, sample SAMN03275581) | gut metagenome | biome: mammalia-associated habitat; material: feces | host: Papio cynocephalus | place: Kenya | collected 2012-08-07 ...
CCAGCTTGCCCTGGACTGCCTCTTGCAGTATCGACTTCTTGAGGGCTTCTGGGAAGGAACTATTGAGGGTGCGAAGTGCCTCTTCCTTGGCCCCGTAATCTCGAATGGACGCATCAACGCTTTCAATGGCTGAAACAATTCTGAATTGTTCTCCTAAGGGCGGAATGGGAATTAATGCCTTATATAAGCGGTCATCGTTAATCGCTGGGTAAGCTACGCCCTTGGCATTGTCCGTGTTATTGGCATAAGCGTCGAAATCCGGTGACATCATGTAATAGAACAGGAATTTGTTGTACAGTTCTGCATGACAGGTCAAAACCGCAAAGCCGGTACTCGCAATCGGAATACACGAGAAATCCCTGTCCACGATGCACATATTATGTAGATAAGGGCGAACTGTTGAATAGAGGACATCGCCTTTGGCGACCAGCTTTCGAGCTCGTGAAGGAGCTTTGTCTGGGGCTATAACCGTGTCCGTTGGATTGAGCTTCTGATTTTTGTTGTCGATAGAGCCAATATCAATATAACAGAAATCTGTACTGGGTGTGATCTGACCACGGTTATAGACGATGCTTCCGAGCCGCACCCACTCCCACGAATCGGGGATGTCAAACGGGACCTCATCGGCCAGCGACCGTACTTCATCGCCGATTTTCTCATAAGGAGTATTATCAGAACTCGGCTGTTTAACGATTACTTCGGCAATTCAACGATTACGCCAGCCGTTTAACGATTACAACGGCATAAAAGTCTGCAAGCACTCTAAAACGCACAAAACCCCTCTGGGGAATTGCTCCACAGAGGGGTTTGCAATATGCTGAACCCGCCGAAAAGTCTGATTTCAAGCGGTTTTCGGGCATAGAAAAAGCCCACCGTAATTCTATCAAAATTACGGTGGACTTATGGTCCGAGTGGGGAGATTCGAACTCCCGGCGTCTTGAACCCAAATCAAGTGCCCTACCAACTGGGCCACACCCGGATATCCGTAGGGCATTATACACCATCTGGCGGAAAAAAGCAACCGGAAAATGCGTATTCACAGATTTGAGGCAACGCTGCACAATTGCGTCTGCGAGTCTCAGCCGCCTTTTCACCCCACTTCTTCAGCTTGAAAAACGGGAAATATTGCGCAGCCGTTGCCGGCGTAAGCCGGCTTACGGATGCGGCATACCCCTTGCGGGTATATACAGGATTCCTCCGCTTTTGGAACCTTCGTCTGGTAAAAAATCTCTCGCTCACAGCTCTTGCCGATTGAATCCGAGCTCCCCCAGGATTGCCTTGACAGGATTCTCCAAATGGTCTATACTTAACTTGACCGCAGGGCGAAGAGGAGGTTTGCATGAAAAAAGGAAAATTGACCGGAATTGAGATTGTCTGGTATGTGGCTGTTTTTGGTTTCTTGATGGTTTGGTTTACGCAGATACATCCGCTGGTGGTTTACGATGCGGACGACTGGACTTATCTTGCCTATGTGCGCAGTGCGACACCAATCTGGGGCGATTGGAACCCGGCAAAGGTGTTTCCGGAAACGGTTATGCCGTTTTTTTCTACGGTTGCCGTCTATACGCTGATGCCGCTGCTGGGAGATTATATCCTGGCTCAAACGGTGATGCATGCTCTGGTGGTCAGCGCTTTTATCACCGTTTATGTGTTCTGCTTTGCAGAGCTGGCGAAGCGCGTGCTGCCTGTAAAGGCGGCGGGTGCAGTCGCTGCATCCGCTTTGTTCTTGCTGCTTCATTTCCTGATTTTCCGAAGCCGGCAGCAGGACAACCGTTATCTGTTTCATTGCGTTGACCTGAATTGTTACTATAATTACCTGATTCCCGGCTTGCTGAATGCATCCCTTGTGATGTACATGCTGAATAATCCCGGCTTTGATGCTTTTCTTGCCGGAGGAAGTTCCGCAAGAAAGGGGATATTTTACCTGATTCTTTACTACGCGATCTTCTCTAATTTGACGACCAGCGGTATTCTGGCGGCATTTGCCGGCAGCAGCCTGCTGATTTCTATAATTCGGAAGGGGAGGTCCTTCCGATTGGGACAGTTTGTCCGTGAGAACGCGCTGTTCCTTGGCATTCTCCTGGCATGGCTGGTCAGTGCGATATTTGAATTGAACGGCGGGAGGGCTGCATCCGACGAATGGAACGGATCATTTGCGTGGAAATTAAAATACACGCTTTATGGATTGAAGGAAGTGGCTTTTGGATGTAACCCGGTTTTTTGGTGCGTCAGTGTCGGCTGCGTTGTTGCGGCAATTGCCGCTTTGGCGGCATCCCGAGGGAAAAAGAAGGAGAATCCGGTAGACCCCTGGCTGTCTGCCGTCTGCATTGTTGCAGCGGCTGCCATATTGGTGTATACGCTGTTCCTGTGTGCCGCAGTTACACCCAGCTATATTTACCGCAGTGAGTATTTATTTGAGTTCTGCTTCTTCGGTTTGATGATCGTTTCTCTCTGCTTTGCGTATCTCTTCTCAGTATGGCCAAAGCTGTTTGTGCTTGCTCCGTTGGCGCTGTGCATCCTGGCTTCCCGAATCAATACCGGAGGCGCGACGTTCCAGGAATCGACAATGGGAAATCTGGATCCGAAGATCTGCGCGGAGATCAGCCGGGACATTATTGATCAGTATGTTCAGGCAGATCAGGCAGGGCAGAAGCAGATGCTGCTTTATGTCCCGGTTCATACGGAAGACCCAGATACACAGGACAACTGGCCGCACAGTGTGGTTCTTATCCCCAGGATAACCAATACGCTGTACGAGCATGGGATCATCAGCTACCCCATCGATATTACGGTGGTTCCCAGTGTGGAAATGAATGAAAAATACCATCTGGAGATTCCGCAGGGAGAATGATTTCCTTGAACATTATGAAAAATGACCGGCTTACGGCAGCCGGTCGTTTTTTCATATGTACGCAAGTTATTTCCTGGTTTCAATATTGGTCTGCGCGACCAGATAAATGGGACGACGCTTGGTCTCCAGATAGGTTTTGGCAAGGTACTGCCCCAGAACGCCAACCACCGAGGATAAAACACGCGGCGCAGTGGAAAAACGCTGATTGTCTTATACTTTCGGCATATGGTGGACTGCGTCGTATTCGCGCCGCCTTCCGGGGGATAAATAGAACTTCTTGAATTTAATGCTTTTAAAAAACGGTGTGTTTTCATCATCCGATATGTACCCCGGATGAAAAAGTACCTCAAGATTCTTATTTCGCTTTCGCGCGTATTTTATGAATTCAGGCAGCAGTTTCTCGACTTTTTTTCCCGACATGTCACCCGAAAACATTATGCCGAAAAAGCATGTTTCTGGCACATTCAGCTTATAGTATTTTTTGCGATCGAACCAGAAGCACAGCCGCAGCACAAGACATTTTATAAGATTGATCGATAAGCAATCGGGGAACACCGACGGACACCTTAAAAAAGGAATTGTCGGTTCGATTGGCATCCGCAGATACTGCACGTTTAAGTCATCGTCACTTATAACCTCGCAAAGCGCTGAAAACACAGCCGGTATCATATGTGTGTGCTGATGGCTGTCCAAAAAAAGGGGAGTGCCGGCAGGGAAGATATCGATTGCCTTTTTTATCTGTGCTCTTATTTCCGCTTTTGCCTGCTGTTTAAAGGCTTTTCGGTGTAGAATAGAGCTTACAAGCAGCCCCAAAAATGTACTTTTAAAGTAGCCATCCGCATCAGAAAGCAGGAAAAGTTCATCAGCGTTCCCGACACATCTGCCCTCAACCAGATTAAGATGCACCGAAAGGTCCGCACCGTTCAAAGACTTTAGTTTTATCTTTATGTCTTCAAGTTCAGAATTCGGCAGGACGCTGACCTTATTAAGGCATCCGTCGTTTACACACGCAGCTATACGGTCACATGATGACTTGCTCACACCGAAATCGTCGGCGCAAAAATAGATATGCAATCCGTTCCCGCTAGGGCGTTCCTGTAATCTTGCGTCAGTGTGACATGGAACAGCTACCGTAATCTTATCCATTTGTGCTTATCCTTTCTCTTATGTATTTTTACCCGAACCCGCCAGACTCCGCTTCCACTGCACGGGGCGCTGCAGGAGCCACATCAGGGTGAAGCCCCAGCGGGTGTGCAGGTGGCGGCACAGCCAATCCAAAAATGTCCCGACCAGGCCGGTCTGACGGGTCATATAGGCGCGGGTCAGCGTACACTGCGGGGGACGATGGAAGGGATACAGCCCCTTCTGACGCAGCTGGCGCAATACGGCGGCGGCATCCCTGCGGGGAAGTGAGGCGGTTACAAACAGGGTAAACCACAAAAAGACCATGAGCTTGTCGGCAGTGGTGGAATCCTGACGGCCATCGCGGTAATAACCCAGAAGAATCTGTGAAATGCGTATGTAGGAGCGGATTTTCTTGTGGTAATTTTCCAGACTGACGGTCGTTTCGGCAGAACCGGAATGCTCGCGGTAACAATACAGCGCCAACTCGATTTCGACACTTTTCGGGGCGTAAAGACCGACTTCGTACATGTATAGCCCATCCTCGCCGTGGGTCAGTTCGGGATAACGGAAGTTCAGGCCGTTTTTCAGCAGAAATTCCCGGCGCAGAAGACTTCTCCACACCACGGAATCATACCATTGGGAATTTATGGGCAGCTTCATCTGCCGGGACAGGGCGATTTCCTCGTCGGTCAGGCGGTCGGTGAACTGGTAGCCGCCGACGATCAGCCGGTCACAGGCGGTTTCCGCCGCTTTGTCCTTGAGAAAGCCCAGAATGTCGGGCAGAACAAAATCGTCCGCGTCCACGAACCAGACATAATCCCCCTGAGCAGCCGACAGACCGGCGTTCCGCGCCGAGACCACGCCGCCGTTCTCCTTGTTAATTACGCGGATATTGCCGTGCTGCGCCGCGTACTGACGCAGAATTTCCGGGCTGGCATCTCTGGAGCCGTCGTTGACGCAGATGATCTCATAATCGGAAATGTCCTGCGCCAGCAGCGAGTCCAGACACTCGGGAAGATACTTAGCCGCGTTGTAAACGGGAACCACAAAGCTGAGAAACATCCCGTACACCCCCTTTTTCTGTCATTATATCCTGACTTCCCGGAAAAAGCAACAAAACGTTTGCAGTTTTTCCCGTGGTGCGCTATAATGGCGGAAACAACGCTGCGCCGTGGGCGGCGAAGGGGAGTGCTTTATGAAGAAATCCGGTCTTTCCCAGGAAACACTGAAAATCATTGCCTGCGTCACCATGCTGATCGACCATGTGGGCGCGACCGTGGTGGAGTCGCAGTTTTTTGTAACGCCATCCGATGCAATCTACTACCTGTACTTTGCCATGCGGATCATTGGCCGGGTGGCGTTTCCGATTTACTGCTTCCTGCTGGCTGAGGGGGCGCATTACACCCATGACCCCCGGAAATATGCCCTCCGGCTGTTTGCCGGCGCGCTGCTGTCGGAGCCGGGGTTTGACTTTGCCCTGTTCGGCGGATGGACGTGGGAAAATCAAAGCGTGATGGTGACGCTGCTTCTGGGCTTCGGAATGGTGGAGCTGATGAAGAAATGCCCCAGATACTGGATGAAGCTGCTGGCTGTCGTGCCGTTTTTCTTCGCAGCGGAGTGGCTGAAAACGGATTACGGCGGATACGGCGTGGCCATAGTCGCGCTGTTCTGGCTGACCCGGGAGCTTCCCAACCGCCGGATGATACAGCTTATGGGGCTGACGGCGCTGTGCCTGATGATGAACAGCGCGGCAATTTCCTTCGGTGCCGTCCGGATTCCCATAGAGCTGTTTGCCTTGTTTGCCATGATTCCCATTTGCCTGTACTCCGGCCGGAAGGCTACGGCAAGCCGGGCTGTGCAGCTGGGATTTTACCTGTTCTACCCCGTACATCTGGCGGTGCTTGCGGTGATCATGAAGCTCTGCTTCGGCGGCTGACGGCCTATGAAAATCGCGCTGCCGCCGATTCTGCCCACCGTGACATTTTCCTGTTGAAAATCGTGTTTTCCCGTGGTATACTCGCTGAGAGTATAGAAAGAGGTGAGATCGTTGACAGAGCAGAGGCTCTTTTCCGACCAAAGGCTCATTCGCCTGATCGTTCCCCTGGTCATTGAGCAGGCGCTGACCATTCTGGTGGGTATGTGCGACGGCGTGATGGTCTCCTCAGTTGGCGAGGCGGCGATTTCCGGCGTTTCTCTGGTGGACATGATCAACAACGTGATCCTGGTACTGTTTGCCGCGCTGGCCACCGGCGGCGCGGTGGTCACCAGCCAGTTCCTGGGGGCGCGGCAGTGGGAGAAGGCCCGGCAGAGCGCCGGTCAGCTGGTGCTGATGTCGGCAGCCATGGGTACCGCCGCAGCAGTGCTGTGCCTTGCGTTTGCCAAAAATCTGATGCGGCTGTTCTTCGGCGCCATCGACGACAATGTAATGGCGGCGGGACTTACCTATCTGCGCATTACTGCTCTGTCCTTCCCGTTCATTGCGCTGTATAATGCGGGCGCGGCGATTTTCCGCAGCGTGGGCAACAGCAAGGTGTCCATGCAGGTCAGTCTGCTGATGAATGCCATCAATGTGGCGGGCAACGCCATTTGCATTTTTGTGCTGAAAATGGGCGTGGCCGGTGTCGCCATTCCCACGGTGGTCTCCCGGTGCGTGGCGGCGGTGGTCATTCTGCTTCTCGCGGCGAATCCCAGGCAGGCGCTGTGCCTGAAATGGGGCGCGATCTGCCGGGCAGACGGCAAAATGATGGGCAGTATCTTAAGAATCGGCGTTCCCAACGCCTGCGAGAACAGCTTCTTCCAGTTGGGACGGCTGATCGTGGTGAGCATGATCGCCCTGTTCGGCACGGTGCAGACCTCCGCCAACGCGGTGGCGAACACATTGGACAGCGTGGGCATTATCATCGGGCAGGCCATGGGACTCGCCATGGTGACGGTGGTCGGCCAATGCGTGGGCGCGGGCGACCCGGAGCAGGTTCGGCACTATGTCAAAAAGCTCATGCGCTGGTCGTATCTGTCCATGGCCGTGTGCAATGTCCTGATTGTCATATTTGTCGAAGACCTGATCTCCCTTTACAGCTCCCTGTCGCCTGAGACGGTGGCGCTGACGAAAACCCTGGTCATCATTCACGCGGGCTGTGCCATTCTTTTGTGGCCGGCGTCCTTCGTTCTGCCAAACGCTTTGCGGGCGGCCAACGACGTGCGGTTTACCATGTGGGTGGGAATCGGCTCCATGGTTGTATTCCGGATTTGCTGCTCCTGGATTCTGTGCGTCCAGATGGAGTGGGGCGCGATAGGCGTCTGGATCGCCATGATCATTGACTGGGTATGCCGGACTGCGTTCTTTGTGACCCGGATGATTTCGGGAAAATGGCGGAGCAAATATATCCCCTCATGACATATTTTGCCGCCGATGGAAAATCCATCGGCGGCGTTCTGTGTTAAGGCGTTTTTGCAAAATCCGGCAGGGCTTCAAACCGGCGCTGTTCTCCGCGCCAGGGGAAGCGGATGCAGCAGGAAAACAGCATCGGTTCCGTCCGTTCGTCCCGGGAGCCGTATTTGTGGTCGCCCACCAGCGGATACCCCCGGGAGGAAAACTGTACCCGGATCTGGTGGCTTCGCCCGGTGTGGAGACGAACCCGGACGAGACTGCACTCCCCGGCGGAAAGGCGGATAAATTCCAGCCGCGCCCTTTTGGCACCTGCCCGCTCCCGCTTCACCACGTATACCTTGTTTTTTGGGCTGTCCTTCCACAGAAGGTCTTCCCAGTCCCCGGACTTCGGAGGCGTGCCATGAACCATGGCCAGGTATTCCTTCACCATGGCGCCGTCCTGCACGGCTTTGGACAATTCGGCGGCAGCCCGCTTCGTGCGGGCATAAACCATGACGCCGCCCACGTTTTTGTCCAGCCGGTGGATGGGGAAAATTTCCCCGCCCAGCGCCTTTTTCAGCTCTGCGGGAACCTGCACCTCGGAATCCAGCCCCACGGGCTTGACGCAGACGGCCAGGTCTTTATCGTAAAATAAAATCTCCATTTCGGGATCCTCCGCTTTCTCTGATACTATTTCCTGATTAAAATCTTTCCTGAAGATTTTAATTGGAGTTCAGTATGACAGTGGCTCTACTATAGCACAGATTTTCAGGCTGCGGAAGAGGGTGCTTGAATTTTGCATAAAAATATGTATAATAAGCGGAGAAATGGAGGATTACAACATGACGACACAAGAATATCGGAAAAAATCGCCTTTGATGATTTTTCTCAGTTACTTTAAAAACCACAAACGGCTGTTTGCCCTGGACGTGCTCTGCGCCGTGGGAATCGGAGCCATCGACCTGGCTTTTCCCCTGGTGACCCGCAGCGCGCTTTATGAAATGCTGCCCAATCAGATGTACCGGACGTTTTTCACCATTATGGCCATCGTTGCGGTGTGCTATGTTCTGCGGTCGTTTCTGAATTACATTGTGGCCTATTACGGCCATACCTTCGGCATCCGGGTAGAGGCGGACATCCGCCGTGACCTGTTCCGGCATATGCAGGAGCTGAGCGTGGATTTCTACGACCGTAACCGCACCGGAAAGCTGATGTCCCGGCTGACCTCCGACCTGTTCGAGCTGACGGAGCTTGCCCACCACGGCCCGGAAGATTTGATCACGTCCATCCTGACCATTCTGGGGGCGCTGATCGTCATGGCGTCCATCCGCTGGCAGCTTGCCGTGATCGTGGCGCTGACCATTCCGGTGTTTCTGGCGGTGGCAATGGCCATGCGCGGCCGGATGGGGCGGGCGTCCGCCGCGGCAAAGGAGAAGATCGGCCACATCAATCAGGAGATCGAGAGCAGCCTTTCCGGCGTCCGCACCGCGAAAGCCTTTGCCAACGAGACGGTGGAGGCCGCCCGTTTCGACGCGGCCAATATGCAGTTCAAGACCTCCAAGCGGGCGTTTCACAAGGCAATGGGCATGTTTTGCAGCAGCGTGGAGTTCTTTCTGTGCAGCCTGAACGTGATTATCATCGGCTTCGGCGGCTATTACGTCATGGAGGGGAGAATGGACTACCGTGACCTGCTGACCTTCAGCCTGTATATTTCCTCCTTCGTCAGCCCCATGCGGAAGCTCGCCAACTTCTCCGAAATGTTCGCCAACGGCTTCGCGGGCTTGAACCGCTTCGTGGAGGTCATGCGCACCGAACCCACCGTGCAGGATAAGCCCGACGCGAAGGAGCTGAAAAACGTCCGGGGCGAGATCAAGGTCGACCACGTTTCCTTTGCCTACGACGGCGATCTTGCGGTGCTTCACGATGTGAGCCTGACCGTCAGCCCCGGGGAAACGGTCGCCATCGTCGGCCCCTCCGGCGGCGGCAAGTCCACACTGTGCCAGCTGATCCCCCGGTTTTATGACGTCACCTCCGGCTCCATTTCCATTGACGGTCTGGACATCCGGGACGTGACCCAGCGGAGCATTCACGAAAATATCGGCATTGTCCAGCAGGACGTGTTCCTGTTTGCCGATACCATTCTGGAAAACATCCGCTACGGCAAGCCCGACGCCACCATGGAGCAGGTCATCGACGCGGCCAAAAAGGCGGAGATTTACGACGACATTCAGGCCATGCCCGAGGGCTTCAACACCTACGTGGGCGAGCGGGGAACGCTACTTTCCGGCGGGCAGAAGCAGCGGATCGCCATTGCCCGTATCTTCCTGAAAAACCCGCCCATTCTGATTCTGGACGAGGCCACCTCCGCGCTGGACTCCGTGACGGAGGCGAAGATCCAGCACGCCTTCGACAAACTGGCCGCCGGACGGACGACGCTGATCATTGCCCACCGCTTAAGCACCATCCGCAACGCCAACCGAATCGTCTCGATTTCCGACGGTGTCATCACGGAATGCGGCACCCACGACGAGCTGCTTAGGAAGGGCGGCATTTACGCCGAGCTGTATAAGACCCAGAACGCGCTTGCGCTGGAGGCGCTCAGGCAGTAAACGAGCCGGAAGAACAGAAGCCCATTTTTCAACATGCTCAGAAATGCAATCACAGATTGCCTAAATGCAAACTGCACTTGGTTTACTTTCGGAAGGGGTGAACTAAAATGGAGACAGAAACCGCAAGAAATTTACCGGCGAAACTGGTTTCCCTGAGAAAGCAAAAAGGGATAACACAGATGGAGCTGGCAGAGAAACTGAATGTTTCCCGTCAGGCGATATCCCGATGGGAGGTCGGCGCGGCAGTACCAACCACAGATAATCTGAAAGTTTTAAGTGGGCTGTACGGCGTATCCGTTGATTATCTGCTGAATGACGCGGCGGAGAGTGCCAGCAAGCAAAATGAGGAAAAGCAAGATCAGCCGGCAGCCGGTGGAACGAAAGAGAAAAACGGGTTCCGCAGCCGCAGGAGATTGTACATTGGCGCTGTGATTGGGTTGGTGCTGATAGCAATTATTTTGGTGCTGGCGGTGACTGCTATTGCTACAGCGAAAAATTCAAAAGGAGAACGAAGTCAAGTCATGCCAATAACGGATTTGACAGTTGCAGAGGAAGACAACTATACAACGTATACTTTTTCCTTTGAATAATCCCATTTGAAAGGGGTGATGAATATGCGGGTGAAAAGAATAATCTGTATGGTTTTGGCTTGCATTGCGATTGTGGGAGCAATTTCAGTGCCTGCAAGTGCGGCCGAAATTGAAATCATTGCCCTTGAAAATTCTACAGGCGAGTTTATCGCCCCCTTTGCAACAAGATCGTTCAATATGAGCATTCTTGCAAAATCCAAAGTAATAGCGAACAGCAGCTTCCCTTTGGCTGCGTGGGAAACGGTTACCATTAAGGCATCCTAAATTTATAGCCTAGGGAGAATCGAGAGTGAAAAGTAAGTACAGATTCCTGGCAGTTGTGCTGCTTATCTTGTTCTTTACTCAAGGTTGTCACAGTCCGGCGGTAAGTCCGCCGGATATGACTGGAAAAATCAACATGGGCGATTACGTATTTCGCATCGAGGAAGCGGTTGCAGACCAGTACAATGCACGGATTCGGTGTTCGTTGAGACGAGGGGATGGCGCAAAAATTGCACCGGATGCGCAGTTTGAATCGTTTGAGGTCGGTGACAATGGTTCGAGTTCCGGAGGGACGGTTAAGTATACATTAAGTGATGACGGAAAAATAATCTGGATTGATATTGCCCAGTCAGGCTCCGGGAAATTAGATGATGTCTGCACGGTCATGTTGCGAAATCTGACATTCGGTGAAGACGGTGCGCTTAAACCTGTGAATGGAAAATGGGAGACGTCATACAGAATGCAAACGGAAGAGGAAATAGAACTGTCTGCGGATGATCTAAAATCGCAGACGGCTGATAATAGTGGAAGCTATCAGCTGTCCAGCGTACAGATTTCCAAGGTAGGCGTTCATATGGAAATGGAAATTCCACAGAACGATATTGTCGATTTTGCAAATCAGTTTAAGGCGCATTTGCTCCTTAACGACGGAACTGTCATTGAGCTGGAATTACATCATTCAATCCATGGGAAAAAGGCTCCTTTTCAGGCAACTGCCGAAGCGGTGCTCGGGGAACCGATAAAGCTGGACGAGTTGTATGCGATTGTTGTTTGCGGTCGGGAATTTTCGATTCGGTTGAACTAGGCCATTTTTGTGTCTTGCCGAAAAGATATGTGCACAGTGCGTTTCACAAAATAGCGCCGCCTTGCACCGCAAGGCGGCTTTTTCTTGATTTCATCAGAGGTTCCCATGATAATTTTTTGGGAATTTGGTCTGGACAGAGAGCGCATTATAGGATGCTGCCTTGCGGTAGCATCCCTTTTGACGCTCGGTTATTCAGTTTTTGAGCTGACCTGTTTGCCCTCTGCCCTTAAAAGCGTTGATTTTACCGGGTCTCTGCTTGTCTTCCTATGTCGGCGATCTTAGCCGGTCGCCCTTTGGAACGGGGGAAACAATTGCTGCAAGGGATTGCCGCCGGTTCAGCGCTTTCCTTCATCAAAGCCGTGTATCCAGTCGGAGCGGTGATAATAGATAAAGTAGATCACCGAGCTGACCGACCAGGTGAGCGGATAGGCCCAATAGATGTACTGAATTTCGTGGGAGATGCCCATGACCGTCGTGATGTAGACGATGCGCAGCACGCACCAGACCGCCAGCATGATCGTCATGGGTACGAAGGCCTTACCCGCGCCGCGGCAGACCGAGGCAATGGCGTGGGAATAGGCCAGCAGGAAGTAGAACAGCGCGATGGTTCGCGCCTGGCGCGTGCCGAAGGCAATGACCTCCGGAGTGGACGTAAAAATCGAGACCAGCTGCGGCGCAAAAGCATACATGCCCACGCCGATCAGCTCCGCCAGTGTAATGGAGGCAAGAACGCCGAAGCGCGCGCCCTTTTTCGCGCGGTCGTACTGCATCGCGCCGAGGTTCTGGCCGGTGTAGGTGGTCAGAGCCATGGTAAAGCTGGTGATCGGCAGGAAGGCGAAGCCCTCCAGCTTGGAATACGCGCCGTATCCCGCCATGGCCAGCTTGCCGAAGGAGTTGATATTGCTCTGCACGATGACGTTTGCCAGGCCGATGACCGAGTTCTGCACGCCGGAGGGCAGGCCGTATCGCACCATCTGCTCCAGCATCTCCCCGTCGAAGCGCAGCTTGCACCAGCGGAGGGGATAGGGCATCCCTTTTCTGCTCAGATGGATCAGGCAGAGCACCATGCTGATGGCCTGGGAGATCGTCGTGGCGACTGCTGCCGACCATACGCCCCAGTGAAAGATCGCGATGAAGAGCAGGTCGAGCGCGATGTTGATGAGGGACGAGAGGATCAGGTAGTAGAGCGGACGGCGGCTGTCGCCGAGGGCGTTCATGATGCTCTTGCAGGCGTTGTAGAGCACGACGGCCAGCACGCCTGTAAAATAGTAGCGGAAATAGGAGATGGCGTCCGGCAGAACCTCCGGGTCGGTTCCCATCCAGCGCAGGATCGTCGGGGTAAAGACAATGCCGAAGCCTGTCAGCAAAACACCGCTGCAAATGCTGACGAGAATATTCGTGTGGATGGCACGGGAAACACGGTCGTGGTCGCCGGCGCCGAAATAGCGCGAAATGGTGACGCTCGCGCCCATGGTCATGCCCACAAAGAAGCTGATGAGCAGGAAAATCAGCGGCCCGGAGGAGCTGACGGCTGCCAGCGCCTCGTCGCCGAGGAAGCGGCCGACGATCAGCGTATCTGCCGTATTGTAAAGCTGCTGAAAAACTTGGCTGAGCAGCACGGGAACTGCAAACGACACGATCAGCCGCCATGGGCTGCCATGCGTCATCTCCCGGGTCGCACTCTGCACAAAGCATCCATCCCTTCCCAACGGAATTTCCGCGCCGCAGCGCAGTGATCTGTATCATAGCAAATTCCATCGAAAAAAGCAAGCCTGGATCCGGCCAAATCAAGACGAAAGGAATAAATCCCAAAACGCTCCATCTGGCGGCAAAAGCCGTCGGATGGAGCGTTTTTTTGTGATATGGTTTTCGCGGGGACAGTATCGCTGTACAATCTCCGTCAGCGGAGCCTGATGGAGCCCATCCCAACAAAGCGGGTGATTTTCACGGAGTTTGTCCCTCCGTGGCGCGGGGGGAAGGCCATCCACATCTGATGCTTGCATTATAGCATGGACTTATCAAAAAAGCAACAGGTTTGTGAAATTTATGTAAAGTTTTTTTCAATCGTGGAGTTTGTCCCTCTGCGGGGGACGGCACCCACACTCAACACCTGCATTGTAGCACGGATTTTTCAAAAATGCAACAGGTTTATGCTAATTCTTGAAATCAGTTTTAAAATTTTTAAAGGCAGGACGGCTTCCGGTGGCAGGAATCCCATACCATTGCCCTTGTCCGGCAGCCTTTGCGCAGTCAAACGCGCAGTCAAAAAAAGAAAGGTTCGGCTGATTCAGCCGTCCAATTTTATCAGGAGGTCTTACAAATGGCAAAAGGTGAAAACATTTTCAAACGGAAGGACGGCCGCTGGGAGGCCCGGTATATCCGGGGCTATGAGCTTTCCGGCAAAATCCGATATGGGTTCTGCTACGGCAAAACCTACAGGGAGGCAAAGGAGAAGGTCACGAAATTCAAAGCGGCCATGGTGGGCAACGCTCCGCCGCAGGACGTGAGTTCCCGCCACCGGTTCGCGTTTTACTGCGACGAGTGGCTGCGGCTGCGGAAAGCGAAGGTAAAGGAAGCGACCTACATTAAATATGATACGGCGCTGGAACGGCACGTCAAGCCGAAGCTGGGCGGATGCTTTCCCCTCGGCCTTTCCACCGGGCTGATCGACGATTTTGCACGGGAGCTGCTGCTGGAGGACGAGCTTGCCCCGAAAACGGTGCATGACATTCTTGTCGTGCTCCACGGAGTCCTGAAATTTACTGCCGCACGCTTCCCCGGGATTTTTCCGGTCATCGAGATCAGCTATCCCAAGTGCGGCCGCAGGGAAATGCGCGTCTTGTCCCGAGAGGAGCAGCAGCGGTTCGTTGCCTACCTGCTGACCGACATGGACGCCTGCAAATTCGGCGTGCTGCTGACGCTGTTCACCGGCGTGCGGATCGGGGAGCTGTGCGCGCTCCAATGGGGCGGCATTTCCCTGCGGGACAAGACCATCCGGATCGCCGCCACATTGCAGCGGCTGCGGGACACCGACAAGGCCGGAGCCGCCCGCACCCGGATCGTGATCGGCACGCCCAAAAGCGACACATCCGCAAGAACGATCCCCATGACGAATTACGCGGCCGCGCTCTGCGAAAAGATGCGCCCCGCCAGCGCGACGGCCTATGTTCTGACCGGGACGGAGGCGTATATGGAGCCCCGGGCATTGCAGTACCGCATGGAGAGATACACCCGCGACTGCGGCCTGGAAGGCGTTCATTTTCACACGCTCCGCCACACCTTCGCGACCCGCGCCGTGGAGGTGGGCTTTGAGATCAAGTCCCTTTCCGAGGTTCTGGGGCACGCCAATACGACCATCACCCTTGACCGCTACGTCCATTCCTCCATGGAGCTGAAGCGGGACAATATGAGTAAATTGGAAGCGGCGGGATTCTGAATTCTGCGCAGTCAGAATTCTGTGTCAGCTGCCCCGGTGTGCGGCGTTCTCCGACCCAAAACGGCCGCTTTTAGCAGAGGGACAAACTCCACGATAATAAACGCGCGATATTCCCGGCAAATTGCTCAGTCTCCGATTGGCATTGGTTTGCCTTTTTTTGGCGATTCGCGTAAGTGTTCACTTTTTTCACCGGAGGATGACAATTTGGAACAGCAAAACATGAGACAGGCATTTATGGAAAGCACCGTCCGCGTCGTGGCGCGGGACGGTGTGGAGAGAGCTACCACCAAGTCCATCGCCGCCGAGGCGAAGCTGAACGAGGCCTACATATACAAATGCTTCTCCGGGAAGGATGAGCTGCTCGGCGAAACCTTCCTTATGGAGGACGAGCGCTTTTTCGCATTCCTGAAAAAGACCCTCCCCGTTATGCGCACGCCGGGGCTGCTGTGGCGGGAGCGGGCGTACATTCTCTGGAAGCGGAGCTGGGAGCATATCCTGGGCGTCTCCGACGATTGCTCCTTTTACATTCGCTACTATTATTCCGCCAGCTGCCGCGCCCATGCCTATGAAATGCACCTTGCGTGCTATAGGCCCCTGATTGAGAAGGTGAGCCCCGTGTTCCTTCCGGAGACGAACATGGAGATGCTCATCCACCAGATCTTCTCCACCATGCTTTTCTTCGCCTCCCGGGTTCTTCACGGCGATCTGGAAGACAACGAGACCACGACCCTGTGGGCGTTCGAGCAGATCTACAGCTTTGTCGTGCCCCACGTCAGACCTGAGGTGCTGGAAGAGGTTACGCTATGAGCGGATCTCTGAAAAAAATCTGGAACGCCGTCAGCACCGTTCTGGTCATCCTGGTGGTGCTCCTGGCGCTGCTGCTGGTGGGGGCGCGGGTGGTTGGCTTGCAGGTGTTCACCGTGCTGTCCGGCTCCATGGAGCCGACGTACCATACCGGCTCCCTGATCTATGTCAAGAAGGTCGACCCCTATACCATTAAAGAAGGCCAGCCCATCACCTTCATGCTGGACGAGGATACCATCGCCACCCACCGGGTGGTGGGCATCGTGCCGGACGAGGACGACCCCACCGTCATCCGCTTCCGCACCAAGGGCGACGCCAACGACGCCGAGGACGGCTCCCTTGTCCATTATAAGAACGTCGTCGGTACGCCCATTTTCTCCATCCCGTACCTGGGCTATATAGCGGATTATATCCAGCATCCCCCCGGAATGTACATAGCGATTTCCGCCGGGGCGGTGCTTCTGCTGCTGGTCTTCCTGCCGGATATTTTCGCCGACGAGGATAAGGGCAGAAAGAAGTCCCGCCGGGGCAGGAAAAACCCGCCCGAGGCCGAAGCCCCCGCGGCCGAGGTGGACGTTCCTCAGCAGGAACCGGAGACCCTGGCCGACGAAATCCGCCGGAAGACCGACGGCCTGCTCACCGACGAAGAGGTGGGCAAGCTCTGCCGCCTGATCGAGGCGGGGAAGTATGACGACGCCGCCGCCGAGTCCCTCCGCAGGCTCCTGATCCGGCGGGACGCGGAACGGAAGCGGCAGCAAGCCGCCCCATTATCCTAAGGGCAATGCCGCAAGGCTCCCTATATAACAATTTTTTAGGAGGTTTTCGAGATGAAAACGAAAAGCAAGGCTCTGCTCCTGACCCTCTGTGCGGTATTGCTTGTGGCCGCCTCTGTGCTGGGAACCATGGCCTACCTGACCGATAAAGAGACGGTTACGAACACCTTCACCGTTGGTAAGGTAAGCATTAAGCTTGACGAAGCCAAGGTAAATCTGAATGGTGAGCCGTTGAATGACAAAGATGAAGTTGTTGATCTAAAGGGCGCACTGCGTGTGACGGAAAACAGCTATAAGCTGATGCCTGGCCATACATACACCAAAGACCCCACCATTCACGTAGATGTCGACAGTGAGGAATGCTACCTGTTCGTCAAGGTTGAGAATGGGATTGCTGCCATTGAAGCGGAAGGCAACACCAAAATCGCAAGCCAGATGGCTGCAAAGGGCTGGAAGCTGGTTGATAATCAGACCAACGTTTACGTGTACATCGGAACTGCCGAAGATGCATCCGCTCCTGTTGCTGTTAAGGCGGGTGATGACGTCACCGTCTTTGAGAAGATGGTCATTACTGATTCTGTCAACGGCACCGGTCTGGCAGCATACAAGGACGCGACCATCAAGGTTACTGCCTACGCTGTCCAGAAGGATGGTTTTGAGAACAAGGCCGCTTCTGAAATCTGGACTACTGCTTTCACCACCACTGGCGCATAACTTTGCTCTGTCCGGCTACGGCCGAATAGATATACCCCCGCAAAAATCATAGGAAAGGAGGAAGAATGAAATGAAGCATTACGAAAAGCGCCGCAGCGTGAGCAGCAAAATGTTCGTCATGATGCTGGCACTGGTGCTGGTATTCGGCTGCGCAGTAGGCGGAACGATCGCATGGTTGACTGCCAAGACTACACCCGTTGTCAACACGTTTACATACGGTGATATCAAGATTGACCTGACCGAGAGTGGAGACCGCAGCTTTAAGATCATCCCCGGCGTGGATATCACCAAAGACCCGAAGGTGACGGTCGAGGCAACTTCCGAACCCTGCTATCTGTTCGTCAAGGTGGAAGAAGAAAACTGGCCGACCTTTACGGAAACCGATGCGACAACAGGTAAAACCAAGAATAAGGTTTCCTATGAAATCGCAGATGGCTGGACTGCCCTGGAAGGTCAGAATGGTGTCTATTACCGTATAATCAATACTGTGACCACTGCTAATACCGACTATCCTGTTCTCAAGGACAACAAAGTCACTGTCAGCGAGAACCTGAGTAAGGCTGAAATCAACGGCATTGCCGCGGATAAAAAGATACCCAAGCTGACCTTCACGGCCTACGCCATCCAGAAGGAAGGCTTTGCCACCCCCGAAGCCGCATGGACTGAGGTTTCTAAGTAACCCCCTGCGCGCGGGCGCAGAAAACATAATAATTGTAAGGAGCAATACATCATGAAGAAGAAAATCACGGCGATTTTCCTGTGCGTGGCTCTGGTAGCCATCGCCATCGCGGGCGCATCTCTGGCTTACTTCACCGATACCGACAATGAGACCAACACCTTCACCACCGGTAAGGTAGACATCACCCTGAATGAGATCTTTGACAAAGACAATGCTAAGCTCCTGCCGGGCAGCCAGACTAAGAACGCTGTTCAGAAGGAAGTCACGATCAAGGTAGAAGATGGCTCCGAAGATACCTATGTCTGGTATGAGTGGCTGATTCCCGCAGCGCTGGATACAGTTGGCGATGCTTCCAAGAACATCGTTCACGTCAACTCCCCTGGCCGCACTTGGGACAAGTGGCGTGAGAACGAAAACTTCTGGGCAGAAGGTCAGACTGAGCCTCTGCCCATCGAGAAGACTTGGGATCATTCCTATGGTGAGAAGGATGGCTATATCGGCGATGAGACGATTGAAGGCATCACTTACCATAAGTACGTTACTCTGTACCATGGCTTGCTGAAGGCTGGCGAGGAAACCACTGTCGGTATGAGCCAGGTCTACATGGACGAACATGTTGACACCAACAACCAGGGTCAGTACACCTACAATGGCACAGTCATTGACTATGACTTCAGCAATGGCGTGAACATTATCGTTCGTGCCTACGGCATTCAGGCCGACGGCTTCACGGATGTCTACGCCGCATACGAAGCATACAATGCCTAAAAACTCTCCAATAATGGTCTGCACCCCCCGGGGTGCAGACCATATGAGAGCACCCGGACATCCGGGCGCTGTCATATGGTCTGGCGCGATCATAAAAGTCTATTTTGTCTCCCGTCCGGGAGATGCAGCAATATCAGCTTGAGAGGAGCAGAAACTATGAAGCGAAAACTCTTGATTCTGTCGGTGCTGGCGATCTGCATCGCCGCCCTCGCCGCCGGGACCCTGGCCTACTTCACCTCCGAGGGCACGGCGCACAACGTCATCACCACCGGCGGCGTGGAGATCACCCTCCGGGAGTGGGCGGACGAGGAAAAGAAAACGCCCTTCAAAGACCTCACCGGCATCATGCCCGGCATGACCGTCACCAAAATTGCCGAGGTCAAAAACACCGGCGCGTCCGAAGCCTGGGTGCGGGTGAAGGTGGAGAAGAACATCCGGCCGGAAGCCCAGGTCGAAGTCGATCCCGATCTGGTGGAGCTGACCCTCACCGACGACTGGACGGAGCGCGACGGCTACTACTATTATAATAAGGCCCTCAAGCCCGGCGAGGTCACCACCCCGGTATTCACCGCCGTGACCTTTGACGCCGCCATGGGCAACGAGTACCAGAACGCCGAGGCGACGGTGGACGTCTACGCCCAGGCCGTCCAGACCGCCAACAACGGCGCCACAGCCCTGGAAGCCGCCGGCTGGCCGAACCCGTAAAAAGGAGGAAGCGACATGAAGATCAAAAAAGCAATCGCGCTGATGATTGGCCTTGTCCTGATCGTCAGCCTGGCGCTTCCCGGCACCCTGGCCGTCTCCGCCGACCAGTCCGCCGCCACCGGCACCCTGACCCTGGCGGGCGGAACCGTTTCCTCCGTCCCGGAAGAAAAGGAAGCGTCCACGACGGAAGGAACGGAAGCGCCCACGACGGAAGGAACGGAAGCGTCCACGACGGAAGGAACGGAAGCGTCCACGACGGAAGGAACGGAAGCGTCCACAGAGGGAACCGACCAGACCACCGCGCCCACCGAGACGGAACCCTCCGCGCCCACGGAAGTAACCGAGCCGTCAGAGACGACCCTTCCCACCGAGCCGGAAACCCCGTCCTTCGACCCCCAGACCGTCTATGACCAGCTCATGGCCTGCACCACGGTGGAAGAGATGGACGCAATCCTGGACGCCCTGACCGAAGAGCAGATCGCCCAGTTCACCGAGGAAATGATTGCCAATATCAAGGCACATTATGCAGAGCTGGCTTTGGCGGAGACCGAACCTGAACTCCCAATCGTCAGCTTTGCGAATGTCGGCCCGCTGCTTGCCACGCCCGCCGTACATACGCCCCGGATGATGCGGGCTGCGGTTCCTGCGGCAGATGATAACGGCGTTGTGCTTGACAAGACTGCCACGGCCAACGGTGACGGAACATACACCATCACACTGGAAGCTTACGCCACAGGCAAAAGCTCTACCGTCACCTCTACCGATCCTGTTGACATCGTCCTCGTCCTCGACGTTTCCGGCTCGATGAATGACCCCATCAGTAAGGACGATCGAACTGAAAGAATCGGTGCCCTGAAGGCTGCCGTCACCAGCTTCATTGACAGCGTCAACGCGCAATCCCCTGACAGCCGGATTGCCATCGTGAAGTTTTCCGGCAATAAAACAGACAAGATTGGTGATCAAACCTATAAACATAAGAACTATACATACAACTACTCGCAGATTGTGAAGAATCTTACCACAGCTGATACGGATGGCAGTGCCGGTCTGGAAGAGGCGGTCAATAATCTTAGTCCGGCCGGTGCAACGCGGGCAGACTACGGTATGCAGCTTGCGCAGTCCATTATAACCGACTCCGCCACTGCCGACAACGGGCGGAAAAAGGTCGTCATCATGTTCACCGACGGTACGCCAACGTCATATCAACAATTCGAGGAAACTGTCGCAAACTATGCGATCGGTGCCAGCAAGGCCATCAAGGATGCGGGTGCAACCGTCTACACCATCGGCGTGTTCAGCGGCGCCGACGGCACTCCTGTTATTAACATTAACAGCATAGGAGACAGAACCAACAAGTATATGCACCTGGTATCCTCCAACTACAAAGATGCGAACAGTTTGACCGACACCGGAAGCGCCTCCTATCCCGATGGAGGTAAGAGCTATTTCCTCTCCGCCGGAAGCTCGGCAGAATTGACGAACATCTTCACCCAGATCAGCCAGGAAGTCGGCGGCAGTACCGTAACGCTGGACAGCAAGAGCTACATTCAGGACACCGTGACCGGGCAGTTTACCATGCCGGAAAGCGCGAATGCGGTATCGTTCTACACGATGGACTGCATTGGCGACCACACGTTTGATGAGGACACAAAGGCGGAGGCAAGCGATGTGACCTATGAAATCGAAGGCAACACGCTGAAAGTCGCCGGCTTTGATTTCTCCGGAAACTGGTGCGGCTCTCACAACGGCACCTACAGCGGCAAGAAGCTGATTGTCGAGTTCACTGTCACCAGACGTGAAGGATTCCTCGGCGGCAACAACGTTTCAACAAACGAAGAGGCGACCGACGGCATTTATAACAGTGAAGGCGCCTCGCTGGGCAAATTTACGTCTCCCTCTGTCAACGTTCCCATCGGAAAAGTGACCGTCACGCCCACGGACAAGAACGTGTACCTGCTGAACGGCGTGACCGCAGACCAGCTTAAGAGCGACGCGACTGTCAAGGTCGGGGGTGTTACCCTTGATCTGAGCAAGGCAAGCAATGCCAATAAACCCTACGGCCTTGAAAAGTGGCAAACGGAGTACGTCAATATCACGGTTACGGTCACGGACGAAGACGGCAAAGAAATCCCCACCGACGGCCTGACAAGCCTGTCCGACGATACCGAGTACAACATTACTGTCAAGGTTACGCCGAATGAGCAGCGTCTTCCTGAATCTAGCGGCAAAGCGGCAACCGAGGAAATCGGCGAAGGCAATGGCAAGATCAACGTCTTCAAACCGGAGCTGACCTTCAAGGATTCCACCGCCTACTATGGCGAGACTGTCCCCAACGATTTCAGTAACACCAACAAGGTTGGCGCGGAAAAGTGGAAGCATAACAGCATAGAGGCAGTTCCCGGCGATATGCTCGGCACAGTACCGACGCTGGATCTCAGCTACACGCCGGATGCAAGCAAGCTCGATACCAGCACATATACCAACCAGGACGTTCCCGTTTCCGTCACGGTCAAAATCGGGAAAGAAGATGTAACCAGCCACACCACGTTCGTGCATAAGGACTGCGATTCTGCTTGCGGCTGGACAACCCTCAAGGAAGGTGGCAACCCCGCATTCCTGATCCACGTCAAATCCTGTACCCTGACCATCACCAAGACCGGCTGGGAAACCATCGACGAGAACCAGAGCTTCGTGTTCAATGTGACCGACGCGGCCGGAAACAGTGTCACGCGCGTGGTGATCGCGATGGTTGATGTTGATGGCGACAGCAAGTCCGTGACCATCAAGGGATTGAAAGCTGGCACCTATACCGTCACAGAAGATACCGGCTGGAGCTGGCGCTATGAGCCGCAGGGAAATGACAAGTCCGTAACCCTGTCGGCTAATAATAGTAGCGACACAGTCACATTCACGAACAAGCGTGAGCAGAACAAGTGGCTGGGCGGCGACGCGTACAACCAGAACAAATTTGAATCAGGGAATAGCAACTGAGAAAGGAGGCGGCAGTTATGTATCAAGGAACATATGTGAAAAAACGCAGAAAGTCCAGAACCCGCATGAACAGAGCGACGGTTCTGCTCATGGCCATTCTCATGCTGATCGGCGTAGCAGCCGGCTCCACCGTCGCCTACCTGATCACAGAAACAGACAATGTAGCAAACACCTTCACATACGGCCAGGTTTCCTGCGATATTGGGGAAACATTCAACGGAACGAAGAAGGAGAATGTCTACGTTACAAACACCGGCAATGTCAACGCATACATCCGGGCGGCCGTTGTCGTGAACTGGCTGGATTCTGAAGGAAATATTGTCCCTTCCGTCCCGACGGAGTACAGTTATAACCTCACGATAACTACGCTCAAAGAAGATCCGAACAGCAATTGGGTGGAAAAGGGCAAATATTATTATTACACTTTGCCCGTTGCCGTCGGAGGATCGACCGAGGGAAGTCTGCTGACCTGTGAAGTCAAGTACCCGGAGGGTGTAAAAACACCGGAATACACGCTTTCCGTCGAAATCCTGGCGACCGCCGTTCAGAGCGTTCCGGAAGCTGCCGTCAAGACGGCCTGGGGCGAAGGCTTCTCGATTAAACCAGACGGCAGTCTGAACGTACCGCAGGGCTAAGGGGGTGGCAATATGAAAAAGCTATATAGAGCAATCTTTTCGCTGGTTCTGATGCTGCTGGTGCTCACGAGCCTGACCGTGACCGCCTTCGCCCAGAGCACCCAGTCCGGCGCGGACATCGTCTACAAGGGCAAGAACAAGCTGATCATCACCCCCAAGTCCGGCAATCACACCGAATCCGACCTGTTCGGCAATTTCAAGGCCGTGATGCCCGGCGATTCCAAGACCGAAACCGTCACCTTCCGCAACGAAAGCACCACCACCCGCACCAATTACGTGAAGCTGTACATCGTGGCCGTCCCCCACGGCGAGAAAAATATCCCCGTGGACAAGGACATCACCGATGTGGACGAAATGAACGAATTTCTTTCCAACTTCACCATGACCGTGGAGCAGGGCGATAAGGTGATTTTCGAGGGCGCGCCCAATGAAGTGGGCACCTTCGGCGGCACCGGCTGCTTGCTTGGCACCTTCCGCAAGGGCGAGGGAACGACCCTGACCGTCACCCTGACCATGGACATCCATGCGGACAACACCGCCGCGAACCGGGAGGGCGAGGTGGACTGGAAGTTCATCACGGAGGAATACACCTCAAGCAAGGATCCCCTGATTCAGACCGGTCAGCTCAACCGACCCATCTGGGTGCTGGGCGTCGCCGGACTTGTTCTGGTGGTTATCGGCATCGTGCTGGTGGCAAAGAAAAAGGAGCGGAAAAATGCCTAAGAAATTGGGCATTGCCGTGATAGCGGTAGGAGCAGTGCTGATTTTGTCAGCACTGTTTCTGCTCATGTACAACCGCTGGGAGGACGCCCGCGCCGGCCGGCAGTCCGAGGACGCGCTGGCAAGCGTTGAAGCGGCCATAGCGACGCGTCCCACCCAGGCGCCCGCGGAAACCGTCCCGGCGGAGACGGAAACTGCCCCCACCGAGCCGACCCTCGACCCGGAAATGCCCACGACCGTGATCAACGGCTATGCATACGTGGGTTATCTGGAAATTCCCACCCTGGAATTAAAGCTGCCGGTCATGTCCACCTGGGACTACACCCGGCTGCAAATCGCCCCCTGCCGCCAGTTCGGCTCGTCCAGGACGGACGATCTCGTGATCGCCGCCCACAATTACCCGACCCACTTCGGCCGCCTCAAGGAGCTGTCAGAGGGCGACACCGTCATCTTTACGGACATGGAGGGCATCGTCAACACCTACAGCATCCAGCGGATGGAAACGCTGAATCCGGACGCGGTGGACGCCGTCCAGAACAGCGGCAACGATCTGGTGCTCTACACCTGCACTCCAGGCGGCAAAACCCGGGTGACGGTGTTCTGCGACCGGGCGGATTGACGGGGCGGGGCAATCGAATATTCAAGAGGAAGCGGCTCCCGGATCCGGAAGCTGCTTCCTTTTCCCGGTAACAGGCCGCGCCGGTTCGGAATATGTTGACATGATGGGAAAGAAAGGGTAGAATGATAGCACGTTTTTTGAAATTCCGGAACCGGGAATGCCGTCCCGTGCAGTGCGTGCTTTGGGAGAGGCCGGGGAAGAGGGACTCCCATACGATCCGATGAAACCTATCGACAAGGAGAAGCGGCCATGTTTGAACTGAAAAAAACCGAGGGCAAAGCCCGTCGGGGAGAGTTTACCTGCGCCCACGGCACCGTCCAGACGCCGGTGTTCATGAACGTGGGCACCCAGGGCGCCATCAAGGGCGCGCTGAGCGCCAAGGATCTGAAGGACATCGGGTGCCAGGTGGAGCTGTCCAACACCTACCATCTGCATCTGCGCCCCACGGACACGGTGGTGCGCCGGATGGGGGGACTGCACAGGTTCATGACCTGGGACGGCCCCATTCTGACGGATTCCGGCGGATTTCAGGTGTTCAGCCTGGCCTCCCTGCGGAAAATCAAGGAGGAGGGGGTGTATTTCGCCTCCCACATCGACGGCCATAAAATTTTCATGGGGCCGGAGGAAAGTATGCAGATCCAGTCCAATCTGGGCAGCGATATGTGCATGGCCTTCGACGAGTGCATCGAGAACCCCTCGCCCCGGGACTATGTTCAGAAAAGCGTGGACAGGACGTACCGGTGGCTGGTGCGCTGCAAGGCGGAGAATGCCCGCCTGAACGCCCTGCCGGACACGGTAAACCCCCAGCAGATGCTCTGGGGCATCAATCAGGGCGGCACGTACGCGGACATCCGGGTGGATCACATGAAACGCATTGCCGAGCTTGACCTCCCCGGCTACGCCATCGGCGGCCTTGCGGTGGGCGAGACCACCCAGGAGATGTACGACATCATCGAGGCCGTGGAGGAACACATGCCGGTGGACAAGACCCGCTACCTCATGGGCGTGGGGACACCCAGCAATATCATCGAGGCGGTCGCCCGGGGCGTGGATTTCTTTGACTGCGTCATGCCGGCGCGGAATGCCCGCCATGCCCGGCTGTTTACCTGGGAGGGCGCCATCAATCTGAAAAATGCCAAGTATATCACCGACGGCAGCCCCATCGACCCCCACTGCGACTGCCCGGTCTGCCGCCGCTATTCCCGCGCTTACATCCGCCACCTGTTCGTGGCGGAGGAAATGCTGGCCATGCGCCTGTCCGTCATGCACAATCTGTATTTCTACAACAAGCTGATGGAGAAAATCCGTCAGGCGCTGGACGAGGGACGCTTTGAAGACTTTCGTCGGGAGTATTCGGAAAAGCTGGGGCGGAGGATATAAAAATTGTTAAGGAGAGCTTAAAAGCCCCCTTGCAATTTACGCAATAGATGGTATAATGGACGGGAAATAACACAAAAGGAGTTTTCCCAATGAATGTTTTGACTGGAACCACCTCTGCCGGCATGAGCAGCACCGTCATCATGCTGGTGCTGATGATCGCAATTTTCTATTTCATGCTGATCCGCCCTGAAAACAAGCGGAAAAAAGAGGCCGAGCAGATGCGCGGCGCCGTGAAGAAGGGCGATAAGATCACCACCATCGGCGGCATCGTGGGCGTCGTTGTGGATGTGAAGGAAAGCCGCATCGTCATCGAGACCAGCGCCGATCAGGTACGTATCGAGCTGGAGAAGTGGGCAATTTCCTCCAACGAGACCGCCGCTGAGAACGCCAAGGCGGAGGCCAAGAAGGCGCAGGAAGCCAAAGCAAAGGCCAAGGCTGCGAAGAAGGCCGACAAGGCGAAGAAGGACTGATTACCGGTCGTTCCCAAGCTTCTGAGAAATTGGAAATCCGCCCGATGCCATTGGCATCGGGCGGATTTTGTGCGTCTGATGAACAAAAATAAGGAATTCTTAACCTCTCCGAAAAGATTTCCTAAAAATGCCGTGGTATAATGGGAAAAGTCAAAAAGGATGTGGTTATCATGAAAACGAAACAGCGGGCGGTGATCGCCGCTGCCGTTATTGTGCTGCTTGCGGCGGCGATCCTGGGGGCGAAGCCCGCATATAACCTGTATCGGGATATTTCCTTCTACTGCGCAGAGCGCACGGAGGCGGAGAAAACGGTGAAAGCCTTTGCCGAAGAGAAGGGTATTTCCTACGGCGAATATCCGCAAAGCCTGATCGACCTTTACGAACGCAACCCCGAGACGAAGGATTTCGTGCTGAACTACCCCTTTCGGAAGGACACGGAGGTCGATCTCAGCGCCTGGGAGGGCAGCCGGACCGTGCCGCTGTTTTTGCAGTGGGATCCCATGTGGGGCTACGAAAAGTACGGCAAGGGCTTTCTCGCGGAGACCGGCTGCGGCCCGACTTGCCTTGCCATGGTGGGCTACTACTATACCGGGGACGAAAACATGAATCCCCGTCAGGTCGCCCGGTTTGCCCAGGAAAACGGCTACTATTCCCAGGGCAGCGGTTCCTCCTGGACGCTGATCAGCGAGGGGAGCGGGGAGCTGGGGCTGAAGGCCACGGAGATCCCCCTGGTCAAGAAAAAGATGGTGGACGCGCTGGAGGCGGGCAAGCCAATCATCTGTGCCATGGGGGAGGGGGACTTCACCACCACGGGGCACTACATCGTCCTGCGGGGCGTGGAGGACGGCCAATTTCAGGTCAACGACCCCAACAGTGTGATCAATTCCGAAAAGCTGTGGAGCTATGAGCAGATCGAGGGGCAGATCCGAAACCTCTGGGTCATGGAAAAAGCGTAAAATCATTGAAAACGCCGTGCCGCAAGGGATTTCCCCAGCGGCACGGCGTTTTTTCGTTATTGTGCGTCCTTCTGACGGCAGGCGTAAATGTAGGCGTTTTTGTAGTCGCCCATTTCCCGGTAGCAGATCTCCAGCTCCCGGAGGACGCTGTACGCCCCTTCGGCGGCGAGAAAGCACTGCGCCGCTTCCGGAAATTCTTCCAGCGCCATGTGGCATTTCCCACGGAGAAAGCTCCAGCGGGGTGTTGTGCGGTCTTCCGCCCCGTCCAGAAGATGGGCGGCGCGTGGGACGTCTCCATTGGCCAGCGCCGACGCGGCCTGCACGGTCAGCACTTCATCCATGCCGGGAAAATTAACGACTTGCCCCGGAATGCGGGCAAGGAGCAGAAGCCTGTGCCGTTCCAGATCTGCGGAATAATAGGCCGCGTCCCTTCCCAGCGCGGCGACGGCTTCCAGAAGCTCCAGAGCGTATGGTTCCCGCCCGTCCGAGATGGCTTCCTCGGCAAGATGAAGTCTTACAAGAATTTCCAGCAGCTGCCGCTCCCGGTCGTAAATTTCATCCGGGGCGCGATACTGCGCCAGCGCCTGCATCGCCCCGGCGTAATCCTTCCCGTCAAACAGCCGCCGGGCGGCGGTCATGACCGCCTGATTGGGAGAACAGACGGTATCTTCCTCTAAAAAATAGCTCACGGGCTTGCCCAGCCGCGCGGCCAGATACGCAAGCGTTTTCATGGACGGCCGGGCGGCGCCATGCTCAATGCGGGATAGCATATTCCGGGTGATCTCGTCCCCGCAAAGCGCACGCTGGGACAGCCCCGCTTTCAGCCGCGCCAGGCGCAGTTTTTCTCCAAGCTCCATAGCAGCCCTCCGTTCCGCTTTCATAGTCGAATGGATTATACCATGCTTTTTTTCATTTTTCCACCGTTACAAAAATTTCATTTGCTATTTTCCCGAATTTCGTTTATAACAATCATAGCATCAGCTGACAAGGGGACACATGCCCGTCGGACGCTGTTTGGAGCCGGGAAAACCATGTGTCCCCTTGCCAACTGATGCAAACGCCAGCTTTGAAACGGAGACGTATTTATGGATATCCGAAACACCCGCCAGCTGAAGGAGCTTTCCGCCGGACGGCTCGCCAACGCCCGGGATGGGCAGAAAATTGTTCTGTATTATTCGCTGATCACCGTCGCCGTGTCAGCTGCGGCGACCGGTGTCAGCTATGCTCTGAGCCGACAGATCTCCGAGACCGGGGGCTTAGGCAGCATGGGCGTCCGCTCCGCCCTGACCACCGCCCAGACGCTGCTGCCCATTGCGCAGTCGGTTTTTCTCATGTGCCTGACGCTGGGATACCTCGCCACCATGCTCCGCATTGCCAGGGGGCAGTACGCTTCCCCCAACGGGATGCGGCTTGGCTTTGACCGGTTCTGGGTGCTGCTGCGCTGCACGCTGCTGAAGGGGCTGATCTTCGGCGGCGTGGCCGTGGCCAGCCTGTACGTCGCCATGATGATCTATATGATGACGCCCCTTTCCGATTCGGCAGTGGATATTCTGATGCCCCTCGTCAAAAATGCAGGCGCCTCCGGCATTGCGCTGGACGACGCCACCTATGCCCGGCTCATGGACGCGACGATGCCCGCTATGGGGATTTTCGGCGTGCTGTTTCTCGCCCTTGCCGCGCCGCTGTTTTACCGCTACCGTATGACGGATTATCTCATCATCGACCGCCCCGGCGCCGGCGCGCTGGCGGCGCTGCGGGACAGCCGGATGATGACGAAGGGCAGCCGCTGGAATCTGTTCCGACTGGACGTAAGCATGTGGTGGTACTACGCCGCCGTGCTGGCATCCACCGCAATCGGCTACGGCGATCAGCTTCTGCCTGCGCTGGGCATCACCCTGCCTTTCTCCGATACCGTCGCCTACTTCCTGTTCTTCGGCGCGTATCTGGCGGTGATCTTTGTCATTTACTATTTCCTGCGCAACCGGGTGGAGGTCACCTACGCCCTGGCCTACGATTCCCTCCACCCCCGGGAGCCGGAGAATAACGGAGCGGTTTTAGGAAACATTTTCCAGATGTAACCGTCCTTTTTACAGCATAACCCGGCATGATTCGTCATGCCGGGTTATCTTATGCCGTTACGCCGTCGTGGAGCAGGTCTGCCAGGGTGATCCCCTCAAAGAACCCGTCGATCATTCTGTCCAGCTTGTCCCACATGGGCTTGGTCTGACAGCATTCCGTCCGGGAGCAGGCCGATGCGCCAATGGAGGTGCAGGACACCGCACTTAAGCTCCCCTCCGTCAGCTTGAGGATGCTGCCGATGGTGTATTCCTCCGGGGGACGGTTCAGGCGGTAGCCGCCGCCCTTGCCGTGGACGGCGTCCACGAATCCGGCCTTGGACAGGGTCGTCATGATGGATTCCAGATATTTCAGGGAAATACCCTCGGACTCCGCGATCTCCTTCAGGGGAATGTACTCGTCCCCGCCCCGCTGGGCAAAGCAGACCATCACCCGCAGAGCATAACGCCCTTTCGTGGATACGATCATACGCTCTCGCAGTGGGCGCAGTGCTCGCAGGCGGGGAAGTCCTTCTCGTCGTAGGGGATGCCTTTGCGGTCGAAATAATCCTGAAGCGCCTTCTTGATGGCCTCCTCTGCCAGAACGGAGCAGTGGAGCTTGTGGGCGGGCAGGCCGTCCAGCGCCTCCGCCACGGCCTTGTTGGTCAACGCCATGGCCTCGTGGATGGATTTGCCCTTGATCATCTCAGTGGCCATGGAGGAAGAGGCGATGGCGCTGCCGCAGCCGAAGGTCTCGAACTTCACGTCCTTGATGATGTCGTTCTCAATTTTCAGGTAGATCTTCATGATGTCGCCGCACTTGGCGTTTCCGACTTCGCCGACGCCGTCGGCGTCCTCGATCACACCCACGTTTCTGGGGTGCAGAAAATGATCCATAACTTTTTCACTGTACAGTGCCATAATTTCATTCTCCTTATCAAAAATTTTTGCCGGGGGGCGGTTACAGGATATACTGCCGTTTGCCGGTCTGCAAATCCCGCCATACGGGGCTCATGTTCCGCAGATACTGAACGACCTCGGGGACGACCTTCAGAATGTGGTCGATCTCTTCGTCGGTATTGTACTCGCTGAGAGACAGCCGCAGGGAGCCGTGGGCGACGTCGTGTACCCGGCCGATGGCCAGCAGCACGTGGCTGGGGTCCAGACTGCCGGAGGTGCAGGCGGAGCCGGAGGACGCGCACACGCCCTTCATATCCAGAAGCAGCAGCAGACTTTCACCCTCAATGCCCTCAAAGCAGAAGCTGACGTTGCCGGGCAGACGGTTGACGGGGTCGCCGTTCAGGGCGCTGTGGGGGATCTTGCTCAGTCCCTCAATCAGCCGGTCCCGCATGGCGGCGACTCTGGGCATGTTCTCGTCCATGTGGTCGCAGGCTTCCTTCAATGCAGCCGCCATGCCGCAGATCCCGGGGATGTTCTCCGTACCCGCGCGCTTGCCCCGCTCCTGGGCGCCGCCCTCGATGATGCTCACCAGGGGGAAGCCCCGGCGGACGTACAGCGCGCCCACGCCCTTGGGACCATGAAACTTGTGGCCGGACAGGCTGAGCATGTCGATGTTCTGCTCCTTGACGTTGATGTGCAGGTGGCCGACGGCCTGAACGGCGTCGGTATGGAAGGGCACGCCCGCTTCCTTACAGATGGCGCCGATCTCCGCAATGGGCAGGACGGAGCCGATCTCGTTGTTGGCGTACATGGTGGTGACCAGACAGGTGTCGGGGCGGATGGCGTCCTTCACCTGCTGAGCGGTGACGTTGTGACCCTTCCGGACGTCCAGATAGGTGACTTCAAAGCCCTCTTTTTCCAGCTTTGCCAAGGTGTGCAGCACGGCGTGGTGCTCAAAGGCGGTGGTGATGATGTGCTTTTTGCCCTTCTTCTCGCCGCAGCGGGCGGCGGAGATGATGGCCTGATTGTCGGCTTCGCTGCCGCCGGAGGTGAAGATGATCTCCCGGGGTTCGCAGCCCAGGCACCGGGCGACCGTCTCACGGGCGGCGTCCAGAGCTTCCTTCGCCCTCTGACCCACGGAGTGCAGGCTGGAGGGGTTGCCGTAGATTTTGTCGAAATAGGGCAGCATGGCGTCGATGGCCGTGCGGCTCATGGCCGTTGTGGCCGCGTTGTCAGCATATACTTGCATATTATAGATTCCTCCCAAGGTATTTACCTAGTAAGTCTATGGGTAATATAGCATCACCAACCTACTTTGTCAATAGGCAAAATAAAAATCGCACTCAAGTCAAAAAACGCCAAAGACCCCAGTCTGTTCCTCATTTTTCGACATTTACAGCGGTTATGTTTTTCTGCCCGGGTCATATTAACAAGGCAGGCACGAACATGAGGAGGGCTGAAAAATGAAACGAATCGGGAAATTTCTGACGATTTTTGCTGTCGCGATGACGCTGCTTCCTATAAACGCTCAGGCGACCGAGCTTCTGATCCCCGTAGGAAAAATCGTCGGCTTGCAGCTCAGTGACAATACCGTCACGGTGGCTGCCTTTGACGATGTTCTGGGCGCCGAGGCCAAAACCGCCGGACTGAAGATCGGCGACGAGATCGTCCAGATCGACACCACCGCCATCGACTGCACCGAGGACGTCCGCCGGGCGCTGGAAAACTGCGACGGAGACGCCGAACTGATCGTCCGCCGGGGGAACCGCCGCTGCACCGTGACCGTTCCCACCCGGCAAAGCGACTCAGGGCCGCGGCTGGGGGTCTATCTGCGGCAGGGCATCGCCGGAATCGGCACCGTCACCTTTTACGACCCGGACGACCACAGATTCGGCGCGCTGGGTCACGGCGTCAGCAACACCAAGGGCAATCTTCTGAACATGAAAAGCGGTAATGCCTATGACGCCGCGGTTCTCACCGTGAAAAAGGGCAAATGTGGGGAACCGGGGCAGCTGAAGGGCACGGCAAACACGGATGCCGTCATCGGGGAGCTTCTTCGGAACACGCCCCAGGGCGTTTTCGGCGCAACAAAGCGGGGCTGGAAGGGCGAGCCGCTGCCAACCGCCTCCGAAGAAGACATCCACACCGGCAAGGCCGCCATTTTGTCCACCGTCAGCGGCGATACGCCACGGGAGTATTCTGTGGAAATTCTGAAAATTTATCCAAAAGACCGGACAGACGGGCGAAATCTGCTGCTGAAGGTGACGGACGAAACGCTGCTGGAGACCACGGGGGGCATTGTGCAGGGGATGAGCGGGAGTCCGATCATTCAGGACGGCAAGCTGGTGGGCGCCGTGACCCATGTGTGTGTACGCCCATGATACCACCGTCAAGAAAGCAGTGTTTCCTCAACTTTTTATCACGGTTAATTGAGATTGCGAGACAAAACATGAAATAAGCACGTCCTCCGGGATGTGCTTATTTCTATATACAATTAAGAATAGGAGGTTCCTATGGCAAAAAAACAACCCACACCCCTAGACGTCATCTATTGTATTTCTCTGGAAGATTTGCACCCTCACCCACTGAACCCCTATGGCGTTCGGGATGACCCCGCCATGCAGGAGCTGGTGGAAAGTGTCAAAGAAAACGGGGTACTCATTCCGGCCATTGCCAGACCCAGAAAGGAAGGTGGATACGAATTGATTTCCGGTCATCGCAGAAAGTATGCTTGTGAGCAGCTGGGACAGGATACCATGCCGGTCATGGTTCTTAACCTGAAGGACGATGATGCCATCATTCGGATGATTGACAGCAATATCCAGCGGGAAAATATTCTTCCCTCAGAACGTGCCAGAGCTTACAAACTGAAGATGGAAGCCGTCAAACGGAAAGCTGGTAGACCGCAAAAAGGCGATGAAAATAATTCGCCGAAAATTTCGGCGAATTTCCGGAGCGATGATTCCATCGGAGATCAGGAGGGCATCAGCGGCGATACCATACGCAATTATATCTCCCTGACCAACCTGACCCCGCCGCTCATGCAGATGGTAGACGATGGAAAAATCGCTCTGTCCCCCGCCTACCAGCTGGCCTCTCTCAATGAGAAAGAGCAGGAGCTTCTGGTGGAAACCATTGGAAGCGAACAGTCTACACCATCTCTTTCTCAGGCTCAGCGCATGAAGAAGCTGAGCCAGTCCGGTGAGCTGAACGAGGATACTATGCTCTCCATCATGATGGAGCAGAAAAAGCCGGTGCAGGGCAACATCACCCTCTCCGGGGAACGGCTGCGCAAATACTTCCCCCGCTCCTACTCTCCCATCCAGATGGAGGAGGTGATCTTCAAGCTGCTGGAAGCGTGGCAGCGCAAGCGGCAGCGGGAACAAAGCCGCTAAAACTGAATATCCCCAACACTTGCCGGACAAGCCTCTGCTTGCCCGGCTCTTTTTATAGGAGGACTTATGCACATTCGCAAACTTACTTACAAAAAGGAGGATGTGGACTGCAAGCTCTGTACGGAGTATCGGGGCAAAAAACATCCCTGTCCCCATGATGTGTGTCCGTTCATTGCGGAACGCATTGAAGCCGGTGCCGTCACCTATTGGGATGCCGTCAACACCATGATCTCCCCACAGTACCGCTTCTCCCGCCGCCTGCCGAAGCTGGCAGAGGAACATCCCGGAACTTTTTTCCTGGATGATCGCCACCGCTCCCGCATGGAGTTTCTAAATACCCAGCTGGGCTACGTTCCGGGCCGCAATACGCCTGCCTACTACGCCGCCATGTATCTGCTGACTGCCAATGAAATTATCTACTGGCGCATGGCCAACTGCTTCTGCTATGACGGTATTGATTTCCGATATGCCATTCTCCGGGGCATCAGCACCTACAACTATGCGCTGTACCGTGCCGCTCTGGCACTGACCACAGACCGTCAAGGCGTCACCGTGTCTGAGCTGGATGATACCGAGCTTATCGAGGATGAAGTTTTCCGGCTCATCATCAACGCCATGCTCATTGCCAGATATGGCCTGACCGCTATGAAGCTGACAAAGGGAGACGATGCCAATGGCAGCTGATTTCGGCGTTTCCTGCGGACACACGGAGTATTCCAACATCCGATTTGAGGATGGGACACGGCACATAGTTATCTTTGAGGTGGCACGCGGCCTGCCGGAGTTGGAGGTTTTTCGTCCGGAGCTGCCCATTCCGTACCGGGATATGGCCTACCGGGTGCGGCTGTTTCTGACCGATGCAGAGTACAAAACCCTTCGCCTTTGGGCCGCTGCAGACAAGGTGCGCATCCTGCACCAAGCAAATGTAATCAACGGGTATGCAGACCGATTTCCCTATGCGGCGCGTAATGCACGCAAAAAGCAGCTTCATA
>ERZ808252.575-NODE-575-length-34380-cov-4.840991_pt1 | contig 34380 bp, 35 predicted proteins | sample MGYA00521242_ERZ808252 | MGnify/ENA primary metagenome ERZ808252 (study PRJEB31516, sample SAMN03275581) | gut metagenome | biome: mammalia-associated habitat; material: feces | host: Papio cynocephalus | place: Kenya | collected 2012-08-07 ...
TCAACGTGCGTTGGCCCGGCGGTATGATGACCAACTTCAAGACCATCAAGAAGTCGATCAACCGTCTGAACAACCTCTACAAGATGCAGGAGGACGGCACGTTCGATCTGCTTCCGAAGAAGGAGGTTGCCGCTATGCAGAAGGAAATCTTCGACCTCGAGAAGAGCTACGGCGGTATCAAGACCATGGAGCAGTTGCCCGATGCGGTGTTCGTGGTTGACCCCAAGAAGGAGCACATCGCAGTGCTTGAGGCAAAGAAGCTGGGCATTCCGGTTATCGCAATCGTGGATACCAACTGCGACCCCGATGACGCAGACTATATCATCCCGGGTAACGATGATGCAATCCGCGCAATCAAGCTGATTTCCTCCTCGCTGGCTGATGCCGTAATCGAGGGCAAGCAGGGTGAAGAGACGGCGGAAGCGACCGCCGAAGAGACCGCGACCGACGCGGAGTAATCGAAAGGGGAAACGAAAATGGCTGCTATTACCGCAAAAGATGTTGCCGCGCTCCGCGCAAAGACCGGTATCGGTATGATGGAGTGCAAGAAGGCGCTGGTTGAGGCGGACGGCGATATGGATGCCGCTGTCAAGATTCTGCGCGAGAAGGGCGAATTGAAGGCTGAGTCCAAGATGGCAACCAGAATTGCCGCCGACGGACTGGTTGAAATTCTCAAGGAGGGTGACCTGACCGCAATGATCGAGGTCAATTCCGAGACCGACTTCGTGGCTAAGAACGAGACCTTCAAGGCGTTCGTAACCGATCTGCTGAAGATTATCATCGCGCAGAAGCCCGCAACGGTGGAAGCCCTGATGACCTGCAAGTATGACGATGAAATGACCGTTGATGCCAAGCTGAAGGAAATGATCTTCAAGATCGGCGAGAAGCTGACGGTTCGCCGCTTCGTTCTGGTTGAGGGCATCACCAGCACCTATATCCACGGCAACGGCTCCATCGGCGTTGTTGCGAAATTCAAGACCGATGTGGCGGACAAGCCCGAGTTTGCGGCGTTCGCAAAGAACATCGCGCTCCAGATCGGCGCTTACCCGACCCCGTATCTCTGCCGCGAGCAGGTTCCCGCGGATGTGATTGAGGAAGAGAAGAAGATTCTTCTGGCGCAGATCGCAAACGATCCCGCAAATGCGAAGAAGCCCGATGCAATCAAGGCGAAGATGGTCGAGGGTCGTGTTTCCAAGTTCTACGACAACAACTGCCTGCTGGATATGGGCTATGTCAAGGACGAGGACATGAAGGTCGGTCAGTACGTCAAGGCTACCGCAAAGGAGCTGGGCGGCGAGATTGAAATCGCGGAATTCTACCGCTACGAAAAGGGCGAGGGAATCCAGAAGCGCGAGGACAACTTTGCAGAGGAAATCGCAAAGCTGACCGCGAACAAGTAATCGATAAAATATCGCTAAGCGGGCGAATCGGAGAAAAAATTCTCCGATTTGCCCGCTTTTTTTCCAAAACCTCTTGACAAATCAGGAATTTGTGGTATAATGTAAAGGAAATTGCTTTACAGTTTACAGTCGGAAGCGCGGTGAATCGTATGTTTGAAAAGAATCTGAAAATCGGGTTCCTGCTGGATTTTTACGGAGATATGCTTTCCGAGCGAAAGCGGACCGTGCTGGATTACTATTACAACGACGACCTCTCGCTGTCCGAAATCGCGGACGAAATCGGCATCTCGCGTCAAGGCGTGCGGGAGCTGATTAAGAAGGCAGAGGATGAGCTGCTGTTTTTTGAGGAAAAATTGGGGCTGGCGGCAAGGTTCCGACAGGCAGGCGAGCAAGCGGAGCGGCTTCTCGGGCTGTTGCGGGAACGGGGTGCCGACAGCGAAATCATGGAAGCGGCGGAGGACCTTGCAAGGTCGGTCCGCTGACGGAAGGAGGGAAGCGTACCGTGTTTGAAAGTCTCGGCGAGAAGCTGTCAAACGCATTCAAAAAGTTCAGAAGCAAGGGAAAGCTGACCGAAGCGGATGTCAAGGCGGGAATGCGCGAAATCAAGCTCGCGTTGCTGGAAGCGGACGTCAACTTCAAGGTGGTCCGTGACTTTATCAAAATCGTGTCCGAACGGGCGGTCGGAAGCGAGGTTCTGGAATCGCTCCTGCCCGCACAGCAGATTGTCAAAATCGTAAACGAGGAGCTGACCCGTCTCATGGGCGGCTCGCAATCCAAGCTGACAATTGCATCCAAGCCGCCAACGGTTATCATGATGGTCGGCTTGCAGGGCGCAGGTAAGACCACACACGCGGGCAAGCTCGCGGGGCTTTACAAAAAGCAGGGCAAAAAGCCGCTGTTGGTTGCCTGCGACGTGTACCGTCCCGCCGCAATCAAGCAGTTGCAGGTGGTGGGAGAAAAGCTGGATATCCCCGTGTTTACCATGGGTGATCAGGTCTCTCCCGTCAAGATTGCAAAGGCGGGCGTTGAATACGCCAACCAAAAGGGCTACGACATGGTGTTCATCGACACCGCAGGTCGGTTGCAGATTGATGAGGTCCTGATGGAGGAGCTGGAGCAGATCAAGGAGGCAGTCAAGCCGACCGAGATTCTGCTGACGGTGGACGCGATGATCGGTCAGGAATCGGTCAACGTGGCGGAAACCTTCAACAACAAGCTGGACATCACGGGCGTAATTTTGACCAAGCTGGACGGCGATACCCGTGGCGGTGCGGCACTTTCCATCCGCTATGTGACGGGAAAGCCGATCAAATTCGTGGGAACCGGCGAGAAGCTGGACACCATCGAGCCGTTCTATCCCGACCGCATGGCATCGCGGATTCTCGGCATGGGAGACGTGCTGACGCTGATTGACAAGGCGCAGGCGGCTTACGATGAGAAGCAGGCGGTGGAGCTGGAAAAGAAAATGCGCCAGCAGACCTTTACGCTGGACGATTATCTCGGACAGCTGATGCAGCTCAAAAAGATGGGCAATCTGGAGCAGCTGGTCGGCATGATGCCCGGGATGAACGCAAAGGCGCTGAAGGACGCGAAGGTGGACGAAAAGGTGCTGGTGCGAACCGAAGCCATCATCCACTCCATGACAAAAAAGGAGCGGGAGCACCCCGAGATTATCAATGCGTCACGCAAAAAGCGCATCGCACAGGGCTCGGGCACCTCGGTTGAGGAGGTCAATAAGCTGCTCAAGCAGTTCGACCAGATGCTCAAAATGATGCGGCAATTTACCGAAATGGGAAAGACCCGCAAAGGAAAGAAAATGCTCGGCAGAATGAAGATGCCTTTCTGATTTCACCGTTCATTCATAAAACCATATTTTATTTATTTTTCGGAGGAAAAAATCATGGCAGTAAAAATGAGACTTACCAGAATGGGCGCAAAGAAGGCTCCGTTCTATCGCGTTATCGTGGCGGACAGCCGCTCGCCCAGAGACGGTCGCTTCATCGACACGATCGGCACCTACAACCCGCTGACCAACCCCGTTGAGATTAAGCTCGATGCGGAGAAGGCAAAGAAGTGGCTCGGAAACGGCGCTCAGCCGACCGAAACCGTCAAGGCGCTTCTGAAGAAGAGCGGGATCGTTGACTGATCCCCTTTCACGGGAGTAACGCGGTATGGCAAATTTACAGGAAACCTTGCTTGATATCGCAAAGGCGATTGTCGATAACCCCGATGAGGTAAAGGTTGTAACCGAGGAGGACGAGCGTTCGATTACGCTCACGCTCACGGTTGCAACGGATGACACGGGAATGGTCATCGGCAGACACGGCAGAATCGCAAAGGCGATTCGCACGGTCATCAAGGCTGCATCTGCCGGCAGCGGCAAAAAAGTGAATGTGGAAATTCGTTGAAGCCGAAAAACCGGACGCTTGCCGTTCGGTTTTTTCGTTATCAGGAGGAGACATGGAGGAATCGGATATCCTGCGCTTTCCCGAGGAGCGGGAAAGGGAGGAGCGTTTGCGCGGCATGACGGCGGAGGCACTGTGCTCGGCACTTTCCCGTCTTGAAGCATCCTTACCCACCGCTCCCGACACCGCGGCAGAGGACGAGCGGCGGCAAGCGGTGAAAATCCTATCAGTTTTAGAACGTGAGACCGCCCGATTTCTCGCGGCGGAGCGCGGCAAGACCGACGTGTTCGGGCATTTGCGGGATGCGGGCGGCTTTTATGCCGACTATTGCGAAATGCAAGCCGCTTTGCAGGAGGGAACCCAACGGCTGGCGGAGCTTTTCCATCGGGAACCCAACGGGCAAGCCGTTGACCGCTACACGGAATGGGCGGTGCTCCGCCTGTCACAGGGCTTGCACGAGGACCCAGCCGTTACCGATGCGGCGCGCGCACTGCTCGGTCGGCTCCGCGAGGTGCAGAACCGACAGGCAAAGGAGGCAGAGCGCACCGCGCAGCTGCGGGCGTGTCTGCGCACCTTTTTGCGGGAGACAATCCCCGCATATTGCGAGCGCGCCCTGCCGCTCTCGGACGCGCGGAACGGCGGAAAAGCACCGCAGGCAGGTCAGCTGTTGGCACTCGTCGGAGAGCTGAACGATGCCATCGTGCGCACAAGGCGGGCGCTTGAATCGGTCTGACCGCTTGACAAATCGCAAGGGTTGTGTTACAATAAAAGCAGAAAAGCAGAATATGATTCGGAGGTTTTGCTATGAAGCCCTATTTACTGGCACTCGACCAAGGGACAACAAGCTCGCGTTGCATTCTGTTCGATCGGCACGGGACGGTGCTGTCGCGGGTCAATCGGGAATTCCGACAGTCCTATCCGCAGGACGGCTGGGTGGAGCAGGATGCAACCGAAATACTCGCCTCGCAGATGGGCGTTGCGGTGGAAGCCATGCTCCGCGCGGGCATCGGCGCGGAGGAGATTGCGGCAATCGGCATCACGAACCAGCGGGAAACGGTTGTTGTCTGGGACCGCGCCACGGGAAAGCCGATTTGTCCCGCCATCGTCTGGCAGTGCAGACGGACGGCGGAGCGTTGCGCCGAGCTGAAGCGGCAGGGGCTTGAGCCGATGCTCCGCGAGAAAACGGGACTGATTGCGGACCCGTACTTTTCGGCAACCAAGCTGCAATGGATTCTGGAGAATATCCCCGATGCCCGCCGCCGCGCGGAGGCGGGGGAGCTTTGCTTCGGCACGGTGGACAGCTGGCTCATCTGGAATCTGACGGGAGGAAAGGTCCACGCCACAGACCCCTCCAATGCGGCGCGCACCATGCTGTTCAACATTCACACGGGGCAATGGGACCGCGACCTGCTTGAGCTGTTCGGCATTCCCGAGGCGATTCTGCCCGAGGTCAAGCCGTCCTCCTGTCTGTTCGGTTATACCTCCGAGCACCTCTTCGGGGAGCGCATTCCGATTTCGGGCGTGGCGGGGGATCAGCAGGCGGCGCTGTTCGGACAGGGCTGTTTTGATGCGGGCGATGTCAAGAATACCTACGGCACGGGCGGATTTTTGCTGATGAACACGGGCGAGACCCCCGTTGCATCGCGCGCGGGACTGCTGACAACGGTCGGCTGGCAGCTTGGGGACCGCATGACCTATGTGCTGGAGGGCTCGGTCTTTGTCTGCGGCGCGGTTATTCAGTGGCTGCGGGACGGTCTGCATCTGTTCGGAAAGGCGAGCGAGACCGAGGCAATGGCAACCGCCGTCCCCGACAGCGCGGGTGTTTATCTGGTTCCCGCATTTGTCGGGCTGGGCGCGCCGCACTGGGACCCGTTCGCACGCGGCTCGATTCAGGGGCTGACCCGTGCGGTGACAGCCAATCACATCGTGCGCGCGGCGCTGGAATCCATGGCGTACCAGACGGCGGACGTGCTGGAAGCCATGCGGCGGGATGCGGCGGCGCCCATCGGAAGCATCCGCGTGGACGGCGGCGCATCGGCAAACGATTTTCTCCTGCAATTCCAGAGCGATATTCTGGGTGTTCCGCTTTCCCGCCCGCACTGCGTGGAGACCACCGCATGGGGCGCGGCAAGCCTTGCGGCGCTGGCGGTCGGATACTACAGCGACCTGACCGAATTGCGCAAGACCCGGCTGGCGGACCGCACCTTTACCCCCGAGATGTGCGGGGAGGAGCGGGAAAAACGGCTGGCGGGTTGGCACAAGGCGGTGGACCGCTCCCTTGCGTGGATATAAGGGGAGAAATTTTGCGGAAAATTGCAAAAAGCTCTTGATTTTTGCGGCGGGATGTGGTATAATATATCCGTTGCCCGCCGGTATGATGGAATTGGCAGACGTGCTGGACTCAAAATCCAGTGGTAGCGATACCGTGTCGGTTCGACCCCGACTACCGGCACCAAAGGGAACCCTGCCGCCTGATGTTTTTGGGCGGCAGGGTTTTGCTTGTTTGGGAGGTGTCGAATGGACGACAGGATGTATCTTTGCATCGACCTCAAAAGCTTTTTCGCTTCCGTGGAATGCGCCGAACGCGGACTTGACACCATGAAAACGCGGCTTGTGGTCGCGGACCCGTCCCGCGGGCGAGGTGCCATCTGTCTGGCGGTTTCTCCCGCGCTCAAGGAATTGGGCGTGCGGAACCGATGCAGAATTTACGAAATTCCCGAGGGAATCGACTATATCACGGCGCTCCCGCGCATGAAGCGGTATATGGAATATGCGGCGCGCATCTATTCGGTTTACCTGCGCTATATCAGCCCCGAGGACATCCATGTGTATTCCATTGACGAATGCTTTCTGGACATCACGTCCTACCGCAGGCTCTACGGCATGAACGAGCGGGAGCTGGCAAAGCTGCTGACCGATGCGGTGTACCGCGAAACGGGCGGCATCTGCGCAACCGTCGGAATCGGGACTAACCTCTTTCTGGCAAAGGTTGCGCTGGACATTACGGCAAAGCACGCACCGGACCGCGTCGGATATCTGGACGAGGAAGAATTCAAACGAACGGTGTGGTATCATCAGCCGCTGACGGACATCTGGAATGTCGGTCACGGCATTGCAAAGCGGCTTGAGAAAATGGGCATCTTCGATTTGCGCGGCGTTGCGGAATGCGAGGAGGCAAAGCTCTACCGCGAATTCGGCGTCAATGCGGAATTCCTGATTGACCATGCCCACGGGCGCGAGCCGTGCACCATTGCGGACATTCACGCCTATGTAGCCAAGAGCGAATCCATTTCAAACGGTCAGATTCTCTTTGAGGATTACCGCTTTGAGGATGCGCTGACGGTGCTCAAGGAAATGGTGGACCCGCTGGTTCTGGAGCTGATCGAGCGGCGCAAGGTCACCGATTCCATCAGCCTTTCGGTCGGCTATTCGCGCGATGTGCGCGGGTCGGCGGGAACGACCGTAAAGCTCGGCGGCTATACCAACTCGGCAAAGAAAATCCGCCGCGCGTTTGTGGACTGCTTCCGCAAAACCGTCAACCCGAACTATCCCATCCGCCGCATCAATGTGGGACTGAACGACCTACAGGACGAGGCTTGCGCAACGCTGGACCTGTTTACCGACCTCGACGCGGAGAAGCGCGAGCTGGAGCTCCAGAAAACGGTTCTGGGACTGCGAAAAAAATACGGCAAGAATGCGATTCTGCACGGAATCAGCCTTGAGGAAAAGGCGACCGCGCGGGAGCGGAATCGGCTGATCGGAGGGCACAACAGTGGAGAAGAAGGCAAGTAACCTTGACCGCGCGCGCCAATTCATGCCGTTTGCGGCACTGCGCGGCTTTGAGGAGCTGATCCGTGAGCAGGAGCGGAAGCCCGAGCCGCGGCGGACGCTCTCCGAGGAGGACGCGGCGGCGCTGTCGCGGAGGCTGTCCCGCACCGCGCGCGGCAGTCTGGTGCGCGTGACGCATTATGACGGTAATGCCTACAAAACAACGGTCGGTATGGTATCGGACATTGATCTTGCCACCCGCAGTCTGCGGATTGTCAAGACCTCAATCCGATTCGACGATATATCGGAAATTTCGGAGCTCAACAAGTTCAACAGCTGAAAGGAAACGAATATGAAAGCAATTTACACGATTACGCTCAACCCTGCGTTCGATCTGCATTATCGGATGGCGCATTTCGAGGCGCAGAAGGAAAACTACGTTGACAGCATCCTCTGCGATGCGGGTGGAAAGGGGATTAACATTTCCCGTGCCCTGAAGGTCAACGGAACCGAAAGCACCGCATTCGTCATTCTCGGTGACGAGAACGGCGCGGCGTTTGAGGCACAGCTGAAGCGCGACGGTCTGCACTATGCGCCGATTCACACGGCGGGACGCATCCGTGAGAACATTACCCTGCACCCCGCAGACAGCAAGGAAACACGCATCAGTCTCGATACCTTCCGCGTGACGCCCGATATTCTGCACGAGCTGGAGAAATCGGTGCTTGACACCTGCCGCGCGGGGGACCTGCTCGCGTTTGCGGGAAGGAATCCGAAGGGCTTGGAGAAGGCGGAGGTCATTGCCTTTTTGCGCCGTCTCATTGCAAGCGGTGTGCGCGTGATTGTGGATTCCAACTCCTTTACGCCCGAGGACCTGACCAAAATTCACCCGTGGCTCATCAAGCCGAACGAGCAGGAGATTGTCTCCTTCCTCGGAACACCTGTGGAAAACGCGCAGGACGCGGCACACGCGGCGGCGGAGCTGGTGAAGCGCGGCGTGGCGGAGGAGGTTATGATTAGTCTCGGAGGAGACGGCGCGGTCTGGTCGGATGGGCAGGACTCGCTGATTCTGTCCGTGCCCAAGCTGGCGCATCCCGTTTCCACCATCGGTGCGGGAGACAGCACGCTGGCGGGCGTTCTGCACGCGACCGCGCGGGGACTGGACCGTGAAGCCGTCCTGCGCACGGCAGTCTCGTTCGGCACCGCCGCCTGCATGACCGAGGGAACCCTGCCGCCCAGAGCGGAGGATGTGCGGTCGGTTTTCGGGCAAACACGGGTGCTGTAAGCCGAATCGGAGCGGAAAATCGCCGCAAAAGTATTTTATTTACAAAAAAGGTGTTTACAAACGGCTCGATTTGTAGTAAAATAAAAAGGAATAGGACAACGGAAGAAGGAGCTTGATTATGGAGATGCAACCGAAATACCGCAGGGTACTGCTCAAGCTGTCGGGCGAGGCGCTTGCCGCGGGAGCCGACGGAATTCTGAACTTTGATTTTACCGCACAGGTCGCCGCACAGATTAAACGCTGTGTCGATGCGGGCGTGCAGGTCGCTGTTGTGGTCGGCGCGGGGAACATCTGGCGCGGCAGACAGGGAACCGATATGGACCGCGTCCGTGCGGACCACATGGGAATGCTCGCAACCGTTATCAACTCCATCGCGCTTCAGGATGCGTTCATTCACGCGGGCATGGAGGCGGTTGTCATGACCTCGGTCGACATTCATGCCTTTGCGGATACATACACCGCGCGCGATGCAATCGCCGCACTGGAGGCGGGCAAGGTCGTCATTTTCGGCGGCGGGCTCGGCGTTCCGTACTTCTCAACCGACACCACAGCGGTCCTGCGTGCGGCGGAAATTCATGCCGACTGCGTCCTGATGGCGAAGAACATCGACGCAATCTACAGCGCCGACCCGAGAAAGGACCCGACCGCAACCCGCTACAGCGAGCTGACCTACCGTCAGATCATCGACCAAAACCTCAAGGCGCTGGACCTCTCCGCCATGATTTTCTGCATGGAGAACGATGTGAACGGCTACGCCTTCGGGCTGGCGGACCCCGAAAATATTTACCGCGTTGTCATGGGCGAGCCTGTCGGCACCCTGATTCATAACAAAGACTGAACAACCGAACACTCAGGAAAGGATTGGATGAAAGTATGAAATTCAACACCAAACAGACCGAAGAAAAAATGCAGAAGAGCATTGCAGCTTACGAAAGCAATCTTTCCACCATCCGCGCAAGTCAGGCGAACGCCGCCATTGTGTCCAAGGTGACCTTTGAATACTACGGCGCGCCGACCCGCATTGTGGATATGGCATCGGTGACCGTGACCGACCCCAAAACCCTGACCATTTCTCCCTACGACCGCTCCACCCTCAAGCCGATGGTGAAGGCGATTCTGGCATCCGACATCGGCATTACGCCGAGCGACGACGGCAGTGTGATTCGTCTGATTTTCCCGCAGCTGACCGAGGAGCACCGCAAGGAGCTGACCAAGCAGATTCAGAAAATGGGCGAGGAAGCGCGCGTTGCCATTCGGAATGTCCGCCGCGAAGCGAATGACGAAATCAAGAAGCAGAAGAAGGACGGCGAGATGACCGAGGACGAGCAGAAGGCAAGCGAGAAATCCGTGCAGGACCTGACCGACAAGTACATCAAGCAGGTAGATGACATTACCGCAAAGAAGGACAAGGAGATCATGCAGGTCTGACGGCGGCGTTTCTGCGATTCTCCGGCGGGCGCCGCAAAACGGTTCCCGCCGGATTTTTTGGAGTGCATCATGTTTTTTCAGAAAAAGAAAAAGGAAGCGGCAGGCGTTCCCGACCTCTCGGACGGGCGGCTGCGGCACATCGCCTTCATCATGGACGGCAACGGCAGATGGGCGAAAAAGCGGGGAATGCCGCGTGAATACGGGCACAAGCGGGGAGCCGAGAACTTCCGCCGCATCGGGCGGTACTGTGAATCCATCGGGTTGCAGTACATGACCGTTTACGCCTTTTCCACCGAAAACTGGAAGCGCCCCGCGCACGAGGTCGAAGCGCTTTTGGGGCTTCTGGACGACTATATCGAGGAATTCTTCCGCGAGCTTGACAAGGAAAAGATTCATCTGTGCTTTGTGGGCAACCTTTCCGCCTTTCCCGACAGTCTGCGGGAAAAGATGGAGCGGCTGGACCGCGAAACGGCGGACCGTTCGTTTCGGCTCAACATCGCGGTCAACTACGGCGGCAGGGAGGAGATTGCCCATGCCTGCGAAGCGCTGATTCGTGAGGGGAAGCAGACAGTGACCGAGGATGACATCTCCGCCCATCTCTATACGGCGGGATGTCCCGACCCCGATTTGATTGTCCGCACGGGCGGTGACCTGCGGTCCTCCAATTTCCTGCTCTGGCAATCCGCATATGCGGAATACTACTTTACCGACACGCTCTGGCCCGATTACCGCGAACGGGATGTGGATGAGGCAATTCGCTCCTTCATCGGTCGCAAGCGGCGCTTTGGCGGCGTGAAAAACATCTGAACTGAAAGGGATTCGCTATGAAGCAACGAATCATCACGGCGGTTGTCGCCTTCTTCGTCCTGTTGCCCGTCCTGATTTTCTCGGACACCTTCATTTTCCCGCTCGGGCTTGCCGTCTGTGCGGTCCTGTCGGTCTGGGAAATGTTCGCCTGTGTCGGGCTGAAAAACGCATGGATTTTCACCGTGCCGATGTATGCCATCGGCGCGGCATTCCCGTTTCTCATCCGCTACCTGCCCGACAGGGGTCTGCTTGCCCCGATTGCAATCTGCGCGGCGGTGGTCTGGACGCTCTATGCCTTTACGGTCCTGATCTTCTCGCACGGCAAATACCCGCTGGAAGCGGTGTTCGTTGCATCCTTCAGCCTGTTTTACATTTTCGTCGGCTTCAACGCGATTCTCTTTATCCACGATTGCGAGCCCGGCGGAAAATACCTCTACTATATCTGCTTCCTCGGCGCGTGGATTACCGACATTTTCGCGTACTTCTGCGGGCGCGCATTCGGAAAGCACAAGCTCATTCCCGATGTCAGCCCGAAAAAGACCGTGGAGGGGAGCATTGGCGGAACCGTGTTCTGCATCCTCGTCATGGTGATTTTCGGAATCGTGGTGGAAGCGTTGGTGCCGGAAATTACCGCAAACCTCCTGATTTTCGCGGTTGCGGGCGTTCTCGTTGCCGTTGTGTCGCAAATCGGGGACCTTTCCATGTCGGTCATCAAACGCAAATACGGTGTGAAGGACTACGGCTTCATTTTCCCGGGGCACGGCGGCGTGCTGGACCGCTTCGATTCGGTTATCGCGGTGTCGGCGCTTCTGATGGTGTTCTCTCTCTTCTTCAACTTTTTTGAATTGGCATGAAAGCAACGGAAACGAATTCGATTTATCCGTCCGTCACAATCTTAGGCTCCACGGGCTCGGTTGGTGAGCAGGCGGTGGACGTTGCCCGTCGGACGGGGGCAAAAATCAACGCGCTTTGTGCGGCGAAGAACGCACAGCGGGTGGAGGAGCAGGTGCGGGAATTCAATGTTCCCGTTTGCGCCATGGCGGACGAAGCCGCGGCGCGCGACCTGCGGGAGCGGCTTGCCGATACCCCCGTGCGGGTGCTCTCGGGCATGGACGGCATCTGCGAAATGATTGCGGAGCCGCACGCGGGGGACGAGGTGGTGCTGAACTCCGTCATCGGCGAGGCGGGACTGCGCCCGACGCTGGCAACGCTCGGCGCGGGCAAACGGCTGGCGCTTGCCAACAAGGAATCGCTGGTCTGTGCGGGAGAAATCGTTATGAAGCTGGCACGGCAAAAGGGACAGACCATCCTGCCCGTTGACAGCGAGCACAGCGCAATCTTCCAATGCCTGCGGGCGGGAAACCCGAAAAAAATCAAAAAGCTGCTTCTGACTGCCTCGGGCGGTCCGTTTTACGGCTACAGCAAAGCACAGCTCGCCGACATCACCCCCGAGCGCGCACTGGCACACCCGACATGGAAAATGGGGGCGAAAATCACAATCGACAGCGCCACGCTGATGAACAAGGGCTTTGAGGTCATCGAGGCGGTGCATTTGTTCGGGGTCACGCCCGAGCAGGTGGAGGTGCTGGTCCACCGTGAGAGCATAATGCACTCGGCGGTCGAATATACTGACAACAGCGTGATTGCGCAGATGTCGGTGCCCGATATGCGGCTTTGCGTGCAGTATGCACTGACGCATCCCGCAAGAGCCGAGGCGGTTATTCCCGAGCTCGACCTGTTCCGCATCGGAAAGCTGACCTTTGCGCACCCTGACACCGAAACCTTCCCCCTGCTTGCGCTGGCACGGTCGGCAATCGCCTCGGGCGGGGCAGTCCCCGCAGTGGTGAACGCCGCAAACGAGGTGGCAGTGGCGGCATTTCTCGGGAAGCGGCTCACATTCCCCGCAATTGCGGAGGTCGTGACCGAGACCACAGAGCGGCTGCGCACCGAGGCGATCCGTGCGGAAACGGTGGAGGACATTTTCGCTTTTGACGCAAAAGCAAGAGCGGTTGCAAACGAAATTCTCGCTCTGCGGACCTGACGCAGAGCGGCTTTTAGGAGGATACCCGTGATAGTCCTGTATATTTTACTGGCAATTTTCATTTTCGGCTTTCTGATTTTCATTCATGAGCTGGGACATTTTCTGGTCGCGCGGGCGTGCGGCGTGAAGATTCTGGAATTCGCCATCGGAATGGGACCGCGCATTCTCTCGCACCGCTCCAAGAAGAGCGGCACGGTCTATGCGCTCCGTGTGCTTCCCATCGGAGGCTTTGTCAGTATGCTCGGCGAAAGCGGCATGGAGCTGGCGCAGGGGAACGAGAAGGGGGAGACCGTGGTCGAGGACCCGAACAACCCGCTGCTCAACGACATCAAGCCGACGGATGCGGAGGCGGAAGCGCTCTCACCCGAGGATGAAAAGCACGCCTACTGCAACCAGAGCGTTTGGAAACGGATTCTGATTTCGCTTGCAGGACCCGCGATGAACGTTCTGCTCGGGTTTCTCCTCATGTTCATCATGGTGGGCTCCATGGGGCGGCACGGCTACCTCGGTAACACCGTGATTGCGGGCTTCCCCGAAGGAAACATCAGCCAAGAATCGGGATTGATGGTGGGGGACGAGGTCCTCAAAATCGGGAAGGTGTCGGTTCACACGCTCTACCAGCTGAACTATGAAATCACCTCGCAGGGCTACAAAAAGGTGAATGTCACCGTCCGCCGGAACGGCGAAAAGGTGGTTATCAAGGACGTCATCTTTCCGACAAGCGTGCAGAGCAACATCGCCCTCGGACAGATGGATTTTCAGGTGTACGGGGAAAAACTGACCCCCGCAAAACTGATCAAACACAGCTTCTGGCAGTCCTGTTCGACGGTGAAGATGGTGTACGATTCGCTGCTCGGGCTGATCGGCGGGCGCTATCCGGCGGACAGCGTATCGGGTCCCGTCGGCATTACGGGAACGATCGCGCAGGCGGCAAAAAGCAGCGCGTTGGACGTATTGTATCTGGTGATTGTCATCTCCATCAACCTCGGCATCATGAACCTGCTCCCGCTTCCCGCGCTGGACGGCGGGCACATCCTGCTTTACGTTGTGGAGTTGATTCGCGGCAAAAAGGTTAAGCCGCAGGTCGAGGGCATCATCAACTTTGTCGGACTGATCGTCCTGCTCGCGCTGATGGCGGTTGTCATGGCAAAGGATATCATCGCGCTGTTCTGAGGAAACAACATGGAATACAACAAAATCAGAAGAAAGACCCCGTCGGTTCGGGTCGGAAGCCGCGTCATCGGCGGAGAAGCACCGATTGCGATTCAGTCCATGACCAACACCGACACCTACGACCACGCCGCAACGCTGGCGCAGGTCCGCGCGCTGGAGGCGGCGGGCTGTGACATCGTGCGCGTGACCGTCCCGACTCCCGAGGCGGCGGATATCATCCTCGCCCTGCGCGAGGGCGGCATAACCGTCCCGATTGTTGCGGATATCCATTTCGACTACAAGGCGGCTCTGCGCTGTGCGGAGCTTGGCTTTGACAAAATCCGCATCAACCCCGGCAACATCGGCGGAGAGGACCGTGTGCGGGCGGTGGTTGAAGCCTGCGGCGCGCGAAACATCCCGATTCGCATCGGGGTCAACGGCGGGTCGCTCGAAAAGCATATTCTGGCAAAGTACGGTGCCCCGACCCCCGAGGCGCTTTGCGAAAGTGCGCTCTACCATGCGTCGCTTCTGGAAAAATTCGATTTTCATAACATTGTCCTGTCCATCAAGACCTCGACCGTGCACGACATGATTGAGGCAAACCGCCGTCTGGCTTCGCTTTGCCCGTATCCGCTCCACCTCGGCGTGACCGAAGCGGGCGGCGGGGAGCGCGGACTGCTCAAGGGTGCCATCGGAATCGGCTCGCTCCTCTCGGACGGCATCGGAGACACCGTGCGGGTGTCGCTGACCGATGATCCCGTGCGCGAGGTCGCGGCGGCAAAGCAGATTCTGCGCGCGGTCGGCATCGACGGTCAGCGGGGGCTGGATATCATCAGCTGTCCCACCTGCGGGCGGACCAAAATCGACCTGATTCCGCTCGTCCGCCGCTTTGAGGAGGCGGTGCGCGAGGAAGGGCTGGAGGACCTGCCTCTGCGCGTGGCGCTGATGGGCTGTGTGGTCAACGGTCCCGGGGAGGCGCGCGAGGCGGATGTCGGCGTTGCGGGCGGCATTCACGAGGCAGTCCTGTTCCGTCACGGAGAATTGGTGGAGAAGATCGCAGAGGATGCAATCATCCCGCGCTTGCTTGCGGAAATCAAAAGGATGGGGAACAGTCGGCATGAGTAAAACGCTACCCGAGATTTTTTCCAAATACCGCGCGGACGAGCCCGACCTCGGGCTGATGCTCTCCGCAGACCCGAATTCGATTCGCCTGCGTTGCGACAAGGACCAACGGATTATCGAAATTCACGCCGACTTCGCCGCTCCGCTCCGCCGCGGGGACCAGTTCCGCATTGAGGCGGGGATTCGGAAGGCGTATGATTTGAATTTCGTCCGCATCCTTCCGCATTACCCGAATGCGACCTTTACCGAGGCGAATGTGCCCGACCTGCTTGCGGAAACCAACCGCATGGGCATTGTGGCAAACGGCTTTTTCAACCGTTGCCATTACCGCCTTGACGGGAATAAACTGGATATTGAAATTCCGTTCTCGGACAGCGGCGTGGACCTTGTGACCAACGCCAAGACCCCCGCGCTGATGGAGGAGATTATCCGAAACGAATTCGGTACGGAAATCAAAATCAACATCCGCCGCGAGGAGGGCTACGACCCGAGCCTTTACGCCTCGGAATTGCAGACCATGCAAAACGCCATGTCGCACGAGGCGGCGCAGGCGCAAAAGGAGTATGCACGGGTGCAAGCCCAGCAAGCGGCATATCAGGGCGGTCCCGCCGTGCAGGAGACCGCTGTTTTGCCGCGTATTCCGAGCATTTATACCGACCTTGACCCGACCCCGCACAAAATCTCGGACACCGTGTGGGAAATCGGGCATTCGCAATTTGATGTCAGCGAGCCGAAGGTCCTGCTTGGCAATGCCTTTGAGATTACGCCGACCGCGATTGCAACGGTCAACCATCCGCAGAAAAACATCGTCTTTCTCGGCGACGTGTTCAACTTCACCGCCGAGGAAAACCGCACGGGTGACAAAATGGATGTCACCTTCGACCTGTTCGACGGTGATACCTCCATCGAGCACCGCACCTTCGGCATGGAAATCGAGGACGCAAAGTCGCTTGCCGCCATCGTGAAAAACGGCGGGACCTACGCCATGCGCGGATATGTCAAGCAGATTACGCGCAAGGGGCGGACCGATCTGGACTACAGCTTTTTCTATACCGACATCATGCAGATTTCCAAAATCACGCGCAAGGACACGGCAGAGAAAAAGCGCGTGGAATTGCATCTGCATACCACCATGTCCACCATGGACGCGCTGATTCCGCCCGATGTGGCGGTGAAAACCGCGCTGAAATGGGGGCATCCCGCGGTTGCAATCACCGACCACGGCAACGTGCAGGGCTTCCCCGATGCTATGCTGGCGCTGGAAAAGGCGGCAGGGGAGGACAACCCATTCAAGGTCCTCTACGGCATCGAGGCGTACTTCGTCAACGACACCGCAAGCGCGGTGATGGGGAACTGCAACCCCGATTTCAATGCCGAAACCATCGTGTTCGATATCGAAACCACGGGCCTTTCGGTCCGCAACTGCAAAATCACCGAAATCGGTGCGGTGAAAATCAAGGACGGAAAGGTCCTTGACCGCTTCAATACCTTTGTCAATCCCGAATGCCCGATTCCGCCCGAAATCGTGGAGCTGACGGGCATCACAGACGAAATGGTAGCCGATGCGCCGCTTTATGCCGATGCCCTGAAAGCCTTCTTCACCTTCATCGGCAACGACCACGTGAAGGAGGGCGAGCCTTACCCGCTCCTTGTGGCGCACAATGCCAACTTCGACATCGGCTTTATCCGCTACTTTGCAAAGGAAGCGGGACTGCCGTTTGAAAACCCGTATCTCGATACGGTCGGGCTGTCAAAATTCATCAATCCCGAGCTGAAATCGCACAAGCTGGATGTCGTTGCAAAGTACTACGACCTCGGCGACTTCAACCACCACCGCGCCTGCGACGATGCGGAAATGCTGGCGATGATTTACTTCTGCATGATTGACCGCCTGCAAAAGATGGAGCTGAAATCCCTGACCGACCTGCGCCGCGACATGACAGAGAAGGCAGACCCGCTGAAGCTGCCGACCTATCACCAGATTATTCTGGTGAAGAATCAGGTCGGGCTGAAGAACCTTTATAAGCTGATTTCCTACAGCTATCTGAACTACTTCCGCCGCTATCCGCGCATTCCGAAAACCGTGCTGGAAAAGCACCGCGAGGGCTTGATTGTCGGCTCGGCTTGCGAGGCGGGAGAATTGATGCGGGCGATTCTGGAAAACCGCCCCGACAACGAGATTGAAGAGATTGTCAATTTCTACGACTATCTGGAGATTCAACCCATCTGCAACAACCGCTTCCTGATTGCAGAGGGAAAGGTGGCGGACGACGAGGGCTTGCGCGACCTGAACCGTCGGGTTGTGGCGCTGGGCGAGCAGTACAACAAGCCCGTTTGCGCCACCTGTGATGCGCATTTCCTCAACAAAGAGGATGAGCTGTTCCGTAAAATCCTGCTGGCTGGCATGAAGTTCAAGGACTACGACAAGGATGTCGGGCTGTATTTCCGCACCACCGATGAAATGCTGGAGGAGTTCTCCTATCTCGGTGCGGAAAAGGCTTATGAGGTCGTGGTCACCAACACCAATAAGATTGCCGACATGATTGAGCGCGTCCGCCCGATTCCGAAGGGTTCTTACACCCCCGAAATGGAGGGTGCCGAGCAGGAATTGCAGGATATGTGCTGGGCGCGAGCCAAGAAAATGTACGGCGACCCGCTCCCCGAAATCGTGACCGCGCGGCTGAATAAGGAGCTGACCTCCATCATCAAAAACGGCTTTGCCGTGCTGTATCTGATTGCGCAGAGACTGGTTCATTTCAGCGAGGAGCAGGGGTATCTGGTCGGCTCGCGTGGGTCGGTCGGCTCCTCCTTCGTTGCAACCATGGCGGGTATTTCCGAGGTCAACCCTCTGCCGCCGCATTACTACTGCCCGAATCCGAGCTGCAAGCACAGCGAATTCTTCACAACGGGGGAGGTCGGTTCGGGCTTTGACCTGCCCGACAAGCTGTGCCCAATGTGCGGCACCAAGTATCACGCCGACGGGCACGACATCATGTTTGAAACCTTCCTCGGCTTCTACGGGGACAAGTCCCCCGATATCGACCTGAACTTCTCGGGCGATGTGCAGGGACGGGTCCACAAATACACCGAGGAGCTGTTCGGCGAGGGGCACGTGTTCCGCGCGGGAACGCTCGGCACGCTTGCCGACAAGACCGCTTACGGCTACGTTGCGAAGTACATCGAGCAGAAGGGCGTCAGCCTGCCGCGCGCCGAAATGAACCGTCTGGTCAACGGCTGTACGGGCGTCAAGAAGCTGACGGGACAGCACCCGGGCGGTATCATCGTTGTGCCGCAGAAATACGAGGTTTACGATTTCACGCCGGTTCAGCACCCCGCCGATGACCCGAACTCGGATATCATCACCACGCACTTTGCGTTCTCGTATCTGCACGATACCATCCTGAAGCTGGACGAGCTCGGGCACGATATGCCAACCAAATACAAGTGGTTGGAGACCTTTACCAACACATCGGTCAACGATGTGGCAATGAACGACAGCTCGGTTTACGAGCTGCTGGAATCCACCAAGCCGCTCGGCGTGACCCCCGAGGACATCGGATGCCAGATCGGAACCTACGGGCTGCCCGAATTGGGAACGCCGTTTGTCCAGCAGGTGCTGATTGACGCAAAGCCGCACAACTTCGCCGACCTGCTTCAGATCTCGGGTCTGACGCACGGCACCAACGTGTGGCTGAACAACGCGCAGGACCTCATCAAGGACGGCACCTGCGACATTTCCCGCGTCATCGGAACCCGTGACGGCGTTATGCTGGACCTCATCCGTTACGGCTTGGAAAATGCGCACGCATTCAAGATTATGGAAGCCGTCCGAAAGGGGAAGGGGCTGACCCCCGAATGGGAAGCCGAAATGCGGGAGCACAACGTTCCCGAGTGGTATATCCTCTCCTGCAAAAAGATTCGGTACCTCTTCCCGAAGGCGCACGCGGCGGCATACGTCATGTCGGCAATCCGTCTGGCGTGGTACAAGGTCCACAAGCCCGTGGAATTCTATTGCACCATGTTTACGGTCGCACCGAAGGGCTTTGACGCAAGCGTCATCATCAAGGGCGTGCAGAACGTCCGCGCGGTCATGAAGGACATCCAACAGCGCGGCAAGGACGCGTCTCCGAAAGAGCAGGACAGCATTCCCGTGCTCCAGTTGGTCAACGAAGCCATGTCGCGCGGAATCCGCTTCCTGCCCGTGAGCCTCGCGGTATCGGAAGCCTATGTGTTCCGCCCCGAAAACGGAGCCATCCGAATGCCGTTCTCGGCGCTCCCGGGGCTTGGGGACGCGGCGGCGGACAGCATCATTCAGGCGCGGAACGAAGAGCCGTTCTTCTCGGTGGAGGACCTCCAGACCCGCGCAAAGGTCTCCAAGGGCGTGATTGACATCCTGCGGGAGGCAGGCGCGCTTGACGATGTGGACGAAACCGACCAGTTGACCATGAAGTTCTGACAGAAAAAAGGAACCCAATCGGGCTCCTTTTTATTTGAAATCTATCGGTTTATTTCAGATTCTCCATCACGCGGTCAACCCATGCGAAGGCTGCGGTCTTTTCCTCGTCCTTGAGCTTGGTTCCGAAAATCGGGAAGCCGCCGTCGATGTAAAGAACCTCGTCCGCAACGTTGGTGCCCGCCTCGTTCAGGATGTCCTTGAGCTTGGTTGCAACCGCCTCGTCCCCGTCAATCATCAGGGCAACGTTCTGTGCGCGCGCCTTGGTCAGCTCCTTGCAGAACAGGCGGACCGTGTCGTTAATCTCCTTCTTAGCAGAGATTGCCAGCAGGACGATGCGCTCCTTGTCGCAGGGATACGCGGGCGGGATAACGTCAACTGCGTTGAACGCCAGCGAATAGTGGTCCTTGATTTCGTTTGCGAGGTTCAGGACCTTTTTCTTTCCCGATCCGCAAAGCACTCTCATTTTGATAGCCATTTTTGATTCCTCCGTGTGAATATTTCCGATTCCATCTGTATTATTATACCATACTTTTTTGCAAAATGGAATAGCAAATCAAGAATTTTTTCAAATTCCGAGCCGATTTTTGCCCATGTCGCGTCTGCGGGCATATTTTTGCGCCCGCGCTCATACGCTGATTATCGGAAAGGGGTGGAATTTATGAAACACATACGCAAAAAAGCGCTTGCCGTCCTTTCGGCAATTTTCCTGTTGCTGTCGGGGACGCATCAAACCGTACTCGCAGAAGAAGCCGCCGTGCCAACCTCCGCCGAGAAGACCGACGCAACCGCCACGGAAAAGGTTCTGTCCGACCTCGGCGTGGAGGAGGGGAGCCTCGAGCTGCCCTGCAAGAGCGCAATTCTGATGGAAGCGACAACGGGAGCGGTCCTCTACACGCAGAACGCCGAGGAATCCATGCCGCCCGCATCGGTGACGAAGGTCATGACGCTCCTGCTCCTGATGGAGGCAATTGACGCGGGGGTTATTCACCTTGACGACAAGGTGACGGTCTCCGCAAATGCGGCTTCCATGGGCGGCTCGCAGGTCTTTTTGAAGGAAGGCGAGCAGATGAAGCTGGAGGACCTACTCAAATCGGTTGTGATTGCCTCGGCGAACGATGCGGCGGTCGCGCTTGCGGAGTATCTGTACGGCAGCGTACAGGCGTTTGTCGGCAAGATGAACGAGCGCGCCAAACAGCTTGGCATGACGGGGACTGCGTTTGAGAACGTCACGGGTCTGGACGATACCGCCGAGCACCATCTGACCAGTGCACGGGATATCGCCATCATGTCGCGGGCGCTGATTGCGCATCCGACCATTCTGCAATACAGCTCCATCTGGATGGACACCATCCGTGACGGTGCCTTCGGACTGACCAACACCAACCGCCTTGTGCGCTTTTACCCGGGCTGTACGGGACTGAAAACAGGCTCCACCTCCAAAGCGGGCTTCTGCATCAGCGTGACCGCAGAGCGCGACGGTTTCTCGCTGATCTGCGTGATTATGGGCGCGGAATCGCGGGATGTGCGCAATGCCTCGGCGGTATCGCTTCTCGATTGGGGCTTTGCAAATTACGGACTGTACCGCGCGGAGGGAAGCGACGCGGAAACGGTGGCGGTCACGGGCGGCGTGAAAAACAGCTGCGCGCTGAAGTATGACGCGTTTTCCGTGGTTCTGCCGAAAGCGCAGATTGCGGGTGTGGAGCAGCGAATCATGAAGCCCGAGGCGGTTGCCGCTCCGATTGAAAAGGGGGACGCGATCGGCTCTGTCGGGTACTATATCGACGGCAAAGCAGTCGGTCAGGTTTCGCTGACGGCAAGCGAGGAAGTTGCCAAAATCGGCTTCTTTGATATCCTTGGAAGAATGTTGGCGCGCTTTGCTCTGATATAACGCGAAAAAGCACGAAAATCTGCCCGTTTCTAAGATTTTTTTGCGGAAATCCATTGCATTTCCGACGAAAATGGTGTATAATGAGGACGTAAAAAAATTTCCGAAAAGGACGGTCAGATTTCCATGGCTATCAAACTGAACGATCACTATCTTTCGAGCTTTATTCGCCCGCATGAATACGAGCGCATCGCACCCGAGGTTCGGTGTGCCGACGCGATGCTGCGCAACAAAACAGGCGCGGGAAACGATTTTCTCGGTTGGGTCAACCTGCCCGAGAACTACGACAAAGAGGAATTCACACGTATCAAAGCGGCGGCGGCAAAAATTCAGAAGACCTGCGACGTGCTGGTTGTCATCGGCATCGGCGGCTCTTATCTCGGCGCGCGCGCGGTAATCGAATACCTCAAGTCCCCGAACTACAATCTGGTGAAGAAGGGGACTCCCGAAATCTACTTCACGGGTAACTGCATCAGCGCGGACGCGCTGAATGAAGTGCTGTCCCTGTGCGAGGGCAAGGACGTTTGCGTGAACGTCATCTCGAAGTCGGGCACGACAACCGAGCCTGCCATCGCCTTCCGTGTTTTCAGAAGCCTGTTGGAAAAGAAATACGGCAAGGAAGGCGCGCGGGAGCGGATCTTTGTTACCACCGACCGCGCAAAGGGCACGCTCAAGCAGTTCTCCACCGAGGAAGGCTACGAAACCTTCGTCGTGCCGGATGATGTCGGCGGCAGATATTCGGTTCTGACGGCTGTCGGTCTGCTTCCGATTGCCTGCGCGGGAATCGATCTCGATCAGCTGATGGCAGGTGCCGCACACGCAAGCCACGCATACAGCGACCCCGACCTTAACAAGAACGACTGCTACAAGTATGCCGCAATCCGCAATCTGCTTTCCCGCAAGGGCAAGAGCATTGAGATTCTGGCAAGCTACGAGCCGTTCTCCGCGATGTTCAACGAGTGGTGGAAGCAGCTCTTTGGTGAGAGCGAGGGCAAGGACCAAAAGGGCATCTATCCCGCATCGGTCATTTTCTCGACCGACCTGCATTCGCTCGGTCAGTTCATTCAGGACGGAAGCCGCACCATGTTCGAGACCGTGATTGACATTGCCGACACGGGGAGCAGCTTCTCGATTCCCGAGGACCCCGACAATGTGGACGGCTTGAACTTCCTCTCGGGCATGGACCTGAACAAGGTCAAAAAGACCGCAATGCAGGGCACGGTTCTGGCGCACGTCGACGGCGGCGTTCCGAACATCCTGCTGGAGGTCAGCGAGAGAAGCGAATACGTCCTCGGCGAGCTGATCTACTTCTTCGAGCTTGCCTGCGCAATCTCGGGATATCTGCTGGCGGTCAATCCCTTCGACCAGCCCGGGGTGGAGTCCTACAAGAAGAATATGTTCGCTCTGCTCGGCAAGCCCGGGTATGAGGACATGAAGAAACAGCTTGAGGAAAGATTGAATTTTTAATTTTTAATGAAATCACGGCAAATCGACCGAAAAGCTCTTGACTTTTCTTCCGTTATTTGGTATAATGAAGGTACGGAGGGGAGAGCTTCTTCCAACCGATTTGTGGGAGGTAACAATCTATGCTGAAATTGATCGTTGGAGTAAAGGGAACCGGAAAGACCAAAACGCTCATCAACCTTGTCAATGGGGCACTCGAGGTCACCAAAGGGGACGTTGTATGCATTGAAAAGGGTACCAAGCTGAGATACGATATCAAGCCGTCCGCGCGTCTGATTGATGTGGACGAATACAAAATCGCCGATGCGCAGTCGCTTTACGGCTTCATCGCGGGCATCATGGCAAGCAACCACGACGTGACCGATCTGTTCATCGACGGCACGCTGAAAATCTGCAACCATGACATCGCCGCGTTTGAAACGCTTACACATGAGCTGGCTGAGTTCGTCGAGAAATTCGGTCTGAACCTGACCATGACGGTTTCGATGCGCGAGGAGGATATCCCCGAGAGCATCCGCCCCATGCTCTAATGCTTTGATGTTCTGATTCGATGCTTTATTTGCCGCGGTTCCGCATGGCTATGGCGGAGCCGCGGTCTTTTCGATAGAAGGGGTAACACATGATTCTGATTATCGCGGAAAAGCCGAGCCTTGCGCGCAACATCGTTGCGGGAATCGGTCAGATGCAGAAACGGAACGGCTATTTCGAGGGATGCGGATACCTGGTCACATGGGCATTCGGGCATCTCTTTTCGCTGTGCGACATCGAAGCCTACACGGGCGGCGCGACCGAAGGGAAGCCGAAATGGACGATGGACAACCTCCCGTGCTTCCCCGAGACCTTCCGCTTTGAATTGCGGAAGGGGGAGAACCGACAGCCCGACAGCGGAGTCGTCCGCCAGTTTGAGGTCATCCGCGCGCTCTGCAACCGCCCCGATGTCGACACCGTGGTCAACGCGGGAGACGCGGATCGGGAAGGGGAGATCATCGTGCGGCTCTGCATGGAGAATGCCCTCCAGACCACAAAGGCACTCCGCCGCCTCTGGCTCCCCGACCAAACCCCGCAAACCGTTGCCGCGGCATTGCAGGACATGAAGGACGAGCACGAATACGATCTGCTTGCCTCGGAGGGCTTTGCGCGGACCTATATCGACTGGCTCTACGGGGTCAATCTGACACGCTACGCAACGCTGAAAACCGGAACCCTGTTGCGCGTGGGACGCGTCATCATCCCGATTGTCAAGGCAATCTATGACCGCGACCTTGCCATCCGCAATTTTGTCCCGGGGAAATATTACGCAATGGTCAGCCGTGAGGAGACAAGGGGAGAGGTCGTTGAGCTGACCTCCAAGAACAAATTCGATGCAGACAAGCTGAACGATGCGCTGGCAACCTGCGCCAAGTACAATGTAACGGGTGCGGTCGTGACAGCGGTCAAGAACAAAAAGGACAAGCTGTTCCCGGGGAAGCTCTATTCGCTCTCCAAGCTCCAGAATGTCCTCGGTAAGAAGTACAAAATGTCCATGCAGGAAAGCCTCGCACTGGTGCAGGGACTTTACGAAAAGGGCTACCTGACCTATCCCAGAACCAACTCCGAATACCTTGCAACGGCTGAAAAGGATAAGATTCGGCAAATCCTTGCGGGATGCAAAAAAATTGGCTATCCCGTGACCTTCAAGGACAGCAAAACCATCTTTGACGACAGCAAAATCGAATCGCACTCCGCACTGACACCGACCTACAAAATCCCGCAGAAGGCACAGCTTTCGGAGCGCGAAATGCAGGTCTATTCCACAGTTTTTCGCCGCTTTGTCGCGGTGTTCTGCGAGGAGGACTGCGTGGTGTCCAGAACCGAAATCACAATCGATGTCGGCACGCTGGAGACCTTCGTGCTCAAGGGCATGACGGTGCTGGAAAAGGGCTGGACCAAGTACGACGATTTCACGCAGAAGGACAAAATTCTGCCGAAGCTGGAAAAGGGAGATGTCGTAAACATCGACTTCAAGCCCGTGGAAAAGGAGACCACACCGCCGCGGCACTACACGATTGAGACGCTCAATAACTACCTCAAAAATCCCTTCAAGGAAGAAAAAAGCGCCGCAAAAGACGCGGCGGAAGCGGGGGAGGACAGCATCGGTGCGGACGATGCCGCCGATTACCGTGCCATTTTCGAGGGTCTGGAGCTTGGCACCGAGGCAACTCGGACGGGAATCATCGACAATGCGCGCAAAAGCGGGTATATCGACCTCAAAAAGGACGTTTATTCCATTCTGCCCGGCGGAGAATTCCTGATCGAATCGCTGGAGCAGATGCAAATCAGCATGGATAAGTATAAGACCTCACAGCTGGGTCAGGCGCTGAAAAAGGTCTATCACGGAAAGATGACAGTGGATGACAGCGTAAAGCTCGCGGAGGCGGAAATCGCGGAGGTATTCGCCAAAAAGACCGATATTTCGCCATCAGATGACCGCGACACAGGATTCTTCGGTGATGTCGTCGGGATTTGCCCACATTGCGGAAAAAATCTGATTCGGTATCGGAAAAGCTACGGCTGTTCGGGCTATAAGGACGGTTGCAAATTCAGCGTCAGCATTTCAATCTGTAAACGCGTGATTCCGCTGTCCCAGCTGAAAAAGCTGTTGACAGACGGCAAAACGGACCTGCTGGAGGGCTTTGTTTCTCCGAAAACGGGAAGGTCCTTTGACGCATACCTAAAGCTGGACCCCGAGCGCGGAGCCGCGTTTGAATTCGCGCCGCGCACAACGGCACCGACAACAAACAGAGCCTACGGAATCCCCGTTGGAGAGGAGCCACCGTTGCCCGAGCCACCGCCCGGATATTGAGAGCGTACACGCACTTCAAAAAAACAAAATACACGCACTTCAAAAAAAACAAAATAAAAAACAAGCGGGCAAGCGTCCGTTTGTTTTTTTGCAAAGAAAGAGAAAGAAGTGATGTTATGATGCGGCTTTGCAATTGCTATGATGCACAGACCCAAAAACAATCATAAAACCGAAAAGAACCGAATTCAGGCGCAAAGATAGGCTTTTTACGCTGTTTTTATACTCCAATTATACAAAACGTCAAGGTTTTGTGTAACCGCAAAGGGAAGGAAGGCGAGAGCGAATCCGACGGCAAGCCCCTACGAGGGATTCGCGAAGCCTTCCAACCACGGGCGGTTGCACAAAACCGGTAGTTTTGTAAGCCGCGGGACGGAGTCCCTTACCCGCGGCGGTTAATTTCTCTGCACTTTCGGGGAATCTGTCAGCGGGCCGATTGCGGTCAGCACATAACCAAGCCCGACCTGCCATTGATAGCGATAAAGGATCTGTGCGACGTCGGTTCGGAGCTTCTGATCGGGATCGGTGTGAATCAGATCGCCGTCCGTTTCGTCATCCAGTTGCAGCTGTTTGCGGGCTTTGGCGAAAACTCCGCCGTAAGAGCAGAGCCTGCGCCCCTCCAGAGACCGAAGAAAGACCGCAACCGCCCGTTGGATCTCCGGAAGATCTCCGTTGAGGTAGTCCGCGGACTTGACCGAGTATTTGGCAACCTCGGCAACCGCTTCCTTCATGGCGATCTCCGGATCGGCATCAGGAGAGGTCTTTTCCGAATCCGGCTTGCAGATCCGAAGATCCGTGATGGTTTTGTAGTCCACCTTCAGCGCCTCTGCCCATATCCGGCACATCTTTTTCTGGCTGATGTAGATCTTGGAATCCGTAAAGTAGGACGGACTGACGGCGAAGATAATATGGAAATGCGGATGGTATTCAATCTCCGGTTTGTTCTCCGGATGTCTGGTGATCTCCAAAGCCCTGAAGTATCCCTTGTAGGCTTTTGTGATTCGTTTGTCTCTGGCGAATGTTTTCCATGCTTTCTGCATCTGATCTACAACTTTGTGCAATTCTTCACCTGAGCAGCTTCGCACGGTGAGCGTGCAGAAGATGAACCGATACTGTTGCCCGATCAGATCCATGACAGCAGATACCTGTCCGAAGACCTTTCTGGATCTCCGCCAACAGCACATCGGGCAAAGTCTGTCCCGACAGAAGTTTGCAAAGTGCAACTTCGGCGCTTCCGTAAGATCCGCCGGTCCTGCAAACTCCAACCAACTCCCGCAGTCCCGAACCCGACTTGCCTTGCTCTCATATCCCATGCTGTCATAAACATCCGCCAGGATCTCGGAATTTTCTTTTTTTGGTATCCACTTTTTCCGGAACTCAGACTCCAAAGCCTGTTCCGGATCAACGGTCAGATCTGCCATGTCTGGATTACCTCTTTCTTCATTGTGTGGTATTCTGTTCGGCGTCGCACGGTTCAGGCTTCCTCTGTCAGCCTTCAACCAGGCGCGCCCTTTGCGCCGTGGGGTGAGTGAGAGGGGCACTGAATCTGTAAAGCATCGGAATCACTGTCCCCGGGGAGGAGAAGAGGGAGGCCTCCTCTTCTCTCCCCGGTACTCTATAGCGGATTCGACCGCATCCCCGCCGGAGGCAACCGAGCAGCACCCGAATCTGAAAACGGCTGCATGGTCCGTACTAAGGCAGACCTGTGATGGGTCCCCTCCGGGGAGTCTGCCGAAGATATTCAAGTTGGACTTCCGGCGCGGCAGGCTTTCCGGGGCGTTCCGATTGCCGCTTCGCGTGCCGGCACGGCGCCCGCCGCAGGCGGCGCCGGCGGCACGCCGCGCACGCAGTGCGCTCTTCACTCGATACTAAAGAAACAATTTCCGCGGCAAATATTTTTTTGCTTCGTCTTACTATAAGGCGAAGCATATTTTTGTTTGGATTATTGGATTGGCAATTTGTAGACCCGTTGCAGGAAGTGATCCAGTTTTTCATTGGGTTCGGCTTCCAGTTCAGCATCGCATTCTCCGCAATCCCAAAAGACCGGATCGTCATCCTCCGTCAGGTGAAAAACCGAATCGAACGAATCGCAGAACGGGCAACAAATCATAAAAACTTTGCGGTATCTTGGCTGTTTCATGTTTCATCCTCCGGCGGGTTCTGTTTTCGGCATTCCGGCTTTTCAAACTCTGCCATACGGCGGGCAAGGCGGCGGGCTTGACGGCGGTCTCTAAATATCGTGGCGATTTCGTCCGCAAGTCCGGACATCAGCGCGGCGCAGACAACGCAGAGCACGGTACAAATCAGTGAGAATAATTCAACGCTCATGTTTCATCCTCCTTTGGTTCAGGCGGCATAGGATGTTCGATCAGATCGACCACTTTCACAGTCGGATTTTTGAGCAGATCATCCTTCTTTAGCTCGGTATAACGATCGGTTTTCGTTTTCCACAGCCGCAGATATCTCCGGCTGTAGCAGTAGGTATCGTAGTTCTTGCGGCGCTTGCTCGGCATCAGTCCGAGGAGGAGCTGGAATTCGTCTTCAGCGTGGCGCTCGGTCTGGACAGTCTTGATTTCCTCGGAGATGATGATATTGCGGACGCGGCAGTGCCAGACAGGAAGCAGAGGCACTTTGCGGAAGCGCATGAGGTTGTAGACCGTATTCAGACGGCGGCGAACCTGAAGGACGATATTCTCGGAGCATTGGTCGTTGCAGATGAATTTCCCGCCGAGAGTGTAGTGACGGAACAGGCGGACGAACTCGTCCAGACGGTCGGCGTTTACGGCACGGTATTCAAACTGACTCATGAAGGAGCCGATTTCGTCAATCATGACCACCGAGCGGAGCGGGATGCGTTCCTGAAGGAGGAGAATTTCGGGGGTGAGCTTATGGGAGAAGATTTCCTTCTTGCGGAAGACGCCCGTGACCGTGCGGATGGGGATGGAGCTGTACAATTCGGGGCGCGGGTCCTTGCGTCGGGTGAGGGGGTGGAGAAGCTTATCCACCCGCCACAGGAAGCGGGACCAACGCAGGGCTCTGAGGGCAGTGCGGACGGACAGAAAGGTCTTGCCGGAACCGAGTCCGCCCGAGAAGGCAATCACGGTGTCCCGCGTATCGAGGCGGTAGGTCTTGAGCAGCAGGACGATTGCAATCACGGCAATGATTATAAATATTATCATAGTTCAATCCACGGTTCATCAGTCTCCTCGGGACCGTATGAAGGACCTTCCCAGTCTACGGTCGCATTCCAAGGGATAATCAATTCAAAGTTCTTCAGAAGGTCCAAGCCGCCGCGGGCAATCCATGCGCCCGTCCCGATACATCTCCAGAAAAAGCAACGGATATCATCGAAGAATTTCAGGATTTCGGTATCTCCGGTATAGGGGCTCAGGTACTTAATCGTCACACCTTCGTCTCCTGTAAAGACAGGCATCGGGAATTCATCCAAGCTCCAGACAATCATCAGGTTGCCGAGGTAAAAGGCGGGGTGAAGCTCGGAAAGGTTTTCGATGTACTTCTCAAGAGAAAAGCGCTTGTTTTCTCCGTAGGCGTAGATGGAAACGATAAAGGTCAGAATCACGATGGCAACAACGAAGCCGACAAGGACGCGCTTCATACTACCGCCTCCATTTCCTGACGCGCATCAGAGCGAGGATGCCGCGGTACGGGAGGTAGACGAGAAAGTGAATGCAGATTGCGCCGAGGACACACCAAAAGAGGTTCTGCAAGTATCCGAGGCTCTCCTCGGGGATGGTTCCGAAGAGCGGAAAAATGTATTCGACAAGAAAATCCCAGAGCTTCATATCGTCACCTCTTCATAAGCTTCAGCAGGAATATAACGACCAGCGCAACGGCAACCAGCGTGATCAGGGTCTTGACCAGCGTGGCGAGATTGATGCCGAAGAAGTCGAAGTCAAGGATGCCGTTGATGAAGTATGCGGGGGCGGAGAAGATGGAGAAAATCAAATCCTTCAGGCTTGAATTGCTGTTCAGAGCATCGGTCTGACCTGCGGCAAAGCCGTTTTTATAATCGTCGGCGTGAAGGGCTTCTCCTGCGGCTTTCCCTGCGCTGTAGCCGTCATTCTTGCCCGTGTTGTATGCCTCATCGTAGGAATCCAGAGCGCCGTGGAAGTCCGCGTAGTTGTAAATCAGCCGATAGGAAGGACCTGACACCAATCCGATGTTATGGAACGCGTTGTCATCCGTAACGGCGGACGGAAAGTGGCTTGACAGGGTTTCGGAGCACGCCTCCGTGTGCCATAAGGTGCCCGCATCCAGCCAGACATGACCGCGGGTGAAGGTGGTATATTCGCCATCGATGAGGAAGCCGTTCTCATCTCCGAGGCGGTCGAAGTTGGTGATGGTGACCTTCTTGCCGGTTGAGAGGGTCATTTCCATCACAATGCCGCTGATGCCTGCGCCGCTGTCATAAGCGCCGCCTGCGTAGCCGCAGAAGGTAATCGTGAGACTGCCGTTGAAGGTTCCGGTAATTCCCGTGTGGTAGTTGTGCGAGGGATAGAGACGGATGCTTGCGTTGCTTGCGCGGATTTCAAAGTGCGCGCCGCCGCTGTACCATGCGGACTCGCTGAAGGTCAAAACCATGCTTGTATCGAAGCTGCCGCTTGCATCGAAGGCTTCAGAGTGGAAGTCTCGGCAGTTCACGGTCTCGGTCTCCGCCGAAGCGGGCAGGAACAGGACGGGCAATATAGCCACTATGCACAGCAGGACGGCGCCGATGCACGCGCACCGTCGGCGTGCTTTTTGTTTGTTTTTCATAAAAACCTCCTGAAAAGATTGCCCTGCCGTTCCGAGGAAGGGTTCAGCAGGGCAGGGGAGTGGAAAAGGATTAACCTTTTCGGTGTGCTTGAATCAGTCCGAACATCTTGTACAGGATGCCCGCAGCCAGACCGAGACCCGCCATCGTGAAGATGAACAGGACCATCGGAGAGAACACGGGATTTTCTGCGGCGGGGTCAACGTACAGGAGCTGAGAAAATGCGGTCTTCAGTCCTCCTGCCAGACCCTGAATCACGGTGGTGAAGGTTGCGAAAATCGCCTGAACGAGTTCACTCATGGTAGCTTCCTCCTCTCTAAGTTATTTATCTTTGCCTGCCGGAGCAGGGGAGATACTTTTTGCAATTTCCGCGATAACCGGAAAAACAGGGAAGATGATTGTTGCATCCAGAGGTGCTGCAATCACCGCCGAGATTGTCGGTTCTTTTGCGGTGATATCGTACTGCAGGTAAACCGGCTTGTAGAGAAGCTCATCCAGACTGCCGGCTCCGATCACGGTTACATTCTTGCTTTTGCATTTGATGTGGTCGCAATACCACCCGGTGACCTCCGCGCGGTCATCTGACATCACGTGGATGATCTCATTGTCCCATGCGATAACCTCGCCGGTCTTGCGGTCGGTCATAGTGCCGTTGTTGTTTTCGTGTCCCATCAGAATAGTTGCCATTGGTTTATTCTCCTTTGTGTTATTTCATCCGCTCTTGCTCGAGCATGATGTGATTCCAGATTTTGTTTGCCACTGCCAGATTGACTTCCTGCAAATTTTTGCCGAGAGGAACAATATCCTGCTCTCCGTCCCGCAAACCGCTTCCGGCAAGCAGAACATCTCCGGCGATCCAGTCCCGTTTCGATTGATAGACGAGCGAAGCCACCGGATTATACGGCTTTCCGGTAAGCTTGCCGCAGTCATCAAGGATCATCAGTCCGCCGGCAAACGGAGTTATTTCGATCGTGTCACAGTCCAGCGCTTTCCGAATGCTTTCCAGTAGGTGTTTCGGATCGATCTCCACGCTAACAAATCGAAAATGTGCAGAGAGATTATACAAAACTTTGATTTTGTATAATTGTTTTCCGATGGTGCTCACCCGCGCGGACCTTCATCCGTCAGGAGTTCTTGCTGTTCTGACTTGTGTTGTCCCTCTGGCTTCGGGTCGGAATCATCGGAAAACGGCTCGGAAGGCTCTGTAAGCCCCGCAGAGCCTTCTACAGGCTCGAGGACCTCTCCCGTGGCTTCATCCACGCGTGGCGTGTGTGTTTCGCGTCCCATGCGCTCTGTGCGGTCGGTGAGCATCAGCTCTCCCGCACCGATTGCAGAAGCGCGTCCATGTTGAAAGCAAGCAAAATCCCGTTCCACGCACTGCGTTGCGGAACGGGATTTTTGCTTGCTCTTTTCAGTCCTCCATCTTCTTGAAGCCTTCGCCGAGGACCTCCTGCACATTGGCTATGATAACAAACGCGTTTGGGTCAATCTTCTTGACCATGCTGAGATACAGCGGCAGCTCGCGCGGCTTGACGATGCACTCCAGCATCAGCGTCTCGTTTTTCTCAAACATTCCAACGCAATGGATGCCCGTCACGCCGCGCTCAAAGTCCATCAGCACATGGTCCGTGATTTCCTGCGCGTGTGAGGAAAAAATCTGCACCATTTTTGCGTTATCTCCAAAGGTCATAATCTTATCGGTCAGAAGCGAGCAGACAAACAGCGCCAGCAAGGAATAAAAGGTTACGGACAGGCTTTTGAACACGATTCCGGATGCCAGCACGATTGCCCAGTCGATGACCATAATGATGGTTGCGAGCGGGATATGCGGCAGCAGGCGCTTGAGAATCAGCCCTGCGAAGTCACTGCCGCCCGTGGATGCGCCCTGTCTGACGACCAAGCCGATACCGATGCCCATCAGGACACCGCCTGTCACCGATGCAATCAGCAGGTCCCCGTCGTTCTCGACATGAAAGGTCGGAATCAGCGAGGTCAGCTCGAGAAACAGCGAGAGAAAGACTATCCCCGATGCGGTTTGGATGACCGCGTATTTTCCGAGCTTTCGGAAGCCGAACACGAAAAGCACCACGTTACACACAAGGTTTGTGATTGACATTCTCACGCCGAACAGATGCAACAGAATCGTTCCCAGCGACGTAACGCCGCCCGCCGAGATTTTGTTCGGCGACATAAAAACGTTGATTCCGACGGCAAGAATCAAGGTCCCGAGCAGAATAAACAGGTAGTCAATCGCAATCGCGCGCCATTTTTCCTTTATCACCATATCAACAGTCCCCTTTGATTTTCGTACTCCTTATTATACCACTTTTCCGCCCTTTTTGCAACCCCCGAGCGCGGATTTTTTACGCAAAAAAGCATGACACCGAAGGGCATCATGCTTTTATGTTTTTTACTCGGATAATCCGTTCATGCCAAGCTGCTGTGCGGCGGCTTTCGCGTCCGCCATTGCGTCCAGCTTCTTGTTGCGGAAGTAAAGCGCAACGTCAATCGAAATTTCGATGAAGTTCAGGACGTAGAAGAAGAAACTCAAAAAGAACAAAAATGTAAATGTTTTCTCAGGATCATTCGTAATTTTAACGGTCTCAATTATTTTTTTGGTTATTCCACAAATATAACCAATCAAAAGAAACACTTCAAAGAACAAACTTTTCCCTTTTGCAGTACGAGAAATAATCGATTTGCGAATGGAGATAGGCCATGACAAACCAAAACAGAAAATCATCAAAGCCTCAAGTAATTGTGTAGCTTCCATTGTTATTCACAGCTTTCTTTAATTGAATTTTCTGCGATAATCCGGCAACAGCTTCGGGGAAACGGCATCGGTCTTGATGCCTGCCTCTTCCCTTTCCTTGTCGAATTTCGCAATGTGGTCAAGCGTCAGCTTGCCGACCTTGACATTCTTTGCCTGCTCTGCGGCGTGCTGTCCGGCGCTTCTGCCGAACACGATGATATCGAGCAGCGAGTTCCCCATCAGTCGGTTCCGCCCGTGGATACCGCCAACCGCTTCGCCCGCAACGTAGAGGTTCTCCACGTTCGGGGTCATGCCGTCAACGTTGATATCCAGACCGCCGTTCTGATAGTGCAGGGTCGGATAGACCAGAATCGGCTCCTTGCGGATATCGATGCCGTAGCTTGCAAACATCCGCATCATGGCGGGAATGCGGCGCTCGATGGTCCCCTCCCCTCCGATTTTTTCAATCATCGGGGTATCCAGCCAGACCGCCTGTCCGCTGCCCGTGTCAACGCCCTCGGCGTGGTCCGAGCACTCGCGGATGATGGATGCCGCCGCAACGTCACGCGTTTCCAGCGGGTGCATGAACACCTTGCCGTCACGGTTAATCAGCTTTGCGCCGAGCGAACGGACCTTTTCGGTAACCAGTGCGCCGAAAATCTGCTGGGGATAAGCCGCGCCTGTCGGGTGGTACTGGAGCGTATCGGCATACAACAGCTTTGCGCCCACACGGTAGCCGAGCACCAGACCGTCCGCCGTTGCGCCGTAGTGGTTGGAGGTCGGGAAGCCCTGATAGTGCATC
>ERZ808252.578-NODE-578-length-34283-cov-5.185375_pt1 | contig 34283 bp, 26 predicted proteins | sample MGYA00521242_ERZ808252 | MGnify/ENA primary metagenome ERZ808252 (study PRJEB31516, sample SAMN03275581) | gut metagenome | biome: mammalia-associated habitat; material: feces | host: Papio cynocephalus | place: Kenya | collected 2012-08-07 ...
TAGTAAATTATTAAGGGGTAAATGTTATGCCTTCGTACAAAAGTTATTGTTGGTCGCTTGGAACTACAAGTTTCAGAATGGTAGAATTCAATAAAAAGATTGAGGAACAATTAAGGTTGCTCAATCAATTTTGGCATACACCTGAATATACCGACGAAAAATGGAGTTCAAACAGCGCCATTCAAGTTGCTTACTATAATTTTATTCGAGAGCAAGGCTTTATTGAGGAAAAAGATGCCCTGCGAAAAGATAAAGACGCAAGAGAAAAAACTTCGGGTTTAGTTGATTTGGGTATAATTAACGACGAACGTAGACTAACAGATGCTGGCTGTGCATTACTTGCTATCGCGGAAAGCGGAAACTTTTCAAGAGATAATATACTCCGCATCCCAGCAGACAGTTTTATTTATTTCAAACAGTTGTTAAAATCGTCTTGCCCGTTTGAAAATAATAATGTACGCCCGTTTGCTGTTTTAGCATACATATTGTCCGAAATCGGTGAAATAAGTAAATCGGAATTTACATATCTTTTACCTCTTGCAATCAATAAAGAAAAAACAGAGCGAATAGTGAACTATATCAAAGCTATAAGGGCTAATAATGCCACAATAGACGAAGCTATTATATCCATACTTTATGAAATGGAAAATTATCAAGAAGCAAAGGATATCTTCATTAAGGCTTCCAGTATTGATGAATTGCTCATTCAAGAAATAGGAATGAATCGTAAAAGTAGAACTTATGATATTCCCTATGCTGCACTGTGTGATACTTTACAATCATTTCGCACTAACCCCACGAATGAGTCGGTAATGGCTTTGTTTAATGCCGTAGATAAAATTTCCGGCAAAGCGCGTTTATACTGGAAGATGTATCTTTTTAATTCCGTATCTCGTAGGAAAATTGAAACAATAGGCATTAGAGCGGTTAAACAAAATATACCTATTATAACGGTAAACAGTGATATCGCATTTAAAGAAGAATTTTTTAAACTACTACACTTATTTAAAGCAAAAAGTTTGCTTGATGACTATTATGATCTAAATAAACGTTACTTTAAGACAAGCGATACAATTATTTTCCAAGATGATAAAGTCAGATTTGATATCATACCAAATTGCTATTTTTCATTGATAAAGAACGGTTTGTTAAACATAGCATTTTCAAAAGCCGATAATTTAGAGGTAAATTGTGAACTATCGGCAATTGAAACAACTTTTGCAATTACTCAAAAACAGTTGTTCCTTAAAGCCGAAGAAATTTATGGCGTTCAGGTTCATAGTCTTTTTGACGTCCAGGACCTCGTCGAAAAAGAAAGATACGAACGGTTTAATAAAATGATTGATACTCGCTTTACCGATGACGTACTCGTTGATTTGATGACGATGTTTGAAAATCGTAATGATGACAATATTCAATCTATTGTTACCAATAACGCCGACGTTCCCACCATTTTTGAATATGTGCTTGCTATCGTGTGGTATAAGATTTCGGGCAGACAAGGCAAAGTATTGGAGTATATGAATCTATCGTTAGATGCAGATTTGCTTCCGATAACTCACGCCGCAGGTGGACACGAAGATATTACTTATAAGTACGAAGCTACAGCGAATTATCCCGCACATACACTTTTGATTGAAGCGACTTTGGCAAATAGCACTAATCAACGCAGAATGGAAATGGAACCGGTGTCAAGGCACTTGGGTGATTATATGTTGCAACACCCTACGGAAGAAGCCTACTGCGTATTTGCCACAACGTATTTACATATAAATGTTATCGCTGATTTTAGAGGAAGAAAATATTTGCCGTATTACTCATCGGACGGAACTAACTCAATTGATGGAATGAAAATTATACCCTGCCAAACAACCGAATTAAAAGCTATTATAAGAAAACATATAACCTATGCTCAATTATATTGTATTTTTGAGCAGGCATATCAATCTGTTTCCACTCCTAACGTGTGGTATCAAAAAGAAATTATTAAACAAATATGATTGGGGCTGAATTATATGGAGATAAAAAAAGAATACAACAAAAACAAAGTTATGATCTTGAGTGTTGGACAAGAAGATGTGGATGGTTTATTGCTAAATTGGGATTTACAGGATAATGGAAAATATCAATATCAAGAAGATAGTTTTATTGATACTGTTTTCGATTACTTACCAGAATACGCGCTTGGTTATGATGATTCTCCTGTAAATAGAATGGATATAACGAAACTTTTAAGAGATTCGGCAAAGAGTCTTATAAAAATTAAAAGAATTGTTGAAATTAATAACTATTTGAAAAATAATACTCCTTACGACCAGTGGGATTCTGAAATCTTAAAAATATATAATTCCAAGGGGATTTTTAGTGAATTAATTTTACATTGTATTTTAAGAGAATTTAAAGGAACGAAACCGCTCATATCTAAAATTTATTTTAAGGATTCAAATGCTGTTGAGGCGCATGGTTTCGATTCGGTACATATTACTGATAATAAACTATGGTTGGGGGAAACAAAATTTTATAATAATGGGAAACGTGGTATTGATGCTCTAATTAGTGATTTAAATACACACTTTAAACATAATTATTTAAAAGAACAGTTCGTAATAATCAATAGAGCTGTTATAAGGGGTAATGCAGAAAGAGAGCAGTGGATTGATTGTATTTCTAAAGCAACTCGATTAGAAGAAAAATTTAAGATAATAAGAATCCCTCTCTTATGTATATATGAAGATAAAATTGCTTCTGATATAATTTCTACAATTAATACAGGTGGTGAGTATTCTACTTTATACTTTGAACATGTTTCGGATTTGAAGAAATATTTTGATGCGAAGAACACATTCCCCAACAGTACAAAAACAGAGATACTTTTAATTCTATTACCTATTGAATCAAAAGATCGAATTATTGCAAATATGCTCTCAAAAATCATTCATAGACAAAACATATAGGAGAGAATAGATGAAAGACGATATTATTAACAAACTAATTCACCATGAAATTTTGTCACAAGATGAATGTTTTGATTTATCTGTAATTATTAGTCAATATTTAAATTCATCGAATAAAGAAAACAACAGAAAAGGGAGAGAATTGGTTATTCGTGTACTAGATAACTGGAATAATATTGATACGACATTTCAACCTATATTTGTTGATTTACTTTCTTCAGCGGGATTTTATCCATATGTAGAAAAATATTTAATAAACAAAGATGAACTTGATGAAGAAATACGATTGCAATACCATAAATCACAAAACCTCCAAGACCGAACCTTTCATTCGGAACAGAAGGAAATTGTCGATATAATTAAAGATAAAAAAAATATCATAGTAAGTGCGCCTACTAGTTTTGGCAAAAGCATGTTAATAGAAGAAGCTATTGCAAGTGAAATGTATTCAAATATAGTTGTTATTCAACCAACACTTGCTCTTCTAGATGAAACTCGCAGAAAGTTAAAAAAATACGCCAATAAATATAAAATTATTGTAAGAACTTCGCAGGCAATAAGTGAAAAAAAAGGAAATATTTTTTTATTGACAGCGGAGAGAGTGTTGGAATACCAAAATCTTCCAGAAATAGATTTATTAGTTTTAGATGAGTTTTATAAGTTAAGCAATAAACGTGGAGATAATAGAAATAATATTCTAAACACTGCGTTTCTTCGAATTATGAAAAATCCTAACTGCCAATTTTATATGTTAGGTCCAAATGTTGATTCAATACCAGATGGATTTACGCAAAAATATAATGCTATTTTTTATAAAACAAATTATTCTATGGTTCTTACCGATGAAATCAATGAGTATAGTCATATGCGCAAAAAGAAAAGTGGTAAGATTTTTGAGGACGATCTTTTTGACCTGCTAGATGGTATAAAAGATCAGACTTTAATTTTCTGCTCTTCTCCAGATACGGCAAGACGACTAGCTTTTCAATATTGTTCTAGACTAGAAACACGAGGGTATAAGCCGTCTGAAAAATTGCCGTTAGTTTCATGGATAAATGAGAACCTTTCTTTTAGATGGTCACTATCTAAATGTTTACAGTTCCAAATTGCTGTTCATGATGGTGCTATGCCTAAGCATATTACTTCATCGACAATAAGATATTTTAATGATGGTAAAATCAAATTTTTATTTTGTACAAATACGATAATTGAAGGAGTAAATACTAGCGCAAAGAATGTGATTTTTTATGACAATAAAATAGGAAAACGAAAAATTGATTATTTTGACTACTCAAATATTAAAGGGCGTGCAGGAAGATTAATGAAACACTATGTCGGAAATATAATAAATTTACATGAGCCTCCGCATAGAGAAAAAACGAATGTTGATTTTCCTTTTTTTGTGCAAAACCCTATAGATTCAGAAGTTCTCGTAAATTTAGAGGAGTCCGAAGTAAAAGATATTGGTGACAATAAGCGTCGTTATTCAGATTTTCAAAAGAAGGATTTTGAACTTCAACAAATTTTGAAACGAAATGCCGTATCAATTGAGGGACAGGAAAAAATACTTCATATACTTATAAATGATTTAAAGAGTAAAGCAAAAATAGATCTCATTATATGGAGTCAACTTGATGGGTTGCTCTATAAACGGTTAATGTATATTTTTGATCTTTGTTGGGAAAATCTTACAACCGAAACTGAACGATCGTCTTTTGAGTCAAAAGGGTGGATAGTTAATAAAATTGTTTCAAGTTGTTATAAAGTATCTACAAACTCTTTGATTGCAAGAGAGTTGGCTTATCGCGCAGAAAGACTTGCTCAAAATAAAAATATTCCATTTTTGTCAGTGGAAGAAATGTTTATAAAGTGTCCTATTGAAATGCAAGAACACACCGATGAGATAATAAAATCTATTTTTTCTTTGCAAAAGAATTGGCTACAGTATAGGGCTCCAAAATGGATAAACGTGGTTGATTCATTACAAAAATATGCTACTAAACAATTAGGTTTACCTTCGGGTGATTATTCGTATGTTGCTGAGATGATCGAAAACAGTTTTATTCCAAGCAATTTCAGAATATTACTTGAATATGGCATTCCTCAAACAACAATTAATAAGATACAATCTTTACTATTAATTAAAAAGGTTGATACAAAGAATATCACAGAAGATGATTTGCTTAGTATTCTTGCTGATAACAAAGACTATTTTAGGAAAAATCTGACAGAATATGAAATTGAAATTTTAACTAATGCATTATAAATTAGAGCTTTTTTGAATTTGTTATATTAACATCCATAAATGGACAACTATTTAAAGACGATTGCAAATAATTATTTGCAATCGTCTTTTCACGAACTCGCTGTTTACGCTGTTTTGATTTAATATTCTTGAAATTCCCCAAGCGCACCTAACATTGTGGGTGGGCTTTGCCCACACCCGAATTATATGAGCAAGAACGTCAAACAGTCTGTGTGAGATAAAGAACAAGAAAACGCCCCTTTGATAGCAATCCTAACGTACATATGCGTACGTGAATTGATAGCAAAGGGGCGTTGACAAAGTTATTCGCAATTACATATTTACTTCATCAAACAACGATAAATCGATGAAGAACGCAAAAGGCACGGCTTGAATCAAAACCCAGTGTACATAAGCGTACACGATTTTGAGGCAAGCCGTGCCTGACAAAGTTATTCGCGATTTAGCGTTGTTTGATGGCGATGTGGATGTTCATAAACTCAATCGACAAAGCCCCCACCGTGTCGTTTTCGGTCAGCGTAAAGACACCGTACGGTTCGGTTTGCGGATTGTCCTTGACTTTGTAGCCGAGATAGATAGCGCGGAACTTCGTGCCGTCATGAGCCGTCAGGTCGCGCAATGCATATTGAGTGTCGAGCGTAAGGCGAAGAACCGTATCTTGCGGGATGGCTTCGAGAAGATTTGCGGGAAATGCCATATTGTCACCGACATACTTGACTGCCGCTTTTACTTTTTCGTCTTGAAGGTCGAGCCCGACAAGGTTGAATCCAAGACTGTGTTTAATGAGCCCGAGCGCGCCTTGCAAATCGTACTCTTTGATCTTTTGCGTGAAACCGGGGAACATAGGGTCAACAAATCTGTCAAGACTGTTCTTTACATCAAAACTCGTAAGCGCGGACGAAATGTCGATGTTGAGTCCCGTCAGAAGTTTGTCTACGTTTTTGAACAAATCCGCTTTGGTTTGGATTTGCATATGCATAGTGCCGTCGGTTTTGAACTCGAAATAAGTGTTTTCGGTGTCGATTGCCGCACCGACGATAAGTCCGACGAGTTTGTTGTTCATGCCCATCATATTGAGATTGTCGTAATCTACGTCGAAACGTGTGTTTTGGGCAAAAACCGAATCGTCGGGTTTTTCGTTACATGCGCAGAGCGCGAACAGACAAGAGGAAAGCAAAACGAGTGCGATTGCTATCGAGAAAATTTTGATAAAGGATTTTTTCATTGTTTCTTCCCCCCCTTATCAATAATTGACGGGGACGTAGCCGTCCGTCTTGTCAAAATACGCTCTCGTGGTTGCGTAGTATGTGTCCGCAGCGTTCACCGCGTCTTTTGCGGCTTGAAGATCGAAGCCTTGCACACCCGAGTAGATCCTGTCGAGTTGGTCGCACTTGATCGCCTTGTATTTGGCAAGAACGTCGCTGCCTGCCATGCCGAATTGTTCGAGCATCTTTTGAGTTTCTTGCGCTATAATCGCATGACCGAAATTTGAAGGATGGGTGAAATCGGGATATATAAGCGAACGACCGAGACTGTCCGCAGACAAATCTACAACGCCGTCTTTGACATCTGTTTTGGTGACATCGTCAAACGCTTTGTATATATCAAGGATGTCGACCTTGTTTGCTTGGTTCTTTTGGTTATACTCGTCAAGCATTCCGTTGAGATATTCGAGAAGGTGACCTGCAAGTTCTCTGATCTTTGTGATGTTGTCATAGCCTTTTTCGGCAAGAGCCAGATAATCACATTTGGAAATCAGCGTCGTTCCCTCATACACGGGATTGTAGACCTTTTGGAATATTATTTTTGCGGTAGGATTGAGTTCGCGAAGTTTTGTGACGATATCGACGATGTTCTGATAAGTGGGAGGGAAGTTGAAAACGGGGTCGGTTGTTTTCGAACTCGGATCGTCGGAACGTTCGCCGAAGATTATGTTTTTGCCGTCTTTCGACCATATGCACGGGCGCACGTTTTCCGTCGAGCCGCCGTCGTGCAAATATTCAAAAAGCGACTTGTCGTCGGCATAATACTTTTTGAGTTCCTCTCTTTTTTGCTCGTCGGTTTCGCGATCGAAGCACGCTTGGTACCAACTTTCGGGGCTGCCCGGTTCGATGCCGGCAAGCCTGTCTGCCATTTCAAGCATCAACGAGCCGAGATTGTATTGCAAAATATTGTTGCCCAAAACCGATATGTGTATGACATCCGCTTCGATAATGTGCGTGCGAATCAGCGTTGCTTTTTCGGTGGGTCTCGAGATAATTTCAAGCAAGCCCTCTCCGTCTTTGCCCGCCATATTGCCGGATGTGAGATGCCCCGACATCGAGTGATTGTAATAATTGTAGCCGTTGGTTCTGCCGACGATGGCGTAATAGCCGTAATTGTCTCGCTCGCTTACGGGCGACGGTCCCGCCAATGCTTCCGCAATGGAATCGCCCAAAAACACTATATTGAGTTTTCCGTCGGCGGGATTCGAGTCGTCGGAATTTTCGTTGCACGCCGCAAAAGAAACAACGGTTAACGCAACCAAAGCAACGACAATAAAAATGGTCAAAACTTTTTTCATGATTGCCCCCTATGTGTATTTGCACGGGAATCCGTACACTTGTATAGTTTATATGAAAAAGAGGAAAAAGTAAACATACAATTTTGAATTTATATTAAATAATAAAAAATAAAACTTCCCCCTTCCTCACGTGTTTCCCCCACCGCCGTTCCCCCTCTGCACAAGTTTGAGGGAACCCACGGCGTCCGCTCTGCGTGGGGCAACACTGACGCGATTGACTTCGTAGCAATCGCTAGTTCGTTGCAAGCAACGAACGGCAGACGGGCTGTTGGCAATACAAATCGGCTGAAAGCCGTGCCACTGCGCTTTGTGCGCCAGCTTCGCACCCAAACGGCGCAGTCGCTTGTACTATCCGTCAAGCTCGGCGTTCGCTTTCTCGCCGCCGTTGCGGCTCGCGTTCCGTCTACAAATCGGCACATTTCGTTTATAAGTATCCCTTGAATGACAACCCTAATTAAAAGACCGCAATATAAAACCTCGATATTGAGATGAAGAACAAGAAAGAGGCATCCGAATGGCAACCCTAATTTACTATGCGTAAATGAGTTGACAGGCGGATGCCTCTGCCGCAGTTATTCGCTCAATAGCGAGGTTTTACAAAGGTGATTGAGGATATGCGCTGCTCAACCAAAGGCCTATCCGCCCTATTCGTAGGAACACTCGCGATGCGGTCAACGACGTCCATTCCTTCGACGACTTTGCCGAATGCGGCGTATTGTCCGTCAAGAAATTTTGCGTCGGCGTGACAGATGAAAAATTGAGAGGACGCGGAATTGTAAAATTGCGAACGCGCCATAGAGATGACGCCCCTTTCGTGCGAAACGGGATTGTTTACGCCATTGGCGCGGAACTCGCCTTTTACGGTTTCCTTGCTACCGCCCATACCCGTGCCTTGCGGGTCGCCGCCCTGAATCATAAATCCCGAAATAACTCTGTGAAAAATGAGTCCGTCATAAAAATGTTGCGCAACGAGTTTTTGGAAATTCTTTACGGTGAGCGGTGCAGATTTTTCATCGAGTTCGACGATGATTTTGCCACCGTCCGACATCTCTATTTGAACGGTATTTGTTGGTTCGTTTGTTTGAATATATGCCATAAAACACCTCTTTATATGTTCATTTCTTATATGTAAACCGTCGTTTCGGTTACAAACTGTTTTTTATAATCGCGGTTGCGACTGCCTTTGCGCTTGAAAACGCCCATTGCAAATTGTAACCGCCCGAGTCGCCGTCAACGTCGAGAGCCTCGCCTATTGCGTATGCGTTTTTGGCTTTTAGCGACATAAGGTCGTCGTCAAATTCCTTTACGTTCAAACCGCCCGACATCGCTTGCGCAAGCGACGAGTCGCCAAGACCTTCTATGGTGAATTTGTAGTTTTTTATCGCGTTTGCAAGCGCGCCGATTTTGCCTTGCGCGGGGTCGGCCATATCACAACCCGCCGCCCAAATTATCCGCTCTTGCACGCGGCTGTGGAACGTACCCAAAAGCAATTCGCCGACGGTGTAGCCGTTGTTGCGCTTGGTCAAAATATCCTCGACTTCCGCTTTCGAGTATTCGGGCATAAAGTCAACCGTGAGCATATCGCCTATTTTGGCTCTGCCCCTTGCAATCTCGGTCGAGAGATTGAACGCCGCGATTCCGCTCACGCCGAAATCCTTGAAAAGCACTTCGCCCGTTTCATAACGATAGCCTATGCGCACGCCCGCCTTGACCCTTACGCCTTGCAAACCTTTGAGCGGTTCTTTGTTGGTTTTTATGGGAACGAGTGACGGCGTCATCGGGCGCACGGTGTGTCCGAGCGATGTGTAAAGCGACGTGCTGTCCTTGCCGAAAGTCGCCGGCGAGCCCGTTGCGAGCACTACGTTAGTTGCAGTATACGAAAACGATTGATTGGGTTTGTCGTCGTTTTTGACTACGCCGCTTACGTTGAATACGTCGTTGAATTGCTCTATGAAGTTTGCAAAATGCGACGTAAACACATGCACGCCGTTGCGCTCTACCGCTCGGCGCAATACGTCGAGTACGGTTGCCGCGCTTTCGCTGTACGGATATACGCGCTTGTCGATGACTTTGGTGATAAGTCCCGCCTTTTCAAACGTCGCTATGGTGTCGTGCGCGTCGAATCGGTCGAGAAAACTCTCGACGAAACTCGGCTTGTTGTAATGCACGATGTTCATATCGAGGTTGGTGAGATTGCACTTGCCGTTGCCCGTCGCAAGCAATTTTTTGCCCACGCGGTCGTTGCTTTCCAAAATCGCGACTTTGAGCGTAGGCGGAAGTTGGCTTGCCAAAAACAAACCGCCCGCGCCGCCGCCTATGATTATAACGTCAAACTTTTGCGTATTCATATTCTTACTTTACCATATATACGATTGAAAATCAATTTCAAAATATTGCGCCGCTCCTCTTTTCGTTTTATAAAAGGAAAGCGGATTCTCTGCAAAAAAGTTCCGTCACTCAAAATACTTTTCAACGATGTCGAATATATCGTCAATGCTCTTTGCCTTGCCTATTTCCACTCTGACCGCTTTTGCGTCGCGGCCGCCTTTTGCGTAGTAGCAAAGTTGAAGTTTCATAACGTTTGCGACGGTGAAATCGCACATATACTTGCGAAGCACGGCGATATGCTCGAAAATATCGGCTTTTGTGTCATGCTCGCCGTCGCCGCCGTTAAGCTGTGAAAAAATCCACGGTCTGCCGAGTGCGCCTCTGCCTATCATAAATCCGTCCGCGCCCGTAAGGTCGCGCACTTTGGCAAGGCTTTGAAAGTCGGTTATGTCGCCGTTCGCTATGATGGGAATATCGATTGCTTCCTTGACGGCTTTGGTTATCGTATGGTCGGCTTCTCCGCTGTAAAACTGCTCTCTGTATCGAGGGTGAACGCACACCGCGCTTGCGCCGCCCTTTTGAGCGGCAAGCGCACATTCGACAGCAACGGGTTTGCCCGATTCAACGCCCGCGCGCATTTTTACGGTCACGGGGCGTTTTGCCCCCTCTTTGACCGCTTGCACGATTTCGGTTATCAAATCGGGATTTTTCATAAGCGCGCTTCCGTCGCCGTTGTTGAACACTTTTTTGACGGGGCAACCCATATTTATATCCACGATTTCAAACTTTGCAAGACGCTCGTCCTTTGCGGCTTTGTACATAAATTCGGGGTCGCTTCCGAACAGTTGCACGGCGCACGGCGAGGAATAATCCTCTCTTGCAAGCAACTCTTGCGTACCCTTGTTGCCGTAGCAAAGTCCTTTTGCGCTGACGAGTTCGGTGTAAGTAAGTCCTGCGCCGTACTTTGCGCACATATGGCGAAAACCGACTTCGGAAAAGCCGGCTATGGGTGCAAACACGATGTTGCTTTCAAGTTGTACGTCGCCTATTTTAAGTTGCATAATGCGGTGTTTATCCGCGCAAAATCAATGCTTAAACCATTTGTTTTGCGATTTTGTGCGATTATATGCGCTTCGCTTTTTTCGGTTACGCGTTTTCGTTTTCTTGTTTTTCGCGCTCTTTGACTTTGTTCCAAATCGCGTCGAGTTCGTCGAGCGTGCAGTCTTTCATCTCTCTGCCGCTTGCCTTGACTTCGCTCTCGACTGTGGAAAATCTGCGCATAAATTTCTTGTTCGCCTCGCGCAAAGCAAGTTCGGGTTCTACCTTGTAAAAGCGCAACGCGTTGACGACGGCAAAGAGCAAATCGCCGCCTTCTTCCATTCTGTGCGCGTCGTCGGCGTTTTTGAGTTCCTCGGTTTCTTCGGCGATTTTTTGATATGCGCCGCTCACGTCGTCCCAGTCAAAGCCGACCTTTTTGGCATACTTTTGTATCTTTTCCGCATAGAGCAACGCGGGAAAATTTTTGGGCACTCTGTCCATTTGGTCGGAAGCGGATTTGTAGTGTTTTTCTTTTTTCTTCGCCGCTTCCCAAAATACGAGCGCTTCGTCGGCGTTTGAGGCGTGATTGCTTCCGAATATGTGCGTGTGACGGTCGATGAGTTTTCTGCAAAGTCCCGTGATTACGTCCATATAACTAAACTCGCCCTCTTTTTGCGCTATCTCGGCGTGGAACACCGCTTGCATAAGCACGTCGCCGCATTCCTCTTTCATCGCCGCAACGTCCTTTTGGTCGATTGCGTCAACGAGTTCGTAGGCTTCTTCGATGAGGTTTATGCGAATACTCTCGTGCGTTTGCGCCCTATCCCACTCGCAACCATCGTCGGCGCGAAGTCTGTGCATAATCTGTTCCAAATCCGAAAAATCGAATCTCTTGCAATCTACGAGCGATACGGACGGCGCGATTATCACGTCCTCGTCGCCCTTTATTTCGGACACGGAAATCGTTTCGTCCTCGCCGTCCTTTTCTACGGTGAGTTCGACCTCGCCGTATACGTCAAGAAGTTTTGCTTTGACCTTTTCGGCGTTTTCGCCGTCGATACCGTCAATCACGAGCGGCATGCGCTTGTTGAAAAAAACCGTAGACAAAAAATCTGCGGCTATGTAACGCTGATACGAGCCTTTGAGAACGTCATCGAGTTTCATTGTTGTACTCCCAAAATCTTATTGTCCTATGCAACGCCCAAAGCAATTTCTTGAGCGGAAGATGCGGAATGTCGTCTTTGCCGACGAGGTTGAACAGGAACGCGAGCCAGACGTACACCACCGCGCAAACCGCAAATCCAACCGTGAGCGAGGCGACGTCGTTTTTGATAAACGAGCCGACCGCGATTCCGCATAAAGCCATTATAACACCCGAAAGCAGATTTAGACCAACGTTTTTTTCAAGTCGAAGTCCGCATATTTTGTAATAGGATACGAGAGTGCAAAAATACGCGACGACGGGAAGCGCGAGCGAGGCGATTGCCGCGCCGTTGATTCCGATATATCTCGTCAAAACTACGTCGAGTACGATTTTGACGATTATGCCCGCGATAAGGCTGAAAACGGCGTATTTGGTTTTGTCCACCGCTTGAAAAAGGGAAACGTATATCTGCATAACCGACAAGAACACGACGTTTGCCGCACTTATGCGAAGCACGTTCACCGCAACTATCGTGTTTTGCTCGGAAAGCGCGGGATAGAGCGCGCCGATGACGTTTCTTGCAAACACGGCAAGATAAAACGCGAACGGTATGCCCAAAAGATAGGCAAGGCGCACGCAAAGACTGCTTTTGAGCATAACGCCGTCAATATCTCTGGTCGCTCTCGACGCCGACACCGACGGAACGACCGCCACCGCAAGCGACATAATCGCAACGACGGGCATATTTATCAGTGAGTTGACGGGGCCGGATATTATGCCGTACTGCGCCGTCGCGACGCTCTGCTTAAGTCCGAACGCTTTGAGCATATTGACGATGATTACGCTGTCGAAAAAGTTTGCGAGCGGCATAAGCGCGGCAACCGCCGCAATGGGAAGTGCGACTTTGAGCATTCCTTTGAGTTCGCCCCTCGACACCTTTTCGAATCTCGCCTTTCTTGCCGAACGTGAACGCTCGGCGGTATTATCGCTAGTTTTGCCGTCCTGCGCACTCGTTTCGCCTTGCAAAACGTCGTTTTCACCGCCCGATTGCAAATCGTATCCTTGCAACGAAATCTGTGCGGCGAGCCCCTCTCTCTTTCCCTTTTTCGAGCGGAAAAGATAGGTTGCGCCCATATACGCCGCCGTGACTATTTCGCTTACTGTCACGCCGAAAAGCGCGCCGCATACGGCGTATATCACGCCTCTTTTCGCAAGCGCGCACGACGCGCCTATTCCGACGGCGAGTTTTACGACTTGCTCGACGACGTTTGAAAGCGCGGTGGGCAGCATATACATCTGACCTTGAAAGTAGCCTCGAAATCCCGATATTACGCACACGAACGTTATCGCCGGCGCGATAATCAGAAATCCGAATCGAGTGTCGGCGTTGCCTTGCCTTTTGGCAAGAACGTCGGAAAGCGCGCCCATAAGCAAGCCGAACGCAAGCCCCAAAACCAAAAGCGCGCACATCGCGACGGCAAAATACTTTTTGACGTTTTCGCCGAGCGCGCGCTTTTCTGCAACGGTGCGAGAAAGCGACGTGGGAATACCCGCCGTCGCAAGCACCATAAACAACGCGTATACGGGAAATACGAGTTGGTACATACCCATACCTTCCGCGCCGAGTATGTTGGTGAGCGGAATACGATATAGCGCGCCGAGCATTTTTGCAACGACGCTGCCGACAAGCAAAACCGCCGCGCCCGAAAACGTACGCTTTTTGTTTTTTGCCGTCTTTCTCATTCCGTCAACGACGCCGAAATAAGGTCGGCGCAAAAACGCAAATAATCCTTGTCGGAATCTTTGGGCGATTCGTCTTTCATAAGCATAATCGCGCCCACGAGGTCGCCGCCCGCAACGACGGGTTGAACGATGGCACAATCGCGGGGACAGTCCACGTTGTCGAATGCGTTTGAGAGTGCCGACTTATCGAGCGTTTCTTCTTTTCGTCCTCTTATTCTGTTTGAGAGCGCGTCGGATATTTTCGCGCCTTGAAATTGCTTTTTGTTTTTGCCTTCGGCAACGACCACTTCGTTTGCGCTCACCGCAACGGCGTCGCAGTCCTTTGTTTCTGCAAGCGCTTTGACAATCGCTTTGCAAGATGGCAAAACGCTTTGAAAACCGCTGTATCTTTTGAGGGTCAAACCCTCGTCGTTTGCGGATATTTCCATTTCGTCGCCGACTTGAAGTCGCATTGTCTTTCGCATTTCTTTGGGGATTACGATTCGACCGAGTTCGTCTATTCTTCTTACGATTCCAACTGCCATAAAGCCTCCGTTTCACATAGTATAAGTCAAACTTCCGCTTATATTCTCGCAAAGGAAAATTTTGTAATAAAACGCAAAACGCGCGCTTTATGCGTGCGTTTCGATAAAATAAAGTGTATTTTCTGCTATTTTACAAGCAATTTGCTTTCGTCCGCTATCAGACGTAAAATTGCTTCGGCTTGGGTTTTTCAATAACTCTTTCAAGCACGAAAGAAGTGTAGTCCACTTCCTCTATAAAGTCGCGCGGAAGATATTTCACTCGGTTGAATCTTTCAAAATGCTTGAAGTGCGTGGGAAGACTCACGGGGGTTGCCACGTCCAATTTGTAGGATATTTCCTGCAACATCTTTTGGAAATTCGACGGCGTGAGCGAAAGTTCGCTCTCATAAATCACGTCGCGCAAAATCTTGTCGCCTTTCATAACTTTTGCCCAAATTTTCATCAGTATTCCTCTACTATCTCACCGAAATAAAACGTATGCAAATCCTTTTGCGGATACCATTTTTCAACGTCTTTCAAGTCCATATTCGCCATAGGCACAACGCCGATGACCTTGCACTCGAAGTACCTTTGACAGCCGCCCACGACATAGCCGTCCACTCTTTTTGCCTTGACTTTTTCAAGCGAACATTCCGCCCACTTGTCGTATTCGCGACCGCTTTTCGTGCCGCAGAATCTGATTGCGGAAAGCATTTCGCCTTGCTTTGGAACGCTCACCGTAAACGTTGCGAGTTTGTCGATAAACTCTTTTGTGAAGCGGCTTTCTCTAACCGGCGCAACGAAGACCTTTTTGCCCCACATAACGCCTACCAATCCCCAACTCATTGTCATAACGTTGTCGCCCGAACAAAGGAACGCGCCCGTGTTGAACGCCGTGTTCAGGCAAGATAATTCGTCGAATCTGTGCATTGTTTTTCCTCTTGAAGTCTATTATATGCGGATTTTCAAAACAAAGTCAAAACATACGATAAAATGTTTTCGAGCGATGTTTTTCGATTGCGTTTTCTTTTTGGTTATGATAACATACTTTCGATGGTGTCGGCAATACCCATCAATAAAAAAAACCGAGGTGTATTTTGAAAAGATCTCTTGTTTATATGGCAAGAGCGGCTGTTATTGCCGCTTTGTACTTTGCCTTGTCCGTAGCATTCAGCGCAATAGCGTTCGGTCCGGTGCAATTCCGCATATCCGAAATTCTCGTATTGCTTCCGCTCATCTTCCCCGAAGCAATCCCCGGGCTTGCGATAGGTTGTTTTTTCACCAACTTTTTCTTCTCGCCGTTCGGCGTGTTCGATATGGTTTTGGGCACTCTTGCAACGCTTATCGGCGCGGTGGGAACTTATCTTTTGCGCCGCCGCCCCATACTTGCGACGCTTCCGCCGATAATTGCGAACACGCTTCTCGTCCCCCTCATATTCGTGCTTAACGACGCGTCCGCAATCTACTATATCGCGATGTTCGAGATACTCGCCTCGCAAATCATAACTTGTATCGTTTTGGGATTGCCCTTCACGTTCGCGCTTAAAAAAGCGATGATTGCAGCGCATATTCCCCTTCCTCATTCCTCGAAGTACGACACCGCCCCTTATCGCCGCATATTGCCGAGCGAAAACGAAGACGACGAGGACTGAATATTTTTATTGCATATTGCCAAGCATTATAAAAAGAGCCTTGCAAACGCGAGGCTCTTTTCTTTTTTTTGTGAATTTTCGGTTTTATAAACCCGTAAATTCGTTTTTCAAACGGCTTATTTCGCTTTCAAACGATTTTATTTTGCAAGCGGCGTGTAGAACACTTTGCCCGCATAGGGTTTGAGCGTATCGCCGAACTGCTCGTCGTACACCGAAAGAATTTCGGTTGCGCCGCTCGGAATATACTTCTTGACGCGCGAGGCTTTGACGGGCTTTTTGCTGAGGTTGATGACGACGGTGAGTTTGCTCTTGCCGTCCTCTGCAATCTTGTCGTAGACGAAAAGTTGTCTGTCGTTTGGCAAATACATCTTGAACTCGCCGTAAACCGCCGTATCCTTGTACTCTTTGCGAAGTGCCATTGCCTTTTGGTAGAAGTACCAGATTGAGTTTTCGTCCTGCATAGCCTTTTCGACGTTGACTTCGGGATAATTCGGATTGACGGTATACCACGGCTCGACGGTCGAGAAGCCCGCGTTCTTATTTCCGTTCCATTGCACCGGCGTACGAGCGCAGTCGCGAGCGGCGGTGTGAGCGACTTTGAGGATGTGCTTGTCGCTGAAACCGAACTTTCTCATAAGGTCGCGCACGCAGAACGTCGAAACGTCCTTAAATTGCGTCCACGGGTCGCTTCCCTTCGGATACTTGTCGAAGTAAAGCGCGGTCATACCTATTTCTTGTCCTTGATAGACGAAGTGCGTGCCCGAAAGGAACGTGTACGCCATACAAAGAGCCTTGCCGCTTTCCACTCTGTATTCCTCGCTGCCGTATCTCGAAATGATACGCGCGTGGTCGTGGTTTTCGAGGTAGTTTGCGTTCCACGCTCTGTGGTAGAGTTTGGTTTGCCACTCGTTGAACGTCTTTTTGAGTTTGGGAAGGCTGAACGGCGTATGCACCCATTCGACGAGAATACAATCCGCGTTCATATGTTGGAAAGAAATCATCATATCCAACTCTTTTTTGTTCTCATTGACATAGGCGAGTGCGGTTTTGGTGTTCATAAGCGGCGCTTCGCCGACTTGGAACGCGTCGTACTGCTCGATAACCTTGCGGTATTCCTGCAAATATTCGTGGATATGCGGACCGTTGTTGTAGTGTTCCATACCCCGCGAAGCGGGCATAAGCCAGTTGCCGTTGGGCAGACCTTCCACCTTGCTGATTTGGGTGATGACGTCCTCGCGGAATCCGTCAACGCCCATATCCAGCCAGAATCTCATAACGTCTTTGACTGCCTCTCTGACTTTCGGATTGTCGTGATTGAGGTCGGGTTGTTCTTTTGCGTAAAGGTGAAGATAGAACTCACCTCTTTGCTCGTTGTATTCCCACGCAGACCCGGGGAATGTGGACATCCAGTTGTTGGGGACTTTCTTTCCGTCCTTGCCCCTGCCCTTGCGCCAAATGTAAAAGTCGGTGTACGGCTCGACTTTTGCGCAACTCTTTTTGAACCAGTCGTGTTGGTCGGACGTGTGGTTGATAACCAAGTCCATAATCACGCGCATACCGAGCGCGTGCGCCTTTTCGAGCACTTGTTTGAACTCGTCGAGAGTGCCGTATTCGGGATTGATATTCTTGTAATCGGCGATGTCGTAGCCGTAGTCCGCTTGCGGCGAAACGTACAATGGCGAGAACCAAATCGCGTCGCTTCCGAGGCTCTTTATATATTCGAGTTTCGAAAGCACGCCTTTAAGGTCGCCTATTCCGTCGTCGTTACCGTCGCAAAAAGAGCGCGGCCAAATCTGATAAACGGACATCTCTTTGAACCATTTTCTTTCTTCCATAATTATCACCCATTAAGCAAAAACGAGGGTTTAAGCCTCGTTTTTGCAATTATAAACGTTAGTTTTCGCTGTTTTCGGTCGTTTCGGTCGATTCCGTCGTTTCTGCGGATTCTTGCGCCTCGGATTGTTCGCTTGCGCCGTCTTCCATAACGATTACGTTGCCGTCCTCGTCGTATTCGACTTCTTCCTCGTCTTCGTGCGGCGTGAGTGCGATTGCCATAACTTTGAACTTGTCGTCTTTAAGTTTCATAATGCGCACGCCTTGCGTCGCTCTGCCTATCTTGCTGATTTCGTCGGCTTGAACTCTGATGATTACGCCGCTGTCGGTTATCATCATAACGTCGGTGTCGGCGGGTATGACTTTGAGGCTTACGAGAGTGCCCGTCTTGTCGTTGAACGTGCCTGCCTTGACACCCTTGCCCGCTCTGTTTTGAATGGGATAATCGTCAATGCTCGAACGCTTGCCGTAGCCGTTGGACGTTACGGTGAGGATTTCGTCGCCGGGGTGTACCACGTCAAACGCCACGAGGGTCGTATCGCCCGAAATGTTCATCGCCTTGACGCCCATTGCCGTTCTGCCGACGGGGCGCACGTCTTTTTCGTTGAATCGGATGCTCATACCTTGGCTCGACGCAACCAAAATCTCGTCGTTGCCGGTCGTGATAACCGCGCCGATAAGTTCGTCGTCATCGTTGAACTTGATCGCTATCTTGCCGTTGCGCTTGATCGAATCGTATTCCTCGAGAGGCGTCTTTTTGATAAGGCCTTTCTTGGTTGCGAGCATAAGGAACTTGTCTGCTCTCTCTTCGGGCATTTGCAAGAACGCCTGAATCTTCTCGCCTTGTTCGAGTTGCAAGAGGTTTACCGCCGCTCTGCCGCGCGCGTTGCGAGTCGCTTCGGGAATCTCGTACGCTTTGAGGGTGAACACTTTGCCTCTGTTGGTGAAGAACATAATTCTCTCGTGCGTATTCGAGGTGAATATTCTTTCCACGAAGTCTTCGTCCTTCGCCTTGTGTGCCGTGATACCCATACCGCCTCTGTGTTGAGCCTTGTACTCGGAAACGGGCATACGTTTGATATAACCGCCGTGGGTCATAGAGATGACCACGTCTTCTTTTTCGATGAGGTCTTCGATGTCGATGTCGCCGTAATCGTAGGTGAGTTCGCTCATTCTCGGCGTGTTGTATTGCGCCTTGATTTCGCTCATTTCCTTGACGATGATGTTCTTGACTTCCTCGTCACTGGAAAGAACCATATTGAAGTAGGCGATTTGCTTGTCGAGGTCTTCGAGTTCGGCGTTGATTTTTTCGACTTCGAGACCCGTCAAGCGTTGCAAACGCATATCGAGGATTGCCGCCGCCTGCTTGTCGCTAAGTCCGTAGCTCTCGATGAGTTTTGCGATTGCGTCTTGTCTGTCGCGCGATTTCTTCAAAAGTTCGACGATTGCGTCGATATTTTCGAGCGCGATGTGCAAACCGAGCAAAATATGTTGTCTTTCTTGCGCTTTTTCGAGGTCGAAACGCGTTCTGCGCACGATTACGTCCTTTTGGTGAGCGACGTAGCATTCCAACATCTCTTTGAGGTTGAGAACGCGAGGTACGCCGTCTACGAGTGCGAGCATTATCATACTGAACGTCGTTTGCATCTGCGTTTGCTTGTAGAGTTGGTTGAGAAGAACTTGCGCATTGACGTCCTTTTTGAGTTCGATGACGATACGCATACCGTGTCTGTCCGTTTCTTCTCTCAAATCGCTGATGCCTTCGAGGCGTTTGTCTTTGACTTGGTCTGCAATGTTTTCGATGAGTTTCGCCTTGTTGACTTGGTAAGGAATCTCGGTCACGACGATACGGCTCTTGCCGTTTGCCATTTCCTCGATTTCCGCCTTTGCGCGAAGCACGCACGCGCCTCTACCCGTGCGATACGCTTGCTTGATGGAATGTCTGCCCAAAACGAGCGCGCCCGTCGGGAAGTCTGGCGCGGGGATATATTCCATAAGTTCGTCCACGGTTGTATCGGGATTGTGCAAGAGCGCGATAGAAGCGTCTATAACCTCGCCGAGATTGTGAGGCGGAATGGACGTTGCCATACCGACCGCGATACCGTCCGAACCGTTTACGAGCAAGTTGGGGAATCTCGAGGGCAACACGACGGGTTGTTCGCGCGTGTCGTCGAAGTTGGGATAGAAGTCAACCGTCTTTTTGTCGATGTCGCGGATCATTTCGAGCGCGATTTTGGAAAGACGAGCCTCTGTATAACGATAAGCCGCCGGCGGATCGCCGTCGATGGAACCGAAGTTGCCGTGACCGTCTACGAGCGGGCAGCGAATGGAAAAGTCTTGCGCCAAACGCACCATTGCGTCGTATACGGAACTGTCGCCGTGAGGATGGTATTTGCCGAGCACTTCACCGACGACCATAGCGCACTTACGATAGGGCTTGTCGGGGGTCAGACCGAGTTCGCTCATAGCGTAAAGAATACGTCTGTGAACGGGTTTCAAACCGTCTCTTACGTCGGGGATTGCACGGGATACGTTGACCGCCATCGCGTAGGCGATAAAGGATTTTTTAAGTTCGCCGTTTATTTCCACGTCCTTGACGGTCGAGTTGGCTATATGTTGAATATATTCGTTGTTTTTATCGTCTCTTATGTTCGCCATAACTGCCTCCTTATACGTCGAGATCCGTCACGAGTTTCGCGTTCTGCTCGATAAATTCGCGGCGAAGTTCGGGTTGCTCGCCCATAAGTATGGAAAAGAGTCTGTCGGCCTCGATCGCGTCGTCCATCGTAACTTTCAAAAGCGTACGTTTTTGCGGATCCATTGTGGTTTCCCAAAGTTGTTCGGGGTTCATTTCGCCGAGACCTTTGTAACGTTGAAGTTCGCCGCTCTTTCTGCCGAACTCGTTGTAATACGCTTCGAGGCTCTCGTCGTCGTAGAAGTATTGCTCTTGCTTGCCCTTTGCAATCTTGTAAAGAGGCGGCAACGCTATAAATACGTGACCGTTTTCGATGAGCGGACGCATAAAGCGGAACAAGAACGTGAGCATCAATATACGAATGTGGCTGCCGTCCACGTCGGCGTCGGTCATACAAATGATACGATTGTAACGAAGCTTGCTCTCGTCGTACTCTGCGTTGATACCGCAACCGAACGCGGTTATCATCGCCTTGATTTCCTCGTTTTCGAGAACTCTGTGCAAAGCGGCTTTTTCGACGTTGAGAATCTTGCCTCTCAAAGGAAGAATGGCTTGGAAACGCCTGTCGCGACCTTGCTTTGCGCTTCCGCCTGCCGAGTCGCCCTCGACGAGATATATTTCGCAGTTTTTGGGGTCTTTGTCGGTGCAGTCGGCAAGTTTGCCGGGAAGCGTGGTGCTTTCGAGCGCACTCTTTCTTCTCGCGCTCTCGCGCGCCATACGCGCCGCCTCTCTCGCTCTTTGCGCCGTAATGGTTTTAAGCACGAGTTCCTTTGCTTCTCTGGGATGTTCCTCGAGATACGTTCCGAAACCTTCCGTAACGCCCTTTGCCACCGCTTGGCGCATACTGCTGTTGCCGAGTTTGGTTTTGGTTTGTCCCTCGAATTGCGGCTCTGCGAGTTTAACGGAAATAACCGCCGTAAGACCTTCTCTGACGTCCTCACCGCTCAATTTTTCGCTGCCTTTGAGGATTCCCGACTTAGAGCCGTAATCGTTGATAATCTTCGTCAACGAGGCTTTGAAGCCGTCAAGATGCGTGCCGCCTTCCTCGGTGTTGATGTTGTTCGCAAACGCCAAAATCGTGTCCGAATAACTGTCGTTGTACTGCATTGCGACTTCGATTTCGCTGTCTACGTACTTTTCGTCAAAGTAAATGACTTCGGGGAAGATGGTTTCTTTGGTCTTGTTCATTTCCTCGACGAAAGACACTATGCCGCCGTCGTAGCGAAACACCTCTCTGCGCTCGGGTTGAACGCGCTCATCCGCAAGTTCGATGGTAAGACCTTTGTTGAGGTATGCGAGTTCGCGAAGACGAGTCTTCATCGTGTCGTAGTTGAATTCGAGCGTTTCAAAGATTTCCGCGTCGGGATAGAAGGTTATCGTCGTGCCCGTGTCGGTTGCGTCGCCCACGACTGCCAAAGGTCTTTCCGCAATACCGCGATTGAAACGAATACGGTAAAGTTTGCCGTTTTGTCTGACCTCTGCGACGAGCCATTCGCTGAGCGCGTTGACGCAAGATACGCCCACGCCGTGCAGACCGCCCGAAATCTTGTAGCCGCCGCTGCCGAATTTACCGCCCGCGTGAAGTTTGGTCAAAACGACCTCTACTGCGGATTTGCCTTCTTTTTCGATAATGCCGGTAGGAATGCCTCTGCCGTTGTCCGTAACGCGAATCGCGCCGTCCGAGAGAATTTCCACGACGATATGCGTGCAGTAGCCTGCGAGTGCTTCGTCGATTGAGTTGTCAACGACTTCCGTCACGAGATGGTGCAAACCTCTCACGTCCGTCGAACCGATATACATACCGGGACGTTTTCTGACAGGGTCGAGTCCTTCGAGAACCTGAATGTCGCCGGCGTCGTAACTGTGTTTGACTTCTTCTGCCATTTTTCCTCCTACATAAAATATATTTTAGTAAATAATATATTATTATTTCAATAATAATAAGTGAGAATATTATAACAAGTTATAAACAAAATATCAAGGGTTTTTGTCAAAATTTTGCGGCAGAGGGTCTAAAACGCGCCTTTTTCGGCTTTCGGGCGTTTATCGAGCAAAAACCCCTGCGCCGTCGAGCCAATTCGCGATTTTATGCGGTTTGACGACTTTATATCGCTTGCCCTCTCGGCGTTTTTGCTTTACTATATGGAATATGAACGTAAGAGAATCTTTGAAAACACCATCCAACACCGACGAACTCAAACAAATCTACAAGGACAACGGGCTCGTGTACTACACGCCCAAAGAGGAACTTTTCAATTCCGTTTCCCACGCACTCGGCGCGCTGACGGCCCTCGTCTTTATGATTTTTATGCTGCTTAAAGCCACCACGCACGTGGCGTACGCTTCTGCGGCGCTGTCTTGCCTTTTGATAGCAATCGAGTTCAGCGTGTCGGCAATCTATCACGGCGTGTCGGATATGCGCAAAAAACTGATGTGGCGCACTCTCGACTTTCCCGCCGTCAACCTCAACGTAATTGCTTGCGCGACTGCAACCTGCCTTTTGTACGACAACGTATACGGCTACGTCGCGTTCGGCGTGTCCTTTGCAATCGCAATCGCAATCTTCGCGCTGTGCCTTTATCGCTTCGATATATTCAGAAAAGTGTCCGTCGCTTCAACCTTCGTCATCGGGGGATTGATGTTTGCGGCGTTCTTCACGGCGTATTTCTCGCCCAAAGGCATTTCGCAAGCAACGAGTTTCGTCTATCTCGCGGGGCTCGTATCTTGTCTGCTCGGCGCGGCGGTGTTCGGCGTGCATAAACGCTACGTCCATTGTTTATTCCACATCTTCGTACTCGTCGGTCCGATACTGTTCCTCGTTGCAACTTATATGCAAATAATCGCGTAAAACGAAACGCTTCGCAAATACGGCGCAATGCCAAACGGCGAAGCGTTAATTTTGCCCGTATAGTATACTTGTAAACCGTTTTACAGTAGATTTTTCTATCTTCCGTTTTTTACAACGTCGAATTTCGATGTGGATATGTTTATATGTGGAAACTTTGTTTGACGTGAAACACCACTAAACAGAGGCATTTTCGGGTGTAATATCCTTGCTCGAACGCACGAGAAGCGTACTTCTCCACAACAAATCACCACACAGTAAACACAACGTCCCAATTCGGTTAAACTGTCTTATGAACAAATATACAAATGCATCAAACACCGGCTGACAGCATAAACCAACAATCGCAAACGATAAAACGAACGCAAACAACCGCTTCGATACCCAAAAACGACAAACCAAATATCTATTTTTCTGTTTTTTACACAAATATACATCGCCACAGCCTAAAAAGCGCATAGAAAACCGTCGGATAAACACACGAAAAAACACATAAAAAACAAAGATTTTCTCAGCATATTGAAAAATATAGAATAATTGTGAAACAGCAATATTTTTATAGAAAAATTGAGAAACAAAACACTGTCAAAAATTCGGGTGAAAGAGCAAAATTTTTTCTGTAAATTTTTACAAGGTGAAAGGTCGCAAATTCCTCAAATCGACCAAAAAGCGGGCAAAAACCCTACTATTTAGTGGGTTTTTCGCGGTTTTCGTTTCACGTGAAACCGACACCGAAAATCAAACCGTTCCACGTGAAACATATATTTTTAATACTCATCATAGCCCCGTCCGATACCGCTTTTCACTCAAATTACATACATAAAATATCATCGTTTTGACCCTAAAATCGCGCGTAAATATAGGCATTTTTCGCCCCATATTACCCTCAAATTATCGTATGCAAAACACCAAAATATCGCACAAATCGAAGCCACTTTATACCGCACTCACAGCGCCCACAACACCACTCAAAACCATCGAAACACCACCGCACCCACAACGCTCACTTGCTTCTAAAAGCCATATATCAGTCACATCGAACGTTGCCGTTCGTCATTGCGGAACGCTGTTTTACAGTTATCCACATTCTCGAGTTTTCCAAAAATTTCAAAACCACTCTTTTACTACTGTTTAGTGGCATTGTAGCCGCATTTTTCTAATTGTTACACGTGAAACAATTATAGAAAATCGCGTATGACCGACAGTGGACGAGCGGTTTTGCCGGATATGTCCAACGACGGTTTCGTAATCGACAAAGATATTCTTGCGGCGTTGCAATCCGACGTCGACGTTTGGACAAACTTTCAAATCTTTCCGTCTTTATACAAGAGAGTCCGCATAGACACCATACAAATCAAAAAGAATCAACCCGACGTTTTTGCCGCTCGGTTAAACAAATTTATCGAGAACACCAAAAAGGGCGTTATGTACGGCGAATGGAACGACAACGGCAGGCTTCTGTAAACTCTGTCGTTTTCCCTCGATAAATCCGCCGCATTTTCGGATATTTCTTCGATAGACTTTTGGTTATCTTATCGTTTTTAAGCGCATAAACTAAATCGTTTTCCGACACAACCGTCATTAAACTTCTTACCGCTTTCAAATTAAAAATCAGAAAAGCGGTTTTTTATTTTCTATACGTTACACGTGAAACAATCATAATAAAAATCGCATTCTTAATTATTGTGTTACCGATTGCATAGCACCTTCAAGATTTTCAAAACCGATAACCCGTCTATTTATAAAACCGCTATAATACATTAAAGCGTATAGGGCGAAAGACGTTATATACCACATCACCACATACCGCAAAACAATTTGCAACTTGTGATAACTCTGCAACATTTTACGATAGCGTAAATAATATTTTGTCCCTTCAACTTGAAATATTAATTTGCTTGCTCGTCAATACTAATTGTTTGCTTTTTTGCAATTCTAAATTCTTTTATTGCAGAAAACTAAAACCGCTATATCTATAAAATTAAATACTAATGCGCGGTGTAATAATCGACTGCAGTGTATTTATATCCACATACACGCACGCTCAAAAATCATTTATTTCTCATATTATCCCAAATAATCGCTATAACTTGTATTCCGCAATATATCCGCTTAAACCCGTCACAATATACAAAAAGATATAATGGTTTACAAGTAAACCATTATATCTTTTATCGGATCACTGTGTTTAGCGCGGTTTTATTGATAAAGCCGACTACACAAAATGTCTAATCGGCTTCATTCTGTCCGTCATATCTTTGCGCCGTTTATTGCGCGCTTTTGTTATCGTGCGGTTGGTTCTTACAATCTTGCGAGATTATGCTTTTTCGTGCTTGACGGGCGGAAGGGCGGTTGCGCCGTCTTTAACCGCCTTGAGGATTTCGGGAAGAATCTTCTCGTATCCCGCAACGCCTCTTTCCACGATAGAGAGGAAACTCAAGTTTGCGCTTTCGTCCGCTTTGTCGCTCACCACTTTGACCGAAAAAAGCGGAACGTTGTTTCTCTCGCACGCAATCGCCATGCCTGCAAGTTCCATTTCGCAAATATCCGCGCCGAACTCTTTTGCAAGGCGGTGTTTATCCTCGCTGCTCGTCACAAACACGTCGCCGCTTGCGACGGTAACCAGTTTCATTTGCTTGCCGATGTTTGCGAGGGTGTTTTGAATCAGGCTTTCGTCAAGATAGAAATAGTTGTCGAGCATACCGCTGTATTGTCCGACGCTTCTGTCCGTATCAACGCCCGTGACGTCGAATTGATAGTGCACGACGCGCCTCGGCACGATCAGTTCGCAAAGTTCGAGATTTTTGTTTATCGCGCCGACGAAACCGAAGTTGAGCACCGCTTCCACGTCGAACAAATCGACGAGAAGTTGAACGGCAAGAGCCGCCTTGATTTCGCCCACGCCCGACGTTGCGAGGTATATTGTATCGCCGTCGTATTCTATTTGGCTTATCGCAACGCCCGATATGGTGTTTTGCGCCACGACGTTGCCGAGTTTCTTGAATATAGGCAGAGTTTCTTCCGCCATAGCCGTTATGATTGCAATTCTCATACTGCGCCTCGAAAATTTTATTTTATATATATTTTAGCACGTTTTTTCAACAAGTTCAATATTTGCAAAAACTATTAAAAATTTTATTATTTTTTATCGATTTATCGCGCTTTTGAAAAACGGCGTTATATCGTTGAAAATACGCAGAAAAAATGCTATATTGAGAAAAAGAGGTTTTTTATGGACAAGGCATATCTCAACGAATGTGCAAAGCAAATCGGCGTAGACCTCACCCCGTCGCAACTCGAAAAACTGTGCGGCTATCAAGAGGCGGTCGTCGAGAGCAACAAGGCGTTCAATCTCACCGCAATCACCGAAGATAAGGATTTTGCGGTGAAGCATATACAAGACTCGCTTGCAGGCGCGGCGCTTTTGACGAGCGGCGCAAAACTGCTTGACATCGGCGCGGGCGCAGGCTTTCCGAGTATGCCCATAGCGATTGCAAGAGAGGACGTGTTCGTCACCTCGCTCGATTCCACCGCCAAAAAAATGACTTTCCTTTCGTCTGCTGCAAAAACTCTCGGCGTCAAAAATCTCAAAACGATAAGCGCGAGGGCAGAGGACGAAAAGGAATTGTTCGGCACGTTCGATTACGTCACGGCAAGAGCGGTATCGTCGTTGCGCATACTTTTGGAACTTGCAATGCCGTTTTTGAAAGTCGGGGGCAAATTTATCGCCTACAAAACCGACGAGAGCGAACTCGAAACCTCTAAAAACGCCGAAAAAACGCTCAACGCAAAGCATATCGCAACCAAATCTCTCATTTTGGCGAACGGCGAAAAGCGCGCGCTTTTGGTCTTTGAAAAGACCGCGCCCACCCCGAAGCAATATCCTCGTCAATACGGCGTTATCAAGAAAAAACCGCTGTAAAGCGATTTTCTCAACCGCCGACGGAAAAACGAATTGAAAAAACGACACTTACAAAAAACCACATATGAAAAACTCATATGGAAACTATATAAAATCGGGCGTAAATTGCGCCCGTATTTATTTCACTTGAATTCTTTAAGCCAATGCTTGATACGACCAATATACTACTGCTATTCGGCTAAAATCGCTCATTGACATAATCTTTATTATGTGATAATGTATTTTAAACTTCATAAAGGGAGATTATTTGATGGAGAAGCTCACAAGAGAACAGATCGATTGAAACAATAAAAAAATATCCACCTTTAATGGTTCATTCTTTTACTGATTTTAATAGGTATTATTGGAAAAGTCGCAATCTACAATATCCTTTTCTTCTAAATCTTGCACCTAGAGGACAATATAGAATAAATTTTGACAATGAACTATATGATATTATCCCGAATATTGAGTCTCAATTTGGCGTGATAGAAGATGCTCGTATCTGTCATTATAGAGGAATTCCTTTTGCATATGTTGTTGTCTGGAATAAATATGAAGAAAATTATTATGTATTAGGCATTGGCAATGATACTAAAATAATTGGTTCAAATAATATACCGGTATATTGGCCTTTGGGCTTTGATCATGAGGAATACTATCAGTTTGGATGCGTTCGCGGATATTATTTTAAATGCAAAAGCGTTTTGGACAATAAATTTGATGACAATCTTTATAAAATGGTTTGTCGAAGATACAAAGATTATCTTCCATATTATCGTAATATAGATACACAAAAGCAATATTAACAAATATCCTTTCTGGAGTTGTCATTGTATTGTGGGAAAATTAGTTTGTACCATATTAATTTTTTGTCAAAAAATATTTTATGTGAAACTATTTGTGAAACGTCGTTGAAAAATTTTTCATTGTATGCTATATTATTTTTATGGCGCAAGTCGTATCGTTTTCCAATCAGAAAGGGGGCGTGGGCAAGACGACTTCGTGCGTGAATCTCGCCTGCTTCGTTGCCTCTTTAGGATACAAAACTTTGCTCGTTGACTTCGACCCGCAAGCCAACGCGACGAGCGCGATGGGGGTCTTCGACAAAAAAATCGAAAATTCGATATACGACGCTCTGCTCAATAGCGACGCAACCTCTTGCGTGAGAAAGGGCAGATATGCGGATTTCATTCCGTCTTCGCGCGACCTTGCCGGCGCGGAACTGGAAATCGCAAACGCAAAGAATCGGGATTACGTCCTCAAAACGGCTCTCGACCCCGTAAAAGGCAAATACGACTTCGTGTTCATAGATTGCGCGCCGAGCATAAATTTGACGCTTATAAACGCTCTGAGCGCGTCTGACGGCGTTATCGTGCCCCTTCAATGCGAATACTTCGCGCTCGAAGGGCTCAATCAACTGCTCAACACCGTGAGGCTCGTCAAAAAGCACTCGAACGAGAGTTTGCGGCTTTACGGAATCCTTCTTACGATGTTCAGACAGACCAAACTTGCGAGGGAAGTCGAGCAGAACGTGCGCCAAACGTTCAAAGACAAGGTTTTTGAAACGGTTATACCTCAAAACGTACGCCTTGCCGAATCGCCGAGTTTCGGACAGCCGATAATCGAGTTCGACCGTCGGTGCAGCGGCGCAATCGCATACGAAAAACTTGCAAAAGAATATATATCGAAATTTAAGGAGTGAATTATGGCAAACACAAAAAGCGGCCTCGGAACAAAAGGTTTCAATGCTCTTTTCAACGACAATGAAGAAAACGTCAAAGTCGATATTGCCGATGACATTCAGGCACAGGAAATTGACATTACGCTCATCGACCGCAACCCGAATCAGCCGAGAAAAACGTTTGACGAGGACAGTTTGAGAGAGATGGCGACGTCCATTGCGACTTACGGCGTATTGCAGCCCTTGCTTTTGGTCAAGACGGACGGCGGCAGATACCTCATCATCGCGGGCGAGCGTCGTTTCAGAGCGAGTTTGCTTGCAGGTCTCAAAAAAGTGCCTGCCATCATACGCGAATTCACGCCGCAACAAATCCAGGAAATTTCGCTCATTGAAAACTTGCACCGCGAGGACCTCAACGCAATCGAAGCGGCAGAGGGTATGCGCGAACTTATGGACAATCACGGACTCACCCAAGAGGAAGTGGCGGTTCGCATCGGCAAATCTCGTCCGTACGTCACCAACACGCTTCGCCTCTTGCAACTTCCCGACGAAGTGACCGCGCTCGTGAGAGAGGGCAAACTTTCCCCCGGCCACGCCAGAACGCTCATATCCATAGACGACAAGGACTATCTCGTGACGCTCGCAAATCAAGCGTGCGACAACAAACTTTCCGTACGCGACCTCGAAAACCGCGTCCGTCTGTACTTCACGAGAAAAGCCATTCCGTCAGGTCCGAGAGATACAAAAGCGTTGCCTCTCGAACTCAAAGAGTTTGTTGGCGATATGAAACGCATTTTCGCAACGAAGGTCAAACTTGTCGGCAACGACCAAAAGGGCAGAATCACGATTGACTATTTCAACAAGGACGACCTTGACAGAATCTACGCTCTCGTGCAAATCTTGAAGTATAACGACAAACTTTGAGGTTAATTAATAATTAATAATGAATAATTAATAATTGAGGAAGGCGAAGCCTTAATCCGAAACTTATTCGAAGCGTACTTATAAACGGAATGTGTCTATTCGAAGACGGAACACGAGCTGCAAGGCGGCTCGAAAAGGGAGCGCCGAGCTTGACGGGAAGTACAAGCGACTGCGCCGTTTGGGTGTGTAGCTGGCGCACAAAGCGCAGTGGCACGGCTTTCAGCCGATTTGTATTGCCAACAGCCCGTCTGCCGTTCGTTGCTTGCAACGAACTAGCGATTGCTACGAAGTCAATCGCGTCAGTGTTGCCCCACGCGAAGCGGACACCGTGGGTTCCCTCAAATTTATGCAGAGGGGGAACGGTGGTAGGGGAAACACGTGAGGAAGGGGGATGCTTTATTTAGAGTATGTGACGATTACTCTTGTAGAGGAGGATTATTTTTGATAAAAAACTAAAACGGGGTTTTATAGCAACAAAACACGCACATAAAGTGCGTGTTTTGTTATTTTCGGGGTGTGGGGTAAAACCCCACCCGCAATTATTAATTATTCATTATTAATTATTAATTCTCTAAAACCGTTCCTTCGTTAATTCTTATCTTCTTTGCCTTATTCGGCAACGTGTATTCGGTGCAGGTGAGTATCGTTTGAAAACCTTTTGTCATTTCCAAAAGCAACGTCTGGCGCGTGTTGTCGAGTTCGGAAAGCACGTCGTCGAGAAGAAGTACGGGCGGTTCGCCTATCTCGTTTTTGTAGATTACCACTTCGCCGAGTTTCATTGCAAGCGCAATGGTGCGTTGCTGTCCTTGCGAGGCAAACTTGCGACTGTCTTTGCCGTTTATCTCGATTTTTATATCGTCGCGGTGCGGACCTACCGTGCTGAATCCGAGTTCCTTGTCCTTCTGTCTTGCCGCGACTATTGCTTTGTAAAGTTCCTCTTGCAAATCCTTTTGCACGTCGGTTTTCGAGCCGCTTTCGTACGAGAGGGTGAGCGTTTCTTTTTCGCTGCTCAACGCGTTATGGAATTTTCCCGCCGCGTCGTTGAGAGTTGCTATATATTCCATACGCTTTTCAATGATAATCGCGCCTTCTTTTGCAAGCCCCGTATCCCACACGTCGAGCATATCGTCCACGTTCGGATTGAATCTGTATTCTTTGAGAAGATTGTTTTTTTGTTTGAGGGTTTTGTTGTAGCGTTGAAGGGCGAGGAAGTACGCCTTTTGCTGTTGCGAAAGCCCAACGTCCAAAAAGCGACGTCTTTCGGACGGCGATTCCTTTACGAGTTTCATTTCGTCGGGGGAAAAGAACACCACGCCGAGTATGCCGAGTAGTTCGCCCGCACGATTTACGGGTATGCCGTCCACTGCAACTTTCTTTTTGCCTTGCTCGTCGATTTGCAAGCAAATCGTGTGTTTTCTGAATCTCTTTTCGATGTTGAGTTTCACTTGCGCCTTGCTTTGTCCGAGCAAAATCATTTCCTTGTCTTTGGTCGTGCGAGGGGAATGGAAAACCGAGCAAAGATACACGCTTTCGAGCATATTGGTTTTTCCGCTGGCGTTTTTTCCGAAAAGGACGTTCAACCCGTCGTCGAAGTCAACGAGGGCGTATGGATAATTTCTGAAATTTTTGAGTTCCAGCGAAAGAATTTTCATACACAACAAGTATAACCCGAGCGGGATTTTTTTTCAACATCTTGTGTTTAAGTTTTCTTTTCGGATTTTTTGCTTGAAAAAGTATTCGATTTTGGTATAATCGATTCTATGATTAATATAGAAGAATTTTGGGAAGACGCAAAAAACGATTTGTCCATTTCCATACAGGCGATAAGTTTCGAGGTGTGGATTGACAAATTAGAGCCGGTGTGCTTTGTCGACAACGCAATCGTGCTTGCGACCATTTCCGCAAACGCAAAAAAAACTATAGATTCGAGGTATCGCGACGCAATCAAAGAGGTTGTGTCTTCTCACAATCCTCAAATCACCGACGTTATTATTATCACCCCCGACAAAAAAGCGGAATATTTGAACAAACAGACGGTCTTTATCGAAGATCAAGGCTTCGTCACCAACTTTACCCCCGAAGAAAAGGGCAAGAAAAAATGCCCGTTCCAAGAGAAGTACACGTTTGAAAACTTCGTCGAGGGCAAATCCAACTCGTACGCGCTCGCCGCTTGCAAGACCATAGCAGAAAACCCCGGCACGACTTTCAATCCGTTGTTCATCTACTCGGGCGTAGGTCTTGGCAAAACTCACCTTTTGCACGCAATAGGCAACTATCTTTTCAAGTACAAAAAGAACGTGAACGTTCTTTACGTCAGTGCGGAAGCACTCGTGAGCGAACTTATCAATGTAATACGCAACAAGTCCAACGAAGAAAACAACAAGTTTAGAGAAAAATACCGCTCTTGCGACGTGCTTATGGTGGACGACGTGCAGTTTTTGATAGGCAAGGAAGCGACGCAAGAGGCGTTTTTCCACATTTTCAACGACCTTTATCAAGACAACAAGCAAATCATTTTGACGTCCGACCGCGCGCCGAAAGACCTTACGACGCTTTCGGACAGACTGCGCACGCGCTTCGGTTGCGGACTTACCGTAGATATTCAAGTTCCCGACACCGAAACGAGAGTTGCAATCCTCAAAAACAAAGCCGCTCAATCCAAATTCGTGCTTAAAGACGACGTTGCCGAGTTCATTGCCGAAATCGCGCCGTCCAACATCAGAGAAATGGAAGGCTTGCTCAACCGCGTTATTTTTTACAGTTCTCTCACCAACAGTTCGGTTTGCACAATCGACGTTGCAAAAGAGGCAATCGGCGGATTTATCGAGGAAAAGAACGACACCATCGACGCAAGCGGAATCGTGGACGCGGTTTGCAAATACTTCAAGATTTCGTCTGCGGACATCATATCCAAAAAGAAAACCAAAAACATCGTCGAACCGAGAATGATTGCAATCTATCTTATCACCGAACTGTTGCCTATGCCGCTCGTGCAAATCGGCGAGATGTTCGGAGGCAGAGATCACACGACGGTTATCCACGCTCGCGACAAAATCAGCGAGGAAATCAAGTCGAATCCGCGTATCAAAGTCACGGTTGCGGACATCAGAAATATGATTCTCAACAGATAACGACTTAAAAAAATAGGTAAAAATACCATAAAAAACAATGCAAAAAGCGTGCGAAAAGCACGCTTTTTTTCGTTATAAAATTTGTATTTTTCAGTCTTTTTTCTCTGTGCTTCCGTTCGTTTTGAGGTAAAGATTCTTGATTGCGACAAGTCCTGCGCTCTCGCCGTTTTCAACCGCTTTGCCGTACGCTTCGATTGCCTTTTTGTAGTCCTTTCTCACGCCGAATCCGTTTTCGTAGCACAAACCGAGATTGTAGTACGCAACGCCCGAATTTGTCTTTTTCGCCGCTTCCGTAAAGCACTTTACTGCTTCTTTCGGATTTCTTTCAACGCCTTTGCCTTGCAGATAGCAAAGTCCGAGATTTATCACCGCTTCTTCCTCGCCGAGATAGTACGCGTTTTGGAAATACTCAAACGCTTTCTTGCACGCCTTATCCGTTTTGACGGTGTAGAGGTTGTAAAGTCCCATTTGCACGCACGCCATAGGATTTTCGCCTTTCGCGCTCTTCTTGAGCCAGAATATTGCCTTATCCTTGTCGGGCGTCACGCCGTAATATCCGCACGCATACGCCATACCGAGATTATATTGTGCGGCGGCGTTTCCGAGTTTTGCGGCTCGTTTGAAAAGTTTAAGGGCGGTTTTCTCGTCCTTTTCGAGGCCTAACTCGTCGCCGAGATACGCTTCCGCCATTCTTTCGATTGCGTCCGGAAAATCCATTTCCGCCGCCATTCGATAATAGAACAGCGCGTTTTGATAATCTTGTTTTTCGTTTTCGTAAATGGTCGCCATACACCAGTACACGCCGACAACATCCAAGTCGCACAACGCAAAACAGTCAAGTGCGTCGTCAAACTTGCCTTTGTTGTAATAGTAATACCCTAAATCGAGCAAAGCGTCGTCCTGACAGAGTGCCGCTGCTTTTTTGAGGTATTTGATGTACGTTTTCTCGTCGGGTTCTATTCCGTACCAGCCTTCCTCGTATATACGAGCGTACAAATACAAACTTTCGGGGTCGTTGTGTTTTACGCCGTCCGCAAGATATTTTAAGCCTTTTTCATAGTCGTGCGGAACAAACCTGT
>ERZ808252.580-NODE-580-length-34245-cov-4.473033_pt1 | contig 34245 bp, 30 predicted proteins | sample MGYA00521242_ERZ808252 | MGnify/ENA primary metagenome ERZ808252 (study PRJEB31516, sample SAMN03275581) | gut metagenome | biome: mammalia-associated habitat; material: feces | host: Papio cynocephalus | place: Kenya | collected 2012-08-07 ...
GTAATCAATTTGCTTGAATTTCAAAAGGTTGCAAGTAGAAGAAAAACATCTGCTCCAAATAAGAACCGTGCAAGACAATCCACAACATTTTCGGTACGGCAGAAGGTCATTTTTTGCACGGAACGCATCGGAAAACCTCTCGCGTACCACAGTGTGCTTATGTGCTTATGGGTGTTGGTAGATACCGCCTCCGCTTCTAAACTTCTGACCTGCTGACTAAAGCGAAATTAAGAGTTCCTTCAAGCGCTCAGTTAAAACGAAATTAGTAGTTCCTTCAGGCGTCCCGTTGAGTCTGCTACTTCGTCTGCTTGTGCCGCTGCTTCAGGTCGGAACCCCCAAGTGACGCCAATGCTGCGTATACCGGCGTTTCTTGCTGTCTGAATATCAGTACCGGAGTCTCCCACCATCACGCAATCGGACTTGCTTACTCCGCTGGTGTCAAGTATGGCATTGATTATTTCATCCGAAGGCTTCAGCGCTCTTTCGTCACACCCGCCAAGCACAGCGACAAAAGGTACCTCAGGAAAGAAATGACGTACAATCGCGCTGGTCCCTTCCTGATATTTGTTTGAGGCCACAGCCATACCCACCCCGCGGTCAGACAATTCTGCGAGAAGTTCAGTAATTCCGGGATATGGCTTCGAGTGTACGGTGCAATGGCTTCCATAGTACTTGATAAATTCTGGAAGTAACTTATTGGGAAGCGTCTCATCTCCTTGCTCCTGAATAGGGAGTGCACGCTGTATTAGCTTGCGTACCCCGTTGCCCACCATCATTCGATATTCAGTTATATCGTGTAGCGGGCGACCGGTTTTGGCAAGCACATGGTTTACGGCTACACCCAGGTCCTCTATTGTGTTTACAAGAGTGCCGTCAAGATCAAATATTACAAGCTTCATTTCTTTACAATCGCAGCCATAATTGGGTTTATAGTGGAAGATTATTCTCCTACCACAATGCTATCTATCCTAATTTGGAAAACACCAGACGGAGCATGGACTTCCACCACATCGCCGACTGATTTCCCCATAAGGGCCGCCCCAATGGGAGAGTTAAGTGACAGTTTCCCGGAAGCGAGATCCATCTCATGTGGACTGACTATGGTGTAGGTCATCCGGGTGTTGGTCGACAATTTAGTAAACTCCACTTTACTTAACAGGGAGACCCTATCTTTGGGTAAGGCTTTTGTGTCAATGACACGAGAGTATTCGAGAATCCTCTGCAGGAAGCGTATGCGGCTGATGGTTTTGGCTTGAAGCCTTCTTGCCTCGCGATACCCGGCATTGTCGCTAGTATCACCTTGTGCCCTCGCCTCGGCGAGATCCTCCTTAATCTTTGGATATGCCACATCGGCAAGATAATGAATCTCTGCCACTATCTCCTCATACCTTTCTTTGGATAAATACTCCATACTAAAGTCGTATTACAAGCAATGAACTACCGCCTCTGGAATTATGCCTCTTTCTCTTTAGGGAGCACCAGATTCAGGAGAACCGCAAGCACAAATACCACAGCTACACAGTTCTCTGCAAAAACTGTCTTGATGATATCTGGGAAAATATCGAACATCTGCGAAGCCGACGTGAACCCGAGACCGACGCTTAGGGATAAACTGGTGATAATCATATTCCTATTGCCAAATCCACACTTGGCCATCATACCGAAACCCGCAAAGAGGATACTTCCGAACATCATGAGCGTGCATCCTCCGAGTACGGCCTGCGGAATGGTAGTCAATGCAAGTCCAACAGCCGGAAACACTCCACCCAAAATCATGATTATAGCGCCAGATGCAATGGCGAACTTGTTGATAACACCGCTCATGGCTGCAAGTCCTACATTCTGGCTAAAAGAGGTGATCGGAGTACAGCCGAACAGACCTGATACCGAACTTACGAAACCGTCACATGCGATGCTTCCTCCAAGTTCGCGATCTGTAGGCCGGCGTTTGAGTGCCCCTGCGCAAAGCGCACTGGTATCGCCGATGGTCTCTGTGGCGCTAACCATATATATGGCTATCACGGAAAGAATTGCCCCGAGATTGAATTCTGGCCTGAACGGCAGGAACTTAGGGAGAGAAACGAAACCTGCGCCGCTGAGCGAACTGAAATCCACCATTCCCATGCACAGCGAGAGCACATAGCCGACCACAAGTCCTACAAGAACCGAGAGCGAGCGTAGCAGACCCTTTCCGAACACCTGACAGATTAGACAAGCCAGCAGCGTCACAGACCCAACAATCCAATTATGGGCGGCACCAAAGTCCGCGGCCCCCTGACCACCGGCGAAACTGTTCGCACCGATTGGAAGCAGCGAAAAGCCAATGGCGGTAACTACAGTGGCAGCCACAATTGGCGGTACAATCTTAATCCAGTATTTGACGAAAAGTCCAAGCACGCCTTCCACCAGACCACCGATAATAACGGCCCCCATAAGAGTGCCCATCCCCATCGTCGTACCGATAAACATGGCTAAAGACAGGAATGTAAAGCTGATACCCATAACAATAGGAAGTCCAGAACCAACCCTCCACACTGGATACAACTGCACGAGAGTACCTATACCAGCAATGATCATACAGTTCTGAATAAGTGCTCCCTGAAGGGCAGAGTCAACCCCGACAACCCCTGCGAGAATAATGATAGGAGTGATGTTGCTCACGAACATCGCGAGCACGTGCTGCAGGCCAAATGGAACAGCCTGTGCTACAGGTACCCGTCCATTAAGCTCATAAATACTTGTTTTTGACATAATTATAACTTTCTAAAGTGAATAGTCTGCGACTTGAAATCCATATCTTCAATTATGGCGATGGACTCAAGGTGATACCCAGCAGCACGAAGGCGTTCGCCGCCTTTTTGCTGGCCCTTTTCAATGGCTACGCCAAGTCCTACTACCTCTGCTCCGGCCTGTCTGACTATGTCTGTAAGTGCCATCATCGCCTGTCCGTCAGCAAGAAAATCGTCCACGATAAGCACTTTGTCCCCATGGTTCAGATATGGCTTGGATACAAATACGTTGTTCATTCTCTTATGTGTGAACGAAAAAGCCTGGGAAACATACTTGTCATCCGTGCTGTTTGCAGTCTCGCTCTTCTTGGCAAATACCACTGGGACATCATAAAGGTCAGCCAGCAGAGTAGCAATGGCGATGCCGCTCGCCTCAATGGTCAGGATCTTGGTCACGGTCTTACCACGGAAGCGGCGCTTGAACTCGTAGGCTATCTGCCGCATTATATCAATGTCAATCTGGTGATTCAGGAAATTGTCCACCTTAAGGATGTTCCCCTCTTTGATGACTCCGTCAGAGAGAATCTTTTCTTCGAGAAAATTCATTATATAACAAGTTTCAGTAATTCGCGGAAATCATTCACTATGAAAGTGGGAAAAGAGCTTTCAAGCATGGACCGATCGTGATTGCCCCAAGTAACGGCGCACGTTGAACACCCAGCATCATTGCCCATCTGGATATCAAATGTGGTGTCGCCCACCACAAGCGTGTCTTCAGCCTTAATGCACATTCTCTCCATAAGTACCTTAACCATCTCGGGATCAGGTTTCGGTGCCAAGTGGTCACTGTTGGTTACGAATGTCTCAAAGCATTCCGTGACATCGTTCATCTGAAGTATCTCCTTAAGTGACTCGGAGTTGCGAGACGTCGCGATAGCAAGCCTGACGCCTGATGAGTTGAGCACGCGAAGCCCTTCTGCAACGCCAGGGAAAAGTTTCACGCGGCCTATTCCCTCCGCCATGAATATCTCCCTATAATGTGCAGTGGCCTCTTCTGTCTGTGCCTCATCAAGACCAGCAAGTGAAGCGAGTGCAAGGGACAACCTCATGCCAATTGTCTGGCGCATGGCTTCTTCAGATGGGATAGGGTAGCCAAGGTCGCGAAATGTCCGCACCATAGTAGCCACGATTTCCGTGGCGGTATCCGCTAACGTTCCGTCAAAGTCAAAGACGATATTTGAGAACTTTGCCATTTCTGTTTCGTCGGTGTTTCGAGACATCTTTGTATATGGTGATGTCTGCCATTTAGGCTGATTATAGGCAGCACCACCCGTTTCGCGCGCAAATATACGTATTATTCGGAAAACTTATGCTAATCGAACACGCAGCGCTATTTGCCTTCTACGTTATTCTTCGTGCCAGGAGTGGCGTTCTCTACCGCGAGGAAATCACTTTCGAGGTTGCCGGTATCATGCCCGTCAGGGATCCTTGCCAATATTACTGCCGGAGCTGGAGTCTTGGCTTGCCTGAAGGACCATCCCCGCTGTGGCACGACCGCTATGCATCCGCCTCCGTCCTGAGGACTCTCCATTATTGCTAGTTCCGGACTTGTTATAGTTCCGTTGGCGCTTGAATTGCTCTGTTTGGATCCATAGATGACGGCATCAATCACGGTGCCTGTAGCGGGGTCGACAATAGCAAGTGACCCTGCTGAAGCCGATAGAGCGTATCCATATAATGCTGTATCAGAGCCAGATGTGGCAATCCCTTTGAATGTCTCTACATCGCTTTCCAACGCTCTTTCCAGCTCGAATGGCGTACCGAGAGGGCGAAGTTCATCCCCACTTGTGTGCACGAATGACGTGGCTGGCTCAAAGCCAAGTCCTGATCCTGTACATGATACATCCACACCTGCGATATGGTCATATTTAAGACCTGACTCTATCTCCACTGTGCCTGGCTCGTGTGAGGTGAACGGCATCCCAGGCATCCGGGGCGCTGGAGCATCCACACTCTTGATAACACGTTTCACCACAGCTTCTTCCATTCTGCTTCCTGTACTAATAGTGAGTATGTCTCCAGGCCTAAGAGATGATGTGGCATCCATGTCGAATACGGTATCTCCCTTCTTTGTGGCAGATGTAATAGTGCTTTGGGTGGCGGCTGTACCCACTGACGTGATCGTTACCACCTCATAATTGCCTCCAAGGTCAATGCCCATTTTGTCACCAACCCTGAATCCGGAGACGGATGTTGTCGGAATGTTGGTGGATCCGGCCGGAATGTTGATACGCGGTCCGGTTGAGACTGGTGTGAATATGACTGTCGGCTCGGAACCGGCTGTACCCGTCTTGCTGATACGATAAGTGCTGCCATTGACAGTAATGTCGGATGAAAGCGGAACGCTGTGGGCTAGAAGAAGTTCTCGGCTTCCTGCTTTGGCTGGAGCAAGTACAGCTGTTGGGGCAAGTTTTATGGTATAGAAAGCTCCCGGAGCGAGTCTGGTGCCTTCTGGTATTCTGAATGTGGATAGTGGTGCACGTCCGCTATGACGGGCTATGAGTTCAAGTCCGGAGAGATCGGAGTCGCTATCTGAGGCATTGTAGAGTTCTATGAATTGGGGGCGAGTGTCTCCATCTTCGGACGAGAGTTGCAGTTCGTTGATCTTTAGACTCTCGGAGCATCTTATGCGCTGTATTAATTCTGCTTTTCCGCCTTTCCATTCGGCGATAAAGCGGGCTTCTCCCGATGATCTTCCTTGCGGAGCCGTGATTCTAAATAATGACAGGCGTGTCTCTTCTGGTGCCAGATCTTCTTGCCCGGAGTCATAGGCACTGGTCCAACCCTGCGGAAGGTCAACCTTGATACTGAGAGATTTGTACTTCTCCTTCTCGGAGGTGAATGCTAACGTTACGTCAGCGGTGCTTCCTGGGGTAAACTGACCTATTCGCGATATGCTTAGCGGGTAGGCACTATATCTGGATGCGGCTATGTTGGCCTGCACTGCATTGATTGCCTCATCGGTAGGGTAGCCTATGGTCATCACGCCCTCGTAGAAAGTGCCGGCAGAGCCGTTACCGTTGTCACCACCGTTGCCAAGAAGCATACCTCCTTTCTTGTGCATAGGGTAATATGTATCACTGTCCTTCGAACCAGGCCTTATTCCACTATAATATGTGGTGAGGCTGTCTTTTGTGGCATCTGCTCCTCTGAGATCCCACTTGTTGCCATCTCCTCCGTTCACGAATACTGATACGAATCTCCATCCGTTGATGGAAGGCACATCGTTAAGTTTGGCGTCATAGCCTGTAAACAAGCCGGCTTCCATGTCGGACATTATCCAAGGACCTTCGCCGTTACCTCGTCCCCATGCAGTGGAAGTGCCGTAATATGTGGTTTCCATGGTGCCAGTGCCGACAGCTTTGCCATTGGTGGATGAATTACCGTAGTCGAAGCAGCAACCGCTATCATAGTGCGTGCCGTCTATAACGTAATATATGCCTTCAGCTTCATCGTTGATAGCGAGATCTCTGGCGTTGTTACATCTGAATCCCATACCTGGCATGATGTAGGCTCCGTAGACTTTTCTGCCGTCAATCATTATAGGTGCCATGTCAGCGATAGGCAGTTCGTTGAAGTTGCCTTTTGCCGGGCCTTTGAAGGTGCCAGGTGCGGCTTGCGTGAGGTCATTGCCCTTGCCTGACTGGTCGTAGATGACACTGATGCGACATACTGTGCCCTTGCAGAACTCGTCCTGGAGCTCGCTGAAAGCATACCCGCGCGAGTCTGCAGTTACATCTAAACATGTCCCGTCTGACTCACGTATTACCCTATATAAGGGTCCGTTATATGCTGAGTTGAGCAGTCTGGTAGTGCTGTGTGCTGCCACGCAAGGAGTTCCGTGAGCGGCATAGATATCGCAAGGCCTGTCGGAGATGTCTTGAGCCCTTTTGCAGCAGACCACAAGCATGAGCGGAGTACATAGGCATAACGCGGCTGCGGATATAAAATGTTTCTTGTTCATATAGAATCGTTTATTAATTGTCGTATCAGTTGTGCAAGTGCTTCTGCCGAATCGGCTTCTGGCACCATATAGTGAGAATTGTAGATGAACCGAGGTATGGCTGCGCGCTGAGGCGATGAAGTCCTTGCGAACAGTTCAAGTACACTTGTGAGATAGTCTGTCATCCATTCTGAATGGAGTTCCCTTTTGAGAGCTTCTTCTCCGATTAGAGTTGCTGCCATGTCCATTGCTTCCTGCTCCTCCCGCGGATACCAGCCACTTCTTCCTGCCTCAAATAGAAATTCATCCATTTGGGAGAATTTAGCTGAATCGGCTTTCCACACAGCCAATGCACATTTGTCAAGCGTACAGGAGCCCTTGAAAAGATCTATATCCGAACTTATATATGGGTTGCATTCCTTGCCGAGCGGGGTAGGGCAGAGCGTGAAAGAAACTTTACCTTCGAGTAGTTCCGCTACCTCCGGCAGTATCTGATGAATCTTGCGGCAATGGGAGCATCTGTAATCGTATAGCAGAAGAATCTTGTTTTCCGCCTCTCGATCTCCGATTACGGGTAATCCGAACTCGTGCATCTCTGGAAGAGACTTATTCGCAGAACCGCTATCGTATGCGGAACGAGGTGTGGTGCCAAGTTGGATCAGAGCTAGTACTGCCGCGGATGCGATGCCTGCCAATATGAGAAGAATCCTGCGAGCCGGCCTCTCTGCAACACCATGATGGTGAGCATCCCATATCAACAGAGCCGCAAGAACAAGTCCACAGCAATGTGCACTCATACAATACGGGCAGAACGCTCCGATGAAATGCTTCTGCACAAAGATGAACCATGCAGCCGCTCCTAGAAGTGCGCCGGAAACTACAAGCATCAGACACCGGACTTGACTTTCAAACTTAGAATCATCGATACTTCCGACGCCAAGTATGCACACAAGTATAAACGAGTATATGCAGGCAGACAGTGCACTTACCGGAATCACACCCAAAAGAAGGGACCACCTGCTTCCAAGTACAGAGTTGCAACTGCTTCCCTCTCCGCAGCCTATCAGAGCTCTTCCGCCAAGCGAGTGTATGAAGAGCACTATTGAAACGGCAAGGGCAATGGAGCATAGTAGCACCATTGCCCATTTGAGAATATTGCCTGTTCTTTTCATTCCCGAAATATAGTGATTTTTCCAGGAAAATCACTGTCTGATTGGCTATTGTTCTCCTTTTATGAAAAGCAGTGCAGTGAGCGGCAGAGCGATGATAGCCATTGTCGCACTTATTGGCAGGTAAATTCCAAAACTTACATATTCGGTGACAAGGAATGTGATTAGCAAAAGCCCAATGCCCATGGCAGAGGATATCAGATAGTGTTTTCGGATATCCTTGCTGTGGCATACTGTGCGGCTGAGGTTAGGGACGCCAAGGGAGATGAAGCCAATTGGACCGCAGATGCTTACAGCAGAGGTTACAAGGAACATTATCATAAGTAGGCTCAATGCTTTGTGAGTAGAAGAAAGTTCAATCTCCCCTTTAAAGTGAGCGCTTAACTTCTTGTGGTCCAGAATGGCTGCTGCAATCCCTATTGCAAACAGACAAAGAGAAAAAATGATATCTCCGTTTGTGACGCCTTCCATCTTGAAGTTGGCTGCTCCCCATAGGTAATACTGTTTGAGCAGGTCGGAATTAGGTGCGTTGGTGACAACTATGGTTCCGAGAGACCCTATGAAGGTGCCGAAGATGATACCGAAGGTGATAAGGTTCTTCGTGGATACCTTTAGCGTCACAAGAAAGCATACCAGGGTGCAGATGAGTGTGCAGATGAATGACCCGACAGTGAGAGAGCACCATCCGGACATGGTGGCTGCTGCTGCTCCGAGACATGCAGCGGAGCCGAGACCGAGGGAGTACACGTCTCCAAGCTGGTTCCGCCACAAGTATTGCATCTGGATGCCTCCAACGGGAAGGGCAATTCCCGATAGAAGCACATACAGGAGACTAAGTATCATCGTGCGGCTACTTTTATTGGGTTAATGCCCTGGGAGTCGAACTTGTCGTATAGTTTTCCGTCCTTGGTGAACGCATAGACGTCACCATTGTTTTTGTAGTCCGAGCAGCCTACCCATACAAAGTCGTCAGTTGCGGAAAGTGAGTACGCATTAGGAAGGGCTGTTCCGTCAGTTACAAACTCGCCGATAAGGCTACCGTCAGCAGCATTGTACTTGTATATGGTGGCAGGAAGCGGGGTGTAATCTGCTGCATAGCCTCCGCACATAACGTATAGGATATTGCCCGATACGGCAATGGCGGTAGGACTGGTGCATGTCAGGTCTTTGACTTCAAGTGTAGTGGCGCTGATGGACTGGACTTTGGCAGGGGTGGCGCCATAATCGCCTATGCTGAAGAGGTAAACCTTGTCCCCGAATGTGGCCATGGTGGCAGGGTTGATGTTGACCTCGATGCGCTTCTCTTCCTTGAATGACGATGCATTCACGACTGATATAGTTTTGTCATAAGCTGGATAATTAGCACCACCGGAGTTGGATGTGAATACCTTTCCTCCTGCGTAGGCGCATCCTTCTGGGCTTGGTCCTACTGGGATTGTGGAAACAGTGTAATCAGAAGTGGATATTTTGCCAACATACCCTTCATAATAGGTTACATATACTGTCCCTTCTGGACCCTGTGCGAGATATCGTGGAGAAAGTGTCGTGCCATCTTCAAGCGTAGCGGTAATTTCATGCTTGATGTTGAGGTCTTTGTCTGTGACAAAGATGAGCTTGGAAACATTGACAGCTATGAAAATATCGTCCCCAGATATGAGAATGTCTTGTGCTGTATCTCCAAGATTCTTCCCGTTGGTGGAAGAAAATGCATTGGCTGTGGATACCTTGCTCTCTGAGTCATACATGGTGACTGAGGAGTTGTTCATCTTGAAAGAACCGTTGTTAAGTACATAATAGCCAGATGCTTTAGGCTCTGGAGTGTTGTTCTCCTGTTTCTGGCAAGATATTGCCGACAGAGCGATAAGTGCTGCAAAAGCAACTCTAAATAAAAGATTTTTTTTCATGTTAGTATGTAAATTTAATCATCATTCTATAGTTCCGCCCCGGCATCGGATAAAAGCGTACCACCTCGTAATTTTCTCCGGAAAGGTTTTGTGCTTCGGCTGCTATCCGTATTTCTACTGCTCTGAAAGTGAAACTCTTACCGATGGATATGGAGTGGTCGAAATATGCTGGCATTTCGTTGGCTTTTATGTTCTGCGTCAGGCAGTAGCGTCGGCCGACTGCATTGAGCGTGTATGTTAGGTCTGCCCATCGCGTCCTCACATCGAAAAGGATGTTGCCGCTGATAATGGGCGTGTATTGAATCTGGTGCCTGTAGTTCTTGGATTGAGGATCAGTGATATCTATGGCTTTTCTGACGGAACAGTTGGCCGTGAGATGCATGGATGTGTTCCCCGGGAGTATCATTCGTCCGTTGAGGGAAATATCTGCACCTGTCATTGAGACTTTTCCGAGATTTCTCATCTTCCAGATGAAAAGTGTCGGGACTGCGAGTATTTTATCCCGTATGCGGTTGTGGTATAGGTCAAGTGTGGCGCTGAACTGATATGGCAGATTTGCCTTCCCATAATTTCCTGAGAGAATATATGTAAGTCCGAGGTTGAACTGCTCGGCTTTCTCTGGGCGGAGAGCTCCGTTGCCGATGCGTGTGTAGTAGAGTTCGTTGAATGTGGGTGCTCGGAACCCGTCCCGAAACGATGCTCTGATCCTTAGCCCGTCCGTTAACTTTACTGATGCGCTGATGGATGGGGAAAGTCTGGAGATGGGGGATGGTGCTTGCCTTGATGAGAGTTTTTCCCGTATCAGGGTGCCAGATATGCTGCCAGTGAGTGTAAGATGCTCGTCTTTCCACTGACCTGATAATGCTGGGACTAACGAAAACCTAACAGGCTGCGGACACTCCGGTATGGTGGCGTCAAGGGTGTTGACAAGGATGTCTGCTGCAGCTGCGAGCCTTAGATTTCTTAAGAGATAGATTTCGGCCACACTGGAAGAGGAATACTCATGCTGGTGGTATCTGTCATCCTTAGGACTAGAATAGTATGCCGAGCTGTCGGTGTATCTAGTGCGACTGATGTCAAAGTTCAATGCCTGAAAGAACCTCCATTTATCCGATGCTTCGGATCGATATGTTATGCTTGTAGACAACTCGTTGTCCCATAATCTTTCTGTTGGCTCCTGTATGTAGTATATAACTTGTCCCGGAAGGCCTCTTTCGGAGTTGTAGTATCGGAATTTGGCTGTTAAAAGTCTTGCAATGGATGGCTTTATCTTGGCCGACACCTCTCCGTTGATGGAACGTACGTCTGATCCTGTCCTATATGAGTTTGTAACTTGGTCTCCGTTGATGTATGAGAATGGATACGAGCCTGATGAAGTGAGGCAGTCAAGTGATGCCGAGGCTGATATGCTGTTAGATATGCTTTTGCATAGGTATATGCTTGGCTGATATGTGCCAAATGATGCACAGGTCAGCCCGGCACTTACTCTATCTCCTGTGTTTAAGGTGGACAGGGACAGGATACCTGCGGCGTTGAGGAGTCTTGCACTTCGAAAGATGTCGTCCGAGCCACCTGTCTCAACGGTTATTTCCGAAAGATTACCGAGGCTGAATCTTGAGATATCAATCTGGGCGTTCTGAGCGTTGGAAATGACGACTCCATCATAGCACACGGCGGTATGTTGGGCTCCAATGTCTCTTATAGACACAGTTTTGAGTCCGCCTATGCCGCCGTAGTCACGTATGTTTACTCCTGGAAATGTGCGTAGTATCTCGTGAATGCCACTCGCGCCGCTGCGTTCGATGAAAGACTGTGACACGCGCTGCAATGGCGTAGAGCGGGATGTTGAAGCATCTCGCTCGGCCGTAACTCTCGCTACTGCAAGTGTGTCTTGTGAGCGCAAGCCGAACTGTTCAGGCGCACTAACCGCTGGAACAGCACTTAAGGGCAATGTCACACTAAGCCACACTGCCGACAATATGCCGTACAATTCTTTCATTCGCACAAACTGATGCTTGCCCCCGAGCATAAACTGGTTTGACTTGATCGGGCAGGTCTTCTGACTCTTTCCATTCCAGGGCCTTCTCATCCTTTTATGGACAATGGCATTATTCCCGGAACTTTTATGCGGAAACTACAGCTGCGGGCACAGTTCCGGCCTTTGACCGGATTCCCTTACTCCACGATCCGATATTTTATGTAGGATTAGTTCAGTCCTACTCTGCTGAATATATAATCCACGTTCTTGAAATAGTAATCAAGCGTGAAGCATCCTTCAAGTTCTTCTTCGGAAAGAAGTCCCATCACTTTGGCGTCGGATTTGAGAAGGTCCTGATATGCAAGTCCTTCTGTCCATGCTTTCATGGCGATAGGTTGTACTGTGTCATAGGCCTCTTCGCGGGAAAGTCCTTTGCCGATGAGTGCGTTCATTACTCTTTGCGCGAAGATTACGCCCTTGGTGAGGTATATATTATGGAGCATCCTTTCCGGATAGACTACAAGATTGTCAAGTATGCCCTTGAATCTGGTGAGCATATAGTCGAGGAGTTCCGTTGCATCTGGAAGTATAATGCGTTCTGTGGATGAGTGTGAAATATCCCTCTCGTGCCAAAGTGCCACATTCTCGCATGATGCTGACATGTAACCTCTCATTACGCGCGCACAACCGCATATATTCTCGCTGCTGATAGGGTTGCGCTTGTGTGGCATGGCGCTTGACCCTTTTTGACCTTTGCGGAAGGCTTCTTCCACTTCGCGGACTTCTGTGCGCTGAAGGTTGCGGACCTCAAAAGCCATCTGCTCAAGAGTGGAGGCTATGATGGCGAGTGTGGCGATATAGTATGCGTGACGGTCTCTCTGCAATACCTGTGTGGAGATTTCTGCTGAGTCTATGCCGAGATGCTCGCATACGTAATCCTGAATGAAGGGAGGGATGTTGGCAAAGTTGCCCACTGCGCCGCTCATTTTCCCGGCTTCCACGCCCTTGCAAGCGTACTTGAAACGGTCTATGTTGCGCTTCATCTCCTCGTACCATAGAGCCCATTTGAGGCCAAATGATGTGATGTCGGCATGGATTCCGTGGGTGCGGCCGATGCATGGAGTCATCTTGAACTCGTGAGCTCGGCGCTTGAGTACCTCCATGAACTCTTCCAGGTCCTTGAGAAGTATGGCATTGGCCTGTTTGAGAAGATATCCGTTGGCTGTGTCTACTACATCGGTGGACGTAAGTCCGTAGTGAACCCATTTCTTTTCGTCTCCGAGGCTCTCGCTCACGGCTCTTGTGAATGCGACAACATCGTGTCTGGTCTGCTCTTCAATCTCCTTGATCCTGTCCACCGTGAATGTGGCGTGGTCTCTGATTTTGTCTACATCCTCGCGCGGAATCACGCCGAGTTCGCTCCAAGCGTAGCAGGCAAGGGTTTCTACTTTAAGATATGCGCTGAACTTGTTCTCTTCTGTCCAGACGTCCCTCATTACTTTACGTGAATATCTGTCAATCATGGCTTATTGGCGGTTGGAAAGGAACTCCTCAATATGGGTGCGGATACGCTCTGAAAGATCATCGCACTGGGCCCTCTGGAATTTTTCTCCAGTGATGTGCTCGTAAAGTTCGATGTATCTGTCTGTGATGTTGCTTACTACCTCGTCAGTCATCTCCGGTATTACCTCTCCTTCCCGGCCCTGGAAACCTCCCGCCATGAGCCATTCACGGACAAATTCTTTGGAGAGCTGCTTCTGCCTTTCACCGGCAGCAAGCCTCTGCTCGTAGCCGTCAGCATAAAAATATCTCGAAGAGTCAGGGGTGTGAATCTCGTCCATGAGGATAATCTTTCCGTCACGCTTTCCAAATTCGTATTTGGTGTCCACCAGGATGAGTCCTTTGTCTGCAGCCATCTCGCATCCCCTTTCGTAGAGAGCGCGGGTGTATGCTTCAAGCTGCTCATAATCTTCTTTTGAAACTATTCCTCTGGCGATGATGTCCTCCTTGCTTATGTCTTCATCGTGTCCTTCAGCGGCCTTTGTTGTAGGAGTAATGATGGGCTCTGGGAATTTTTGGTTCTCTACCATTCCTTCTGGCAGGGCAACTCCGCAGAGTGTGCGCTTGCCGGACTTGTATTCTCTCCATGCATGACCGGTGAGGTAGCCTCTGATAACCATTTCCACCTTGAATGGCTCGCATCTATATCCGACAGTGACCATAGGATCAACCTCTGCTATCTTCCAATTGGGGATAATGTCAGACGTGGCATCCAGGAACTTAGATGCTATCTGGTTGAGTACCTGCCCCTTGAACGGAATTCCTTTGGGAAGAACCACGTCAAAGGCGGAGATGCGGTCGGTGGCTACCATCACAAGATAGTCGCTGCCGATGCTGTACACGTCGCGGACCTTGCCTTGATACTTGGCTGTCTGGCCCTTAAAACTGAAATCAGTGCTTACTAATGCTTTCATAAAAATGAGGAAAAAATATGTTCACAAATGTACTCATTTTTACTCAAGCCTTAAAATAAAATTACTAAATTTGTCGGATATGAATTGTCTTGACAGCGAGATCCACGAAGAATGTGGAGTGTTCGGCATCTATGGGATTGAGAATGCCGCGAATCTAGTGTATTACGGTCTTCACGCCCTTCAGCATAGAGGTCAGGAAGGATGCGGTATAGTGTCCCGTGGTGACGATGGCGTACTTAGGCGTGTAAAGGGGGAGGGGCTTGTTACCGAGATCTTCAACGAGGACAACCTTTCCGGTCTGAAAGGAAATATGGCAATAGGCCATGTCCGTTATTCTACAACAGGCGGCGGTGGAATCGATAACGTTCAGCCTTTTCTTTTTCATCATAATACAGGAGATTTTTCCATTGCCCATAATGGCAACATTGTCAATTCCCAGCAGCTCCGCCGTTACCTGGAGGATAGGGGCACTCTTTTTCAGTCGTCTTCCGATAGCGAGATTCTCGCGCATCTTATTCGCAAGGATCCACGGGAGCGTAAGCGCCCACGCATTTATGCCATCAAGGAGGCCCTCAATATGATAGAAGGAGCATTCGCTTTTCTGATTATGACACAAAATCGTATCTATGCCTGCCGGGACAAGCACGGTTTGCGTCCGCTCTCGCTTGGCAGACTAGGAGATGGCTATGTGATTAGCAGTGAGACTTGTGCTTTTGATGTCATTGGGGCGCAGTTTATAAGGGATATAGAGCCAGGAGAGATAGTTACCATAGATCATCAGGGTGTAAGGTCCAGCAGTTATTCCGATTTCAAGCATCACTTCCTTTGTGCGATGGAATATATTTATTTCGCGCGTCCTGACAGTGATATTGAGGGATGCAATGTGCACAATTTCAGGAAGATGACCGGGAAGCTTCTTTTCGATGAGGCTCCTGCCGATGCTGATATTGTCGTCGGGGTTCCAGATTCAAGTCTGAGTGCTGCCATGGGATATGCGGAGGCTAGTGGCCTTCCGTATGAGATGGGGCTTATAAAGAACAAGTATATTGGCAGAACCTTTATCCAGCCTTCTCAGGAGATGAGGGACAAAGGAGTGAAAATGAAGCTTTCACCTGTCAAGACTATCGTGAATGGTAAGAGAATTGTCCTTATAGATGATTCTGTCGTAAGGGGTACCACTTCAAGAAGAATTGTGGCTATGCTTCGTGAGGCTGGTGCTAAGGAAGTACATCTAAGAATTGCGAGCCCTCAGATTACAGGTCCATGCTACTATGGTATTGATATTTCCACTCGTAAGGAACTAATGTGCGCTGGGAGAACACTCGAAGAGGTGAGGGAATCTCTTGGTGTGGATACCATAGCATTCCTTTCTGAAAAGTCCTTATTCGAGGCCGGAAGGAGGAACGAACTCTGTCTTGCCTGCTTTAATGGCAATTATCCTACATATCTTTATCAGGAATCTGAAGAGGAAAACGAAGCGAAATGCTAAGAGAGAACACTGTATTTGGCCCGATTCATAGTCGTAGGTTAGGCTCCTCCCTTGGAATCAACCTGCTGCCGGAGCATGGAAAGATTTGCTCCTTTGACTGTATATACTGTGAGTGCGGATGGAATAAGGATGGACGTGATGATACGCGTATCCCGTCTGCTGTGGAAGTGAGAAATGCTCTTGAATCCAAGCTTTTATGTCTCAAGAAGGAGGGTACGCACATTGATTCTATCACGTTCTCCGGGGATGGTGAATCCACACTTCATCCGGAGTTTTCCCGCATCGTGAATGATACTATTGAACTTAGGGATGCTTATTACCCTGAAGCCAAGGTATCAGTGTTGTCGAATGCTACAAGAGTGCATGTCCCATCGGTTTTCGAAGCACTGTGTAAGGTGGATTCTCCGATTATGAAGATAGATGCCCCTACGGACGAGCTTGTTGCGCGCATTGACCGCCCGGCTCCTGGGTACAGTCTTCGTAGGACTGTCGAGGCTCTGAAGAAATTTGAAGGGAATTTCATACTTCAGACTATGTTTCTCAAGAGCCATGATTTTGACAGTTCGAGTCCTGAGGTCCTTGATGGATGGAAAGATATAGTCAGAGAGTTGCGGCCGAGAGAAATAATGGTCTATACGATAGATCGTCCGACACCTATGGAAGGTCTTGAGAAATTCTCCCCGGAAAGGATGCGTGAACTTGTCTCTGACTTAATTGAAGAGGGTTTCAATATTGATATCAAAGGATAGCGTTGGGCACTCCCTCGTTCATCAGCGAATCTTATTTTTTACATCAGCCCTCATATAGCATACAAAAGGGGATGACCTACAAGTCTGTATTGACTGTCTGGTCATCCTCTCTATTGGAATTTTCTTTCTGATTTATTAGAAATACCTATCTGATTACAATCTCACTTCTGTCAGGTCCTACTGAAATGATTCTTACAGGGCATCCTGTTTCGGCTTCTATGAATGAGATATAATCCTTAAGCTCGGCAGGGAAGTCCTCGTACTTGCGTACAGAACAGATGTCGGTATTCCAGCCTTTGAATTCCTTGTATACAGGCGTGATGTTATCGTTGCATTCAAATGGGAAGTAATCCACTACCTCATCGCCAACTTTGTATGCGGTGGCAACTTTAATGGTCTCAAATGTGTTGAGTACATCTGATTTCATCATGATGAGTTCGGTTACCCCATTCATCATTACGGCATACTTGAGAGCTACAAGATCGAGCCATCCGCAGCGGCGAGGGCGACCTGTAGTGGCGCCGAACTCGTTGCCTATACGCCTGAGTTCTTCTCCAGTCTCATCAAGGAGTTCGGTAGGGAAAGGTCCGCTTCCGACCCTGGTACAATAGGCCTTGAATATGCCTATCACCTTACCTACATGACATGGGGCTACTCCCAAGCCTGTACATACACCTGCTGTCATGGTGTTGGATGAGGTTACGAACGGATAAGTACCGAAATCAATGTCAAGCATTGAACCCTGTGCGCCTTCTGCAAGTACAGGAACGTCGTTCTTGAGATATTCATTGACCTTGAGCTCGCTCTCGATAAACTCAAACCTCTTGAGTTGCTCCACGGACTCAAACCACTTCTTCTCGTATTCGGTGACATCGTATGAATAGTCATACTCGGCAAGAGTCTCGGCGTGCTTGTTCTTCAAGGTTTCGTACCTTTTCCTGAATTCAGCAGAGAGGATGTCTCCGACTCTCAGGCCGTTGCGTCCGGTCTTGTCCATATATGTAGGTCCTATGCCTTTGAGAGTGGACCCGATCTTGGACTTGCCTTTCGCAGCTTCGCTTGCCGCATCGAGAATCCTGTGGGTAGGGAGGATAAGATGTGCCCTTTTGGAGATGAGGAGCTTTCCCGTAATGTCTCCGCCCTTGGCTTCGATGTCGTTGATTTCTTCCATCAGGATGACAGGGTCAATCACGACTCCATTGCCTATCACGTTTACGGTGTCTGGTCTGAAGATACCGGAAGGAACTGTATGGAGGACGAATGACTCTCCGTCGAATTTGAGTGAATGTCCAGCGTTCGGCCCGCCCTGGAATCTCGCAATAACTTTGTAGTCCGGGGTCAGCACATCGACCACCTTGCCTTTTCCCTCGTCTCCCCACTGGAGCCCGAGTACAACGTCAATTTTTTTCATTATTATATAGTTGTGTCAATAATCCACACAAGGGAAGTAATCCTCTTCCCAAACCTCACAAAGGTAGTAAAATATATTGACAATTCAAGTTCTGTTGCGCTTAAACTTGAACTTGTACTTGGTGTTGAAAAGTTGTTGATAACTTGGTCTTGGATTATTGGTCAATACGAGTCATAATTTCTAAATTTGTGGAAATAGCGACAAGTAGTTTAGAATAATTTTAAATCAATAATATAATGGATGTACGTAAAACCAATGGCTCTATTGAGGAGTTCGATAAGGCTAAATTGGCGCGAGGAATACATGAGGCATACAAGTCTGCGAAAGAGTATTGCGATGACTCTATAGTCGTGTCGATTATCAATAACCTATACATATACGAAGGTATTACAAGTGCGGAGATTCGTCGTCAGGTGGAGGAGTCTCTGATGTCTATCAATAAGCGTGTCGCTCATGCCTATATTGATAAGTTTGATGCTGACATAGACTTGCGCAAGAAGCGTGACTTTATTAAGGACTATATCGCGGCGTCTAATGCGGCTACTGGTTCCAAGTTCGATTCAAACGCCAACGTCACTCGTAAAAATATCGTTACTCTAGGCAACGAACTTTATAAAGAGAACAATATCAAGCAGAACAGGTACATTATGTGCGACAAGATTAAGACCCTCTATGGAAGGGCACTTGCCGACCAGTACCTAAAAGACCTGAATTCGCATGTCCTTTATAAGCACGATGAGAGTGGTACTCCTGGCTTCCCTTACTGTGTTGCCATTACTATGTATCCGTTCCTGGTGAGCGGCCTTAAGGAGTTAGGTGGCGTATCCATAGCACCTACTGATCTCAAGTCATTCTGCGGGGAGTTCATTAATCTCGTTTATTCTATCTCCTCCCAGTTTATGGGTGCGGTAGCTACACCGGAGTTTCTTATGTATCTTGACTATTTCATCCGAAAGGATTATGGTGACGACTACCTTAACCGTCTTGATGAGGTGGTGGAGCTGAATGTCAAGAAGCGTACTCTGGTGAAGGTCATTGACAATTACTTCCAGCAGGTGGTGCACTCTATGAATATGCCAGCTGGCAATAGGGGTTATCAGACAGTGTTCTGGAATATAAGTTATTTCGATAAGAACTATTTTCAGGGTGTATTCGGGGACTTCCGTTTTCCTGATGGTTCTGCTCCAAGGTGGGAGACTCTTGACTGGCTTCAGAGACATTTCATGAACTGGTTCAATGAGGAACGCCGCAACTATCTCCTTACATTCCCAGTGGAGACCATGGCGCTTCTTACTGACGGAGGCGACGGCTATTCGGATGAAGCTTATGCCGACTTTACGGCTGAGATGTGGTCCAAGGGACATAGTTTCTTCTGCTATATTTCTAATAGTCCAGATTCTCTCTCAAGCTGCTGTCGACTGCGCAATAGTTTGAAAGACCTTGAGGATAAGGAAGATTCTTCCCATAACCACACCACTCACCAGTATTCCATGGGTACGGCTTCTGTCGCCACTGGCTCCAAGTCTGTGATGACTATCAATCTCAATAGGCTCATTCAGGATGCTGTGCGTAGGTATTTTCGTGAGAGGAGGGGAGTCTCACTTCCTGAGGGAAAGGCTCTTGATCCTTCTTCCAACTTCTATGACAAGGAAGACCTCTACAATAATTACATAGCTAAGGCTCTCACCGAGATGACTGAGCGTGTGCACAAGTATCAAATTGCCTTCAACGAGATTATCAAGGACTTCTACAAGGCTGATATGCTTGACGTGTACAATGCAGGATTCATAGATATGAAGAAACAGTATCTTACTGTCGGTGTGAATGGCCTTACTGAGGCTGCAGAATTCCTTGGTTTGGAAATTTCTCCCAACCCGACATATGGGGAGTTTGTGAACAAGGTGCTTGAGACCATCAATATCTCCAACCGCAAGGACCGTACGTCGGAGGCTATGTTCAATACTGAATTCGTGCCGGCGGAGAATCTTGCAGCGAAGAACTATAAGTGGGATAGCAAGGACGGTTATTTCGTTTCTTCTAAGCACAACCTCTATAGCTCGTACTTCTATAATCCGGAGGATGATATGGTGTCCATTATTGACAAGTTCAAGCTGCATGGGGAGGACTATGTCAAGTATCTTGACGGAGGCTCTGCCCTTCACATGAACCTTCAGGAGCACCTGAGCAAGGAGCAGTATCGCCAGCTTCTCAAGGTGGCGGCACACTATGGGACCAATTACTTTACATTCAACGTTCGCAATACTATCTGTAATGACTGTGGCTATATCAGCAAAGATACTCTCACCAAGTGTCCTAAATGCGGAAGTGAGAATGTGGACTACCTGACAAGAGTCATAGGGTATCTTAAGAGAGTATCGTCATTTGCGGAGCCTCGTCAGGTGGAAGCCAAGCACAGGTTCTATGCTCCGGATAAGATGTAATGATAAAGTATATACCTACACTTACTGATATAGTGCTGGAAGAGATTCCAGACAGAGTTACCCTGGCAGTGGAGATTTCCAACTGTCAGGGTAATTGTTGTGGCTGTCATTCTCCGTTCCTAAGAAAGGATATAGGAGAGGAACTTGACAGGACGGCGGTGGACAGGATTGTCTCGCAGAATTTTGGGGCCAATTGTTTTCTGTTTCTTGGTGAAGGTAATGACAGGGCGGCGCTTATGGACATCGCTGACTATGTGCGAAGCAGCTATCCTGGTATGGAACTCGCCTTGTATTCTGGGAGGACGGAGGTGGAGCCAGAGTTGGCCTCACACTTCGATTTTGTCAAGGTGGGACCATTCGTTCCAGAGTACGGACCTCTCAATGAGCCCACGACTAATCAGCGCCTTTACTATAAGGGAGAGGATATTACATCCCGGTTTTGGAGGAAGAAAGATCAAAATATATAATTATGGCTAAAGTACAAAAAGACCAGACAATTTACGATGCCCGGACCCTTGGGGCGGGCAAGATGATGATTCTCGGACTTCAGCATCTCTTTGCTATGTTCGGAGCAACTATCCTTGTACCGGTAATTACCGGACTCTCTGTATCCGCAACACTCCTTTTTGCAGGTATCGGTACGCTTCTGTTCCATCTATGCACGAAGATGAAAGTTCCGGCATTCCTTGGATCGTCATTTGCGTTCCTTGGTGGTTATGCTGCTGTTACTCAGATGGGAATGGCTAAAGGAATGACTCTTGCGCAGTCTCTTCCGTACGCATGTATAGGCGTGTTCTGTGCCGGGCTGCTTTATTTTGTCCTTGCAGGACTTTTTGCCGCTTTCGGAGCTAAGAAGGTCATGCGCTTCTTCCCTCCTGTGGTGACTGGACCGATCATCATTGCCATCGGGCTTACTCTTTCTGGCTCTGCTATACAGAACTGCAGCCAGAATTGGTGGATTGCTATTCTTGCAGTGGCTATCATCGTAGTTTGCAACATCTGGGGCCGCGGTATGATTAAAATCGTGCCGATTCTTCTTGGTGTGCTCGGCTCATATATTGTTGCGGCATGCTTTGGCCAGGTGGATTTCACATCGGTTAAGGAAGCTGCCTGGGTAGGGCTTCCGTTTGCATGGGAGAATACGACATTCGCTGTGTTCCATAATCCTGATTGGGGGCTTGTAGTGGCTGCCATTATTGCCATTCTGCCTATTTCTCTTGCAACTATGGTGGAGCATATCGGGGATATGTGTGCTATTTCCTCTACGACAGGGGTCAACTATCTCGAGGATCCGGGGCTGCATCGCACCCTTATGGGTGATGGCCTTGCCACATCCATTGCATCCCTTTTCGGTGCACCTGCCAACACTACATACGGTGAGAATACAGGAGTGCTTAATATCACCAAGGTGTTTGATCCGCGAGTAATACGTATTGCCGCAGTGTTTGCCATCATTCTTTCATTCTGCCCTAAGTTCGCCGCTCTCGTCGGGGTGATGCCTACTGCTACCATAGGCGGCGTCTCTCTTGTGCTTTATGGTATGATATCGGCAGTTGGTGTCCGCAATATCGTAGAGAATCGTGTGGATTTTACCGTGTCAAGAAATCTTCTTATCGCAGCCATTATCTTGGTACTCGCAATAGGCATTAAGTATGGCGCCAATGATGCTATCAGTATAGGGTTTACTACTCTCAGCGGACTTGCCACCGCTGCTCTTGTCGGTATTGTTCTCAATGCCATCCTTCCTGGCAATGACTATGAGTTCGGCAAAAGCAGTGTCGGTGACCGTTCCGCAGATTTCGGTAGTGCCTCTATCCCTGATGACAAGGACTGAAGGGCTACTTCAGTACTATAACGAGGCCGTCGTTGGCTAGAATCTTTATAGGTTTCTTGTAATTGCCGATACTTGAAAGCCCATCTTTGGCGGTGCCAAGAACTGAGGCTTTGCCTCCGAATTGAGCCTCAAGAGCCTTGATATCAACAAGGAATGGCTCTTCTGAAGCATTCACCGCACCGATATACCATGTGTCGCCGTGCCTTCTGGCAATGGCGACATTTTTTCCTGGTTCGCCTGCGATATAGCGAGTGTCATCCCATGTGGTAGGTACCTCGCGTAGGAAATCAAGCGCCGCAGCCGGCGCGTCTTGTAGATTATTAGGTGCAATCGCGAAGTTCTGGATAGGGTTCTGGAAGAGCACTGCCGTTGCTAGTTCGAAAGCATCAGTAGTGCGTCTGATAGTACCTCTTGCGTGTCCGTTGGCATCTGGCTTGCCGTTGTTACGTTCTAGCCTTTTGTTGAGGAAAGTACCGCCAAATTCCATACAGCCAATGGTGTTGCGGATGTATGGGTAGAGACTTGCATGTATGGACTCCTGGTCGCATTCATATTGGCCGAAAATCAGGTTTTCTGATGCTCTTACGGCTTCGCTTCCTACGTAGTTAGGGTACATTCTCTCCCAGCCCCTCGGGATGGTGCATCCATGGAAGATTACCATCAGTTCATGGTCATCCGCATCGCTGAGGATGCTTTCGTATAGTGCCATGGTCTCTTGTTTGTCGCCTCCGAAGAAATCGACTTTGATACCTTTGACGCCTATGCTTTGGAGCCAGTCCATCTCTTTCTTTCGTGCGATATGATCACACATGATGTTGGTCGGCCCTTGGGTGATGTCGTTCCACCAGCCGCTTGACGAGTACCATAGGAACAGGTCTACTCCCTTATTGCGCGCGTATCTGGCGAGTTCTGACATTCTCTCTCGTCCGATGTTCGTGTCCCAGAAGTTGTCTATAAGGCAGTATTGGAAGTTCATGGCGGAGGCCAAATCTATGTACTTTACCTGATCGTCATAGTTGATACTCTCGTCCTGCCACAAGATCCAACTCCATGTCCCCTTACCAAAGGTATATTTGTGACTGCTTTCATATTTGGGTTCAACAACGTCGGAAGTAATGGTAGTCTCCACTATCGGGGCAATGTCGGAACCTACTGTGATAGTTCTCCATGCTGTGCTGCCCGGGAGAGAGAAGGCGGGCTCTGAGGTGCCGTTACCGTTGTTCTCTTCAGGCATCGGGAATTCTATACGGTATCCTTCGCCTTTGCGGTATTCGCCGAGTCTTGAACCGCAGTATCTGCTATCTACTCCAGTCTCGCTGACGAGAACCCAGCCCTCACCGGCCACCTTAAAGAGGCATGGAAACGTATATCCGTGTCCGAACTCGGAAGGTGTATCCATGAGGGCTCCCGGCTTGTAGTATTCTTCGTAACTAGGCTTCGTCCGTTTCCAGCCTACCATAGCATCACTCTGCGGGCATAGATAGGTAGTGGTGCCATCTGGGAAATTGAAACTGGTACACTCTTTCATTACTCGGATGCTTCCGGTCTCAGAATCTTTAGGAACAAGATATCTGAAGGCTATATCATTGTTGCTGATGTGCCATTCGATATCCAGCGGATGACCGTCCGGAGTAGTGCAGTGAACTATGGTCCGGCGTGCTTCCTTGGAAATGTGGCTCTTTTTGATACGATCCAGGCTATAGTCAACCTTTATGTCTTCCGTATCCTGGCCTGTGAATTTCAGAAAACTATAGTCTCTGAAGTTCCCTTTGAGTCCGAGTGCTGAGAAATCCATCATCTGATGTCCGCAATATTCCACGGAGTACCGAAGTTCGGACTCTTGCGACTGCGCCAATTTGACTGTCAACTTCCCATCTGGACTGCTTAGGATGGTAGATAAACTAAAAAGTAGAGTAAATAAGAGGTTCATATTTGGTTTTTTAATAATAGTGTGTGCAAACATAGGAAAAAAAATCTAATTTTGCGATTGGGCAGTTTGTATGGGCTGCTATATTTGGACAATTTTTAAAAAGAACTTTACGTATGAAAATATCAGATAGGGCAGACAGTATGCCTTTCTCTCCGATTCGCAAGCTTGCACCGTATGCCGATGCCGCCAAAAGAAATGGGGTTAAAGTTTATCATCTCAATATTGGGCAGCCAGATATCAAAACCCCACAGTGTGCGCTTGATGCGCTGAAGAGTATTGACAGGACTATCCTTGAATATAGCCCGTCTGATGGGTACCTCTCGCTCCGAACAGAAATGGTGAAGTATTACGCTGAGTTCGGAATATATCTTTCTCCAGATGAAATTATTATCACTGCGGGTGGGTCGGAAGCAGTGTTGTTCGCGTTTCTTGCATGTCTTGATCCGGGGGATGAAATTATCGTCACTGATCCATTCTATGCCAACTATATGGCTTTCGCTATATCAGTGGGAGCCGTTATCAAAAGTGTCAAGACTCATATTGAGAACGGATTCAGACTTCCATCCATTGAGGATTTTGAAGCTAAAATTACCGACCGCACCAAGGCTATCCTGATATGTAACCCCAATAATCCTACTGGTTACCTATATACCCGTAAGGAGATGCAGCAGCTTAGGGATATTGTAAAGAAACACAATCTTTTCCTTTTTAGTGATGAGGTGTATAGGGAGTTTATCTATACTGGAATGCCATATATTTCAGCCTTTCACCTTGAGGGGATAGAGGAGAATGTTGTGCTGTTTGATTCCGTTTCTAAACGGTATTCTGAGTGTGGAACGAGAATCGGATGTCTATGTACCAAGAACAAGGCTGTGCATGAAGCGGTGATGAAATTCTGCCAGGCAAGACTTTCACCTCCTCTGCTTGGACAGATAGTGGCTCAGGCCTCTATTAGTGTCCCGAAAGATTATCTCTCAGGAGTATATGAGGAGTATCTTGATAGAAGAAATTTTCTTATTGATGGACTCAATAAGATACCAGGCGTCTATTCTCCTATTCCTATGGGGGCATTTTATACAATGGCAAAACTTCCCGTCGATGACGCGGAGAAATTCTGCATTTGGTGTCTCAACGAGTTCCGCTATGAGGGGGAGACCGTAATGTTGGCACCCGCTTCTGGCTTCTATACTGAAGAAGGGGAGGGACGCCAGGAGGTTCGAATAGCTTATGTGTTGTGTAAAGAAGACTTGGCTAGGGCACTTCTGGTACTCAGAAAAGCACTTGAAAAATACCCTGGGCGGCAGGATTAGATTGTCTGCCTGAAAAATGTCAAGGTGACTGTGCCTGGCGTATCATGATCAATGTGACAGGATAGTTTGAGTTCTGCTGCTTTTAGCACCATAATCATAACTTTCTGCCCGAGTATGAAAGTGTCACTGCATTGTGCTCTTATGCTCGCTGATGCTTCCTCAGGCGATAGTGTGCACTCTCCTGCAAGGATCCTTGCGCTTCTTGCTATCGCATCTAGTTGTGCCTGCTTTACCGTGTAAGCTTCGTCGGCTCGTCCGGTACATGAGGCTATGCGTTTGATAAGCGTATCCAGAGACGGATTGACTTTGATGACTGAGGACTTTCCTGAGTGCAGTTCGGCTTCTCTTCTTTCTAAGTAATTATCTGCCATTATACTATTTGCGAAATTAGATTATAAAGATAATGAAAAAAGTCGTATCTTCGCAAACTAATCAAGTATGAGAAGATTACTCTTATCCGTTATTGTCCTTATTCTGTCTGGCTCTTTGGCAAGGGCTCAATTTACAGATTGTTCAAGTGGCCTGCTTCAGATGCCGTCAGCTCTGATGCAGGAGGATGGCACGTTCATGATTACGAATAATTTTCTCAACAGGCATTCTCTTCCTGCTTCTGGGTGGTCGTACAATACTTTTTCGTATGGCTTCAACGTTACTTTCTGGGATAGGCTTGAGGTTGGGTACGTGTGTACGGTTTTCGATGGAAAGAAAGTTGGCACAGGGTCGGATCGCACTATGATAATGTTCAATCAGGATAGGCATTTCCTCGGAAAGTTCCAGTTCCTAAAGGAAGGCGAGTTTGGACTTGACTGGATACCTGCCTTCGCTGTGGGTGTGAGTGACCCGACGACTGGGTCATCTGAGAATGGATATGTGGATGGAAATGTGGAAGGAACTGGAAATGGATACTTTAACCGTATGTATGCCGCCCTTTCAAAGACTTTCAATACTTCCTGGGGACGTATAGGCGCGCATTTGGCATATCAGTATAATAGGAGACGTGATTATCCGCTCAACGGTCCGTGCGCTGCCGTAACTTGGGAGCCTGTATGGCTTGAAAACTGCTTTGTCTTGGACGGTATGCGGCTTATTGCCGAGTATGATTCAAGAACTGTTAATCTAGGCATGATTGCTTCAATATGGAACGGTCGTTTTGAAGCAATGTTTGAACTTCAGAACTTCAGGTGGATTAACTTCGGGGCAAGATTTAAAGTGAGACTAAACAAAAACAATAAAGAACAATGATGAAAATGAAAAAACTTATTGCTATTGTTGTTGCATCTGTCAGCAGCATTTCTGTCGTGAGCGCTCAGCAAGCGTTCAAAAGTCTTGCCATTGGGTTTGAAGCTGGAACCACTGGACTTGGAGTTGAAATTGCTATTCCTGTCGTGACCGACAGAATCGTTCTCAAAGGTGGACTGACGGCTCCATCATTGACTTATCCTTTCTCATTCAACGCAGATATGCAGATTGTTAATGATGAGATTGCCAGTGCCAATAACTATCTTTCACAAGTTGGAGCTGAGGATCGGATTAATACTCGTTTCTCTGATCTGTCGCTTACGGCGACGCCTACGTTGAATCTCAGCACTGCACGTCTGCTCGTGGAGCTTTATCCATTCAAGCGGAGTTCTTTCCATATCACCGCTGGTGCTTATCTGGGAATGGGGGATAAGTTCCTTTCTGCTTCATTGCAGTCGGATGAAGTATTTGTTTCGGAACTTAATAGTCTCAGAGCGGAAGTTGAATCTATAAACGAGAAATACTCATCTCTGCCTGGTTACTCTCCGGTGGATGTTACTGCCAGCTCATTCAATTTTAACGGTACCACATATATGGTCCGCGAAGCGGGTGGGAAAGCGACCATTGATGCGGAGTTGGAGGTGGCAAAGTTCAGACCATATCTTGGCATCGGTTTCGGACGGAGTATGCCTAAAGGTCACCTGGGCTTTCAATTTGATATGGGACTATGGTATCATGGAAGTATGTCGCTCGTGTCTGACAATGAAGTGACTTTCGACCCGGCTGCTCCTGATGTGACCCCGGACATCACAGGCCTCGAAAATATTGACTTCCAGAAAGTGCTTATGTTTTATCCTCATGTTGCACTTCGTCTTATTTATAAGATATTTTGATGTGCGGATAGTGGGGATTGAGTAGAAGATAGGGATGAAAAGAATATTGGCGTCAGTACTGGTATTTATCTGGTCGGTCGCTCTCCTGGCGGCTGATATCGATGGTATTGTGCATAGGCTTGAGGGTGCCGGATTTGCAGACATACGTGCTGCTCAGACAGACGAATATGTGGTGGTGGCGCTGTCCTGCGATTCATATAGGCTTCCTGTCGAAGGTCTTGCCCGCGCCAGACAGATTCTGGAGGGGGCGCTTGCGGACGAGGATATAATGATTAAGGTCATCTGTACGGACAGGAATGTTCCACAGGTCACCATGACATATAACCCTTCATCCGGCAGGTGGCACACTACACGAAGCCTTGATGAGAGTTGGGATGTGGTCAAGGTAGAGCCAAGGACGGCGAGCTCAATAGGACGCTCGGAGCTGCTTTTCTATCCTCAGATTACCATTAAGAATCTTATTATCAATCAGGTATACCAATCTCTTTTTCAGATTTCTCCAGCATTTGAGGTGTCGCTTTGGCCGGGGATGAAGTTCTCATACCAGCTCAAGTATCCGATTTTTAATGATGGTTTTGATGTCTCTGAAAGTAGGGTGCACCCTGGCATGATCACATTGTCTCAGTCGTTTAGGGATCCATGGCACCTAAATGTCTTCGGGAAGGTTACGGCAGGAGTGTTCTCGTCGAACCGTTATGGACTTGCTTTGGAAGCGTGGTACTATTTCCCTGGTGAGAGGTTCTCGGTGGATGCTCAGGTTGCCATGATGGCAAATTGCCTTTTCGATGGATTCGTGTTCAAGTATGACAAGCATCCGTATCTCAGGTGGAATGTGGCGCTCAATTATTACTATCCTCCATTGGATACGCAGTTCACGCTTCGTATGCAGAAGTTCCTGCTTGGAGATGTGGGCTTGAAGTATGAGATGATAAGACATTTCGACAGGTGCTCTATTGGCCTGTATGCAGAGAAATCCAAAATCGCACAGCTCAATGTGGGATTCCGTTTTCAGGTCTCCATACCGCCATATAGGATGAAAAGGCGCGGATATGCTCCAAGGGTGAGCACGTCCACCGCTATGGGTATGTCTTACAATTCCAACAACGAGCAGTTCTACTATAAGGAATTCCGTACGGAAGCTTCGGACAATATATTATGGAAAAACGCTTTTAACCCATTCTTTATTGACTCTCATGCACGGTAGTTGCCGTGTTTCAAATGTCTGATAATATGAGAGATGAATAATAATATTTGTTTTTCTGAATTAATCGTTATACCTTTGTTGGTTGTATAGTGTGGCCTTTAGTGGCTGCGCTTTTGAGAAGTAATTTGTTTAATGATTTAATACTCACTTTAATGATGAAAAAACTTTTATCATTTGTTGCAATGGCAGGTCTTTTGGTGGCTTGCCAGCCGGAGAGCCTTGAGACTGCCTTTGAGGTAGGCGCTCCAGAGCTTAAAGTTACAGTTCACGTTCATGACGTGAATAGTCCTGCTCAAGATATTGCTTCTACTCTTTATGCGGGAGAGGATGGCAATAGCCTTACGTACGTTCTTCCTGAAACTCTTAAACTAAAAGAAAAAGACGGCGTAGTTGTTAATGGTAATGCTGTCGTATTCTCTTTTGTTGGTCAGAATGGAAAAGCACTCTCAAATGGTTCTATCATTTTTACTGCGAAGTATAAAGATGCTGATCCTAAATCTGAGGCTTTGAATTTCGATAAACTCCTTGCTGGTGGTGTGGCAAACTATGAGGTTAGTATCGTAGTAGGTAAGCCTGTTTCTGAGGTGACATTCGATGTTAAAGACGTTGTCGGGACTCCTACCACTAGTGTTTCTTACTTCAATCCTACTGATGGTCATGCTCTTACTGATCATAACGGCAAGAGTTGGGCCAAGAACCTTACTGAGTATCTCCTTAGCGGTACGGTAGTCTACACTTCAAAGGTGGGTAAGTTCGTTGATGAAAGTTCTATCAAGAATGATTCACCTGTTTCAGCATACAGGACCGCTGTTGAAGGTTATGTTAAGGCTTACAAGGCTAGTCAGGGTAGTGTTACTAATGATTTGAAGTTCGAGTTTACAGTTTCTGCTTGGTCATATTACACTGTATATCAGACTGCAACCAAGGCTGAGCATACTGTGACTGTCCTTGCTGACGAGAAGGAGATTGGTAGCTTTAAGTATACTGATTACGCAAATCAGGTAGAATATGCTGAAATCGCTAACCCTGAGGGACACGGACACTATGTACATGGTCATGGTCATAGTCATGGCGGACATGACAATGCCGGTGGTGGACTCGTTTTCCCAGAGTAATGTCCCATTAGTAGTGTTTAACAGAATAAAATTGAAATAGATATGAAACTTAAATTTTTGGCTCTGTCACTTGCTTTGGCTGGGGTATCAGTTTCAGCCGTTGCCAAGGATGACGAAAAGTGCAAGGATTTCTTTGTAGGTGGAGGCGTAGGCGTTATCTCTACTATGACTCCAGGATTTAATACTCCATCTTTCTATGCCAACCTTCAGTTCGGCAAGTATATTACTCCAGTTTGGGGTGTGCGTGGAGTACTTGGCGGTCCTTTCCAGACTCTTGATGCTAACGAGGGTAATGCTACTGAAATTGATGGCGCTGTACGTGCCTATAAGAATAAGAAGTTCGGCGAGTTCAATGCTGATGCTATGTTCAATATCAGCAATCTTTTTGCTGATGACCTTGCTAAGTTCGACTTCTACCTCTTTGCTGGTCCTACAGTCAACTTCTCAAGAACTGGAACTAAGTTCTCTGATGTTCAGGATGCAAGCAAGATAATCGTTGAACCTTGCGATGATTTCAAGTTCCGTCTTGGTGCTACCGCTGGTCTTGGTGTTGCTTACAACTTTACTAAGTGCTTCGCTCTTGGTGCTGAGGCTCGTTTCGGACTCACCCCTTCAGTGTTCGGTGATGCTGATGCTTATCGCAAGAATTCTGGTACCGCACGTTTCACATTGAACGGTGTTTGGAATATCGGCGGAAAGAGAGGCAAGATTGCCCGTGCTGCTGCAGCTGCTGCGGCTGCTGGATATCTCTCACAGGAGGCTGTTGATGCTATCGTTGATGAGGCCCTCGAGAAGAATCCTAAGATTGTTGAGAAGGTCGTAGAGAAAGAAGTTGTAAAGCAGGTTGAGAAACTTGTCAACAATGAGGTTCCTTCTTCTACCGCTATTTTCTTCGAGATTGGCAAGGCTAACCTTACAAGCAAGGACAAAGCTCGTATCAAACTCTATGCAGAGTCTATCAAGAACTGCAAGGACGACAGTGTATTCGAGGTTGCTGGTTATGCTGACAAGAAGACTGGAAGCGCCAAGACCAACCAAAGAGTTTCTGAGAAGCGTGCTCAGGCTGTTTACGATGCACTCGTTGCAGAGGGCGTTCCTGCCGAGAAACTCGAGAAGAAGGCTTACGGTGGAGTTGATGCCATCTTCTTCAACAACGATGTTCTTTCAAGAACTGTTATCATCAGAAAGAAATAATTTGATGAAATATATTTTAGGAGGTCGGCTGAAAGGTCGGCCTCTTTTTGTTTTTAAATATGAAATTCATAGTGTATTGATTGTTATGTCTGATTTTTTGATTAAATTTGTCGATATGTAACCGGGCGTGTTGTTATGCTGGATGATTTGAGAAAAGATATAGCAGGGCTAATCTCGCTGTATGAGGAGCAGAAGCATAGGGCTGATGCTCTTTCACTCAAACTTTCAAAGGCTGAACAGGATGTCCGGAAGTACAAAGAACAGATTACTGATTTGAATTTACAGATAGACAATCTTCATCTTATGAATGCGTTTATGGCTGATACCGATAGGCAGGGTGCCAGGCAGCGGATAGACAAGTTGATGAAGGAGATTGACAGATGTATTGAACTGCTGGAGAAGTAATATGGGACAGCGTATCAGACTTAAGATTTGTGGCAAGGGATACGAACTTGTGGCAGATACTCCTGAGATGGAAAGGGTGATGCGTTTGGCGGCGGAAGAAGTGGAGTCCATGCTGGTAGACTATAATGCCAGATTTCCGGAGACGGGCATGGAAGACAAGATAATGATGATAGCTGTCCGTGAGTGTGCCGGAAAGTTCTATGTTAAGCAGCAGCTTGGTTCCCTGCAGGGAGATGTTGATTCCCTTGATGGACAGCTGAAGACCTATCTGAAAGGAACTAAGGAAAAGTAGCCGTCAGGCCCATCTTCTGAAAACAACAAGTTCTTCGGAACCGGGTTTTCTCGATGCGAGGATGGCATGCCCGCGAGACGGGAAGCTTGAGACGTTGCGGAGCCCAAATCTTATTCAGAGGCTTTTTCTGAAAGTTCGGCTGACGGCTTTTATTTACAGTATCTGTGCTATTGTGCAGGTACTGTTTTTTTGTTGGACACATAATTTATTTATTTATTATATGGTTTTATACATAATACTTGCAGCTGTCGGGGGTGCTATAGGAGCCCTTGCAGTTTATATACTAGTTACCCGTTTTATTCTCAAAGGACGCGCTGATGCTATAATTGAGAAGGCCAATGTGGAAGCTGAAAATATCAAGCAGCAGAAGATTCTTCAGGCCAAAGAGAAGTTCCTTCAGATGAAGAGTGAGCATGAGAGTTTTGTAAACGGAAAGAATAGCGAACTTCGGGATAGGGAGAACAATATTAAGTCTCGCGAGGGTCAGTTGAACCAGCAGGCTACTGAACTGAACAAGAAGTTCAAGGATCTTGAGTCTCAGAAAGGTCAGGTAAACGCGCAGAAGGCTAAACTTGAGGCCAAGATGCAGGAGTATGACAAACTTACCGCGCAGGTCAATAGTGAACTTGAGAATGTAGCAGGTATGACTGCCGAAGAGGCGAAGAAGACTCTTGTGGAGAACATGAAGGCTGAAGCTCGTACGGAAGCACAGGCTTATATAAACGACACTATGGATGAAGCCCGTCTTAATGCCGCCAAGGAGGCCAAGAGGATAGTTATCAATACTATTCAGCGTACTGCGACAGAGACAGCCATCGAAAATGCTGTCACTACTTTCCCTATTGAGAATGATGAGGTGAAAGGACGTATTATCGGGCGTGAAGGAAGGAATATTCGCACGCTCGAGGCTGCTACAGGTGTAGAGATTGTAGTGGACGATACTCCAGATGCTATTCTACTATCAGCATTTGACCCAGTTCGTAGGGAAGTGGCCAGACTTGCACTACATCAGCTTGTAATAGATGGACGTATACATCCGGCACGTATTGAGGAAGTGGTTAATAAGGTTAGTAAACAGCTTGAAGACGAGATTCTGGAGACAGGAAAGCGCACTTGCATCGACCTTGGCATACACGGCCTCAATATTGAACTTGTCAAACTCATCGGAAGGATGAAGTATCGTTCTTCTTATGGACAGAACCTTCTCCAGCATTCAAGGGAGGTGGCTAATATTTGTGCTACCATGGCATCCGAGCTCGGTCTTAATCCTAAAATTGCACGTAGGGCAGGTCTGCTTCATGATATCGGTAAGGTTAGTGAGAATGAACCTGAATATCCTCATGCTATCCTTGGTGCCAAACTTGCTGAGCAGTACAAGGAACGCCCTGAGATCTGCAATGCTATCGGTGCCCACCATGAGGAAATGGAGATGACGTCCATTTATGCCCCTCTTGTGCTTGTTGCTGATGCTATTTCCGGTGCTCGTCCTGGTGCAAGAAGGGAGGTTATAGAGTCTTATATCAAGCGTCTCAAGGGAATGGAGGATCTTGCTGCGTCATATCCTGGAGTTACCAAGTCCTATGCCATTCAGGCAGGAAGGGAACTCCGTGTAATCGTTGGTGCTGAGGAAGTTTCCGATGCCCAGGCTGCCGTGCTTTCTACGGAGATTGCTCAGCGTATTCAGGACGAGATGACTTATCCTGGTCAGGTTAAGATTACCGTTATACGTGAGACAAGATCTGTGGCTATTGCAAAATAGTTAGGAGCCTGTGTTATATGACAAGGAGGTGACTGAAAGTCGAAGGACTGATAGTCACCTCCTTTTTTATTCTTTCCGCATTGTGCCGGGCGGGCTGGCAGTACGAAAAATATGTCGAAAAGCACACAAACGATTCCATAGAAAAGGAAACGTCAACAATGTAATTTGCATATTCTAAAATGATTATGTACCTTAGCGGAGTTACTAAAGATTACTTAATAATAACCTATATGAGATTTAGACAGAATCCTATTTTTGCATTGGCCGCATTCGCCGCGCTAATTCTTGCTTCTTGCGAAAAGGACATTGACGTTACCAATGAGAATTTCCCTGCGGACGGAGTCGTTAGGATTGATGCTAATGTAAGTGGCCTAATTACTAAAGCTGATTTGCCTTATAGCGGATATACTGGTAGCGATCTTGGGCTATTTATTGATTACGGTGACAGTGATTACTATAGTAAGGACAATGTGAGGTGGGTTAATAATGGCGGTACGTGGACTCCGGAGAGCCAAGTCCTTTGGAAGAATGCGAAAAGTCCGGTAAACATATTTGCCTATGCTCCGCACATTAGCGGTGCGGATGATCACACGAGTGTAGAGTTCTCAATCCCTTCGAATCAGGTGAACGGCACTTCCTCTGCTGATTTTCTTTGGAATAGCATGCCTGGTTTTGTTCCTGCCGACGGTCTAGTAAACCAGAAATTGAGCATAACTTTCAGCC